>ERZ724522.282-NODE-282-length-34847-cov-36.506956_pt1 | contig 34847 bp, 36 predicted proteins | sample MGYA00376055_ERZ724522 | MGnify/ENA primary metagenome ERZ724522 (study PRJEB28724, sample SAMN07190884) | wastewater metagenome | isolation source: effluent of sewage treatment plant in Hong Hong | place: Hong Kong | collected 2016-03-17 ...
TGATTATGGGAAAGGGGAATGATGGTCCCTCAGTTTCTATAAAAAATATATATATTATGTAAAATAATTTTGGAATTTTCCAGAATTTTGTCAGTTTATTGCGTACATTTCCAGACAGGTCAATGCCGGATAATGCCGGACAATGCCGCACAATGCCGGACAAAAAAATCGTCCGGGCGGAATGGCTCCAGCCCGGACGGAAAAGGCCCAAAGGGGGAAAGGTTAATCTGCCAGAAGGGCGGAAAGGTCAATATCCTCGTCATTGATAAGGGACTGGGCCTTTTCCCGTTCGGCCTTCCTTCGGGCGATTTCTTTATCTGCCATTTTGGCCAGCTTGGCATGGGCAAGGGCGATATACCCTTCCACGATTTCCTTCGCCTTGTCTTTCCCGATCATGGCCAAGGTCTTCTTACTTTCTGCCAGTTTCTTTTCAATCGCAGCTTCGGCGTAGGATTGAATCAGCTTATCCCGTTCGGATTTACCTTCCCGGCGGGTTTTTATTTCTCCCTTCCGCAGGGCTTCGACTTTCTTTTCCACCTCGGCCAGAATCGCAACCGAAAAGGCTTCTGTCGATTCGGTCCAGGTTTTTCGCACAATATCACTATGGCAATCGTTCAACAATTGCCGGAGGCCGTATTCGTAAATGTGCTTCTGGGACACTTCCGGAAAGTCTTCCGTAAACACGTCAATTTTCGTTCCGAGCTTTTTGATAAGTATTTCCATTGCCTTGACTCCTTTGTTTTGTGTCGGACCATCCCGACAAGATGACCGTACACTCATCCCAGCCCCGTGTAAATAAATTTTTTGCCAAAAACTGCAGATTCTTTTTCCCCGTGGTAAATTTGTCACAGTCCCGAAGGCGGCAGCCTGTTCCGCCCCCAATTGCCATAACGCGGCCTGCCGCGTGGCAGCTGTCCCATGCCCGCCCCTTGGGCCTTGCAGGCCACCCCCCCCCCCAGGGCGCGCGCCCTCCGGTGGGGAAGCCCCCTCAAAAATTCCGTACAGTAAATCATCATACATATAATAAACCACAGAAAACAAAAAGACTTGCAATAAGGGCCGGGACGCGGCATAGTGGAAGGGCGAAATTATTGTACATACGGACCCAAAATGGGCAAATACATACGAGGCGGGCCATGTCCGAGACTATCGAATTAGATCTATCCGACTTCGACGCGGAAGCGCTCTTGGCGGACGTGGAGCAGTCCACACGGGGGCGCGGCAAGGCGACACAGGTCATCGACATTTACTCCACGCGGGAACTGAATCAGGCCGATCTGGACGCAGTTGCCTCGGCCAAGGTAGGCGTAGCAACCGCGCCGACACTCCAGAATATTCGTGCGTCGCATCACAGGATTGCAAAGATGATGGCGCAGGGCGTGCGGCTGGTGGAAATTTCCCGCATTACAGGGTACTCCCCCGGACGGCTTACAGTCCTCAAAGATTCCCCGGCCTTTGCGGATTTGGTCGCGCAGTATTCCAACATGGTATCGGACGCCTTTGCGGATACAGTTACCAAAATGAAGGACGTTACCGACACCGCGCTGCAGATTCTTGACGAACGGCTGTCAGACGAGCCAGAGTCTTTTTCCAACGGAATGCTCGTCGATGTTGTGACGAAAATCGGGGACAGGGCTGGATACGCTCCGGTGCAGAAAACAGCCTCAGTATCCATTCCACTCGATGCAGATATTTTAACCTCAATCAAGGAGAAAGTAAGGAGCAAACAAAATGGCAGTGTTACAAACATCAGTCAATCCCCAATCGACGCGGATTATGAAGTCGTGCAGGGAACTAGTTGATTTAGAATGGGCGAGACTGGTTGATCCGCCCTCGTTGTACAAGAAGGCGCCCAAGCTAAAGGGCGTTAAAGCCAAGGGGCGGACGTATGAGAGGACTGTAGGACGTAGGCTTAAAGATAGATGTGTCTCCGGCGAACTTCCAGCCCAATTGGTGTCGGGTCAGTGGTTCAACTTCTGTGACGCAAACGGGTATGGGTATTGTCAGACGGATTATTATCTAATCTGCGAAGGCTTTATCGTTTTAATTGAATGCAAGCTGACCCAGACCGATTTCGCTGAAACGCAGATGCGGAAATTGTACGAGCCAATTCTGCGTAAAGTCTACGGGCTTCCGGTTGTGGTAGTGCAGGTGTTTAAGAATATCCGCTATCATCCGGCGGCGCAGATTAAGGATATTCTTGATGCTATAGAGTATCCGCGCCCGGAAACCCTTTCATGGCACTTTTTACCTTAGGAGGACACTACCATGTGGGAAGAGATCGGAAACAGTCTTGCGGGACTGTTGTCAGGCCCGGAAGCGTTTGGTCCTCCGACGGCGAATGGGCAGGGGCCAAAGTTTCTAGGTTCTTCCGGCGGACTTAACCTAGCGCTGGCTTTGCCTGTTTTGCAGGGTCTTCTGGGCCAGCAGCAACAATCAAGACAGATTTCTCCCCCCAGCATCGGCGGGGGCGGAAGTCTTGGAGGCCGTTCAGCCATAGTCACGACCGAATTCGCGCCAACCAACCCAGCCTCAATCAGAAGGAGACTCACCAATGCCAATGCCAGTGCAACAGCCGCCCTCGGGGCTTGAGTCCATCCTTGCCGCGCTCGCAACGGGCGGACAGCCTGTAGGGCAGATGGGCAAAGAGGCTAGTCCGATTGCGCCTCCAGCGCCCGTTGGGAACCTTCAAGGGGCGCCGGTAGGGGCAGTTAATCCAATCCAACAGGCTTTAGCCTCTATGGACCCGGCGGCATTACAGCAGTTATTAGCCGCATTGCAATCCGGCGGGTTTAATCAGCCGCCGCAAGTTGGAGGTTTAACGGCCAATGGCTGAGGACGAGGACGAGGACACTACCCTTTGGGAAGAGGACACTACCCGGTATACCCCAGGTTTCAGTGGGGTGCCGGGCGCCCTTTCTAAAGAGGACATTGACGCATTGCTCGAACTTTGTTACGCCGATCCGGAAGAGTTTTGTGTTACATTCCTTCCAGATAAGTTTTCCAAAAAGATGCCCTGGGTCCACAAGGGTATTCTGGCGATCATTACAGGCCGCATCGACTGGCTTCTCCAGAAATGTACATTGGAAGAGTTAGATAAGATTTCCAGGCACTTCACATGGAAACTCGATCCGAATGATGAGAATTCTCCTGAACATCCGTTGTTCAAAATAGCTCTTTCGCCCGAAGGTCTTCCAGTCCGGATTGATATGGAGCGAGCAAAGTTTACTTCCATCGTCATGCCACGCGGGTTTTCAAAGACAACGCTTGTCGGATTAGCCTGCATCCTTTATAAAATCCTTTATCAAGAGCATAAGTTTATTGTTTATGTCTCCGAAACGGCACGTGCGGCGGATCTCCAGTTGGGTAATGTCAAATACGAGCTGGCAACAAATCCACTCATCCAGCTTTGTTTTGGCAACATCAAGCCTGCGCGGGATTCAGAACTCAAGTGGACGGCGAATTTCTTCCAGACAATGACCGGAATAGTTGTCGCATCTCGCGGGCGTGGAGCGCAAATCAGAGGTTTAAACGTGAACGGCCAGCGCCCGGATATTATACTTGTGGACGACGTAGAGGACAAAGAGAGTGTAAAGACTGTAGAACAGCGGGAGAAAACCCGCGAGTGGTTTTTTGGCGACCTTATGCCAGCTTTGCCTGCGATGGACCCCGAGGCTACTATCATGTGCCTTGGTACGGTGTTGCATAACGAAGCGCTTCTTATGGTGCTGGAGAATGATCCCGAATGGACCTCCCTGCGTTTCGGCGCGACTGATAGAGATGGCGCGCCGCTTTGGGAGGACAACATGCCATTGGCGGCTCTTGAGCGGAAGAAGCAGTCTTATGCCCTGGCCGGCCTCCTTCATGCGTATTATATGGAGTATGAGTCAACCCTTCGGGCGGCGGAGTCTTCCAAATTCTCCGGTCCATTCTTAGTTAAGCCGGAATGGCGCGGGGAATTAGATTGTGTTGCCATGGCTCTTGACCCGGCAATTTCCGCCAAGGCCGGGGCGGACTTTTGTTCCATCGCAGTTGCCGGGATTACCACAAAGGGCTTCATTCTTCTGCTCGATATTTGGATGCAGACGGGTGTGCCGCCCGACCAGCAGGTCGATATGTTTTACGCCCTCGACAAACAGTGGGATGTGCAACGGCACGGGGTCGAGACTATCGCATACCAAGCGGCTCTTGTGTATTTGATTCGCGGGGAAATGTTTCGCCGGAAAAGATATTTTGTTATAAATGAAATCAAGCATGGGAACACGCGAAAGGACGAGCGGATTTTAGGCATCCTGCAGCCGAGATATAAAAACGGATTCATCGGCCATTTGCGTAGGTTCCCAGAATATGAGAGTCAATTGTTAGACTTTCCTAATGGAAAGAAAGACGGCCCGGACGCTTTTGCCATGGCAATAACGCTGCTTGATCCATACGCCGCAAATATGGCCGATCCAGAGTCTAACGATTTAGCAGCCAATGAATATGAACCACTAGGAGAATGGAGATCACGATGACCGTTACGCCAACAGAAATGTCTCAAAAGATTTCAGAATATTTTCAGCCGGTCTCTGCTAGTGACGCGAAGAAGGAGCACATCCGGGCATTGTTGCTCGATATTGTGGAATATCTGGCGGCGTTGGACGGAGGCTCAACTGACCCGTTGATTGTAGCTCTTGCGGCGCTTACTACGTCAGCAAATAAAGGTGTGTATTTTTCCGGCGCGGACACTCCAGTTACGTACGATTTAACGGCCTTTGGGCGCACGCTTGGAGGTCTTGCTGATGCGGCAGCCGGGCGCACGGCGCTTGAGCTTGGGACTATGGCCACGCAGAACTCCGCCGCAGTTACCATAACCAAAATGACGCAGGCTAATTATAGCACAGCAGTTGCCACTGCCGATTTTGCCTCAACCGGAAATGAGTCAATTTATGCCGGACTGTTGACGGCGCCTGCGGCGGATTCAGCGGCGATTAAGGCCGCAGTATACGGCGAAATTTCCCATGACAGTACTTTTGCTATTACAGGCTCCGGACACAATATTGGCGTATTTGGTAGAGCTGATAATGTAAATTCTGGCAATGTTGTTTTTGCCATTGGGGTTGAGGGGCGGGTTGATTGCTCAGTTGGAAATATAACGACCGCAGCGGCTCTTGTGGCGACCTTCGGGACGAATACCGATAATGCCGGGTCGATTTCAATTGGAGTTGGTTTATACATTCCGGATCAAGCTGATTCAGGCCATATTGGGTCCAAGTTTGCAATTCTTAATCAGTGGGCTGCGGCCCCGATCCGTACAGCGGGGGCAGTGCAGGCCGCAAGTTATCAGAACGCTGACGGGTCTAAGACCTTCGATCTTACCAGGGCTTTTGAGAAGTCACTGGCCATTGTATCATCAAACGCGACATTGGCACTTACTGCTTTGCCAGCAGCTGCCGCGTTTCTTTCGGGCGGCCAGCGGCATGCGAGAATTGTGGATCTGTCAAAGTGTACGCAGGTGCGTGTGACATGTTATGTTGCTACGAATATGTCGCAAGGTTCAGCGGTGTTGGATTTGATGTATAAGACTGGTGCGTTTAGTTCTTCTGCATCAGCTTATGCGGCGATTGGGACTAGCAACGTGCGGATCGATTTAACGTCGGCTACGCAGCAAGATACAGGCTGGATTGATTTGGCTGCGGGGGCGATAGCTGATGATATTTGGATTGCCCCGATTACTTCAAATGGAGATGGTGTTGGAGCTGGGGCTATTGGTAATTATATAGTACAATTTAGATAGTCTTTTTGCGGAGAGCGTCATGGCAGAGTATGAAAAAGACAGCATAGGTCTTGGCTCAACAGCAAAGAGCGATTGGCCTACGTTGTCTAAAAAACAGCGCGAAGCGACCCCGGCGGAACTCTTGAGGGATGACGACATCCATTCGAGGGTTAAGTCGTATTTGATGGAAAGGATAAAGTTTTCCGAAGATAAAATGGCGGAATTAAAGCCCCGCTGGAAGGTGAACGAGAAGAAATATCAAGCGTATGTTACGTTGCCTAAATGGGAAGAGGCGCTCAAGCAGATGGGGGACAGTGGCGCGCCGCCGAAAGTAACCTCTATTGTCATCCCGTACACATTCGCCACGATTAGCACAATTGTGACGTATCTCATTCATACCTTTGCTGGGCGGAAACCGATGTTTCAGGTCGGATCGACGAAGGCCGAAACAGCCCAGTCAGCTCAGAACATGGAATTAGTTTTGCAGTATAACGCCGACCATACTAGACTGATTAAGCATTTGTTTCAGTTTCTCTTGGACGGACAGCAATACGGCGTTAGTGTCCTCCGTTGTCATTGGAGTAAGGAAGAAAAGATCCGTACTCGATGGAAGGATCAGGAAGTCTTCGGAATGCCAACTGCCAAGAAGATTAAGGTAAGAGAGTCGGCGGTAACATACGAGGGGAATGATATTTGCGCAATCGACCCGTATATGTTTTACCCTGATCCGCGAGTTCCTATGGCGGACGTGAATAAGAAGGGCGAGTTTGTCTTTTGGAAAGACTATCAAGGGCGCCATGCCTTGAAGACTCTGGAACGGCAGGGTAAAGTTTTCGATGTGGATAGGATTAGAGAAACATCACGGGATGCGCGTGGCCAGATTGAGGCCGAATCGGATCGAGGACTGCGCGCGGGCGGTACGGCAGTTCCTGGGCGGCATGATACAGGGGACTCACAGATTCGGTCTTTTGTCGAGTTGTTTCAAGGTACATGTGAAATTATTCCAGCGGAATTGGGTCTTGGGACTGGTGAATACCCAGAAAAGTGGTTATTTACTATTGCGAATAGGTGCCGGATTATTCAGGCTGAGCCGCTTCAACTCGACCACGATATGCACCCGGTAGTAGTGTCAGAGCCCTACACAATGGGCTATGCTTTTGGGCAGTTGGGCATTGCGGATTATCTCAACCCTATGCAAGATTGTATGAGTTGGTTAATCAATTCTCACATGGACAATGTGCGGACGGCGCTGAATAATATGTTTGTCTTTGATCCTAGCCGGATTGAAGTGCAGGATTTGAAAGATCCTGGCGCAGGCAAACTTATCCGGGCCAAGAAGGCCGCGTACGGGACAGATTTAAGTGAAGCTATTAAGCAGTTTCAAGTCCAGGATGTGACACAAGGACACATCAGGGACTTTCAATTGTTCATGAAGATTGGCGATACTATGAGTTCGATAACTGATAACCTCCGTGGCTTGCATGATTCTGGCGGGCGGAAGACGGCGACTGAAGTACGGACGGCCGGAGAGGCTGCGGCATCCCGTCTTGCAGCTATGGCTCGATTTATCTCAGCTCAAGCGTTGACCGATCTCACCGAACAGATGTGTTTAAATAATCAACAGAATTTGTCTGATGAGTTTTATGTTGAAGTTACTGGTATTGACGGATTAAAAAACCATATTAGAATTTCGCCGGAAATGCTTACAGGTGACTTCCATTATCCAATAAATGATGGTACACTCCCCTTAGATCGTGTTGCGCTTTTGGATGTGTGGAAAGAAATTTTCATGGGCGTGGCGCAAGATCAGCAATTACGGTCCCAGTTTGATGTGATAGAGCTGTTTAAATACACAGCTGAGCTTGGTGGGGCTAAGAATATCGAGCGGTTTCAAGTGCAGGCTATGCCAGATCAGCAAGTTATGGATCAAATGCAAGCGGGCAATATGAAACCGATGGAGAAAATGGCGCCAGCGACTGGTGTAGAGGGCAACCCCGGACAGAGGCTGATGATATGAAAGATGGACATGGTGTAGTATTTGAGCCAAATGATGTCTCGCAGATCACTCCGGAGAACTTTAGGGTATTTTTGTCTGGATTAGCTGAAGCGCCTTCTAAAAGTGCGGAAGACATCAACGCTGAAGTATTAGGGCAGCAAATTAAAGGCCCATTTTCGCGAAATGACGCGCAGGGGACTACAGAAATACTTAGGACAATTTTGAGCGCATTAGCTGCTGATGCAGTTGCTAAGGGTAAAAATGCTACGAGTAGCGAAGGATTGTCTAAATTAACTCCTGGCGATATAAATGACATGCTGACACCCTTTTTATTTGCCACAGATGTTGGTAATCGGACTTGGCCTCAAGCAAAAATGGCTACGCATCGAAGTTACGGTGAACACGTTTTGAACGGAGTTTATGGGCCACAAGTTCCGCCAGGAGTCGGAATTAAAACAGAACGAGGTTATTGACATGAACAATAGATTAATTGTGTTGCAGGCAAAAATTTCGGAGTCGGCGCCGCTGCAAGAGGCCGACCATAAAGAATTTGCCGCATTGTGCAACAATCCTGTGATGCACAAATTGCTGCGTACTTTCGGTGAGGTTAGTGAAAACATTACCGTGCAGTTGCTTGGTGTCGATTTTGCCTCTCCGAATGGCGCGCTTCAAGCTACAGCCCTGCAAGCCAAAGCGCGGGCGTATATGAGTGTGGTTGAGGACATTCTATCTTTCGCAACAACTGAAACTGAAGGAGAAGCGCATAATGACTGATATAGAAAACGCCCCGACGCAGAGCGCGGATTCCGCACCCGCAGGAAACACGGCAACTTTCGGGGACACTTCGGAGTCCTGGGTGACTCCGGAGGTGCGAAAGGCGATGGATTTTGATCCGTTTACTCCCCCAGAGGACGAATCAGATCCATCGCCGATCGACGCCACTCCAACTGAAGGCAGCCCGTCCGCTGATGGGGGAGGCACCGCCTCTCAGCCAGCGAGTGTAACACAAGCAGCTGGACAGCCAAGTGGTTCTCCTACGCAGACGCAAGATGAGTTGGCGCAGTTGCGCGAACAAAATCAGCGGCTGCTTAATGCAGTACTTGCGCAACAACAGTCCCAAGGACAAGGGCAGACGCAAGCCCAGAAACCTGAAGGGCAAAAGCCGCAAGATAGTTTGGCAGTAATTCCGGAATATAACTACAATATTCCTGATGCTATTGTATCCGCGATGGCCTCCGAAGACCCGACAGAGCGTAAAGGCGCTCTTGCGGCGCTTATCAAAGGGGTTGCGCAGGGTATTCATCAAACTATCTCACAGGCGTTTGTTCAGCGGTTGACGGAGCTTGAGTCCGGAATTCCTAATGTTATTGGAAACTACGCAAAGGTAGCCGAGCAGCAAAAAGCGGTTGCCGATGATTTTTACACCAAGTTCCCTCAATTGCGCGGAACACCGGAGTTGCGGCGTTTTGTTATGTCTGTGGCCGAAAGTCACATGCGCGAAACGAATCAGCTTCAATGGTCTGCAAAGGTTCGGGACGAAATTGGTGCGAAAGTTATCGGAATGCTGCAAGGGGCTGTGCCACAACCTGCGGCAGGTAAAGCGGCCCCCGCCGCGGCTCCGGCCATGTTTGGCGGATCAGCCAATGGCAATCCTCGTGCGGCAAAGACTGGACCGAAAACGCAAGCAGACTTCATGGCTGATGTGTTCAAAAACAGATAAAGGAGTGTAGCAAATGACTATTCAAGGTTTCCGTACTTCGGAAAATTTTGTGACTGATGGGCGCCCAAAGGACTGGCGTGCGAGTGTTCTTATCCATTATCCGAATGGCGATGCTCCGCTGTTCGGATTCACCAATGCAATGAAGTCGGAGACTGTCTCTGACCCAGAATTCAATTGGTGGGAAAAGTCCATGCAGTCGCGCCGTTTTGCTCTTGGAGCGGATTTGGATAACACTGGCGGAACCGAAAACACCACGATTGTTTCCGGCGGGCTTAGCCTGAAGGAGGGCGATATTCTGCTGGTGGAACATACCGGCGAGTTGCTTTTCATCACGGCAAATCCATCGAGTGATACGACGATTTCCACACAGCGGGCGTTTGGCTCTGTTGCCGCAACGGCTGTGGATTTCGATGGAGCAGCAGTCAATCCCAATCTTATGCTGATCGGTTCGGCGTATGAAGAAGGTTCGGCGGCTCCTGATGGACGGGCCTATGATCCGACGAAGAAGTACAATGTTACGCAGATCTTCCGCAATACCTTCGAGCATACGCGCACGGCGATGAAAACCAAGTTGCGTACGGGCGATGATGTTGCAGAGGCGAAGCGGGAAACACTCGAATTGCACATGCGCGATATTGAGTGGGCATTCTTCCTCGGCGAAAAGAAGGAAACGACCAAGAACAGCAAGCCGTTGCGTACGACTGCCGGGCTTAAGTCGTTTATTCCGTCCGGGAATAAACTCGCGGCGTCGTCTGGGCAGCTTGACATGGAAACGCTCGAAGGCTGGATGGAACTGTTTTTCGCCAAAGGATCAAGTGAAAAGCTCGCTTTTGTCGGCAATCGGGCCATGACGTGCATTCAGCAGGTTGTGCGGAAGAACACTTCGTACCAAATTTATGCCAATGAAAAGGTCTTTGGTACGAAAGTTACGCGATTGACCGGGCCTCATGGGGATCTCGTTCTCAAGCGGCACCCGATGTTCAATCAGTATCCGGGGGCGACTGGCGCGCAGACCTATTATGGCATGGACTCTACCATGGTTGTTATTGACCAGAAGGAGCTTGTCTACAGGTACATGCCGGGCGATGATACTCGGTATGAGCAAAAACTGCAAGACAATGGTATTGATGGGGAAAAGTCAGGGTTCCTTACTGACTGCGGACTTGAGGTCCATTTTCCAGAGAGCCATTTCTGGGTAAGCGCCCTTAACAAAGGCATCGCTGATACTTAATTGTTTGGGGTGGAGGCTGCCCTTCCTCCACCCCGCCATTTTTTTTTTTTTCAGAGGCTGCCATGACACTTTCTGTCCTCGTTTCTGAAATAGCGTCCGAACTGAACAGGCCGAATATTACGTCAGAGCAAATTCGCGTAAAGATGCGCGATGCTCTGTTGTTGCTTGAGCAGCAGAATTCTTGGGGGTATATGGATAGGTTTGTTACTTTCAAACTCAATCCGTCGGCGGAAGAGCCGCGAGCATTGCCGATGCCGCTTGGATTGAAGTCAATTGAGTTTCTTCGTTTAGTGGATTCCGATGGAGACTATTTTCGTCTGCGGGAAGTAAGTCCTGCGGATTTAACCTTTTTAGATACCGGGACTCCGACGAGGTATTTTAAAGATGCGATGCAGTATATTTGGTTGGATAAGATTCCCGATGAAGCTCTTACAGGGGAAATGTCTTATCGGCAATATACGCAATGGAGTGATGCTGATACTTTCGCACCGTGGCCTATTGAGCATTTTGGGCCGCTGATTAAGTATCAGACCATGCTGCTTCTTGGGCCTTTTGTGCGGGATGCAGAGCTTATGCAGATGTACGCGGCGTTGCGGGAGCAGGCCTTCAAAGCCGCAGCTGATGCAAATTATGAGTTTGAATTTTCAAACTCCGACAACAAAATGATTTACAAATAGGAGAAGATCATGGCAGTTACGGTTTCTTGGTATGACAGTTTCGCCGTCAACAAGAGCAACGGCGCGATTGACTTGGATAGTGATACTTTTAAAGTAGCACTGATGACGAGCAGCCATGCCTTTAATGCCGCGCATTCCGCTTGGGCCGATGTTAGCGCGAATGAGATTGCAGCTGGAAATGGGTACACAGCTGGCGGGCAAGCTCTTACGTCAGTTACTTTTACCCAAACTGCTGGTGTTGCGACGTTTGACGCGGATAATCCAGAGTGGATTGCTTCGGGCGGCGCCATGGCTACGTCGAGTTCGGCTGTAGTGTATTCGGCTACAGGCGGAGAATTGGTATGCTCGATCGATTTTGGCGAGGATAAAACGCCAGAAGACGGGGCGAAATTGAAAATCACCATTGCAGACAGTGGTCTTTTCTATGAAACACCTCCGGGAGGCTAAATGACTTATGCTACAGTATTGAAAGATCGGGTTTGCGAAACGACTACTTCGACAGGTGTAGGCAATATCGCCCTTTCTGGGGCGGTTTTTGCGTATAAGACTTTTGATTCTGCTTACGGGCATGGAGTATCTACCGCGCAGTTTCCCTACATTATTGAGGACAAAACAAACGGGGACTGGGAAGTAGGAACGAGTTATCTTTCAGACGCGACTACATTGGTCCGGAATGGCAGTCAGACGATTATTGCGTCCTCCAACAGCGGCAATGCCGTTGATTTTGCTGCCGGAACCAAACGAGTTTTTTCCTCTCCGCATTCGGCTTTCATTAAAGCTCTTGACACAGAGCATGTTATTTTCCCCGTTTCTGATGGAAAGAATGTAGACCGTACCGCAGAAATTGCTGCGCGAATTGACGCAGCGGCTAGCGCTGGGCAGCCCCTTCGCTTTTTTCCGGGCGACTATTATGCGCGCACAGTTGACCCGTATAATGCTATTAAAATCTTCTGCGTTCCGGGGACTGTACGCCTGTGGAACGATAGTGACGCGCCGTTTTTCAGAACCACAAATCAGAAAGCGGCGCTGGCCGCAAATACTGTGCAAACCTTAGCTTCTAGCGTTGCGCTTGAAACTTATGCCGATCCAGTAGGGGCTACTAGCGACTACTGTTCTGTTATAAATGTAGCTGATTCATCCGGCTATGTTCGCGGCCAAAAGTGCAAAATTCACGCAGCAAACGACCATCCATATGCTACAACGGGCAGCAGTAATTACATTAAGGCCAGTGGTATCACAGCCACGTCAGGTTCTAAGACAATAGTTTTTGAAACAAGTTCCTCTCACGGATTGTCAACGAATGACAAGCTGCGTCTTTGGGACGCAAAGAATTTGTTTGCCTCTGGCATTGCCGGGATTCCCAAGTCTGAAATTTTCTCCTATCCCGGTAATGTGCTGGATCATACCATTACAGTTGTAAGCTCTTCAAAGTTCTCCATCACGGTAGCCTCGACTTCTGCTACGTCTAGCGGGACTTTTGGTGCAGCTGTTGGAGATGTGCGCTGGGTAGAAAAGAAAGCCTTTTTTGGAGAGGACTTTGAAGTTCTCGCTATCGCGCCGGGGAAAATTTACTGCAACGGCATTCTGCGGTATCACGCGAATTATAGTGATAATATTCAGGTTAATTCGTATGACTCTTCCCGTACGCACTGGATACATGGGTTCACCTTTAAAGGGCGCCCTATGGCCGGGAAGATTACTCAATTTGTGGTGACTAACGGCGGCTCTGGCTATACTTCCGCGCCGACAGTTTCTTTTTCCGGGGGCGGCGGCTCGGGTGCAGCGGCAACTGCGATTATCTCCGGCGGAAAAGTTGTAGCTGTTGTTATCAACAATGCTAGTGAGATAACGTCTAACGGTTCTGGGTATACCTCTGCGCCGACAGTAGTCTTCAACAACACCGGAACTGGTGGGTCAGGTGCGGCGGCGACCGCAGTTGTTGCTGGCGATCCTTGGGAGTCCGAAGTTGATAATTCTACTTCTTTCCACAATCACACACTTGGTCTGTGGTACTGCCCATTCTCCCTTGTGGAGAATTGCCATTTTGAAAATCTCTATGAAGGTGCGGCGGAATTTCGCCATTCCCCATTCTCTATCATGCGGAATTGCACAGGGGATCGGTTGTCAAATTATAAAACTGGTGCAAACGGTTGGAGTGGCCGTCTTGGCTATTTCGCGTTTCCGTATAATGCTTCGTGGTTTCAGCTTCTTAATTGCACGTCTTCTTTCACTCGGCATTTTTACACAGACGGAAATAATGAAACGTCAGTGTATTCCTCCTCAAATTGGATGGAATACGGCATGACGTGCAATGCCGTTATATCAAATTGCCACGGGCGGAATGTTTGGGGGACGTTTATCGGGGCGCATGAGGGCGGAAACGGGCTTCTTATTGCCGGATGTACGTTGATAAATGTCAATCAAGGCTCAACTGCCGGATCGTATGTAGGCTGTGGCATTCAGCTTCGTGGGCAAAATATTGTCGTTAATGGGTACACGCAATCCGGCGGGACTATCGGCATACGATCACAGGCTACCGAGCAACTTAATTCCGTACATAAGTTGGAAAACATTTTCATCGAAAATCTGTACGGCGTAAGTGACAGTGCGGCGCTCGGTTTCAGAGGCTACTCAATCACAACCGGCGGCGCGGATATTATCAACACCTCGCGGATTGATTTCGGCGATATAACTATGGCGAATATCGGCATAGGTTTCCGCTTTGAGAATGGCGTAAATGTGCAGGGTAAAGGTCAGTGGAGCCTGTCCGGTATCCGTTCGCGTGCTATTCAGAATGAAACTGGAAGTAAGTTTGTTGCTACAGAAGTTGCGGCGGACTATACCGATGGGGCCGCAGGCTCTTCAAGGTATCTTGTGACGATGAACGGGACTACCACTGCGATTATCCATGATCTCAAACTTACATTGGGCGCTACCTACAATCCGAGTGTTGTGTTCAACAACAGCGACAGTGCTACAGGTAAGACCGTCGGACTTGGCCGCAGTACTGTGTACAATCCCTCGAATGTTACCGAGCCGGATCTTGTCACAGCCTCGCAAGATCACAACTACACTTGGGCGAAGTTACGAGCAACGGCACTCAATAAAGGCCAGATTACTTTGAACAATTCCGCTGAAACACTCAAGGCAGGCTATTGCGGCCTTACTCTTCTGGCGGATAAGACTACAGCCCAAGTTCTTACCGTTCCTAATGCGGTTCCTGCTGGTTGGCATTGCGATGTTGTGCAGGTCAACACAGGACAAACGGCTTTTGCGGTAGAGTCCGGCGGAACACTACGCAACTGCGATGGACACGCGAAGGCTTTTGGGCGCTGGGCGAAGGTAAATCTTGAGTGTGTTGCGCAGTCGGGGGCTACTGCTGATGTAGTTCTCTCAGGAAGGACGGCTGTATAATGTCAGATTTTGCGCCATTATCTGCCGAACCTTTGGCGGCATTTCCGTTAGGTCAGGATTTGGAAGTAGTGCTGCCCCCGGCACAATACAGTCGTCATTCTGTTGCCCCGTTTGTCAGCATTTCATCGGATATAGTTCTTCCGGTTAGTGTTTTTGTCCGGACTAGCGTGGCAGTGCAGGTAGCCCTTTCAAATAATAGCAAAGTTGAACTGCCAGTCAGTGTCTTTACGCGCAATAGCGCCCCAATTACCGTCACTATTGACGGGTATGTTGGCGAAGATCCGCGAGTTTCTTCGGACTTCTATACCGATAAAGATCCAGTTACCAACCTTGGAGAGCTATAATGCGGGAAAGTATTTCAGTTTCTGGTGAAGTCGCCCTTACTTTTCGGAGGAATGGCGAAATTACTGATAAACTTTCTGGAAAGAACCTTGTAGTCACTTCCGGAAAGGCTTTAATTGTATCTAGACTTGGTTCCAATTCAGAAGGGCCGGTTAGTTTTGTAGCTATGGGGGCGGGAACGTCTGTAGCTAACGCCGCCGAGACCGCCCTTGTCGCGGAAATAGAGCGTGTAGCGGCAGTTAATACCTCAATCAATAACTTATTTTCCTTACAAGCTACACTTGGCGGATCTATACTAACGGATACTTCTGTCGCAGAGTTTGGTTTGTTTTCTCAATCTTCTGGCGGAATTCTTTTAGCCCGCTTTGTCATCGCTGAACGAACATTTGTCCCCGGTGATGAAATTCTCGTCGAATGGACCCTGCAATTTGGAGTATAATCATGGCTGATACTGCAAAATTGGCGTTATCTCAAGTAGCTAAGGGCGATTTGCGCGGCGCTTGGCATACAGTGTGGAATAGCGACAACCTTAAAATCGAAGAGCGGCTTTGTACAAGCTATGCTGGCGACCCGACTTCCAATGTGACTGGGTATTTTTTAGGCCAGACGTGCTATGATACAGTCAACAAAATCGTATACACCTGCACAGCGGTCGGCGATGCGGCTACTACAGTTTGGGAAAATCTTTCCCCATCGTTTTATTCTCTCGCCCCGTCTGGCACTTTGCTAATTTGGGATAAGCCTGAAAGTGAAATCCCAGTCGGTTGGGCGAAAGTCACCAGTGTTGACGGTAAATACCTAATCTTCACATCCACAGAAGCTAATATTGGCGTCCAAGTCGGAGCCAATACCGTTATTCCTACGATGGATCCTGCAGGTGGCCACGATCATGGCGGCGTTGTCGGGGATACTACACTTACAATCGCACAATTGCCTCCGCACTCGCACTTGATTTACGGACCTGATCCCGGCGGTATTGCTGGTGCGACTGTATTTGGCGGCAGTCGCGGAGGGGCTCCGGGGACTACCTCTTCTACAGGTAGCGGAGCTTCGCACAATCACACTATCTCCTCCGAGGCCGACCACACCCACACTTTAGTTTCGATAGATAATCGGCCTGCATCTGTAACCTTCATGCTTATAAAGAAACTCTAATGCCAGATAGACTTCTCGCTGTACATGCGAATGAGTTGGGATCAGGACTTTCGCCCTCCGAGCCTGGGAGGGCTGCGCCGTTTTGGAAGCAGGGGCGGAACGTGGTATTTAATGACGGGCATGTTGCCTCGGAATTGGGGCAGTCTATCATGTTCTTCACTCAACAACAAGAGCCTATTACTGGAATAAAGTCCACAAACATTGACGGCGTACCTGTGGTATTTTTTGGCACATTAACCTCTCTTTATCGTTGGGACGAGGTTAATGGTATTGTAGATTTAACTCGTATCGACGGCCTTTCAGCTAAAGTCCCATACACTGGTACTGTGCATAATCCTTGGCAATGGGCGCGCTGGGGAACATGGATGGTAGCGTCTAATGGGGTCGATCCGGTTCAGGTCTACAAAAATACCGGCAAGTTTGTAGAGCTTTCCGCCCCATTCACTTTCGCAAAATTGTTATACTCACTCGATACGCATTTGCTTGTATTGAATACTTCTGATGGTGATAATATAGTTAAATGGTCTGACCTGGATAATATAGAAGAATGGGCTACCACTGTATCAAATGATGCTGGCGAAAAGTCCATGCGGAATTTAGACTCAGGGATTATCTCCGTTGAAAAGCTCGGCGATACTATTGTGGCCTACACGAATAATGAGGCTTTTGCGGTCAATTACATTGGTCGGCCCTATGTATTTGGCACGCAGTTTCTCATGGAAGGTTTCGGCCCGGCAGGGATTAATTCTGTTGCAGTTGTGGATAAGCGGCATTTCGGTTTCGGGCGTGCGTCTGTTTGGGTTACGGACGGTTTGTCGGTAAATTACATTCAATCCCCAGCGATGTTTGATTTCTTGTACAGGGACCAAGCGACCCGCTATGACAAAGAGCGCCCGGAGCTTGTATTGGGTTTTCATGACAGGATTAAATCCTCTGTATGTTTTTACTACGCCACAGAAGATTCTGACTCGCAAAACATCGGCGTGGCTTTTAATTATAAAACACTCGCTTGGACGGTATTGGCCTACGGGCGAACAGCTGTGGACGATTCCGGCGTATTTCCTTTTTGTCTTGCTGGGGATTCTTTAGGTAACATTTATCAACAGTCCATTGAAGACGCGCCGCCCGCGACATCGGGCGCGACTGCTGTCAATTTAACCTCCACGCAGTATACCATCACCACTGCAATCGGCGAAGGCGGAATAGGCGAGGGCGGAATAGGAGGCTATGACAATGGCACAGGATGATTTCGGGGGCGCGGCCCGCATATTGCACACGCATTCCGGTCGAGTTTCAAATGTGCCGCTCCTTGCCGCCAGCATTGGGGCGATTTATGTTCAGTCAAAAGACTTGGATTTCGATCTTCCGACAAGAGAAAAGTTTTTGGATTATATCCTATTTGACCTTGAAGCTATTCAAGACATCCCCTTGTTCAAAGTAACTATCGGTACGCGCAATTCTCTCCGGGAAGAGCTTATTTGGAACGATCTTGGTTATGTGGATTTTAACAACCCTATTGTTATGGCCCGCTTGACTTCGAGGTTTTTCACATTACGCCTCGAAGATGAAGCCCCGGTCGGACAGTGGAAGCTCTCCCGCATAGAATGGTACGGGGTTCCTGTCGGACGAGGGAGGCTTTAATGCCGGTTGTTGCTCCATCTCCTGAAAATTTTACAGACTGGCGCGCATGGGGCAGGGCACTGCTTTTTGCCGCATTTACGCAGACGGGAAGAGGCGATGCAGTGCGGCTCCCATTGTATTCGCACGGGAATAAGCCGAAAGCTACTGAGAATGGTTTAGTCATCTTTGTCTTTGATGATACATTAGGGGCTATTCCGTTATTCTCCTATAACAACGAATGGTACAGGTTTGGGAATGAACCGCCAAGTGTCGGGAAACAGTTACACACTGTCGAACTTCCGCCCTCAGTCTTCACCAGAACAAACCAAGAATATTTTGTAACTATCAGCTAGGAGGCCCCAATGACAACGCGAGGAATCAGAAATAACAATCCACTCAACATTCGTAAGAGTGCCGACAAATGGCAGGGGCTTTCAGCAGAACAGCCCGACTCTGCATTCTTCACCTTCAAAAGCGCCGTATATGGCATTCGGGCTGGAGCCCGTATCCTTATTAACTACAAGGACGAACACGGCATTGATACTATTGCCGACGCCATTACCCGCTGGGCGCCACCTAGTGAGAATGACACAAAAAGTTATATCAAAACAGTTTCCCATCTTTCAGAAATTAACGCCACAGAAGAAGTTGACTTCCATTCCTTTGAGCCCCTTTTCGCCATTATCAAAGCTATGATTGTGGTGGAGAATGGTGGTAATCCCTACACCGACGCTCAGATTACAAAGGGCTTGGTGCTGGCAGGGGTAGAACCCGAGCAACAAGCTATCGGAAAAACCACAGCGGTAAAGGCCGCACAAGTAGCAGCGGCGACTACGGCCGCCTCTACTTGTGCGACAGTGGTACAACAGCTTATTCCTGCTGCCCCGATCATTTCCTCCGTGGCACAGTACGCGCCGTATGTGCTGGCTATTGTTACCCTAGCAGCAGTCGGCTTCTTCGTATGGGACAGGCTTGATGATAGGAGAAAGGGCATAAGATGAGTGCGTTATTTCTTTGGCTGACTTCTTCGGCCCTCGGACGTGGCGTGGTAAAATGGGCGGCTATTGGCGGGACTGTTGTAGCCATCCTCTTTGCCATCCGCAAGAGTGGCAAAGAGTCGGCCAAGATCGACGCCCTTGAGTCCCAACTTTTAGCTTCTCGAAAGGCAAAACACTATGACGATCAAGTTGATGAGCTTGCTTCCGGCGCTGCTCTTGATGAGTTGCGCCGGAATTACAGCAGGAAATCTTAAGGCTTTATCCTTTTGTGATGGGTACACTGTTGTACGCATTCATCCCACAGAGGATAAATTAACCGACACCACAGCCAGGGCGCTTTTAAAAAACGAGCGTAAGTATGGGAGTTTGTGCCAATGACTGAAGAAGTAACAGCGGTTGCAGTTGCGAATATTTTAATCTCTTTGGGTGGCCTTGGTACGGCGGTTTACGTCGCCAGCCTTCTCGCAGAGATTAAAACTGCGTTGAAAATCCTCATCAAGGATGTTGACGATCACGAGGATCGTCTGCGTGTTGTGGAAAGGACTCGTCATGGCGTTGCAGTCAAAACAAACTGATACATATTTGAAGCAAATTTGGGTGGATTGTCTCGACGAGATCGACCGAAAGTGTTTGCAAAAGGCCGTCGATGCGAGTTATTATGGTCATGAAGTAGGACACATACTCGCGGACGTGCAGGAAAATTTTATGCAACTCTGGCGAGGTGCGGCGGATGGGAAAAGGTTTGTCATCATCACTCAAGTCTTTTCCCATCCCGGCGGTAAAGAACTGCGGATTTGGAGCGTAGGCGGAGAAGGATATATCCGCGCAATTGAAACGTCCTATGCAACACTTTGCGAGTTCGCCAAGAAGTACAACTGTAAATGGATCACTGGCCTAGTTAACCGCGAAGGGTTTGAGAGGCTGTACAAGAAATTCAATTTCACCGAAACGTATCGAAACTGGATCGTGGAGCTAGACAATGAGCATTCTTGATATTCTTCGGTTTGCGGAAACTGGCAACATGGCTATGCCCTGCAAGGGCGGTTCATCGAGTGGGACTACTTCCGGCGGAACCACAATTCAGAAGACGGAACCTCCGGCGTATCTACAACCATATCTGACTGACATTGCGTCAAAGGCGCAGGCCGCTTATGGGCAGGTTCCTACCGGCGGATTTTCCGGCCAGCTTGTGGCAACGCCTACGCCGGGCCAGCTTTCAGCTGTTGATGCCCAGAAGACTATCGCGCAGAATTTGACTAATTCCGGGTTCGGAAACACTACAATGGATGCCGCGAATTCTCAGGCGCAGAAGCTGGCGTCTGGATTCTATACAGCGCCGTTGAATAATACATTTAACCCAACGGCACTGGACACCACCGCAATTACAAACGCTTCGATTGCGCCTGTGCTTGACAAACTACAGAATACCATCATACCCACACTACAGTCAAACGCGATTAGCAGCGGGGCCTACGGCGGTTCGCGCTACTTTGCCGATATGGGGCAGCAGATTAACGATAACTTCACCAAAGAGGCTGCAAATATCGCCGCGCAACTTGGGTATGGGGAACAAGTCCGGCAGCAGGATCAAGCCTTCAAAGGCTGGCAGACTAATCAACAATTGTCTCCGGAATTGTTTAAGGCCGAACAAGCCGCAGCTTTGGCTACGCCGGAACTAACCAACAGTGGTGTGCAGCAATTGCTGACTCCATCTAGTATTCTCAATCAGGCCGGGACGCAAGAGCAACTGTGGAACCAAGATCAACTGGACCAGGCATATCAACAGTACCTTCTCGATGTGGCAGGCCCATTTGCAGGGCTGGATCAATATGCCAGTATTGTCGGTGGAATGCCTACCGGAAGTACGACAACTTCCACAAGCACAGCGCCGCGGACTAATTCCTCCTTTCTTTCCGGTGCGTTAGGTGGAGGTCTTGGCGGATATGGACTGGCTTCAGCTTTATCCCTGTCTAATCCATGGACAGCCGGTCTTGCCCTTGGCGGCGGACTACTTGGCGGACTTCTTAGTTAGGAGGCATTTATGGCGGAACAATTTTATAATCCAGCAGTTGAGCCTTATTTTCAATTAGGGCCTTTGACACTAACTGACGCGGCGCGGCAACAAGCTGCTGCTGGCACGCTTAATCCTTGGCTAAGGATTGATCCTGCGGGTGTGTCCGGCTCAATCCCAACCTTGATGAAGAATGTTCCGCAGGCTGTGACAAATGCTGTAGATGCCACGGCTAATTACGGACTTGATCTCGCAACACCGCGCCCCGGAGACCTTGGTGTTGTAAGCAACCTCAAGGCCGGGGCGGGCTACGCAATTGCGGCCCCGGCCATGGGCATCCAAGCCGCTGGTAATTTCATGGCACCACTGCTGAAAAGCTCCGTCGATGCAGTTACAAAGACAAATTGGGAACGGCAATCTGAAAAGGACTTCGCACAAGCACAGCAATATAATGATGCGTATCAAAAGGAACTGGCGAACGCTACCTCATTGCGCGATGTTTCGGGGCTACTGCTTGGTGGCGGAGAAAGTCCTTCCGGAGCTTCTCAATCTTTCGATATCGGAGCTGCCCCACAAGCAATCGGCGGTTACACCCTTCCACCTCCTCCGGGTCCTACTGACTATTCCGGCGTACAACAGGCTTTGGATAATACCAAACCACAAGACCCTTCGGCGGAAGTAGCAGACCGCAGAAAGGGCGCAATACTAACCGGAATGATTGGAGGATTACTTAACGCTTCTCTGCAAAGTGATGCGAATTTTTCCTCCATCCTTGGCGGGCTTGGGCAAGGCGTTCTGCAAGGTATGGGCGTCGCAGCCGAGGATAAGCAAAAGTCCGATGAAAAGTTTAAATCTGCGATGAATGACTATTGGATGCGGACTGCGGGTGTTCGCCGCGATCAGGCGGAAAGTGAGGCGCAATATGCCAATAGAGTTTGGGATACAAAGGTGAAGCAGCTCGCGATCAACGCTGATGCTGCACAAGCGCGCGCACAGGCCGGGCAAAGTAAACTGCACCAACTTGGGGCGGACTTGTGGGTGGAAGAGACTGTCAACGGCCGCCGCTCTATGCGGAAGTTAAACCTGGAGCCAATGAACCACTTCGCTGGTATGGAAAAGCGCGTGGCGTATTTCCTCGGCGGGACAGAAGATGCAAAGAAAAAAGCGCAGTCGATTGTGGCTGAAGCTGCTTCAAGGCAAGATCCGACCTATGCCCTGCCAATGCTGACCCTTTCCCGGTTGAAGGATAATGGGAAATTGCTGGATTTAATCAGTACCATTTCGGCGAAATCGCCGGAGTTTCTCAAGCAGTATAACTCCATCGGACAAGAGCTTGTCGGCGGGTCTTTTGCGAATGAGAAGGAGCTTACCGATACTGTATCGCGGCGCCGGGACGGCCTGCTGATGGAATTTATGCTGCAAGATAGAGGGCTACGAAATCTGGCTATGACGTATGCCGGACTCAACCCAGCATCCCTTGGAGATAAATAATGGCGGAAGATCTTTCCAGTCTTGTCTCGCGCAGTCTTTCTGAATATCGCACCAATGATACCGGATTAGCCGCGCCGGATCGTCCGGAGTCTCCGACACAAGACCAGACCTACATTGGGGGTTTTCTCCAATCGGCGCTGTCTTCTATACCAGAATTTGTTCTTGGGGCTGAACCCACTCCGGGCGCCGAGGTTTTCCGGCAGAATAACTTTGTCGGAGGAATAGCATCGCAATTGGTTTCGCCTCTCGGTGAAGGTGCGGCGGCGCTTAAACTGCGTTCGCTTATCCCGGCCTTTGACAAAGGCGTGACCAGCTTTGCGGCCAAGGGCGGAAATGTTTTCACGCGTGGCGGGCGGGAGGCTGTGGCCACCTTGGCTCCACTGGAAGCGGCGCGGGTAGCTGCTACGGCAGCGGCCAATCCAGATGAGACTGGGCGCGTGGCGACCGAGGCCCTCTTCAACACCGGGGCTGAATTCATCGGCGGCGGACTTTTTCGCGCGCTTACTGCCGGAGGTAAAGTCGGGCAAATTGGAGATAAGATTGCAGAAACTGGAACGGATCTGCGCGCCCCGGAGCAGTTAAAAATTAGAGAACTTAAATCCGCATTGGACTCCGGCAAGGTCGCGGAAGACCAGAAGGTTAGCGTCCTTGGCCAAATTTCTGATCTTGAAAAACAAATTCGACTGGAAGAAGTTGGGCAAGCTACTCCGCTTAAACTTGACCTTTCCAATGAGGGGGATGGGCGCGAGATTTCCCGCCTGTTCAGAGACCAAGGCACTCCGGGCGGAAACATTCGCAAAGCGCGGCTGGTTAAATCCTCTCGCGATTTTGCCGATGGCGCGGAAAAAGACAGGGTTGTAGCTGCGTCAGGTCTCGACGGTAATTGGGACGCAGTGCAGTTGCCAAGATATGTCGGGTTTGCTAAAGACCAGTGGGCAAAGAAGGTCTCCGATGACCTTATGGTCCGGGCGAAGATGACGAGTGTAGATGACCGCACGCTCATGGCAGCGGAAAAATCCGGAATGACTGTATTTGCGCGAAAGATCACTGGGGATATGGCGGAACCAAAAGCAACTGATGAATGGGTTGTCTGGCGGACAGACCAACCAGGACGGTTTGTTCCGCACCTGCAAACTTTCGCCGATGAAACAACAGCCCGGATGTCATTCCTACGCCAAGACAATTTGGCCCGCGATCCTTCTCGGCCTGCCACAATCATGGATGAACTGCGCACGGCTGTGGCACAAACTCCGATTAAAGAATTCCGCGCAGCGGAAGAAAAGTACGGTAAACTCAAACTTGGGGCCGATAAGATTGCGGAGACTCTTGGAATGAAGCCTGGCGAGGGCGGGTCTAATTTTATGGCGAACAGGGCTAAGGCACTAGTTCACCAATACCTTACGCCGAAATTGAATCAGTTTAAATCCTCCCCCGTCGCTAAATACATTATGGCCCATTCGGATAGGGCTATGGTTCAGGCCCGCACTCTTGCATCGAAGATTATAAATGGAGAAGTTGATAGTGAGGCTGGAAAGTCCTTTATGAAACTGTATGGCGACCCAGATACCACTGGGGTGTTGAATGGTACTCGTTCGATTAAGGCTATTCTAAAAGGGCTTACTCCGGAGGATGCCACAGGCCTGCAAGATGTCGCGGATAAACTTGCTGGTCATGAGGATTATTTAGCGAAACTCGATGACCTTCGGGCATCTGGGGAGATTTCTGAGGCCCAACATGCGGCGATTAAAGACTTTGATAAACTCGGAAAGATCATTGATAATGATCTCGTCAATCACGAACGCGCCGCGAATGTGAATAGGTTCAAACCGATGAAGGCCCACTTGATGTTCTCCCGTATGTGGGATGGGGACTATCGTGCATTGATCTTCCGCAAGGGAGAATCTGCGCCGTTTTATATTGCTGGGGCGCATTCGCCAGGTGAGGCGGATAAACTCGCAAAAGCCCTGATTGAGAAAAGCGAATTGTCCGGACTGTATCATCTTCCCGCCGAACAAGTTGACGCGATGGGGGATTTGGAACTGGCCCGAATGGTGCAGACTAGATCGAAAGAATTCTCCACCCTTTCCCGCGCACATGCGAAAATGCCAGTGACGTTTAAAGAACGGACTGGGGTGGAAGGGTATAAGAAAGACTATACCAAGAAGCAGATCTTTGATAAACTGTCTGAGCACGTCAATTCGCGCTATACTTATATGGCCCGACTGTCTATTGATACCGCGCTTGAGAAAGAGTTGGCCCATCTTTCCAACACTGATCCGAAGATGTTCATGGCTGTGCAGGAACGTCTGCGGCAACTCGAAGGAAAGCCTGGTGCCGTGGGGCAGTTTATCAACGCGGCAACGGACAAAATTCTTAAGCCAGTCATGGGCAGGAATTCCGCTACAAAACTTTCCGCAGGACTGAATTCGGCGGTATACACGCTGCAACTCGGGATGGGCAATGTAGCATTTCCGATTATGAATTCACTATCTTTCATGCAGAATGTTCTGCCGGAATTAGCCTATGTTATGAATGCCGCTGACAACAGGGTTATCCGGGATTACTATGAAGTTATGCTGGCGGGCGGTAAAGACTTGCGACCGAAGGGTTCTGTTGGAGTTCTTTCTCCGATGAAGTTGCTTGTGAAGTCCTTTGGTAAAATGCGGGAGGGCGAATCTGATGTGGTGTACGGTTCCGCGCTGCAGCGGGCGCATCGGGAGGGAGTCATTGATCCGCAGATGCTCAATGACTTCATTGGGAAGACTTCGGAATTAACCACAACTGTTTCCGATGTGATGAAAGGCGAAGAGCCGCTGCTGAATTTGGTATTGAAATTTTCCAGCTGGCTTCCATCCAAGTCCGAAAGGTTTTCACGCGGAAATGCTTTCACTGTTGGGTATCTTCTCGGGAAGGACGTGTTGGGCCTTGCGGATGAACCGCTGTACCAATTCGCCAAGAAGCTGACTGAACGGACGATGTTTAACTACGGCACCGCTGATCGAGCCACGCTTATGACCGGGCCTCTTGGAAGAACCTTCGGCCTATTCAAAAACTGGCAAACGCATTACATTTTCTCCATGCTGCAGTATGCGGATGAGGGTTACAGATATGGCAATTGGGCGCCGCTTATGTGGCAGATGGGCGGGACTGCGGCAGTCGGCGGTGTGGCCGCGCTTCCGATGTACACTGTGGCTGACGGCTTCTCCCGCATGGCGACGGATAAGTCGTTGATGGAACAGGTCTATTCCAGGTTCGGCCCGTCGAATCCGGAAGGGACACTGGGAACATTTTCCGATGCGGTGTTTATGGGGCTTCCGGCCTTTTTGGGCGTATCGCTGACGGGGAATGCTACCGCGCCGTTGAATGATCCATCACGGGACGCCGCTCAATTGATGTCCTTCCCGCAATGGGACCGCATGCGGCGACTGGGGCAAGCGGCGGGCGATGCGATTGATCTATGGACACAAACCGGACGCCATCCCACGTCCGATCCTCGCATCCGGGATCAATTTATCGCGGCGTTATCCCCGAAGATAATCGCCCATAGCATGCAGATAACCAAAGACAATGCACTGAAGTCGCTTAATACTGGCAACACATTGCTGCAGAATATGACGCTTGCTGAAAGACTTCTGTATATGTCCGGGATAACGCCGCGCCGCGTGGGCTTGGCCTATGAACAAGCCGACGAGCTTTGGAAGAACAAGGATGCGCGGGCCACGACTACAACTCGTTACGGCCGTATGTGGGCTGAAGCGCAGCAAGCCGGGGACTGGGATAAAATCCAAGACCTCTGGCACGAGGCAATGGTCCTCGGGTTGGATGTAGGATCTATAACCAAGTCGGCCAATGCGGTTATACAGAAACAAAGTACAGGGTATCTTGCGCGGGAAGCTAGCCCGGAAACGCTTGGGAAACTACGTGAAATGGGCATGCCGGGCTTTTGAAACTGTTGTATGTATCTTCCCATTGCGGGATTGTATGGACAATACTCAAGCCTTCTGCACTCTATATTTCAAATTAGGCTTATATTCCGGAACAGAAAGATTATCATACACGCCCGGACTCCGTTCCCGCTGTTTGATCGCGAAGAGGGCTTCGGTACTTATCAAGTGTGATATGATGTAATTGACCTTGGAAACCTCTACCTTCGTTAAGATCTGCTCCGTCAAGCGCGAATGCTGGATGGGCTTTTTTGTTTCCAGGAATTCGCGCATAGCCCAGGCGTAGATGAGGTTTATAATATCAGCACTGTCTGATGCAACGGCCTTGTGCAGGAGATTGATGAGGCCGAACTCTTGATCGAGATGGAGATCTATTGTGTAGTTTAAATCTGGCAGTGTGATAGTGTAGTCGGTATCTGCACGGGCGATTGCGACTAAAGCTGCGTCCCGCCGTAGGCGGAAAGCGCGGCGCGTGTTGTAGTCAAGAAGCCACGGGTGAGTTAATTGGGTTTTCACCCTGTCATGTTCGTACCAGTCTATAAAGCGGTCGCGCGCCTCTTCGGTTAGGACTATCTGTTTTCCCACATTGGCCGAAATGTCTGCGGCGATACATTGCAGGTCGTGGGCCACGTCCCGACAGAAACTATTGACGAGGTTATTGCGGGAATTTGACTCTTCTGAATAATCGAGATAATAATCCGGCGACTCCGCCATGGTTTCGGAAACATAGAAATCGCAGCGGTTTGCCATACCAGAGGCCCACGCTTGGCGCGGAAATTGTACTGCGAAGTGTTCCGGCTGCGTTGCGGTGAGGATATTCAGATAGGGGATCTCAACCGTGATCGGGCCTGTTTTAATCGACCGGCGAGTCTCAATATACGTCCGCCCGTCAAACATATCGCAGAGGGTGCGGAGAAGAGACTCGTCCGTTTTATCCCCGAGGAAGACTCCGTATTCGGAGGAATTAACCAACAACGCGCTGACAATTTCCGACGCGTCAACTCCCCAAGGACGGCGGGAACTTTCAGCAGCTATCTCATCCACAAAAGAGGCTTTTGTCACAGATTTCGCGGCGGTCATTACGCCGAGTTTGGACTCCTTCAAACACTGATCGACGAGGTCTGTGGTTAGGGACTTACCTATCCCCGGCGCCCCGATGAGAAACCTGAAGGCGTTCAGGAACATTCGACCCCTGTTTGTGCGAATGAACAACCTCCGCCCTATCATAGAGCTTAATATCGTCATTGCCGCTGGCGGGCCATACGTCAGCGGCAAACCTTGATCGGCGATAAAGTTAGAGAATGACTCGATCAAGGAAACTTGAATTCGCTTTGGTCCATTTTCTTGTTTCATGGCCTGTCCATTTTTTGAGTCCGTAAACATTGTCATCGCTGTGCTTTCTCCAATTCCAGCCGGTACCTTCGCATGATACAGGAATAATCAATTGTCTACCGTTAATTGGGATGGGGACTTGGAGGAGTTCCTTTGCCCGCGCGAGTGTTGTAGTTTCATGCTCATCCGAAATGTCAGGATATTGGATGAGAACGGCATCGTGGACCTGCGCCAGAAGTTTTGCTGGATATTTGGCGGCGGTGCTCTCCATCTCATACCAAAGACGATACATTCCTTCATTGAGTATTTCTCCGATCGTGGACTGAGGTAGAAACGCGATAGCCTCTTTGAGTGTGTCGTCATCGTAAAGTCTCTTTAGGAAGTAGCGCGTGCGGCCGAGTGGGGTTGTTAGGAAGCCGTTGAGTTGTAAATCTTGGGCGACCTTCTTATGCCACTCGGCGATGCCGGGGAACGCCTGCCGGAGGTATTTGTCTTGAAAGAGTTCAACAACCTTTTGGGAGACCTTAATATTCTTCGCCATGGTGAAGGGTTTGCCGCGATAGTTTGTGCCATGTCCGAGTCTCTTGGCCATGTCGCGGTAGGACCAATGTTGGTAAAATTTCTGGTCGGCAACAGCGCGGTTGGCCTTGGGGTTATCAGTCCAGGCCAATTCAGGCCAGACCATCATAGCAACAGTTGTGTGAAGATCACCGGACTCACATGCTCGGATGTAGTTGGCGTCTCCGGAAAGGTAAGCAACTACACGACTTTCAGCTTGTTCAAGATCAAGATAGGCTATCTTTGTTCCCATATCGGCCTCGAAGATTTCGCGAAGTTCGTCGGTCCAGTTTTGCAGATTAGTCCCGGAACCAAAAGCGTTTTCGTTTGAGGACCAACGGCCAGTTTCTGTCCCGCAAACGTTGTAGGATGTACGCATGCGGAGGTCGGCATCTACGCCGGATTTGAGCGTGGAAATCTTTTTGGTCAGATCCCGACTGCGGAGGATATTATTCACGATAGGCCGGGCGTGGAAATAGTCCCGTAATTTTTCCAGTGCGGCTTTGTCCGTTGTGATAACTCGTTCCTTTTTCACCCTATCGTATTTGTACTCCGGCGGAATGCCCATGACTTTATAGAAGAAGGTTTGAAGCTGTTGTGTGCTGCGCGGGTTCAGCGGCTGATCCCATACCGCATGCGCCATAGCGTCGAGGGAATCTTGTAATGCGGCTACGCGCAATTCAAGCTGGCGTATCCACTGCGCGCGTTTCTCTGCGTTAATTGAAATTCCGCGCAGGGCCATAACCATGGCCGGGGCTTGAAGGCCGCGCACAAAGTTGTAGGTATTGTATGTGTGGGGCTGTACTGTGGCCGAACTTTCTTCCCAAACTTCCGTAGATACCGAAGCATCAAGGGCGTTATATACCCACTCATTCTGCTGCGGATCGAGTAGATGGAAATTCTCCGCTGTGGTTTTTATTTTCATCTATAGCCTCCTTCGGAAAGAAACTTACTAATGTGTTTAGGAATCATAAGGGACAATTTATCGAAAGGCAAATTGGCTACAGGAAATTTGTTTGCATTACAATAGTCTATCTCGGCCCGCACTCCTTTAGATGTATCCCAGCCCGGAAGTTCCGCCAGTAACATTGCGCGGCATGTCGCCAGTGCGTCAAATGAATGTGCCATCCAGGTTGAATGGCCGATTACTCCTAAGACCTTTTCCGCTTCATGGCCTTGCACGATAGGAGAAAAAAGAAAAACGCCCTGCTGTGCGTAGACTCCGACAAGCGCCACACAGGCTTTTACTCTCATCGCCTGTATAAACGGCTCTTTTGATGTATATGGAGATGCTAAGTAGATCATTGGTCAATGTCCTCTCTTTTTGCTAGGGTGGTTTTCTTCGGGCGGAGGCGCTTCCATGCAGATTCGTTTGTGTAGATACTGCCAAGGAAACCCAGACTCTTCCGCATTTCCGGAAACATGGAGTGGTGAAGAAGCATAGTATCATGTATGTTCCCGGCGACGGTTAGGCCCATCTTCCGCCAGAGCCATTGCATGTCATACATTCCGTTTTGGAAAATTTTACTTTGGTCTGGAAGGAGAAGTATCTGGCGGACGTAATCCCAGGCCGCTAGCTCGTCATCGGCGGTTGGCCAATAGGACTTGTCCGCCTTGCGCTCGTCCACGAACGGAATGCAGATTGCCTTATCTCTTGTACCAAAACCGATACAGGTTATTTGCTCGCGCATAGTTTCAATGTCAATGGCAAAGTGCGGAACGGTTAAGAGGTAGAAGAGAAAGTCCTTTATGTCGGACAATTCTGGCTCCAACCACAGTTCACGTTCCGGGCGGGAATAGGTTTCCGAAAAGGATTCACGCTTGACCTTCATTAAATCCGCTACGACAATAAGGCGCTCGTCCCAGTTGCGAAGGATGTAGGCTGGATGGTATGTCGGCAGTACTTTGTATTTACGCGGGCCGCCGATGGAGGCCTCAAGGATTGTCCCTCTGACTTTGGAAATCCCGGACTCGCCGCAAAGCGCCCATAGGGCGGCGTTTCCGAGGGCAATAATTACATGAGGGGCGTACTCGCGAAGCTCTGTGAAAAGGCGCGAAAGTTCGTTGAGGCGTTCTGGCATAAGATACTGGCCCGCCCGGATTGGAGGTAGTGGGTATTTTCCGGAGTTGCCCAGCGCAGCCCAGGCCGCATCCGCGTCCCGCTTTTTCAAACACCAAGAGGTGATGTCATTGCGCGGAGGTTTATCTGTGAAAACGCTGGTTATCAGACATTCCTCCCGAACAATGCCCGCCTCTGCCAGCATGTTGGTTAATTCTTCCCCTATCTTTCCGATGAAGGGTATGCCCTTTTCGGCCTCGGCTTCGCCCGGCGCTTCCCCGACTATGGCGATTTTACAGTCATGCGCCGGGTCAACCGGGAGTACTCGTGATACGCGCATGGCTCAGTCTCCCACGAAAGACGATAAAGCGAGTTGTTGGTCGTATTCTTTCTGGGCAAAATCCGCATATTGCTGATTGAGTTCCAGCCCCAAAAGCCGCGATGCCCCCATAGATTGTGCGGCGCGTAGGGCTGTACCTGATCCGGCTGTCGGATCAAGGATTTCTGTAAAGTTGTCGCAACAGAGCTGGAAGAAGTGGCGCAGAACCGGCACAGGTTTTTCTGATATATGCCCGGCAGTTGCTTTTCGCGTCGGCGCGCCATAGGCGTTTCCGACTGCTTTGATGATCCGCCGCTCCCCTCGCGTGATGAACAGTGCGGTTTCATACACATTGCGCGGAGTATGGTCGATGTTTCTGATAATCCCTTTGTTGTCTGTCTTGTGCCAGATGAGGGGTTGGTGGTCAACTACCATCTCCGGAGCAAGTTCATTAAACATCTGGATTGTTTCAGAATAATATTTCATGCTGAACCAGAATATGATGTGCGTGCTGGGCAGCATGAGTTTCGTCCGGTTGTTGAGCATGGCGCGGAGAAGAGTCCAATAGATTTCGGAGTCATCTTCGTATGCGTCCCAGCGAGAAACGGCGCCGCCCTGATCGCTTTCCCCGTGTCCGATACCGTAGGGAAAATCACAATGGAGAAAATTAAAACGCTCGCCGGAATAGTTCTCCGCGAATTCAATGAAGTTTCCTTGGCGGATAACTCGCGCCGGAACGGGCTTTACCCGACTGGCAAATTTTACCGGCGCGGTTAGATCGAGAACGTCTCCTTCAAGAGGCAGTTCTGGCTCTATCGGCTCCTCGGCGGTTTCCGTAGTGTCCTGGGCGATAGTCTCAAACAACTTATTCATAGCGTTGTCTTGTGTGCGGGCAGCCTCTCGCGTGATGATATTATCCGCAGCGATTAAGGTTGGCGCTGCGGCTACTCGAGCATTTCCCGCTCGCAATTCCCGCGCTGCCCGTAGTAGTCTGGCACGCTGTGAGCTTGACATGCCAAGGCAAGCTGCGCGTTCATCACTAACAAGCTCCGGACGCGTTTCCACCATGAGTTCGTCTAGGTCTAAAACTGCAAGAGCGTGTTCTTGCCAGGTTAAGTCTTTGCGTCTGACGTTCTCTTCGAGTTCCAGAAGTTTCCTATCAGTCGAATTTAATTCAGAAACCAAAAGCGCCGGGATCATATCCCACTTGCCGGAAGTGTCGGAGGTTTTTAAAAGTTTATAGGCTTCCAGTCTATTCCCTCCGGCGACAAGGCGGAGGTCAGAGTCAACTACGATGGCGTTTATTAGCCCAATACGGCGGATACTCTCCGCCAATTCGGCTACCCCTTCGGGCTTTGCGCGCTGGGACTTTTCTCTTGGGAGGATTTCATCTACATGGACGAGTGTTACATTGTGCATGGCGGGCCTCTTTGGGGTTGCTAGGACTTATATCCGAATGAAAGAAATGGAAGGGGAATTTATGCTCCCCTTCCATTGAGTTTACCTTTTACCCATTCAGATTGAAGGTGCGGTCGATCTCCGAATACACCTTCGACGGGTCTTTCTTGTCCAGATTGTGGGCGATATGGACTCCGACTTGCGCGTTCACCAACTGCGCGATGCCCTGCGAAAGACTCATCCCGCGCAGATCCAGCCCGACATCTTTCAAGATGAAGTCCTGCAGGCGGTACGTAGAATCCTCCGTGATGTAGAAATCCAAACGGAGTTTCTTCCCGTTCAACTTCTCCCAACCGCCGGCTTCAGCCAGATCGACCTCATTCACATCGGAGAGGAATCCGGTAAGTTCCAGAAGCACCCGAACGTACTTTGTCCGTTTTTCACTCTTGGTTTCGCCGTGTTCGATGCTACGGATTACGGCAGAATACGAGCCGACCGGAATCGGCTTCGGGCGCTCGATTTCGCCGAGGATCGCCTTATCGAGAATTGAAGAGAAATCTGTAAACATGTAGTTCTCCTTGGTTAGTAGTTACGGGCGACACCATATCGCCCTGTATTTTGGGCCGGGAGCTTTATACCTTCCCGCCCAAATCCTTTCCCAGCGCTACGTTGAAGTACGTTGCGAGGCCGGTTTCGATAGGCAACTGCGCCGGAATTCCCGTAAGAATTGGGCTCTTTGTATTTATAACACCGGACGGTACAGTTGTCAAGTACCTTTTTGCGTGGGCTCCTGTGCCGGAGCGGATCATTTGCAGCATGATGTTGAAGTAAGCTGGGATTTTCGGCGGGAGTGCCGTACCAAGCGCGGAAGGAAGGCCGCGAATTTCCCCAGCGGGGTTGCCCTCCGCGTCGAGTTTTTCCTTGCCTTGAATGTAACTGATATGGGCGAGGACTAAGACATTAGTTTTGAATTCTCCGGAATAGAGTAGAGACAACATCTGCTCTACCATGTTCTGGGCCATACCCCATTCGGGCTGTGTGATCTTGAGTTCGCCGGAATTTTTATTCAAACACTGGGCGAGGCGCAGCGCCGCGTTGCACATGTGGGTTAGGGAGTCGATGACGAGGACTGTATCCAATCCCCACTCACTTGGTTTCCCAAGATCTTCGGAGCCTGGAAGACTGCGCGGCCCCCAATAGTCCAGCATGGCAAGCCCGCGTGAGAAAGCCTCGGGAACGCCGCGTGGCGATACGCGCCCGGCTACGACAGTGTACTTGTCATCCATGGTCTGGTAGATGACGTTCTTCAGCGCTTCCGGTTTGCCCGCTTTTTGAATGGCCTCGACAATCGGGTGGACTCCTTTATCGTAGTCGAGAATCCTCAGCTTGTAGCCTGCAATGGCAAGGGATGCCAGCGCGCCAGTCTTTCCTGTCCCGGAGTCGCCGATGATAAGCCCTTTGACTGGGTTGCGCGTATTGAAATTTTCGAGTGTTGGCATGGGTTGATAGTCCTTTCTGTTAAAGAAATGGGCTGGGAAGTTTGGTGCTTCCCAGCCCTGAGGTTTAGAAGTGATCTTCTTCGATGGAGTCTTCGTCGGGGGTTTCCGCATCAACTGCCGTAGGGTGAATCCCATACCGCAGCGCGACAACATTCTTCATCGCAACTAAGAGTGAGACCGACTCTTTCCTAAATGTGGCGACCATAGCTTTTCCAAAAGAAGTCTCCGCAACTACGCGGGCCTCATTATAGTCGGCCTCCGTCTTGCAGAGCAATTCTCGTGACTGTCCTGAGTCAAACAAGAACTCAATGTAATAAACTTTCTCTTCCATGGTAGTTTCCTTTCCTGTAGTTGCACAAACTTACCACCCTACTCCCGTGAGTCGAGCGGGTCCCACATTCTCTTATCGAATTTCGACTTGAGATATAGGTCTCGGACGGATGGGTCTGCCCCGCAGATTTCTCTGAAATGACAGCCCCCGAATTTGTCACAGGCCGTATCATTCTGCGGCCAATATTCTGCGTCGGCATACCGCTCGGCTAAACGGAAATAATTTATCGCATCGCGGAGCCACTCATCCAATTGGGCCTGCGTGCGATATACCAACTTCCTGGCGAAGCGTGCGCCCCCGACGAGAAGCTGCGCGGCATCCATGATAACTCCTTTGACAGTCCGCTGGGAAATAACCCGGCCCGCTAGGGAGTAGAGGGTTATCTGATTATTCGGAGTGTACTGGTTGAAGTAGTAGTCTGCTAACGCGGACTTGGTTGTCTTGCGGTCAGTCACCCATACGTCCGGGCCAAACTCAACTACGCGATCGAGGTGGCCGCAAAGAAAATACTCTGAACCATCCGCGGCCTCCGTCCCGATGCCGAGGCGGAAGGAGAGTTCCACTGCCGGTTTGCCGTTCTCCAAAATCAGCGTGCGCGCCGGATCGTCGTTGAACTTTTCAAGATACCAAAGGACTGCGCGGAGAAGGGTATACCTGTTCTTAATCCCGTAGTCCTTGTGCATGCGGTCTGTATCCCATGGAGTCCAGGCCCCGGAGTCGTCCCGCGTCCCAAGAGTTTGGATGTAGGTTACGGCCGCGTGTGTTCCATCCTCGTGGTTTCCGCCGAGCGCTAGTGCTTTGTCGTACAACTCCAGTGCCTTGTGAAAATGAATGCCGAATGTGAGGTGGATACTTTCCCCCTGCGGCACCCAGTTTTCAATCATGGAATAGTAATACTTTCGCGGACAGGTCTTGAGTATTCCCAAACTAGTACTGTCCCACGCAGTCTGTAGCTGCGGAATACTCCGCGAAAATGCTTTGTTTATCTCTTCCGGTT
>ERZ724522.284-NODE-284-length-34718-cov-6.492196_pt1 | contig 34718 bp, 48 predicted proteins | sample MGYA00376055_ERZ724522 | MGnify/ENA primary metagenome ERZ724522 (study PRJEB28724, sample SAMN07190884) | wastewater metagenome | isolation source: effluent of sewage treatment plant in Hong Hong | place: Hong Kong | collected 2016-03-17 ...
CAAGACTATCAGCGCAGGGCGCTGGGCTGTCTTGTGCATGGGGGTGTGTGATGGGCTATACATTTTATGACAAAGTAAAAATGCTGATGTGCAAATTGTTTAACCATTTCCCACGCGATCAGTGGGAATACGAAGGAACGCACGCGAATTGCGCTTGCTGCGGGAAGGTAATAACTAAGTACGGGAATAGGTGGGCGTGATGGCTAAAGTAATTTTTTACTGTAACAGCGGTGCAAATATCCATTCTTGCCGAAAATCAACCATTGATACCGTAAAAGATTTAAATCTTGCCGATGGTGAATGGGAAGAAATGACAGAAGATCAGCGTTTTGAAATTGTCAAAGAATGGGCTAATGATAAGCTTGAAATCTACTGGGAATATAAAGATTAACGGAGATGGGGAATGATTAAGACGATTGATACAAGAAACATCACAGACATTATGCTAGAGGCACAAAATGTAATCGACGGAATCACAACATACTCTGATCCGCTCTCATTTAAAGACGCGGCAGATATTTTTATTGCAATGACAGAAGCAGCTCCGGCAGTCGAGCCGGCGCAGCGTTGTAATTGCTGCGGGTATTTGGTTACAGATAGCGAGCATAAAGGTTGCCTTCGTGCAGCTAAGCAAGAGCCAGCGCAGGTAGTGAAAACATTCTGGGCCAGTGAAAACATACTCAAAGAATATTTGAGAGATAATATTAGCTGCATTCTCACTACGACAAAGTGTGCAGCGAATACTGTTCCGCTATATACAGCACCGCCCGCAATCGACGAGATTAGACATATGTTGATCCTCGTTTGTGAATACTTGGAAACAGTGGGACTTATGTTTGTATCTCCAAGAGTAATATCAAGTCAAATACGAGCAATATTGGAGGCAGGCCAATGAAAGAGCGCCCTATTCTTTTCAACTCTGACATGGTGCGCGCCATTCTCGATGGCCGCAAAACGCAGACGCGGCGAATAGCCAAACCTCAGCCGGATTTGTTGACATCTGATGGTCGACCGGCATGGAGCACTGAGCGCGGCGCTATGTGCCAACATGGGCATACTGGTGACCGGCTTTGGGTGCGAGAAACCTTTGCCGATGAGGGCGCCCGCATGTGCCGGGAAGATTGCTACTACCGCGCAGATGGAGAATGCGATCTGCAAGGTGGGCGATGGACGCCATCCATCCACATGCCACGCTGGGCCTCACGCATAACGCTGGAAATTACCGGCTTGCGTGTTGAGCGCCTGAAAGACATCACCGAACAGGATGCCCTGGCTGAGGGCGTTGGCCAGTCATCATTGTGGGTGCCTGGGCCAAGAGGGACGTTAATACCGCCAGAGAAGAAAACGCTCACCGGATCACATCCAACGGCGCGGCATGCCTTTTCGTGTTTGTGGGAATCAATCAACGGTGCCGGATCATGGGCTCAAAACCCGTGGGTGTGGGTGATCGAGTTTAAGATTGTGTGGCTGGTCTTTTGAAATGGGTGTGGCTTTTGCGGAAAAATCGCACGAGATAACGGGGGGGGGGATAAATGAATATCAATGATAAGTGGCAAGCCGAATGCGCTAGCGGTAGAGGAATTGTTCAAGAATGGTTTGTTCGTGTCGATGGAGACGATATTGCAATTGCTAGCGACATACGGGACAGAAAAGGCAACTACAGCGAACCGAATGCTAAACTAATCGCAGCCGCGCCGGAAATGGCGTTACTAATCCGAGAGGCAGTAAATAAGGGTATTTTTCAAGGCGCGATGCACAGGGATGCGATATCAATTCTGAGCCGAATTACCGTTTTCCATGGTGGAGAAAATGACTCCGCTCGTTAAATCGCTGGTAAGCCTTACCGAAGAAGCCGCCGATTATGTTTGGTTTGATATGGGCACGCTTGCGCGTTACTCAATTGACTGGACACGCACGCAGCCAAACCTGCCATTTGAACGCGTAGCAATTTGTGGGCGTGACAAATTTGGCGATAGGTTTTTAGTGCTGTGCGACCATGCGGACGACAATACATTTTTAGTCGCTGCGTGGTCATTGCTAAACACGCACTATACAAAAACACCCATGTTTGCCGCTGTAGTTGATCCTGATATTGGCGGTGTGCATATAGCGCAGGTTGACGGAGAGTCGGATGTAAAAACAGAAACAGCCGCGCCAATAATGGGCATTATCTGCGAGTTTTTGAGCGGTGTTAATCCAACTGGGTATGCGCCAACCGTCAAAAGCAGCCACATAAACCGCACGCGTGCAAAAAAAGGAAAGCCGCCGCTCCATTACACGTGGAAAACCGTAACGATTGAACCGCCAAAACAAAAAACCGAATGGATGGGCGGAACACACGCCAGCCCACGCAAACACCAGCGGCGCGGGCATTGGCGAAATCACCCGAGCGGCAAACTGGTTTGGGTGCGTGATTGCTGGGTGGGCGATGCATCAAGGGGCGCAGTCATGAAAGATTACATCGCGAGGAGCGAGGCATGACCTGGACAACAAACACCCGCGAGCACCACATTCGCATGGCTAAGATTTTCCTGCACCAGGCACGGTGCACAATCCATCGAGACTGGAAATTCACACTCATGGAATGGGCGGCAGAGCGCAGGTTATTGGCCGCGAATATCAGGCCGACAATAACGGCACAATCGGAGTTATTTTGATGACCGACAACGACAGAGAGCTGCCAAACCGCAAGCCACACTTCCGGCCAAGCCTGCAAAACCCCAACTACTAACAATCCAAAACGTGGTATTTGGCGGGCGTCGGTACTGTATGAATTGCCATATAAAAACCGTGCGCTTGTTCTGGTCTTGCCCTTGATATCGTGGCCACGTTATCGTACAATGATCTCATCAGGACGCAACGAGGCCGCGACAATGAAGCTCTACCACACCAGCCCAGAAAAAATACAGAAAATCACCTATTTTGGCCTGTTCGGGGACGCGCTTTGCTTTGCTGAGCGGCCCTACTTCATGACTGCTGCTGCCGCCCCTTTCGTGTACAGCATCGAAATTGACGAAGAAGAGATTATCGATGCTCGCGCTTTCTTCTACAGAGAAGACTATGAAAAACTGGCAGGCCTCGTTACTGAAATCATGGAGATGGCCGAATGCGACGAAGATACGGCTCAAGACCTGCTGTCCGGCAAAGCAGCACTGGTTGATGTTGCTGACGAGTTCGATGCAGAGCAAGATTTCAAAATTCAAAAACTGGCAGTACAGGCCGCAGAAATTCTTGGTTACCGCGCCGTTATGCTGCACGACGAGCAGGGACCGATGTATCTAGTATCAATGCTGGGCAGAGAAAGCGAACTCAAGGGAGAGCAGGAATGAAAAGGCAAAAACGAGCAGGGCCAGGGAAGCCACCGTTATCCGACACTGAAAAAACAGTTTTCATAAAAGCCCGAGCGACAGAATCGCAGCGGGAAAAATTTATTTTCATTGGCGGGTCAGACTGGTTGCGCGACGCCATAGAAAAAGAATACGCCGAGCGGGTAGCGCGGGGAGCTGGCATAGCCGGTTGACAAAACAGCGAATCTGCAACAAAGCGCTGGTTGACAAAACCGGCTTTTTGCATCATCGCGGGACAAGCCCGCCGCCCAGGGTGGCCAGCATTACTTTTTCGGAAACCGCTTACGCACTTCAATCTCGACAGTCCTGCGGATTGCATGCAGCCCGATGACCGAAATTACTGCAGCAACAGGCACGGCCGCCCGCTCATCGAATCCAAACAACCACACCCCGCCTTTGTATGCCCCGAAGAATATCAGCGGCATCAGTAGCGTCTCGGCAATATCCCTACGCCAATTGTGTTTTTTGTCATCGTAAATGACCTTCAGCCCGGCAATGAGAAACGCCATAGCCATGCCCTGCCCTTCCGCACTGAGTGCGGCCCAGTAGTGCGTAAACGTTTGAATGAATTGGGGATCGCTCGGCGGTTTGTCCATTAGGCTTCCTAGGTGTCGTACAGGTACAAGTAGCCTTGGGACGCGGCATTGTGATCGTAAACTTCGATCTTTTTCGCCAACGTGCCGGCGACGCCGTTCGTAAGGACGTTTGAGGTGAGCACTGGCTGCGTCGCGATATGGCCCATGCTATTTATCGTTGCGCCTGCGTCTTTCGACACCCGGACCCCTGTAATCGACTTAAACGAATTCATCCAGTTATTAACGGTCGATGTATTGAGCGCAGTAATACCTCCAATTGCTTGGCCGCGTATCGTGTTACCAAACGCATCGCACTCGGAAGCGTTAGCGGTTAGCACGCCGTAATCGCCGCCTTGCAAATGCGACGACTTTACCGCGTGGTCGATACCGCCTGCGAAGTAGACCGCCGCAGATGACACGCCTTTTATGGTGCCGCGCACGGTTACATTATCGCCGTCATCTACACGAACGCCATAAGTTGCCCCGTTGATCTCGACGCCGTTGATCTCGACGCCCTGCGCCTCGCCTGTACCGACTTTTCGCACCCAGATCGCGGCGCCCGAGCCATACCCGGCACCCGTGTTGGCGTACATGACGACGCCGCTAATGCTTGTGTCGTAGAGGTTGCCAGCGCCCGACAGGTTTCCAATCTGAATACCGCCCGTTGAGGGTGCGTCCCAGTTTCGCACCGTAAGACCTGCAATTGCGTTACCGGTGCGGTTGTCGCTGCCGGCGACTGTAACCGCAGCACCAGCGGCGCAGTTATAGGACGAGCAGCCAGAGATGATGGAAAAATCACTGTTTTCAATAACAAACGCGGTGTCAGTGCAATTGTGCGCACGGGAGTTCGAAATTGTGTTTTGCGTGCCGGAGGTAAAAACTCCGTCGGCGTCATAACTTGAGTCGCCGCAGTCGATCAATTTGCAGTTTTCGACGTAACCTCGGGTGCAACCCGACAGCACAAGCCCGACAGCGGAAATACCGCCGTAACCACGAGCGCCTCTGGCTGTTACGTTTTCGAAACCACAATCCGTCGACGTCTGGAACCCTGCACACATGAAACGGACGGTTTGCCCGCTTGAACGGTTGGATTTGTTCGCGTCAAATTCGATGTGCTCAACGACAACACCGGTTCGCCCAGTGCCGAAAAACATGTATTCGAAATTCGTCGCGGCAGCGGCGACCCACCGAGCGCGCCCTACAATTCTTACGTTATCGCGCGGCGGCGTAATGGTGTCGCTGATAATCGAAACGCCAGTAAAATACACCGTCGAGTTCGCTGGCGCTGCGTTGAGCGTCGCTTGTATCGCGAGGGTGTCATCTGCAACGCCATTACCCACAACACCAAAATCGCGACCGTCAACAATATCGCCGGCTTTTGCCGTCATGTAACGTTCGATGGCATCGGCGCCAGACTGGATAAACAGGCCGGAATCTACAACAGACGCCGCAGTTTCTAACGCAGTGCCCGAATTATTCCACCGGATGTATTGCCCTGCGCCAGGAGAGGGAAACGCAAGGCCGGCAAGCACGGTCGCGACAGAAAGCAGCGGCGCTCGCCTAATTTTTTCGGCCAGCTGCTGGATCTGCATCGCGAGTGCGTCAAGGTCCGCGTTAATTGTTTCCGCGCTGAAATTGCCTGCGTTCTGGTAGTCGTAGCCGGTGCGCTCGTAGGCCATATCCCGCATGATGACAACGCTGGAGCTGGCTGCAGGTGCTGACGTGAAAACGACGTTGCCCCCGGTTTCGGTGCCCACGCCTGTCACGGTGTAATCGGTTGTGAGTGTCTGCTCGACGTCGTCAACGTAGACCAGCAGATCTGCATTGCTCTGTATCAGGAAGGGATACGCGAAAGTGTCGGAAGACCCAGAGGCCGTATACGTGACTCGGGTGTCTTGTGCTGGTACGGTCATTGGCCCTCGCAATGCGCGGGCTAGGAGTGATCGATTTGGTATTCAAAATCGCCCGCGTCTGGTTCCCAATGATCACGCTTTGAGCTGTTCGATTTCCTTAATAAATGCCCAACGCCCAAGCGTACCGGGGTGGCTGCGATGGCACCGGCACCCGAGTCGAGGTAGTCATCAGGCTGGTTTGTCTCGGCTGGATTCCAGTCTTTCATTTGATCCCACAGCGGCCCATTCAACACGTCGACGTGAGCCCACAAGAACTGCGACGAGAGCGGCGCCTCGATGGCGTCAAGAATGCGCTTCTGCTTGTTGGTCGCCTGAAACTGGTCGATGACACCACATGCGAGATTGCGCTTTGCAAGGTGCGCACGAAGCGACGCAGGCACAAAACCGCCCGGCCCGTTTGTTTCGACAGTCACGGCGCCGAGCGAATATCTTGCGACGTAATCACAGACCTCCTTGCACTGCGAATCCAGATCTCCAGACAGACCAGCGCACACGTGCCAGTAAAGCCTGCCAAGACTGTCGGTGAAAACGACCGACAGAGCCGATGCATCGCTCTTGATCTTTCCGAGGGAGACGTCCCAATACGTCGACGCGCCAACAATCTGCACGCCGCCCAGAAACATGGCCGCCTCATTGTTGGCAGTGACGATGCGGGGCTGCATGTCATAGGCGAGCAGGCGTTCAGGATCCAGACGCACCGACCCGATAGGCTTGCTGTGCAGCTGATACTGGCTGTCCCATTCGTTGATGGTGCGGCACTTCTGGCGACGCTTGACGAGCTCGGCGATGGTGAATCGTTCCGGCCACGCACACCCGGCGTAGCAGTCTATGGTAGTCGTGGGCGGCTCGGCGAATTGAATGGTACCGTTTTGGTACCGGTAGTCCTTGCCCTGCTCCAGAACCCGCGTGAATTCTCCAATCCCGGCAAATACTATTTCCGGCGAAAATGGTATGACGAACTCGCGCACGTCGCCCGGCTCGATCCGGAATTCGTGTTCGAACATTTTGATCGTGAGGCAATCGGCCCCCATGCGCTCGACCTCATCGTATAGGGAATCGTGGGTGTGCGGTGTGCCGATATAGAGCGTGCGCCCACCGGGCACGAGAATGTGCGTCTGTTCGCTCAGCCGGTAGCGCAATTTTTCGCGCGCTTCAGGTGTGCCGATGTTGCGCGGTACCTCGACGTCATCGTTCTGCACTTCGTCGGCGCGTGAGCTCGTGATGTTCGAAAGTATCCCCGCCGCCTGCATTGACGGGTTGCGCTCATCAGTAGAGCCTGGCACCCACCAGAACGCAACGTCACCCCGCAGCCCGCCGGCAAGGTGCGCGGTCAGGGGATGCTTGGATAGAACTGATTTGGTATCACGGCTGGTCTTGTAGGCTGTGCCGTCCTGATCGCCCTGGTGGAGAATCCGGAAGGTCTTGTCGCAGTAATACAGCCATGCGTTATAGACGGCCAAAATCGTGGACTTGCCAAATCCACGAAAACAGCGCAGCACCGCATTGTCGCCCCGATGCTCAAGCCAATGACATGCAGCAATGTGGATATATGGCACATCCCACCGCATGCGCTCGGCCCACATCATGAAGAACGCCGCGAACGAAACTTTCATCAGTGCGGTTTGTCTTTCTGCATGTACTGCTGGGTCGGTTTCCGATACTTGTCGGCAAGGCCACCGTTAAGCGCTTGCGCGACCTTTTCCTCGTACTTCTTGATGGTCTTCTCGATGCTCTTGTCTTCGCCAGTCGTCACCGATGTGGAGCCACGGCGAGCAAGCACGTTTTCCATTTTCTCGTACAGCGCGAGCTCGGCCGCTTTAATCTTGATCGTCCAGTACCGATCAGATCGGGTTTCCGCATTATCCCAGCCTGCCCACTCTTCAATGGGTTGCTGATCGAGAAACTGATCGAGCACCGTTTCCTGCATTTCTTCGAGCCTTTTTCGCTGGTCATCTCTCATGTTGCATTACTCCGGCAAAACGTCTTCAGGTTGCCACCAGTATTCCTGCCCGTAGTTTTTGCGGGCATTTGATTTCATGCGCGACAGGTAGCCGGGGGAAAGCTCTTCCTGCACCTGGTTAAAGAACAGGTGATCGGTGATGGCTTTCGTGTACCACAAATTGGCGAACGGGACGTGTGATTTTGCAAACCGAAACCCCATCGCCGCTGCATCATCGCCATCCTTATGCTTAACGTTGCCGTATATCGAGTACAGCGATTCAATGTCGCCCAGCATGGGCCCGCCGAGAATACCCGCAAAACTGGTGCCGTATTGCGTCTGGTCAGCAAGCAAGAAGTCGCCGTAAATGCCGAGCCCGCCGCCCTTCAAAAATGCCCGCTTCCAGAAGTCTGCCGAATCGATGTCCTCCGGTTCGCGACCACTGGCAATCGAATTGAGTTGCATGGCCATGGATCCAAGCACCGTCGTGGACAGCATCAGCATGCCGATGTATTTCACCTTTGCAGCCCCGCCTGGCTGCGCCAATCCCCTGCGCCAGTGGCGCATGGCCATGGCCACCGAGAACGACTTGAACTGCCAAAACGAGCGCCGGATCTCGCCGGATGCAGTGCCGCGCGCATCATTGCCGAACATGAATGCCTTCTCGCGCGCGCCTGGCTCGATGATCGCGACCGACGTCTCGGACAGCACATGCCCCATCAGTCGAGTTGCTGCCTGATCCCGCAGGCGTTGCGGAGTGGTGTTGTTCGCCTGGGCAAGCGCGTCGAGATCCGCATCTGAGATCCGGTAGATTGATTCCGCAGTCAACACTGTGTCGCCAGCGCCGCGAAAGTCTTCAGGCTGCGCAAGTCGCCACACTGACCAGTCGAGATCAGTAATGCCTGCAGCCCGCAGCAACCTCGCATCATCGGCATGCAAGTCGCCAATGGTCTGCGCTGTTCTTGTGAGGCTGCCCAAGGTGTCGAGCATGACTGACCCAAACGCCCGCTGTGCGCCTTCCATCAGCGCATTCATGCCCGACAGCTGCATGACCTTTTCTGCCAATTTGTTGGAAACTTTTGCCAATCGGCTTGATACCTCGGCGACGTCGCCCAAGCCATCAGCACCCCAACGAGATAGGCTGCCGAGCATCTGCTCGACGCCAAGGCCGGCACGACGAGCAAGGACGCGGTGTTCACCGTTAGCAGGATTCAGAAACTTTATTTCGTTGCTGAACACCTTTGTTACTGGTAACCGGTTCATGCCCGCGACGGTACCCATAACGCCCTGATCGGTGATCGATGTCAGCGCTGCGGATCCCAAACGAGCGGCCACGTTGAGCGCTCGGTATGCTGCGAAATTGTCAGCCAGCCGACGCGATACAGGTGGTGGACGAGTGCCGGCGACTTCTGCGTAAAGCCCTTCGATTTTAGTGCGCTGTTTCAGGATGGTTGGCTCATCAGCTGGATTTGCAACGGCCGCCGCCCGCTGCTCACGGTCGAGAAACAATTTCAGAGTATTCGCAGGATTCGGCCCGAGGTTTTCAACGAGTGCAATATCTTTCGACATGCCATCGATATGCCCGAGCATAGTGCCGATCAGGTCACGCTCGCCAAATTCCTGCTGGTACCGTATCCACGCGTCACCATCCCTGAAATGGATCTGACGATGTTCGCTGCCCCGATTTGCGCGGGCACCGGTGCCGCCCGACTTGCCAGGTTCCAGCTTGTTCACGCCGTTCGTTGCAAGCGTCGTCCATGTGGATTCCAGAAAGTCATTGAACTGCGTGTCGCTCATGCGAGAGCCATCCGGGTTAGTGTACCGGTTTCGATCCAGCAAAGGCCGCACAAAGTTTACCCAGGCCGTTATCCCTGCGCGCGCAATCTTAATTTGTGAGTGAGAGTGCGGAACACCCCAGTCTTCCAAGTGCCCAATGTTCCCACCTGCTGCGTTGAATCGCTGCCGGTTCTGCTCGGCAATATCTCGGAAAGCCTGCGCCACCCTGGCAGCGTCTGCGTTTCCTGTGCGTTGTCCGTGGGACTCGCGCACGATATCCTGCACGCCCTGCACGCTGCCAAATAGGCGCCACCCCGCCCCGTTGTTCTGGTCCATGGCATCGGCCATGCGCGAGATGCCATAGGCGCGAATTGCTCGCCGCTGCGCCTCAATGGACATAACGCCAGCCTTCTGGTCAGCATCGAAGGCCATCAAACGATTCAGCACGCCCAGGCCGCTATGCGGGGAGCTCGCGATCATGTCGTCAATGCGTTGGTGTGCCAGGATCGTCAATGCTGCTCGGCGCTGCCTAAGTGCTACATCAGCCTGCAGGCGCTGCCCTGCTATGGTCGCAGCTTGCGTGAGTCGCTGTGCTTCGGTCATGCCGGCAAACGCTGCGGGATCCTGCGCCTGGAGCTGCCGCATAGCGAGTCGCAAATCTTCCATGATTCGCTGATCTTCTGCCGCTCGCAGTGGGCGCCCGATTGCCTGCTGTACTGCTTGAACGCAACGCTGTCTCATCTAGCCCCCTAAGTAGCACGTTACTGCAGCCATGAATCCCTCAGCCTCTTTCTTTGCCTGCTGCATTTCTTCCTCGATTTGTTTCCACGCCTGCCGCACGTCCACGATCATCGGTGCATCTTCGTCGCCAAGGTCAATCATTGCCCCTTCTGGCTGTCGCTCGATGGCTGCTCGGGCTGCTGCGATTTCGGGATCTTCTTTGTTGGCGGGTTCTTTTGCCATTCCTTCAGCTGCGCCTTGATTTTGTCTTTGCGTAGCTGTTCCTGCGTCGGCTTGTCCGTTTTCATATTTCGCCCTCAGTTGTTCGAAGCCCTGCAACATTTCGTCGAAGGTGTTTTTATTATCCACCAGGTCGAACACTTCGTCCCAGCTTGCACCCAGCGCTCGCGCTTCGCTTGCCATGTCGGATATGGCCCGCTCCATTGCATTGGCGTCTGGGATGTAATCGGCTTCCTCATGTAAAAACCCATAATCAGGTACATTCTTTGCCGCTGCTTCGCCTCTTGCCTGGCGCCTGGCCTCAACGATTTGCCGGCGCAACTCTCCGGAATTCGCCTGTAGCTCGCGGGCGTATGCCTCGCGACGCTCTTGCACGTTATCCATCATTGCCGAAATGAAACGCGCTTCATTTTTGCCAAGTCGTTTGCCGTTGAGCGCTTTATCAATTGCAGATCTCGCCGCCTTGACGCTTAGTTTGGCATCGTCCGGCATGTTCTTGAACCAATCAGGATTTTGTGAAGACACTCGCCCGTTGTGCGTTCCATCTGCCGCATAACCGAGATCAGTGCCGCCGCCGTCGACGAGCTCGCGGCCCATGCTTTCCAGCTCACCCCGGTATGCCACCCGCTGAAAACGCTTATCATCAAAGCCAGGAGGGACAACAACATCAGGAACTACCGGCGATTCTACGCGGGAAAATTCGTCATACTGCGCCGCAAGCTCTGACCGCATTGCTTCGATTTCAGGCACATCTGCACGGGGGATAAACTGCGCCCCCTCAATATGCGCCGACACGTCGACCGGCTCGCCCCGCATCATTTGATCGAGTGCTGTGCTCATCGCGTTGTGGTGCATGGCGAGGTCAGCATCGGTGGCCGGCCTGCCTGGTGCAGTGTCGACAGCCCAATTGCGCGCCGCTGCAGCTGCGAGGATCTCGGCCTGCTGGCTTGGTGGCAGATCGGTTCGGGGTGTGTTTGCTGTGTCTGCAGGTTTTGGCCCGTAATGCGCGACAGCACCGAACGCGGCACCCATCAGCAAATCGATGGCGCGCGCCTCGGCATCCCATGGGTTGAACTGCTTTGCCTGCTCTGTGAATCCACCCTGTTCGAGAATGGCCTGCGATCCTGCAGCGGCAGGAATGTTCGTGGCAAGGTTTCCAGCGGCACCGGTAGCCATCTGTTTGCCCAAGGTGTTGCCGACCGTACCCAGTCGAAACCCTGCCGCTGTAGCAAGGCCCTGCGCACCTCCGACGAGCTGTGCCGTGGTTGCATCGACGCCCTGGTCGACGAGCTCGCCAGCGGTGCCAATTTGCTGCCGAGTGATCATCAGCGCAGGGTTGCCACCAGTTGCCGCAAGTTCCACAAGGCCGCCTGCCACTGGACCGAGCACACGACCACCGATGCCAGTGGCTGCAGGTGCCGGCTTCCAATATTCGACGGCATGCTTGGTCGGCTCATCGACGGCACGAAAATACCGGTCTGCCAATGACTCGCCTTTGTTGTCATCGCCCACCGCCCAATCGATTGCGGCAGGAATCGCACCCCCGGCAATGGCAACAGACCGGCCAGCGCTTGCCAGCTCGGACATGAACAGGCCACCCGTACCGGCAAAAAATCCGGGGCTGACTTCGTCCTCGGCACCGTTGTTCATGTTGCGCTGCAGGTATGAGAGCGTCTCTCGTTGGCCTCTCGTATCCATCTCGTAACCGAAGCTCATGCGATTACCTCACGTCCAGGATCAGCGGAGCGCCATTTACGACAACTGGGGTTATACCCGACATTACCGCATACCTCCCATCTCCAGCAGGCCGCAATCCAAACACGTCTAGCGGCATTCCTTTTTTTGAATCTGGGGCTGATCTACGCCACGCCATTTCAAGGCGGTCGGAGAATGCGGACTCTGACATGCCGAATGGTGCCAATACCGTGGTATCCCCCGCCTCATACGACGCGCCCACAATTACGCCTATCGCCTCCTCCATCAGTTTTGTTTTGATTTCCTCGCTCGGCGTACCTCGCTCAGAAACCGCGCCCACGTAATAAGCACGAACAGCCTGAAGGTCAGCTTGATACGCATTAGGGAGATCTCGGTATGCGTTACCAATCCTCGCAGAGAATTCAGCCTGAAATTTTTCATCGCTCGGAATCGTGAATAATTTTTCATTGATAACGCGCTCCCCTTTCAGCATGGTCGAAGCAACCATTTCTGGTTTAAAGGTTTGCGACGCACTGAACAACCCGGCGTCGTATTCGATGTCAGTATCGGTTGCGGCCACCCTCCCGGCATACGCCATAACCGGGGCCTTGGGTGCGAGTTGCGCCAACACCGCTTTGTAAATCTGCGGGTCGTCGCCTGACACGGCACGAAGTGAGCGCAGGATGTTCTGCTTTTCTTCGATGGTCGCCTCTTTGCTGGCAAGGTAGCTGCCGAGCTTTTCGGCCTCGTGCGGTTTGAGTAGCGCGTTATCGATGCGGATGCCGTTCTGTTTTTCCAGTGCAGCGATCTCGGCGGCACGATTCTGCAGTGACTCAGCGATTGAATTTGCCGCCGCTGGTGCCGATGACATGTCGGTCAGCGCATCGATAGGCAGATCCTCGACAGGAACACCGGTCTTGTTCTGCACGTATTCCAACGGGTTTTTGGTAAGGGTATTCAGGTTTGCATTGATCGCATTCGACAGCTGTTTAGCCCTGGCAACTTGCGACGCACTATCAGCGCTCGCCATGGCCTCGCGTTCTACCCTGGCCGCAAGCTCGACCTGCTGACCGATGGGCATTTTCAGCACCGCCTGCACTTCCTCGGCGAATTTGAGCCTGCCGTTAAACTCGGCCTCGAATGCGGTGCCCTGCACTGATGATCGCGCTTTTTCTATCGCTTCTTGCGAGGGGGTGGCACCGGTAGATATCAGCGAATCAAACTGCATCAGCGCCCGCTCGGCCTTGACTTCTGCCCGCTGCGCTGCAAGCTCCTGCCGCTGCTGGATCCTGTCCAGGTCATAACTCACAGACTTGAGCAGTGCATTCCGTTTCTCGGTGTCCATCTTGCCGGTGTAGTAGCCATCCTCAGCGGTCAGGTCGTACTGCATCTGTTTCAGGCCGGCAACGTCGTTCGACACCTCGGCTTTCATTGCACGCTCGCTTGCGTGCTGATACCAGCTCGTGTCCTTGAAGTCTTGTATGTACTTCGAAGCCTGACTGTCGTCGATGCCTGCCCGTTTCGCCATAACTGCCAGCACATCGGCTTTAGCGTTTATTGCCTCGATGTCGGCGCCAGGCAATTGACGCTGCTTGCCGAGCGTATCAAGCCCCTGCACAAACTGGTTTTTGTAATCGGTTTGCTCTGCCTTTAGTGCGAGCGACCCGACGTCTTGCTTGTAGCGCGCAGCATTCCGAGCAATGAGCCCGTCGAAATGTTCTGTACCAACAGGATCGAGGCCGTCGATTTTCTCGCGAGAAAACGTGCCAATCTTGTTGTCGTAATAGCTTTCCGCATCCTGGTATTTAAGCTCGCCAGTGCTGATTTTTTTGCGGATTTCGTCCACTGTTTCAGCTGCAAACAATTCATGCTTGTACCCCGCATTGACCGCCTTCGCCCGCGCCATTTCGGTTTTCTGCTGCTCGCGATAATCGCCGATGGCTGAAATCGTTTGCCCGAGCCCTTGGATTGCGCGCGCCATGCCCTGGCCGAAATCGCCCGAAGCGCTGCCCGGTGATACTTGCCCTGGTGTGGATCTACCGAAATTGCCTACCGGAATATTTGCCATACGCGCCTCCTACATTTTTCCAAAACCGCCGAGCAGAGACCCAACAGCCCCAATGATCCCCGAGCCCTTTGCCTGCTGGCCTTGGTATTTGCGAAACTCTTTTGACCTGTTACCAGCGGCCTCTGCTCGTCTGCCTGTGAGTAGCGCATATTCGGCATCACGCTCAGACGCCGCGGCGATCTCCTGATCCACCTGCATGGCCGTTTCGCTGTTCACATCGACACCTGATGCGGCATACGCTGCTGTCGCCTCACCACGGACTTTCCTGCCCATTTTGCGGATCAGCTTTGCATGCACGCGAGCGTCGTCCATGGCCTGCTGGCCTTCGATCTGATCCAGTTTGCCCTGGTAGTTGAGCTGGTCTTTATTGGCACGCCCTTCCAGGATAGAGCCACCCGACTGAACTAAACTCCCGATCATCCCCAGAAAGTTCATGTATGCCTCAGTCGTTGACGGTAATTTTTCGGATGAGTGACAACAGGTGGAATGAGAACGGCCACTGCGCGGTGATGACCATTTCTGCATCACCTCGATTCCATCCCAGCGTTTCGACGCGCTTCAAGCCGGTGAACGGTTCAAGCGGCTGATCCAGCAATGTGGCGCCTATTTGCCTGAACGAGATCTCGTCTCCATTAACTTGGCAGTTTGTCGTTTCGAGGAATCGGAGCGACACCTCTCCGACGCGCACCGAATTTCCTTGAGCATAACCAGCGCCGAGATCAGGCGTCATTGGCTCAATGGTGGGGATATAACGCAGGCCAATTGTTACTGAATTTGCAGGTTCTGGAATGACTATCTCTCCACCTGTCACAGTAAATTCGCCGGCATAGTAGCCATCAGCAACGGCGCCTACCGTCTCGCCCTCAAGATGGCCAAGCCCGGCCCATGTCGTTGCACCTGGCCCGCTGCTGCCGGTTATGGCACAGTCAAAAAACACCCCTGGCGCCAGCATCTCAACGTATTGAACCGTATCGCCATCTATTTCACGCTCGACGATTACCGTAACTCGCTCTGCTGTTTCCGTTGGCGTTACTGCAATTGATTTTACTGCCCCGCCCAAATCCCAAAGTGTCCACCCATTGATATCCTGCTCTCGGGAAAATGAGCACACGGCCAGCTTTCCATCGGCTCTTTTTGCGTAAATGCGCGGGTCAGGATCTTGTTGGTAGGCAAGCTCTGTTACCCCACCTGACACGAGGTGCTCAGAAAGCAGGGCGATATCTGACGACGCCCAATCACCTGCCGACGCGTTATACCCGAATGCGAATATCCTCCCGCCAGACCGCTGGACATACATTTCTTCGAAGTCAACTCGCACCGGCCTGACGCGTGCGCACCCCCTGTTTGTCCTCAGCCTCACTTGCAGATTTGTCGGTGTTATTGGCTTTTCTACCCCTCCATCAACTGTAAACTCACCACCATAGGTGAACACCATCAGGGCACGGCCGCTGGCCAAATACAAAATCGGGTTTGCTTGGTCTGATGCTATTTTGAATGAATACCCATCGTCATCATTTACGCCCGTAGTGAAGTCGTAATATTCGCCTATTTTTGATCCGAAAATGGTTTGCGGATAAAGTGGTGACCCACCCAAATTTAGCCGCTGCTCGTGTATCGTTCCCGTGCATGGATATGACCCGACCAAATGGAACGCATCGCCTTCCATCGACCACGAGTCATACGGGGCAGCCGTTGTACCAGTTAGCTCACGAATCACTGTGCAATTTGCAATTTCGTTATTTGCCCCGCTCAGGCTATTTATTTTGCAAATTCCGCCATTGATACGCACACGATAAAACGCTGTCATATTTGTATGCCAGCCAGGCGTTGTCAGGGTAAGCGTAATAGTTGCACCAACGGGGCCAGCAGCCGATGGGGTTAGTTCTGAAACAGGAGTTCCCGTCAGCGTCCAGAGCGATGCAGGAATGCTCGTTGTTGAGAATGGAACCGTGATATTAACTGTGATCTGCGTGGGACTTACGACCGCAACAATAGTTGCCGCTCCGCCAAGATACAAAATTTCACGACCAACATCAGCCGCGTACCAATGCGCCGCACTGGTGACGGTAATGCCAGTACCTGACGTTGCGCCAAACGTAAGCGCTATGCCTTTGGTTTCTCCTCGATCGATATAAGGCTGATTAGCAACAGGCATAGAATCAAGCACCCAATGACTATCAGCAAAACGGCGAAGACGACGCGGCCAAAAGCTTTCATGAAAAAAAAACATGGTGTCTTCGCCTTGAGTGTAATCCATCTCGAAAATAATTGACGAATCGTAGGCTGTTTGCGGGAATGCGATTTCATACGGCGACCCCCCACTCAAAATCTGGGCGCCATCCTTGTAAAAACGGATGTAATTAACGCCCACTTCGAGCACATAGGCATCGGACGTTGAATAAATGAACGGGATCAGGCGGGTTACGCTGGATGAATCCTTTACTTCTGCAACGTACTTTCCGCCTTCCCGCCTGACTACGCCGCCATGCTGCACAGGTACCACGTCACGCATTCTTTTTGCTGCATTCTGGTATTTGGCGATATCGATGCGGCCATGCAAACGAGGACTCAATTCGCCGGCAGTGAAATTGGTTTGAATGACAGTGGCTTTTGGCATGCTTACCACCGACGCCCGCCGAAGCGGGAGGCATAGAGCGCATTGTCGCCCAGGGTTTCCGGTGGATCGTCTTGCCCGTCTACCGTTTTGGCCTCACGCAAAACCATCTGATATTTGCTTTCCATCAGCTCTGCCATGCTGGCCGTCTGCGTTATGGGATACGCCATCTGGGCTGCCATTGCGTATTTAATGGCTTCAGTGAGCAGCGAGTCGAACGCTCCTTCGCTGACGTCTGTTGAGATGTACTTCAGGTATATGACGGATTCGTTCGATAGGATCTTGCCGCGCTCGATACGATAGTCGACCTCGGTAAGGTACTCGCCTACCTGCAGGATCTTTGCGCAATCCGGAGGCAGCGTGAATTGGTAGGCGTAATCAAATGCGGGAGCGGATGACAGAGGAGACAATGCTGCACGTGTAACACAGCAATTCCAGGGGTGCGCCCGGATAACAGCCAGCTTTACTCCGTCATATAGGTTCGATGCGAGCCTGGCGCGGTCGTCTTCTTCGTCGAGTGAGTTAATAGGTTGCGCGCCGAGGATTAGCAGCGCGTTAGAACAAATGTCGACTTTGCTTGCCATATTCCCCACCTAAAAAAACGGGGCCGGTGTGGCCCCGTTTCTTGCTTGCTTCGATCAGTTGCCGTCCTGGTAGCGAACTACCAGCGACACGGTGCCAGCTGCGGCAGTGTCTGCCGTGAGCGTGCCGACGATGTCGTAATGACGGCCAGGATCAGCAGACAGGCCCAGCGCTTCCCACAATGGCTTTTCGATGTCTTCAACACCGTAGGCGCCAGATTCGTGGGTGATGTTTGTGCCGGTCGTGATGGCCGTCGCGATGGATACTGCAGAGCCGAAGAAGTCGGCGTCGACAACAGCGCCACCGTTCTGCGAGGTCTGGTACACACCGACATCCATTGCGCCGGAGGTCACAGCGTCGCAGTACAGATCGACGCGGCTGATGCGAGCATTCGACGGCACGCGGGCAAAGAAATATTTGCTCCCGATGCTGTCGCCGTTCGCGGCCTCGATCGTGCCAACTGCTTCGCGCAGACGAGCGCCCGACAGAATGTTGCGGTTAAGGGTTTGGGTGCTTGCGTCGGCGTTGGTGATGGCCGTCGCTTTCGTGGATACCACTGCCATGATTTATTTCCTCTCAGGGTTCAGGGGTACGCTGATTACTCAGCGCACGCGATTTCGACGACTTTCTCTTCTTCAACACGCACCGCACCAATCGACATCTTTGCGTAAATGCGAGTGTTGAAACCTTTGCCGGCATCTTCGCCGACGCGCGTCACGATGTTGTCGCCCACGCCGAGCACGACACCTGACTTGGCCCAGGCGTAGCAGTAGCGGGTCGTGGACGTGATTGGCAGGCGCTCGCTTGGGATCATCTTGAATCCGAACAGGGTCGCGTTGTTGATCGTGCCGTTCTGCAGCGAAAGCACCGTGTTGTACTCGCTGTTGGTCAGAGTGGTGTCGCTCAACAGATCCTGAAGCTGCTTGTTGCCGTATGCCAGGCAGAGCTGCTCCCCGTTTTCCTCGTCGGCTTCGCTCGCACGGAACAGGCCGCGAGTTGTGATCAGCTTCGCTTTGGTCAGACCAGTGCCGCCCACGGCCACTTTCTGGCCAGATGGCAGCGCAATATTTCCGGTGCTGGATCTGGAGTTGCCGCCAAGGGCAGTGATCACCACGCTGTCTTTTGCACGGTTCAGCGACTGGATCATCGCCTTGACGTATTCGGACGTGGGATTGGTCAGCATGCGGATCTTGTCTTGATCGTCGAGCATGTCGCCATCTTCCCAGTCGAACAGATCAACGTAGCGGGTAGAGTGCGGCTGATCATTGATCGGGGTATCACCATGCCGATTGATGCGACGCTGCGCAGAGCGTTGGCCCAGTCTGTTGATAGACTTGCTCATGCCTTTGATGCCGCTTTCCATCGAGACATACGGCTCGAAACGCGACGTTGTTTGCTGGGCAAGATGAATGAAATTGTCAGCGTATTGCTGCACAAATGCTTCAGTAATCTGGAAGCTCATGATTAATGCTCCAATGAGTATTTAAAAATGTGCCTGACCAGGGTGTCCGTGATTTGGGCCTGTTTACGTGCGGTTTCGGCGTCATCGCTACGGGCAAAAAAAAGGGTGTCCACCATGCCAATGTTGGGCCTATGGTGGTCAGTGTGCGTTTCTTGCTCGTTAGATTTCCTGAATAAAAAAGCCCCGTTTCCGGGGCCGTTAACGACGCTGACACAGTGATGGCTATTGGCCGAGAGAAAATGATCTCCCGCCGCCTAGCTTTGACTTTTGCGTGCCGTGACGCTTTTCGTACATTGCTGTCAGTTTTGCATGGATATGCTTGTGCTCTGGGTGCGCCGGGTCGCTATACGCGACATGGCCGCGAAGGTTAGCCACCTCCTGGTCCCAGTTTTGTGCAGCGGGCGTACCCTCTTCAATTGGCTCATCTTCCTGCAGCTCTGCGCCAATTTTTGCCAGCATCCTTACCAGCGCCGGGTTGTTTCCAATTTCGTCCAGGGCATCGATGTCCTCCTGTGACGATGCAAAGGCCTGCATGGCTCGATACGCGTTGCCGAGATTTCGGTCGTATTCTGTTGGGTTTGACCAGGTTTTGCGAAGCTCTTGCCCGCATTCCTCGATGCTCATCTGTTCGGCAGCGCCCATTGTGCTGTACATGATGTTCAGGTGTTCATTGAGCACATATTCGAGCTGGGCATTCGTGATGCCGCGTGCATGCGCCCCTTTCATGAATGACTGCATGGCAGGGTCGGCTTTGATGTCGTCGAACGTAATGCCCTCGGGCAACGTCTCGATTGCATATTCGTCTGGTGTTTTCGGTGGTACGTCACCGGATCCGAAGCGCTTCTCGAACGCTTTGTTCGCGTCGGCCAGCTTGCGCGCGGTGGCCTCGATGTCGAGATCCGTACCGCCCTCTTTCACAACTCGATGTTTTTCAGGTACCCAATCGAAAGGGGCCGTAGGGGCTGCTGGCTGTCCTCCGGCCTGGGCCGCTGCTGCGCCTTGGGATAGGATCGATCCTCCTGCTGCCGGCGCCGGCGCCTGGCTTCCTTGTGGCGTCGGTCCCGGCGCAGCTGCCGCTGTTCCTGGGGCCCCACCTGCTTCAGCCTCTTGCATGTATATCGGTTTCATCTTCCACATAGCTATCGACTCCCGTTGCAATGTTGATCTGGTTCAAGATGTGCTGCACGACTGCAGTGCGCCCCGCTCGGTAGCACTGTTCGCGGTCTGCTTCGCGTCCACCAGGCACATAACCGGCGACACAGAACCGACGCACAAGATCCTCAAGAATCATCTTACCCTCGGCATGATTCTCGAAGACCCTGGCGTAAATTTCTGGAGTGACTTGGGTTGTCATCACTGGATAGGCCAGTATGCGAACTTAACCAACGGAGAGGCTGCACCGGCCATCGTTGCGCGAAACTTCGAACGGATCCCTACTGCGAGTCGTATCGCACTGGTTTCGGTCGCACTGGCTGCAAATGCCCAAGAGGCAAGCTCCGGAATATAGCGCTCGATCGTGATAGTACCGCCACCGAAAGTGCCGCTATCTGACGTGCCATCCATCGAGATTCCATATTCGTGGTGGGCGGTTAGCGTACCTGCATCGCCAAATGGATCGAATGTTTCGTTTGCTTCAAAAGTGTATGAGGTTGCGGTCATTAAATCAGCCCCCGTTCAAAGGAATTGCCAAAGGAATTGCAAGAGATTGCGCCAACATATTTCCGCTGCCGCTAGAGCTTGGATACTCCGTTCCGACCGCGCCCCACTCGGTACCGTCATGCACTTCGTAGTCAAAACTTATGACATTCGCCGCGCACGAATAGCTGCCATCCACGTACAGCGTTATGTCATCGATTGTGCCTCCAACGACATTGCCGACAGATATCTGATTTCCGCTGACGATATCAACCGGCGTCGTCGTGAGTCGTAATGACGGATCGGCGAGCGTGCCTGATGTCGTGATATATTTCCATCCGGCCTGAGGACTGAGCGACGTTGCATAATTCGCTGAGGTGTTTCCGGCTGCGTCAGTAACCGTGAGGTTGTAGTTACCGTATGCCAGATTTCCGCGAGCAATGCTTGCGATGCTGCAACTCGTCGATGTGTTCCACGTTACGGTTTGCGCAACACCGCCAAGATGCGCGGCTGCCGAACCCGTTTGCGAAGTCGGGAAGCCGGTGCCTGTGATCGTCGTGCTACCCTGGTAATTCGGTGTCGAGTCGCCGAGGCTGGAGATTGTGGGGCCGGATGCGGCGTCAGGAACGCCGGCAATTACCAGAGACTGATAAACTGATCCGGATGTCGTGTTGCGCTGAACTCTGATTGCCGGTGTTGTATCTGCTGCCGCAGCATAAAACTGCACGGCGCGAGCGTTTGCACCGTTGAAATTGACATCAGAGCTGGTGAATTCAGTTGTTGCGTCGCCGCCAGTCTGCGCACAGTTTACCGATACTCCACCGGTCTGATCGCAATAGCTGCCAAGAACCAGGCTCCCTGTCGTGAAGCCTGTCAAGTCGCCAGAAAGCGCCGACGTTGCCAGCTGCCCGTCGGTGTCGGTATTCGTCCAGCTCGCCAGCGTCTGGTTTGCGTCCTGCAGCGTAACAAGAACGCCCTGCGCAGCCAGCGGAGTTGTGTCTGTCGTTATGCCAATGGATATTGTCGGGTTTGCCCCTATCGACGCAGCAGACGCATCATTGCAAGCCCAGATCTCTGCATGCGCATACGATCCGGTAGTGCCGTATGCGTGGTTTACTATTTTTGTGAACGACACGCCGCCAACAGTTACCGAGCTGGCGATGAATCCAGCATCTGTCTGTTCATGCGAAAAAATTACCGCAACAGCTCTATTTGATCCTGATCCGAGCGACCACGTAACAGATGCTGTGACCGGAGAACTGCCGGTGGATGTGCTGAATACGACAGCATTTGATCCAACTATCGAGCTAGCCATTATGCAGGCCCGTCATAAACTTCGACGTTATCGAGCTGCCATCCACCCGCAATGCCTGATCCGTCCGTTGAATTTCCAACATCAACAAACGATGCGTAAAAAATACGGGCTTGATCAAAATGGAATGTAGTGCCCATATTGAATAGTCCATCTGTGAAATATGACGCGCCATAAATAGGCAGGTCGTCAACAAACATGCGGAACGTTCGCGTCGCATAGTTGAAACGTATTTCGAACGTATGGTACTGACCATCAAATGTATTTACTGCGCCGCCGTGCGAGTTTGCGAAATAAACATTTGACGCCGGCCATCCGCTAAGTGTTGCGTTGAGCCAAGTTGAATTTCGGCCAATGAATCGAAACGTACCGTTCTGATGGTTTATGCTTGGGAAAAACGCATTTACCGTGTTCGCAGTCGATGATGTATCAGAGAAATAACCCGCCTTGATATATGTTATCCCGCCTGCACCAGCCGCGTAATTTGCTGGATCAATCCTGAATCGATATTTGACAACGCACGCAGTAGGTGTCAGCGAGCGAAGACTGGAAACCACTAGGTTAATCGTGTTTCCGCTGCCAGTTATATTTGCAATGGAGTCGTATTTATTCCCGATGAAGTTTCCGCGAACGCAATACGTCCCAGTATCCGGAGAATTCGTTACTCTCGCATACGCCGCCGTTCCTGACGGGGATGAAAACCCTGTCAAATCCGTTTCAAATCCGTTGCTGAATAGTAGTGCGCCATCGCCAGTGATGCTGGCAGATACCACGGATGACGGGTCTGATGTCATTCCGCCACCGGTAGCCGTCAACCGATAGTAATACGTCCCGCTAATGAGCGATGTGTCTGCGTGCGAATTTACACCAGGCGCTTTCGTAGCAATTGTGCTCCACCCGGTAGTACCATTTGCAGAATACTCGACAATAGTCGATGTGGCCCCGTTATTATTATCCGTCCACGCTATCGTGATTGTTGTTCCAGCTGGAGTCGCAGATACCCCAGTTGGAGCAACAGGGACAGGAACACGGGTGGGATTCAAATACCGGTACCCATCCCACGCTGTCGCAATTCTGCGCCGCTTGATAATTCCGTTCTTAGCCACGCACGCCCCCTTTCGCGTAACGGTCTGCAACAGCTTGCGCGGCCATGCCTTGCATTTGCGACTGCGACTGCTGCTGCTCAATTTGCTCTTGCGCCTGCGCCTTGGATTCGCGGTATTCCTGCAGATCCTCTGACGTGGGAATGATCGTGGCAGGTACACCGAGACCGCGACCGACATGCGCAAGAGCCTCGTCTATATCGAGCGAGTCGAGCGCCTCGGGCTTGAACTGTGCGGCCTGAGCAACGACGCCCATGTATTGCTGAATCGCTGTGACTTCCTCGGCCATCTGGCTGCGCGCCATCGGCGACAGGTATTTCACGGTAAACGACTTGCCTGCCAGCGATTGCGGCGCCTGTCCGAGCCACCCGGCACGGTACGCAATGCCGAAGCAGCGCTCGACAAGGGGCTGCAGGTATTCAGCCTGAAAACGGCCATACATGGGGCCCAGCATTTGACGAACCAGGGCCATGCGGGCATGCACCTCGGTGGCTGTCATAGCCGGGCCGTCTTGCGGCTGCAGCACATCAGCCATCAAATGCTTGCGAATAGCGGCCTGCAATCTATCGATCATTGACTCTGCAAGCTGCCAGTTACCTGCGCTAGGGAGCTGGCGAATGGATCGCTCAACGTCGTTGACGACAATGAGCTTGCGAGCTCCAAGCTTTACTGTGCGCGGGTTTACAACCCCATCACTCGATACAAGCGTCGTCGGCGCTATCTCAATTTCGCCCTGCGACCGATACAAAAACAGCAGGTAATTCAATTCACGAATTGTTGGCAGGACGTCATACACAGGCCCAACTCCGTAAACCGATCCAGGGATCGTAATCCATCGCGGGATGATGACTGGAAATTCGTGATATCCGCTTTCGCGCACGACATGCTTGGCTTCGATCTCTACCTGGCACGATGCGAATGGAAGATTCTTTGCGAGCCGTGCGCTGACGACATGGGTTTTGCGCGGGTAGATCGAATGCACAAAACTAACGGACTCGTTCGGCTTTGTTGCAGCCAGTTTTACAGTTTGCGGCGACACAGCATCAGCGCCGAATTTGTTGACGGCCTGCTCTGCTGTCAGCTGGTATTCGCGGTACACGATATCGATGCGGCCGCCCGGCTTTGATGCTGCGCAGTAAAGCTGTGATATCGGCCACTGTTCAAAATGAAAAGACTGCCGCTCACGTTCCTCCGCGACGTACAGAGCAAACCAGCCTGCGGTCACAACATCGATTGCGCACTCATACCCTGCAGCATCGAAATTACTGGCGTGTATCTCACGCCAGATAACCGTAGACGAGGTTTCCAGCCAGCGCTTGTCCTCATCAGACTCCCCAATAACCTGCTGACCGAACCAGCGGACATTGCTCGGAGTGAGTCCGTTCATGATGTTGGCGGCGAGCACCTTTGCAGATTCTGTTCCGGTATCGTCCAACAGCTCTGCGCGCTTGCTCAGTCCTTGCACGGCGTCAACAGACGAGCCAAGGCCATCTGCACGCAGCGGGAATGTCATCTCGTAACACTGCTTCCAGACGTCATCGTGCCGTTGTCGCAGGTGCTTAAGAGCGGTCAACTTATCAACGATTGCGCGTGCGTTTTCTGCCATCACTCACCTGTCGCTATCTTGCCCTGGGCGAGCACCGAGGACAGCATGGGACGATCCTTGGTGCCCTTCAGTGTGCCACCAGCAGACAGCATGGATTGCCGGCGCAGTCGCCGCTTCATTGTCGACATCAGCGCGGCCTGCTGCGCTGCCTGGGTTTCGGCTGCGATGCGCTCGCCCTCTGGATCGGTTCCCATGCCGCTGATCTTGGGCGGCCTGACACCGATGCCAAGCTTTTGGTGCAGCGCGTCGGATTGACCGGTAAAGATTCCGGCCGGGTCAGAGAAGTGCTTCAGGGAAAATTTTCCATCCTTCGGATCGATGCCTACACCAAGCTTTTCTGCGACCTTGCCCCACGGCCCTGCGGCATGCGGAAGGGCTTTGCGAAACGCTTTTTTGAGTTTGCGACCGAGACCAAAGCCCATGGTTACTGACCTCCGCCTCGGTGATACTCAGGGCACAGCCAGCCCTCAGCGGTGAGCACCGGACGACGCAGAGTGGTAGGGTCGATCTCGGCAGGCGCCGGCAGGCCCTTGGGGGTGGCGTCGACGATCTCAGGGGGCGAGTACAGCGCCTGGGCGTCCTCGACAATGGTTTCAACAGCGCGAACAGGTTCGACGCCGGGGGTGTTGATCTTGAATTCGCGTTTTGACATGGGGGCCTCCGTTCCCGCCACTCTGCCAAGGCACCACGTTAGATTTCCTGAACGATTACTGTCCGACGCGCGCGCGCGATGTCGGGACTGCTTCCAGTGGAGCAGCCTCCCTACCCTTGCCCGTGACCTGGCACCACAACCCGAGCAGTAGCTCGCCGTCGTTGTGACGCGGCTCGGACCCTTGCTTGTACCCGCATAGCTTTTGGGGGCTAACACCGATAGCGGCCTCGATGCCATACAGCGAGACACCTTGCCGTTTCAGATCGTCGATTATCCGAAACCAGTCAACCCGCGTTTGTTCCATCAGCCCCCCTTTCCTGGCTGTACTTGCTGCGCATTCTGGCATGGAGTCCAGCTCGGCTTCGTTGTTGTTTCCAGTCTTTCAGCGTGTTGACGGGCACTTTTATTTTTTCTTTGATTTGCTCGTAGGAGTAACCATCTGCCCTCATTTTCCAAAACTGCTCCACTTTTTCGGGTGAGTGCTTTTTTCTCGACATATCAATACTCCACCATATCAAACCCGCCTCCTTTGCTTTTCGGTTTCGAAAAAGCAACGAAGAATTTAAACGGATACATGTCTGCGGCTACTTTCACTTTTACTTTTGCATCATCTTCGAAGATTGCTGCAGACCCTTTTACCTCATGCACCTGCAGTTCGTAATCGTTCGTCATGACGAAGAAATCCGGCGAATAAAATGTATTATCCGCGAGACGCAACTTAAGACCCTCAAATTTGTACCAAAGGACTTCACCGGCCTTCTGTTTGATATCGAGAATTGCCGCATATCGCTTTTCTGTTTCGTTCATCTGGCCTTGTTTGAGTCGGCCCAGTGCTTGCAGTCTTCTGTTTCTCATGGCTTCACCAAATGATCAACGATATCAACAATCGGACTAATAATTTTGTCCTGCATGTCGTCCCATGAGCTCTTTGCTTCGCCTGAAAACACAGCGCCCTGGTTATTGATGTGCGATAATCGATCCCACTCCCTTCCCAGATTTTCTGCAGCGACTTCGACGTCACGCACGATACCGAGATCGTTACCCTGCATCGTTAACTTGTCAGAATCGATTTCTTCAATCCTGACCCGGTAGTGCTTGTTCGTTTCGATCTGCGGTATCAGCTGATGCAGAGCGTGCGTGAGCAAAACACCTTTCAGTTCTGCGACCATTTTTGTTTTCATTTCTCGTTCCTTTCGATGAATTTTACAATTTGAATGCACATGAAAACAGCGATTGCTGAACCTATAGCCCATCCGGCGATAATGCCAACAATCATTAGCGTGATTTCCAGCGCGTGCATCACTCCCCCTTACGCTTCGATCTAACATCGTTATACATGCACACCAGCGCTCCAAAAATCAGCGCAGCAATTCCAGCAAACATAATCCAATCTGATACCGTTACGTTTTCCATACACACCCCGCTTTGCATAAAAACCCAATTAATCGGCAATCTTTCCGGCCCTTCGTTCAAACTGTGGCCTTTCCGTTTTGCTTGCGCTCGCCCTGTAGCTTTCCCAGTTGAACTGCACAATCTTTCCGCCGTTTTCTCTCAGGCGATCAAGAACGCGGTCACCAAGAACTTTTCGAATTGATGGGCCGTCGGTTGATTCGATCGGGTAATTGCTCAGGATGATTGTGGGTAGCTCTTCTTCGTAGCGACCATTTATCACGTCAAACAGAATCATGCGCTCGGCATCGGAATCGAACTGAACGCCAATTTCGTCGATGATCAGCAGGTGCTGATTGACGTATTCGCGAATTACCTGAATTTCTGATTTTTCGCTGCGCTTGTTCCATGTTGCCTTGACGGTACCAACCAGCTCGCGCACGCCAATGAAAAAAGGCGACCAGCCTTTGCCAATGATGTGATTAGCGATGGCGTTGGCGAGGTGGGTTTTGCCGTTACCGGTTTTTCCAGAGAATATCAGGCAACGCCCTGCGTCGTAATTTTCTTTGAAATTTTCAGCAAACGATTTCGCGACAGTTAGCGCGTGCTGTTTTGCTGGCGTGTTCGCTTCGTAGTTGTCAAACGAGCGGTTACGGAATCGCGTAGGAATACCTGCGCGATCTAGCGCCTTGCGTTGCTTCTCCTCGGCTGCCCGCGCGGCATCAGCGGCTTCTCTTGCCTTCTCGGCGGCAACCCTCTCATCCTGGCACTGCCTACAGCCAAACGTTATTGGCTTGCCACCCAGCGGGCTTGCCATCCGGTTCGCCATGTAATCCCCATGCTTTTCGCAGTGCGCTGGAATCGGCGTCAAATCGTTTTTTGGTGAGTCAGGCAAAAGACTTGCAATGCTAGAAACTGCCATCCGGGTTCACTCCGTAGGAATAATCGACTCCGTCGAAATTGTGCAATGCCGATTTCGTTGGATGCCTGGTCTTTGGCGGAAAAGTCGTTGCCGGGTTTGTGTTTTTCCAGCGTATGCACGCTTGCAGCAGCCCGTGATCCCAGTCGGCCTGCGTTTTGATTTCGCTACGCGGTAGCCAATACGAAACAAATTCAGCAATGCGTTGCCTCCGCGTCTCATGGTTGCCATGGTGTCGAAATGATCGGATGGACCCCATTCGGTCGTGATCAGGATTTTTGGTTCTCCAGCCCCTCGGGTGATCGGCGGTAACTTGTCAACTTGCTGCCCGTCCAAATCGGCACCGCCATCGCCCGCGCTTGTTGCTGTTGTTGTATCTATTGGTGATGGTGATGGGGTTTCGTTTGGGTTATGGTTTGGGTTAAGCCAAACAGAACCCATTGGTTTATTTTGGGTTTCGTTTGGGTTTTTGGGTTTTGGAGGGCGACCTCCCTTGGCTCCATTTGATCGTTGTTTAGCCAAAAAAGCGTCAGCCTTTTCTTTTTCTTCGTCAGAGCGCCGATTTATCAAAAACCCATCGATAACCGAAAAGAAACCCAACAATAACCCACGGGTTTTTTTCCATCGATCAATTGGGAGTCTTGTGATATTTGCAAGAATCTCGTCGTCATCGGGCAATGGGCCATTTTTCCAATAGGCCATAAGCATCAGCAGATAAGCGCCATGCTGTTCTGTCGAAAGCATTGCGGTATCGGCAAGATAGTCACCGATATAAATTGGCATCCAAACATCTGCTTTTTTGCTCATGTAAGACTCATCCGCGAATCATCTTAAATTCATCTTCTGTCAACGTATCATATGCAAGATCGAGCAACCTGATACCAGCGTTGAATCGTGGCTCTTTTGTTTCGCCAGATGCCAGCCGCCTAATGTGCTGCCAGTTCATCCCTGTTTTTAGAGCAACCTGGTCATATGTCATATAATTCCTCAGCTTGCAAACACATTCTGACCAATCAATCATGATGCGCATCCGAAGAGATCGTATTGTGATTTTTCTGCGTCTTTCAAATTTCGCGCCGCCAACTTGAAATAACTCGGCTTCAACTCAGACCCAATAGCCTTACGGCCCATTTTCACGGCAACATAAGCCTCCGACCCAATCCCCAGAAACGGCGTGAAAACCACGTCACCAGGCTTTGTCCATAACTGCATGGCTCTTTCAATTACGTCCAGTTGCAGCGGACAAATATGGCGCTCATCATCACTATCTCTGCCAGACGTAAATTGCAGTGTTCTAGTCTGGTTAATGTCCATCCAAATTGGAGATGCGTACCGCTGCCAAACGTCAATGACCGTCGCCGATCCTTTTGGAATCTTTGCAACCGAACCGTCAGCCCGCACAGCCTCATCCTGATCTGGTAGGTTGTCATCGCCAACGAAGTAATACAGCGGCCCATCCACCGGATCAGGATTAACCCCGGACTTGCGCATGACAACCAAATAATCTGGGATACCCTGACGGCTTATGGTCGAGTCCTTTTGCAGCTGTTTGTGAAGCAGGCCGATAGCCTTGGTTCTCTGCATCGCAATAACTGGGTCTTTCCAGATACAAACCTCGGAGTGATAAATAAACCCCTTGGACTGAAAGGCGCGTATCAGGTCGCCGCGAAAATCCTTGATCCCAATAAACCCGTCATTCTGCTTTGACGTGGGAAGGTTCATGCAATGCACCGCCATGATCCGGCCAGGCTTGAGCACCCGGTAAAGCTCAGAGATCAAGAAGTCAAAGTGTGCAAAGAACTCCTCATCACTCCGGCTGTTGCCCATATCACGATCTGAGTTTGAGTACGTGTACAGCGACGAGAACGGAGGGGAGTAAATAACAAACCCTACCGACTCGTCGGGAAGCCCAGAAGCGACTTCCACACAGTCCCCGTTGTATATCTGGTAATTTTCCCCTGCTACTGAATCAATCACGCCAACCATTTTGGAATCTCCATTTTTACTACGTTTGTGTATTCGCTCTTTTCTTGTGCAGCCTTCCCAAGCTGCGTGAGCGTCTTGTCTTTCATCACTTCGATCATTTCTAGCTTGAGATGCTGGTTGATCTGCTCCTTGTGTTTTATGTTTGCAACAACTCCACCTTCAATGTCGGCGGATATGATGTGGACGTGTACAGGTCTTGTCTGACCAAACCGCCAACACCGCCTCACAGCCTGGTAAAACTGCTCCCAGGAATCCGACAGCCCCACAAAGACCATCTGATTGCAGCTTTGCCAGTTCATGCCAAACCCGGCAATCTTTGGCTTAGTCACTAGCCGCTGTACTTCCCCTTTTGCGAAACCGATCATTGAGTGCGCTTTGTGGTCTGGATCGTCAGACCCGCGAACCTCAACAGCCCCTTGGATCAAGTCAGCCAATTGGTCAGCTTCATCGTTCAGGTGGCACCACACGACACACTGATCATCAATGGCGTTCACGATCTCAGCAGCCAACGCCACACGACCGCCTACGGTTGTCTTCCTGGCTGCGTTTCGATCTTTCAGCCCTTGAGCAATGGGGGCAAACAGACCGTCTTTGATGCCAGAATCGATGACATGCTCGTGATACACAAGCTCAGGCAAATGGTGGCTGGAATCCTCATAGCCCAGGTCTGATGGCTTGGAGATAAACACCGCCCAAGTGGACAGCCACTCAAAAAACTTTTTCCGACCGTGACCCTTTAGCCGCCACTTCGACGTATCAGAACCATCGTGAATGAAAAACATGGCCAGCATCTCGGTCTGGCTCATGATCCCCAGGAACTCAGCCTGTGTACCAAGCTCAACGAAGTCGTTAGGCGACGGTGTAGCGGTACAACTCAACTTGTATGCCGTGCGCTTGAATGTTTCGGTGATCATCTTCCGCAGCTTGCCATCCATGCCTTTCAGGATTGACGACTCATCGAGCGCCACCCCCGCATACTCGTTGGCGTTGATCTTGTGTAGCTGTTCGTAGTTGATTACGTGGATCATGCAATCAGATCCAGCCTTGCCCGCCTTGATGCCGAACTTCTCCGCTTCAGTGATGAACTGAAACGAAACCGCAAGAGGGGCCACAATCAACACTCTGCGCCCTGTGTGCTTTGCTACCTGGTCAGCCCATGTCAATTGCATCAGAGACTTCCCAAGCCCGGTATCGGCGAAGATTGCAGACTTACCACGGCGGCACGCCCACTTGATTATGTCTTTCTGATAATCAAACATTACCGACCAGCAGCGACTGGTAGTATTCGCGTCAAACCCAGACTCGCACACAGAAAACCTCTTGTTCGTGAGGAAATCTTGATAAGCTGAATCACTCATTCGAAAAGCTCCGGCCTGATCTCTCTCGGGTTAAACCGCCCTTTTTTGTGCCGCTTGGCGTGATCATCCAGGCGCGTCAACGCCTCAACACTCGGCTTTGTGCGCCCCTTGAGCCATTCCGTGACGCTTGACTTGCACACCCTTGCGGCCTTTGCTACAGCGACGTTAGACCCGTAGGCCTCAACGGCTCGCTGGATTGCCTGTTGTATGGTTTCGTTCTGTTGTTGCATATCGATCTCCGTGGTTACGCTTAATAAGCTAGCGCCAGGATGATCGACAGTCAACAAAAAAGTTCAGAAATATGTGTTGACGAGTACAGCGGCAAGAACTAAAGTTAGCTCATCAGCAACGAACGCCGAGTTATGCGATGAACAAAACATCAAAGGTTTCAGACATTCCGCGCCGCTACAAGGCGGTATGGAAAGACGACAGAAAGGCCCCCAAGATGCCCATCATCGGATTCACACGCAAAGAAGCCTTCGCCCTTGCCTGGGCTACTGGTCGCACACTGAAGCGCGTCAATGGCCGCTGGATTGTCGGGGGCATCACGCTATGAACACCGACATAACGCCGTTCGTGCGTGGCATCGATGCAATCAACGCAATGCGTGACGCCAGCGTAGAGCAGCTGAAGAAGCGCCTGGTTCTGGTTGAAAAAGAGATCGTGCGCTGTAAAGAGGCCGGCCCCCTCTTTGCCTCACTGTGCCGCGAGCGCTCTAGCCTGCGTAAATCCATCTGGGCCATGGGTGGGACGATATGAACGCCATACCCTGCCGCTCAGACGGCAGATATCCATGGGAAGAGCGTCAGGCTACGTCCCCAGAGGATCGCTACGTGGCGATGGTCAAGGAGCGCGACACGGACACGCTGCTGGACTGCCTCGATGTCGTGGGAGGCACACACGAGTTTCTGGCACACGTGCTGGAAATCATGGAATACCTGCCTGGCAGCGCTGAAGAGCGGCAGGCGGTGCTGGCCCTCAACGTGCTGATGGTAAAGAACATGAAAGCGTTGATCGATAAAGAAGAGAAGGAGATTGCTAGTGCACGCCGCAAATGAGGATGAGGTTGCATGTGCAGTCTACAACGCAGAATGCGCTTATCTGGAGACGGTAAAACTGCTCCAGCATTTCGACGATGCACCGGCCAAGGCGCTCGTGCAGATGGCGGAAGCTCAGGCAAAACTGCTGGAGTGCATCGCGTTTCTAGCCGATGCGTGCAGGATTAAGCGGGAGGCTCAGCTCTAACGGGTCAACAGATATGTCAGCAGATTACAGGCAACAGGAAGAGATCGAGCAACGGTATTTCGAAACATTGGAGAACATGGAAAATGAGCATCGCAACAATGATATTGGGCGAGTCAGGAACTGGCAAGAGTACGTCAATGCGGAATCTGTTACCAGCAGAAACACTGTTGATTCAAACGGTAAAGAAGCCACTCCCTTTCCGCTCGAAAGAATGGAAACCCATTAGCGATAACGGCAACGTTTTGGTTACTGATGACAGTCACAGAATAATTGCGGCAATGCAGAAAACGCGCCGCAATGTAATCATTATTGATGACTTTCAATACATGATCGCTAACGAATTTATGCGCAGAACTTCGGAACGCGGCTACGACAAATTCACCGAAATGGCACTGCACGCATGGCAAGTTGCAAAGATAGCCAGCGAATTACCGGACGATGTTCGAGTTTATATCCTGTCTCACACTGACACAAAGGATGACGGCACCATTAAGGCTAAAACCATTGGCAAGCTGTTAGACGAAAAAATCACGCTCGAAGGCTTGTTTTCTATTGTATTGAGAACTGGGAAAAACGACGGAGGTTACTACTTCAGAACCAAAAACAGCGGAAGCGACACAGTAAAGACCCCTATCGGATTGTTTGAGTCAGAAACCATTGATAACGATCTTGCAAATGTAGACAAAGCAATCTGCGAATATTACGAACTCAACCAACAAACGGCAGCATAAGGAAAGCAAATATGTTTAACGTATCTCTCAACAAGAATGACGCAATTGCAGGAAGTGGTGGCAGCGCCCGCATTGACGAGCTTGGCAAATACAAGGGCACGATCACGCTGGCAAAGGTTTACGAGGTAAAGTCTAAGGCTGTGTTTGTTCAAATCAACTTTGAAACCGACGCAGGCCAAACCGCCCGCCTTTCTATGTGCACTCAAAGCAAAGAGGGTAAGCCGACATTCGGCGCGAAACAGCTTCAAGCAATCATGGCCTGCGTAAAAGTTAAAGCCCTGAGCGCGGTAGAAAAGGAAATCGAGGACTACGATTTTGAGATTGGGAAAATGGCTATGGTTAATCGACACGTTTACCCTGAGCTAATAGGCAAGAAAATAGGGTTCATTTTGTACCGCCATGATCAAACATCAAAGGACGGCAAAGAGTTTTTCACAATGGAAATTGCAGCGCCTTTTCAGTATGACACTGAATTAACCGCGTCTGAGATCATGGAGCAGAAAGTAAATCCAGAGCAGCTGCCGAAGGTGTTGGCTAACACAAAAAACAAGGTTACCGCTGCTAAGCATGACGCTGATCCGTACTCGTCGTATGCGGCCAGCGCTTCAATGCATATGCAGCGCCAAAATGATGATTTTGATTCTGATCTGCCGTTCTGAGGAGAAACAACATGACATCACTTTACGAAATCAGTTCACAGTATCAGCAGGCGTTTCTAGCGCTTGCTGAAATTGAAGACGGCAACGAGCAATTAGTTTCTGACACGCTTGAAGGTATCGAAGGCGAGTTTTCGCTGAAGGCCACCAACGTGACAGCATACTTGCTGAACCTTGACGCTGAAGCGGAAATCATCAAACAGGCTGAAGAACGCTGCAAAGCCCGCAGAAAAGCCATCGAGGCACGCGCAGACGCTTTGCGCGCGTACCTGCTACGCAACATGTCAGCATGCGGCATAACTGAAATCAAGGCCGCTGACGGCAGTTTCCGCGCCCGCCTGATGGCTGGCCGTGAATCAGTGCGCATTGATGATGAAAGCCTGATACCTGATGACTGCAAGCGAACCAAGGTCATCGTTGAGCCAGATAAAACAGCGATCCTGAAACGCTGCAAAGCTGGAGAGGAAATACCTGGGGCGTCAGTGGTGCGCAACCCAACGCTCAAGATCGACTAACAACAGCAGCCCGCAGCGCATGCGGGCATGTTTTGGAAGTGGTGTCCGTCCGTTTCGGGTTCGAGGCGGTAAATAGTCTGGCCAGTGCGGACACCACTTCCAAAGCATGAAAACAAGGGGGAGATATGGAAACGAAATTGAAAGCAACGCCGGGGCCGTGGGAATTGCACGAATCAGGCGCAATTGTTGGGCCGAAAATAGACGATAAACCGATATGGTTGCGTCCAGTTATTGCGCGGTTTGAAACTGGTGTAAAGCGGGAAGATGCGCTTTTGTTTGCGTCAGCGCCAGACCTGTATGCAGTGCTATCCGAGCTTGAGGAATCCTGCGAATACTGGTCAGAGTATGACGTGCCGATTGGGATAGCGGAGCGGATCAAATCAGCACTGCAAAAAGCTAGGGGCGAGCAATGACAAAAGAGAAACTGTTAGACGTACTCATGGTAATCAGTGCACTTGAATCATGGGCATACGCGCAGAAAGCGGAGTTTCCTGATTATTTGATAGAGGAAGTCGCGCAGGCGGTCGAGGCGCTGAAAGAAGCGATATTGAGGGGCGAGCAATGAACACAACAGAACTGATTGAGATTGCGAAAGAGTGCTGCTTTTCTCGTCAAGTAGTGGGCGACGAGACGGCTTTAATTACGTTTAGATCAGAGCAGCTACAGCAATTCGCCCAGCG
>ERZ724522.285-NODE-285-length-34710-cov-13.223056_pt1 | contig 34710 bp, 44 predicted proteins | sample MGYA00376055_ERZ724522 | MGnify/ENA primary metagenome ERZ724522 (study PRJEB28724, sample SAMN07190884) | wastewater metagenome | isolation source: effluent of sewage treatment plant in Hong Hong | place: Hong Kong | collected 2016-03-17 ...
TAAATATATCGGAGAGCAGTTGATGGTTGCACTGTCGCTGCATTGCCGGTAACTCAAAGCCTGCCGACATTCCGCGCATAGCGGCAATTTCCGGCAGGCGGCAGTTATCGGCCACCACCAAACCCGCCCCACACCGGAGGCGGGTTTTCTTTGCCCCTAAAATAGTATGCCCCCGCCGGACTATCCAACGGAGGCAAGACTATGAACAAAGCGTGTCTTAATGCGCTGCAAAAATCCTATACAATAGCACGGCGATTAACACCCCGGCGCAAACCGCGTCGGCCTTGTCTTTGTGTTCGCCGTACCAAGCGGCTACTTTCCCGCCGTGTCGCCCTTTGCGTTTCCGCCGCCCACAAGGGCCGTCAGCGTCAGGGACACCCATTTCACAACCTCTCCGAGTATGCCGTCCAAATGGATAAGCCCCAGGACATCGCCCTGTATGGCGGTTGCGGTAATGGTCGAAAGAACCAGCAGTACAACAGCAGCAAGGGTTGGATTCTGAATGCGGAACTTCTCGAAAAGCGCCGCAATAAATTGCGTGATAGCGTTCATGTTCAAAGCGTGTTTTTGATTAATGTTTACGACGTAGTACGGCGACTTCCGCAGAAAGCGCCGTCACACGTTCCGATAATTCTTCGCGGGCCTTGTTGCAGGCCGCAAGTTCCGTGCGGTATTCGTTGCGCACGTCGGCAAGTTCTTCCTTCATTTCTGTTTTGAACTCCCGCCGCTGCGCGTCTGCATACTTGAGAAGGTAGACAACGGCAATGCCCAGTCCTACGCAAAGCCCGGCAAGCGTAAAAATCGTAAGCCCTCTTTTGGCAGCCGTCTGAAAGAACGATGTTACCCAAGTGGATACCCCCTTTACAAGTGCGTCCATAATTTCCTGGTGCATGGCAGTTTTTAGCCTTACTATGCCAAAAACGTGCCTAATTTATTGAAAACGTGTTAGTTGTGCATCACCTGTTGCTCTGTCTGCACGCGCGGATTCTCCCGGATGATGTGCCGGGAACACGAAACCGCGATGAAAAACAGCAGGATTAACAGATACTTTGCCTTGTTCATATTGCTTTATTTTTTGCCGAAAATCTTGTCAAAAAGATTCTTCTTTGGCGCGTTTGTATCGGCTTCTACCTGTCCGGACAGCGCCGAATGCTTCACAGGGTGCCCGGCTTTAATTACGCTCTCCTGGATTGCTACCGGGATAACATAGCGGGCTTTGTTTACCACGTTTTGCAGGTACAGGTTGGCGAACATATCGCCGTCTTCATGGTACGGGGTTACGTGCTCCACAATGCAAGGAGCGTTAATGTCGGTAAGCGTTACTTTGTCGCCTTTTTTGTACTTTACCATTGCTTCGTGTTTTATTGTATCCGTATCCATGCAGATACGGTGTTGTAAAATTTGTATTCCAGCGCAGTCCCTACCGCCGCCGACGTCGCCGCCGTTCCGCTCAGTGTGTTGCCGTTGCCGGATACGGTTAGTGTTGTTACGGTGTTGTTGAACGTGATCTTGCATAACTGCCCGTCCACCGGGGACGCGGGAAGATTATACGTTAGTGTGGCTTGCAGGCTGCCAGGATTATACAGGTTGTCTGTAATGGTCGAGGACGCGGTTACGGTGCCGGTTCCGGTTTCTGTTGCGTAGTATTCTATTTGCAAGTTCCTGGAAATCATTTCCCGCGACTGCCCATAGACCACCCACCGGGAAAGCGTGTTGTCGTAAATGAACGCCGCGCCCTCATATGGCGCTATTATCATATCCTCCTCCCCCGGCAGGAAAAAGCGGTTTGCCGCCGTTGATGACGCGCTTTCGTGCTTAATAACGAGGTTGTTTAACTGCGTACCCGCGCCGCCGTTATTATAGAAAGTTATAATGCGGTTTTGGTTTATCACGCTACTGCGAAGCATCCCGGTAAAGTCGATGTTTGCCCCGGATGCGGTTACGGTGAAGTAGGTGTATGGCCCCAAAAACACATTGTTCTGGTTTTTGGTGTATGTCCTGGAAATGCTGGCAAAGCCAATCTTTCCGCCAAATCTGAACTCGCCACCCTGCGAAGTACTTAACTCCAGCGCTGTATCCGCCGTTGGAAGGAAGGAGTAAATAAGGATTGTATTGCCTGCATTGTCGAACCCTAACGACGTTGCGCTGCGCAGTCTGGCTGTGTTGGCGTATATCCGGAAGCGCTCCGTCCCTGACGTTGCCGACGGGCTTGTAGTAAAGAAGGTAAGCGCCGTTGGATGGCTGCTTGCCGACCAAGTGCCAAAGGCGTAGGCGTCTATTCTTGCCCCCGGCCCGGTGCCGCCGCTGCCATTCGTTTGCCCCCGGAAGGTTATGCTTCCAAGCCTGTCCCCGAATACATTGGCTGCGTTGTCATAACTGGCAAGGGACAGCAGGCCGCCGGAAGTGGCAGAACTTGCCGCCGCGTCCGCAATGGTTGCTGTTGGGCTACTGCCGCCCATAAGCAGAGATGGCGATGTGTAGGTAAGGTTTGCACTACCCCCAACGGTATTTGTGCCGGTGAACAGCGCCACCTGTCCGGATGTTCCGGAAACGTCGCCTGTGGCCGTATATGTGGCGTCTGCATAGCCCTTGTCGATCAGCGAACGGTCGGAGTAGGTGCCGGAATAATCGGCTGCATATCGGGCATCCAATCCCTCGAAAATAGCCCTGTCCGGGCTTGCTGTCCTTAACTTCAGTCCGTCCGGCCCCAGGTAGTAGCCGTTTGTTCCGCCAATGTCGAAATAAGTCCAGCGCCCCGTGTCTGTCTTTGTCTCGAAGTACGTGCCTCCAACGTCTCCCATTAGCACGGAGAACCGCGCCGGGTTGCCGCTTGTGTTGGAAAAGGCAAGAATGGAGTCTATTGTAACGGTCGTTACTGCCGCGCCGGTTGTCCCGCTTCCGCCGTATACGCCGCCGCCGCCCGATCCGCCTATCTGTATCCATGTCGCGCCGGTGTAGTAATACAGTTCGTTGTCGGCGTTAATGGCGAATAGCGCCTGATTATCGCGCGGCGTGTATGACGGTACAACGCTTCCGGCGATTACGTCCACACCGCGCGGGTATTTCGTCCATGCGGATGCGTTGCGCGACCACCAATACAGGTTGGATGTAACGGTATCGACTGCCAATTCCGTAGAGTAGGAAATGTTCGGCGTAAAGGTAGGAGCGCCGTTTGTGTAGGCGATGGACGCCGTTTTCTTTATGTTGTTCTGTGCGCAGGCGATGAAAGGCAGCAGCGCGATAATCAGAAAAATGATTCTTTTCATGTTCATGGTGTGATTAAAATAGCGTTTGCCATGCGGTCGTGAATAGCGGATGCCCGGTAGCACTTGCCACTACCAAGCGCTGCCAGGGCGTCCGCGTCGCTGTCGTATTCCGGCAGCAGGTCTAAAATGGTTTGTACGTTGGAGACAGAAAGGTTCGCAACCGTGTAGGCCACTATTGCCGCCGGGGTTACGCCTCTATCGGCGTCCGTAAGCCCGCCCCCGCGTTTCTGAACCGGGAAGCGGGTGTCTGAATATATCGTCGCCTGCGCGGTAAAGTCCTTTACAAAATTCGACATAGTGCGTTCAGGTTACTGTTTCCCATCCCTGACTGTCCACCGATTCCCAGGCATCGCCGTTGAGCGATTCCCAGTAAACAGGCGGAGCGGTCGGGCCAATTTCAATTCCAGACAAATCGACTATTGCTGTGGCCGGGAATTGGGCAAAAAAAAATCCATCGTCACCACCATGCTTTCCTTGTCGCCGTTTTCCCCGTTGAACGGGAAGTCGGCATTTACAAGGAAAGGTTTTATGCCCGTCGCCCCGCCAATCATCCGACTGCCCAGGGTTTCAAGCCACATTGTAAAGTTCCGGAGGTTGTTTTGCAGTTTCCGCCCGAACTCTGCGTGCCCGTCGTCCATGTTCAGGACGCTGAATGTCAGCCGGTACGACCGTTCGCGGTTCTCCGTCAGCCGCCCGCCGGAAAGTACCGCCTGGACTTGCTGATTAGGCAGGAAAGACCCTTTGCCGACAAGGTAGCGGGCCTTCTCGCCCGTCGTGTCGGTGTTGTCTATCGTTGCCGACCAATCATCAATGCTCGTCCAGTCGCCGGGAACGGCGGCCCCATACGGCAGAATCACAAGCCCGGATATTTGGGAGTGCAACTGCGAATAGTAGACGCTATCCTGACAGGTCGGAAAAACCGGCAGGTCGTAATCACTGCACAGTGTTTCAGGTAGAACCGTGAACGGGTTTCCGATGGTGAATAACTGCTTGCTCATGCGTTTATGCGTGTGGGTTTACGCGCCGGATCGGGTCGCCATTGGCGCGCCACGAAAGGACGATAATAGCCACGTTTTTATCCTCTTTACCCTCTCCCTTCGGGAAGCGTACCGTCACGAAATCCGGCTCCAATCCGCCCACCTTTCCGAACAGCCAGTCGCCAAGGTCGGCATAGTAAAAGGTGAAGCCGAGCGTTCCGCATTGCATCTGCCGCAGGAACTCATACTGTGCAGCGGAAAGGTTCAGAATCCGAAAGTTAAGGGTGTAAACCCGGTCTGTCGTCTTCTTCTTCCCTAATGGGTATTCCGTTATGGTCTTTTCTGCCGCTGCGATGTCGCCTATGCCTACAAGCCATTTCGATTTGGCGTTGAGGGCTTCGGTGTTGTCTATCCCGCCGCTTGTGACGGTCGGCGTGGTTGCGAAGTTGGTAAACGGGTCTGTTGCGCCGGTCGGACGGATGTACAGGTGTCCAACCTGCGAAAGCGTTTGTGGATAACTGGTGCAGTCCTGCGAGGCCGGAATAGCCGACAAAAGCAGCACGTCGTCACAGTCTTCCGGGCATCCGGTTAATGTCAGATTGATTGCCATTGTGTCTGTTGTTTATGCTGTTTCAGGATGCGGGTTTGTGAATCTGTCCGGGTCGGTTACGGAAAGGAAAGTCAGGGTGATAATGGCCACGTTTTTATCCGTGTTGCCGCCGCCCTTCGGAAAATCGACGTCCACGCTTTCCGGGGATAGTCCGCCTTCTACGCCGTAAACGTAGTCGGCTAAATCGCCGTAGTAGAATGTGAACGATGTGTCGCCGCACTGAAACTGCCGCAGGGCGTCGTATTGCGCCTGAACCAAGTTTTTGATGCGGAAAGTCAGGGTGAAAAGACGCTCCGAAATCTTGCGTTTGAGTTTCGGGTATTCGTCTATGGTTTCCTCCGGCTCCGCTACGCCGCCCTCCCCGACAAACCAATGCGCTTTTGTGTTGTCCGCCGTCGTGTTGGATACACTGGAAGCGGTCGCCACCAATGGGGCTTCCCATGCGTCGAATATGTCGCCCGCGCCGGACGGCACTATATACAGGTCGCACACCTGTGAAAGCCCTTGCGTGTAGCCGGTGCAATACTGATCCGCGCCAATGGCAGGAAGCAGGTTAACGTCGGCGCAATCGTCCGGGCAGGTTATTAATGTTATGTTCAACATTGCTTATACAAGTTGGCGTGAACGTTTGAATGTGTCTTTCGGCTTACAGGTAAAGCAGTCCGTTACGCCGTTAGGCATATTCTGTGCAATCCACTGGATGTTTTCGGAATACCGCTTATTCAGGTAGGCCCGGCGGCTGTTTAGGTTCTCGAATTGGTAGCCGGTGCAGGGGTTGACCTGTATGCGGTCGATAAGCGAAGAAATAGCAATCGCGGCCCCTCGAAACTGGATAGTGCGGGCCACTACGTCTTTCAGGTGGTAGCCGTTCAGTTCATCGAGTTCGCAAATCCAGTCCAATTCTTCGCAGGTCAGGTAGGCGTCAAGCGAAAACCCGTAAGCCTGGTTGCTGTAACCGCCCGCGCCGTCCGTCGGCGTGTCCGTGTCGGCATAGAAGCCGGTAACGTCCATGTGTTTCAGCCATACCGGGTTGTTACCGCAGCACTTCAGGGTATTGTTCCGGGGCGTTGCGCCGTTTCGATCAATGGATATGTAATACTCCAGGTAATCGTCAGGGCAACTGTCCGACCAAAACGGCAATTCCAGGGCGACGGCTGCCGATCCTGTAAAGGCGTTGGGCGTTGCGATTGTAACCGACGTTGCCGCAGGCGAGGTGAAAAGAGGGTCATTGCTGGTTATCGTTACAGAATAAGTGCCTGCCGTATTCAGCGCCAGGTAAATTTTCTTGATTACCAACTTGACCCCCTTTTGCCTGCGTGTCCGAATGCGAAGGCCGATATAATCCTGATTAACCGTCTGTGGCGCATTGCTTTTCTGCTGCCCAATCAGACCGGAAAACGGTGTTACATAGCCGTCAAAGCGTGTCCGAAGTGCGGCCCGCAAATCTGTTTTCGTCTCCCGTATTGCCTGCGTCAACGCGGCGTCTAATAGCGTCCAGCCGTCAAAGGTGCATTGCTCCGCGATGGTCAGACCGTAGTCCGTATCGGTGAGATAGTAGCCGCTGTCGGAGGTGTCGTAGTCGTCCGGGATTGTGTCCGTGAAACAGGCAAAATCCGTTGCGCTCAACCCTACAAGGGTGTTAAAACAGGTAAGGGCCATTGGGATTACTTATCGGTAGGTTTGATATTCAGGATAATATCCCGTTGTACTGCGCCGGTGCCGGTCTTCGTGAAAAGCAGCCTGTGTCGTGCGCCGTATGTAGTTGCGCCGCGAAGCAGGAAGTTCACTTTCACGCTGTCCGCGCCGGAGCAAGAGAAACTGTCAATCGGATACCAAAGGGTCGAACCTGTACTGTTGGCTTCCTGAAGTACGACCTTCACGTTAGGCGTTACGCCGATCTTGCGCAGCCGAACGTAGTAGTTGTATTGGTACGGGCTGGCCATGATCCAGGGAACGGCTACCGTCGTGCTTGTTGCGGCGGAAATGGTGTCGCGGGCATACGTCTTTTGCTCCGGCTTCAAGCCTGCGAAAGAGTATTCAACAAGGGCATTTCCTTCGTCAACCGTGATTGTTTGCTCCTGGCGGTTCCAGGATGCGGCGATGACCAGAAAGACCACAACAAGCGGCCCGGCCAAATATTTAAGCAGTGATTTCATTGCTGAAACGTGTTTTTGATTATTGATAAATTGATGTCCTTCAGCGGCTTAGATAGCCTCTACGCCAAATTCCAGGACGCCGGTTTCACTGTTCGGGCCAGCCGGTGCAAACTCAAATCCACCCAAAAGGCGGGCATACAGTTTGATGGTTGACTGGTGGTGTTCCTGTGCGTCCCGCGCTGCGCAGATTTCCTGCATTTCAAATTCGTACATAACCGGCTTCTCCTTGCCGTTATCGTTCCACACAAGGAACGGGTCGGCCTGCGTCCAGACCCAGTGACGGTCGTAGATTTCGGTGGCGATTGGCGAGTAGATAGCGCTGTTCCAGAAGGCGTAAGAATTGGCTTCGATCGCGAAGGCGGTTTTCTTCGTCATGGTCTGGTCGAGGTCGCGAACATCGAAGTAAATGTCCTGCGATGCCCAGGCAAGCGCCTGGTTCCGCAGCGTTTCGTTTCCGCTGTTCAGCATGGACAGCCATTTGCTATCGTTGAACAGGCGACCGGATACCCAGAAGTAATTGCTGAAGTTGTTGTTCTGCGCGATGATGTCAAACTCGTTCAGGTTCTCGTAGGAAAAATCCGCCTCCGGGACAAGGATACGCGGCGTGTCCGTCGTGTCATCCCATGTGGAGTTAATGAAAGTGTCCATGTTGGCCTGTGCAGCGGCGGTAAGCGCCGGGATAATAACCCCGGTGTTCAGGCGCTTGCGCAGTTTGACCATCATGTGCTGAATCTGCGCTACCATTTCGTCGGGCGTCATAATCAAGTTGTCGCTGCGGTTGGTGGTAACGGTGGCGTCGGTACGAGCCAGGACGGTCGTAGAGTAGTCCGCCTTTACGGTGGATACGCCATTGCCTGCGGGTACGTCGCAATCGCCGGGCGCGGAGGTGTCGGCGTGATTTTCAGCGGCGGGGCGGATAAACCATGCTTCCCAGCCGGTTACTTTGCCGCCGACGGCGCGTTCCACTGTTTTAGCGGTCTGCCTGCGAAGCATAGCAGCCGCCGTTACTGCGGAACCTTCCAAACTTTCTGTTTGGGAAATATTGGGGCTGGCGAACATTTCCGCCAGTTTGTATTGCGCTTCTTGGAGCGCACTTGCTGTAACAGCCATTTCGATAAACGTTAGTAAGGTTTACGTTTACCGGCCTTTCTGTTTTTGTGTTTTGTGTTTATTCGTCCGGGCCGGTCATTTACCGGCAGCCGCTTCCTGTTGTTGGTGTCGCCAATCTTTCATCATTTGCAGGCGGTCGTTTGCGTCTTTCGCCTGCATATATGCTAAATCAAAGTCTTTTTGCTGTGCGAAGGTGTATTTCGGCGTATAATCGCCATTCCCTCCTGCCGCACCTGCTGCGCCGCCCTGTGTAGGGTTTGCGCCGCCTTTTTTCGGGTCTTGCTTCAGCACTCCGAAAAGTTCCGAACCAATGGAAAGAACGTGCTTTTTGAAGTCGATCTGTTTTCCGAAGTCGTCCGTTTTCGGGTTGCCGTCGGCATCCACAAAAATAGGTTCTCCTTTGTCGTTCAGACCGATTTCAGACCAATTCAGCATCGAAGCAATGGCCTCTACTCGCTTTGCCTTGCTCACATTAGAGCCGGGCAAATCAAGCACTATCTTTCCTTCTTCAAGATGCTCAACCAATCGCCGTTTGGCTACGTCTGCAACCCGCTGTTTCTGCCATGTCGTTTTAGCGGTCTCATATTCGGATTTCAACGCCTCAAACGCTTTACCCGCCTCTGCCTTTGCCTCTTGCATCAGACTTTTTACTGTTGGCAACTTCACAAGTTCTTCCTTCGTGAATTGTGCAGGTTCTTTCCCTTCCGGGGCTTTCTCCGGCGTGTAACCGTCTAAAAATGCGTCCAGTAGGGCAAGGTTCTGTAACTTTTCTTCATTGGCGAATCCTTGTGCCTTCAACCGTTTTTCAATCGCAGTCCAGGTTTCGCGTTGTCCGCGTTTGTGCTGCGCTTCTTTGGCTGCCTTGACTTGCTGCGCGGTTAATTCGCCGATTTTCGCGGCCAATTCATCGTCTGCAAGCCATTTGTCACCGTCCTTGAGAGCGGCGGTAAACTCCGATGCGTCGAGACTTAGGGCGGACGCAATAGCCCCGATTATTTTCTCATTCATGCGTGTTTGCCACTTTAGAGCGTGGCGGCTCCTTTTCTTACGCTTTATCAATCCGCTTCGCCTCTACCGGCTCTGCGGTTTTTTCTTTCTTCGGTGCCGGGGTTTCGGCTTTGGCCGTCTGTTCGCCTGCGGCCTTAAAACGGAAGCGCTTACGCGGCCCGCCGTTTATGTTGTAGTCCTTTTCCCATTCCGCTTTCTCAGCGTCGGAAATGGCCGGGTATTCAATGCCGGTTTTGATGTTTGCGGGCGTCCAGTTCATTCTTCGGTCAAGTCTTCAGGTTGAACAGTTTTTGATTTCTTGCCCTTCGGCTTTGCCTCCACCGGATCGGGTGCCGGGCCTGCGTCCGGGACAATTACGAAAATCGGGTCTTTTGTGCCGGGAATGGTTTTACGAAACGGGTTAGTCGGTGCCGGATCGCTCCAAAATTTCGCCGGTATCGTCCGGACGGGGTGTTCTCCGTCCTGGTCTACCGCGTCCATCCGCATTACGCGGACTTTTCCATGTGCTTGTCGTGCCATGTTTTTACTGCTTCAAATTTAACGCCAAAAATAGCGAATTTTCGCTAAATGGCAAAGTGATAACTAATTATTATTCAGGTCTTACTTTTTCAATTGTTTTAACATTGCCTGTTTTTGTTTCAATTCGGTAGCCGTCCCGCCAGGGCATTGCAACCGGCTTTTGCTCTATCGCCTCCACTATGCGCGTCGCGCCTTTCTCGTAAGCCCTTACCAGCGCTTCAAAATGCTGCCCGTGTTCGATTCTTTCCCGCTGCTGTTGCAGTTCCCTTGTCCGGGAGGTAACGCCCGTCAGCGGGCTATTATAGGACGCTGCGCGGGTCTGCGCCATTAAGTCCACCCCTTTGAATTGTCCGGCGTTTAGCCGCTTCAGAAATGCGTCGTGTTCGCGGGACGGCTGCGAACCGATCAACCACTCGCCGCCCTCCGCCTCGCCAACCGTGCGCCCGTAACTATCCGAAATGGCAAGCCCGCCGTTTTCGTGGCTTGGGCCTTCTAATTTCGTGCCCTTGCGGAATTTCGGAACATCTGCTGCCGATTTCGCTGCCGTTGCCTTTGCTTTGGCGAAAACAGAAAATAGCGTCGCTATTGCGCCAATGGCGAAAAGCACACCCAAAAGACCTTTGTTGGATTCTGCCTTTAACACATTGGCCGCACCCGTTGCAAGGCTGCTCACCTGCTGCGCCGAGTCGATAAGCAACTGCTGGCGGACGGCTTTCTTTTGCAGGTCAAGCCGTTTTTTCTCCGCTTCTTCGCGCTGCTTTTGCAGTTTCTCCAACCTGTCCTTTTCGGATGCCAGATTATTAGCCAACCCATTTTCCGCGATTTCGCGTTCTTTGTCCACTACATCCTGCTGCTTTTGTATCCGTTCGTCCAGCGCCGAGATAAGGCGCTCCTGTTCAGATATGGCCGCTTCGTTCAGCGCTGAAAGCCCGGCGGTCAGGTCGGTGAACGCGGTCTTCAGCCCGGCAAAAATCTGTTTGGCTTCCTCTACGCTTATAACGTCCTGACCTTTCAGTCGGAACACGTCGGCGAGGCTTTCCAGTACCGATTCCAGGGCGCTTTTGGATTCTTTCTTTACCGCGTCTTTTACCTGCGCAAATATTGCCTTTGCCCTGAATTGGATGTCCGCCGTAAGCGTGTCCGGCGGCGGTAGCGGGTTGAAGTTGCGCTGCCCGCCGCGCAGTTTTTCCAGTTCGTCAACCGCGATACTGAATTCTTCGGCATACTTGGCGTTTATCTCCGCAAATAGCGCCTCTATTGCCTTGTTAACCTTTTCTTTCTGCTCCGGCGTGGTGGCAAGGGACAACAGTTTAGCCTGTAACTTTTTGGCTTCTTCCGTTGCCCGGTCGAAAGCCTTTAGTACCCGCTCAACCGGGTTGAAGGTGTTTTCTATGTCCAGCGCCGCCGCCTGTTTCTGTACGTCTTCCAGCAGTTTGCGAAATTCCTCTAATGCTTTGCGCTCCTTTTCCAACTGCTTTTCCCGCTCGTCGGCGGCTTCTTTTCTGAATGCCCGCTGTTGCTTTTCTGCCTCGAATGTTACGGAATTTAGGTTTTGTACGGCCTCCTGTAATGCCACTTCCGCCCGTGCCGCTTCTTCGCGGGCGGCTAAACTTTCCTTGTCCAATAAGAATTTGCCCTGTGCTATCTGCTGCGCTTCAAGCGCACGGTCAACGGCGTCTTCCGCGATCTTGCGTTCTATCTCTGCTGCCTGTTGCGCCGTCCGCGCCCGCTTGGATATGCTTAGCGTTTCGTTATCGGAAATGGCTTTTAGTTTTTCCAATTCCACCCGCTGCCGCGCCGTTTCTACGCTTGCTGTTATTGTGGCGTCCCGCAATGCCTGAAGGCGTCGTTCAAGATTAAACGCCGCCGTTGCTGCATTTATCAGCGCATCGCCTATGCCGGTGACTGCCGCCGTTACGTCTGCCGCTGCCCCGGCGAAGTCGCCTGTAAACACTTTCAGAATGGAGGAGCCGAGTTTTACAAACCTGTCCACCACCTCCGTTATTACGGCATTCAGCCCGGCCATGACAGCCGAAACTTTATCAATCCCGCTTTGGAACTTGGAAAAGTAGGCAATGGCTGATGCAACAAGTCCGATCAAAAGCCCGATTCCGGATGCTTTCAATACCCCGTTAAACACCCGCTGCGCAATCGTCGCGCCCTGTACCGCCTTTGCGCCTTCCGATATGCGGGAAGCGAACGACCGCGCCTGATCCGCCCATTCGCCCAGAGACTTGCCGCCAATCTGCTGCCCGGCGATTGTCTGCCGGATGGATTGAAGCCAACTTTGGTTTGCCGTCCGCGCCTGTTGCACTGCCGTTGCTTGCTTTGCCGTTGCATCTGCGCTTTTTTCGAGCGCCTTGTTAAAGTTTTCGGCGGCGTCCGCCCCGGCGTTCAGCGAATCGGAAGCGGTGTTGCCTACCGTGTCAACGGCTTTGCCGATGCCAACTACCTGTTTTTCCAGCCGTTCGAGTTTGGCCAAAATCTCGCTGTCATCGTAGGTGCCTTTGAATATTTCTTCTGCCATATTTGAAGCGTGGTTAACTTTGGATTAAAAATTGCGGTGCTATCCGCTTAAAAATTACAGTATGAACAAACTGCGTAAATTATATTACACATTCAAGGCTCTGCCGCTATGGAAGCGCCTGCTTATTGCCGTCCCGCTTTGCGGTGTCATTGTCGCCGCTGCCGCACTTCCTTTCCTGCTCAAGCCCGATCCGGCGCTTGCCGCGATTTCCGCCCGCACATCTTGCCCCGTTGAAGTCCTGTCGCGTAAGGATGTCCCGCTATACGTCGCCGATTCCCTGCTTTTTGCAGATGCCCGCACCGTGTACAATTACGCTGCCGACCGCTACAAAATCACCCTGAAGTATTCCGGCGTTGATGATGAAATGCGCCGGGGTGTTGATTCCCTGTTTTACATTGCATCTGCTTTGCAGGCTGAATTGGAGCGCCTTAAATCGCTACCCACCGAACGCGCAACACTTCTTCGATACATCCAAAACGGCGATACTTTAACCGCCGTCGTCGGAAAGTCCGGGGCCGTTGTTTACCCGCGCTAACCCTCCCGCCGTTCCATTCTGTCCACCGCTTCCCGCTCTGCGTTTTCGCATTCCTCCAGCATTGTGAAGAATGTCAGAAAGCCTTTTTTCATCAGGTCGTCTTCCCGGTAGAACGGTTTCACCCGCATTATAAATTCGAGCGCGTGGCGCATATCCTTTTCCATCTTTTCAGCCGCTAACTGATACGCCCCGTCATCGGCTAACCAGTAACGACCGACAATTTTTCCGCCTGCCTCTCCGCCTCTGCTCTTAATTCTTGAAACACATTGTTGTATCCAGGTATCAACAGCATTGCAAAAAAAAACATATCACTTTCCGAAATACGTTCTTCCTGCCAGTCCGTAATGTATTCCTCCGCTTTTTCAAGGCTCCAGTCATACGGGTCATCGCCTTCCCGGTAGATGAACAGCGAACACAGGTAAAATGCCTTATTGAAGCGGTCGCGGCTCATGTCCAAAATCCCTTTTTTGTAGGAATCTGCGGACAGTATTACCTCCTTCCGGATTTCCGCGAACGGCTTGTCACTTGCCGCTGTTAACCCTATTTCGTTGAACGCCTGCACAATGCCCTGAAAGGTCTGGCCGGTGCCAACAACGATTTTCAACTGCTCGTAATGCGTCCATTTCTTTATACCGATTTCGGAGCCGGGCCGGATGAACAGGTATTTATTCCCGTTCGCTGTAAACGGTTCATACGTCAACTGCCCGGCGGCGTTCTTCGGTAGTGGTTTTATTGGTTTGTGTTCCGCTTTATTCATCTGTTCAAATATTTTTCAACGATCTGATGCCATGTACTCAAAGCGTAGGCGACGGCTACGGCAACCAGGATAACCCGAATGTCGAAGCCGCCGCCGCCGCACCATACCCACACTTGCCACCAAAAGGCAACCTGCCCGGCGTGGCATTTCGCGCAGCCGATTATCGGCAGGTACAGCCAATCCGGAAGGCGCGAAGCCGCCGCTTTTACGGGCGAAAACACCTGTCCCGGCTGTGATAGCGGGCCGGTGTACAGGTATGCCCAGAGGGATATGTAGAGCGCGGGGATCATGGTTAAACCTCGTCCACGTTTGCAACAACTACCGCAGTTGCGTGCCAAGCGGTTGCGGATATTTTTACAAGCGTCACGCAGTTGTTTACGAACGCCATGCCATCCGGCCCGGATTGGTTTGCCGTTTTCTGTGCATTTGCCTGCCAATCGAACCACGTAATACTTTCGTCCGTAAATGGGACAATACTAATCTCGTTGTCCGCCACAGAAAAGAATGTGTATTCGGTGCCTATTGCAGAATCCGCAAGCGTTGCAAATATTTTACCTGAAGCGCCTACGTTAGTGTAAACCGTTCCGCTTGCGCCGTTCGCCGTGAAGTCTGCCGTTTTCGCCGATACGGTAGGCGCAGCCGCGCCCCCGCCCAAGTCGGCAATATCCTGCGTGGTCGTTTCGACGGGTGCGCCGTCCTGAATAACAACGACGGTTTCTGTCCCGTCGAGGGCTGCGGCTGCGTCCAGCGCATCCACAAATTCTGAATACTTTACTTTTGCCATGATAAAAGCGTGTTTTGGTTGATTAAATAGTGGTGTTTTCGGTTACGATCAGGGCGTTACTTTCCGATGTTATCGGGTTGCCGTTCTCGTCCGTAATGAAGGTAAAAGACGGGGTATTACCGGGGCCGGAACCGCCGGGGCAGCAGTGGCCGGAGCCGCCGTTTACGCCCGCGTAAATGATGATCTTTTGTTTTAATGTGAAACCTTTTTTCATTCTTCGATTATTACTTCTTCCTCCTCCGAGGTCAAAAACGCCCCGGATTCGGTGGTTAAAAATACATCTTCATCGCCCGGTAAACAGGCCGCAGCCGTCGCCACAAAGGGCGGTGTGTATAGGTCTGCAAGGCAGTTGCGGTTAACGACATACGTCCCTGTTAACTGGATTCCAAAATAGTCATACGGCCAAATGAACAGCCCGCGCTTATCGCCGTCTGTGGCGAACGTGAACGGGGCGAACATGGACGGTTCCCGCCTCAACTGCCGCCAGCCTGTTACCTGCACCTCCTGAAAGGCGCTTGCCTGAATGGAATCAACCCCGAATATGGCCTCTATATCCGCCGTTGTAAATGCGATGTTTCCGCCCGCGTTCATAAATTGGGCGATGACATACGGCACAACGCGCCCGGAGGCGTAGCAGTCCGCGCCCGCGATTTGACTACCCAGGCGCTTTAAGTTCATCCAGCACAGAAACCGAATATCAAAAGTGCATTTCAGAAATGCGTTTTTCGGCCCTTCAATCGTTTGCAGTCCCGTCCCGCCATTATCCACAAAAAAGGCAATAGCCGACTTTCCGCCGTCCGGCTCGAAGTGTTTGAACTTTCCGCTCTCCCAGCAGTTCTCCGCGTTCACATCGCAGGCAACCGGGTAAGATTGGTAGCCCGTTACCACCTGCACCCCGTCCGCGCCCTGCGTGATAACGGGCCGCGTGGCCGGGACAACAAGCCCGCCGAATCGCTCTATCCAGTCGAGGGCAAGTTTTGATTTTAATATGTCTGCGATTACGGATACCATAATTCACTTTTAAGTTAACCCGAAAGCGTTTCTGATCCGCTGCCGGTTTGCAGCCCGTACCAAGTCCAATTCCGCCCGCGAAGGCGTCAGGATATTTCCCCGCTTGCGGGCCTGCCCCGCCAAAATGTCTTCTCCTTCTTTCGTCCGCGCCCGGATAACCACCGTTGCCGAAAACACATTACTGCTTTCCACAAATGGCGCTATGCCCGCCCAAAGGCGCCCTGTGCGCGTGAAGTCCACATACCCAGCCTGATACCCCGCCGCTTTCCTCTGCTTCGCATACGCGGGAACGTAGGGCGCAAACGGGCCACCTGCCGCGCTTTCGCCCCGCGTCTGTATGCGTAGTTTGGTCAAGGCCAACTGATCGAAGGAAATGCGGAGCGCTTCCGCCTCGCGGTTCAGCGTCAATTCGTTTTTGATACGCCGTATTTCTTCGATGATCTTTTCAAGTGCCATTTATATTATTTCAGCGTCCGGGAATATTTCCCTCATTCTTTGAGTGTTAAAATAGACATCCCAGTTTTTCTTAAACTTCTTTAATTCCGATGATGTCATAAAAAGACCCGCAAATTCATCTAAGCCACCCCTATCTCTTTTTAAAACATCTAAAGCGTTTTCATCATACCACCCATCCGGTCTTCCGTTTGCGGCCATTGTTATGGGTTGCGTGGAATAATGAAACATCCCCCTGCATCCGGTAGTAATTTTCTTTTTTCCATTAAACCTATAAAACAAAAGGAATGCCGCTGAAAAAACAGCCGTAACAGCAATAACTGTAATTCTGTCCTTATTTGCGTTTAGGCAGTCCAAAAGGAATGCCGCTGCCGAAACGTCGCCCCCAGACGAATTAATGCCTATTGTCAACTCACCTTCATTGTCCTGCACAAATTCTATCATTAGCCGTACGGTGTCCGGATTTATTCCGTCAGAATGTAGATAATATTTCATATTACGCCAAATCAAAGTTTTCCTGACAATCCGCGAAGGTTTCTATTTCAGCATCGAAGTAGATGCGCCCCACATTCAGCGCCGGGCCTTGTTCGCGGCTTTCAAATGTCACGTTTGTAACCGGGAACGAAACCCCGGTTAGTACATCTTCGTATACTATTGTATTCAAGTCCCCGCATTTTGCAAGGAAGGTTATCAGCCAGTCCGGACAGTCGGCGAACTCGAAGCCCTGCCGCGTTACCGTGCGGGAAAACCGCAGCGTTTCGTTTCCGTTGCCGTCTTCCGTCCGCTCCACCGTGCGCGTTATTTCCGGGCGATCCCAAACGGGTGCCGGAAGGAAAAGCCATTGGGTGTAACCATTCTGATACAATACCTGCCCCTTGTCTGTGCTGTGTGTGAACGTTAGCCGCCATGTGGCCGTACCGGGCGCGATGCCGTCCAAATTCGTTGTAGTGGTGCCCGCCCCCAGGCTTATCGTTCCGCAGGGGTCGCCGGTGTCCCAGGTCGCCGTGTAGGTTGTGGTAATAATCACCCCGCAAAGCGTGGTACAAACGATCCGGTATTGCCGGGAACCGGGGCTATCGCTTTCTACAAGGCCAACGTCATCGTTTGTTGCGATTACCGACCAACCGGCGTTGAAACGCTCTATTGTGTAGACATAGCCCGTCGCGGCGTTGATGACCGGGGCAAGGGTGAAGGAAAAGTTACCTGTTCCATTGGCGCAACTATCGGGCGATATTTCAAGCCCCGCCGTTTCAAGGCCGCAAAGGTCGGTTAGGTACATTACCTCGCTGTACACCTTGCCCACACCCTCGATTTCAACGACGCTGTACCAGTATCCGCAGTCAGGAATGGTATCCAAAACGGCGCTTGCATCCCATGTAACCCAAAAGCCCGAATCGTCGCCCATGACGGATTTCGTGAGCGTTGTTTCGTCCAGCGTGACCGTCGTCGTGTCGTCAACGGCGCTAATCAGTTCCCATCCCAATACATCCACCTCCGCCCCTGCGGTGTAAAACTGAAACGGCATTAACCGCGTCCGGGACGCCAGGATACCGTACGGAACCTGGTCTGTACCGATCTGCCGGTGCCTGTGGTATGGCCGGTGTTCGTCGTTGTATCCCGGAAGGAAAAACGGAAGGAGGTTGCCCGGATTAGTTGGTATCATTGCAGTAGTGAGACTGTGATTGTGTTTTTCTGTGTGTCATACTCCGCGTCCTTAACCTGCCCCCATCCGAGGCCGGTATGTATCAGTTCATTGGGGTTGAACTCCCCGTCATCGCAGCAGGTTTTGTAGGTCACTTTCACCTGCTCTTTGCGCTTGCGCACGCTCTGCACCGTCATAGCACCCGCCGTTGTCGAAACGGTATTCAGGTAGCGGCCAAATGCCCACAGCACCGGGAACAATTCCTGCCAGGACATTATGCCGTTTGCAACAAAATTCGTGTTGTCTATCAGGTAATTACCGCCGGAAATAGTGAAGGCTGAAACCATTACAAAGCCCTCAAGCCCGACGTCCGGGTTATCCAGCAGCCCGCCAAAGTCGGCGCACATCAGCGAAAGGCTGTAGTCTTTCGTCTCGTCCGAAGTGCTGCAAGCCTGCGGGTAAAGGATTTCTTTCCGCAGGAAGGCGTCGTTTACAGATTCTTGATAGTTGAATATTTCCGCCGCCGGTACTTCGCTTTCCGCCTGGAATTTGTTTGTCCCGGCAATGTATTTGCCGCCGTCCAGCGCCGTTAAATCCGTTCCGTTGTTGCCGTCAAAATATGTCCAGTGTTCGAGGTACAGGTAGTAGTCTGAACCGTCCGGGATGATAGCCCAATACACGTTAAGGCTGTTACGCAGCGAGGTTAGAAACTCCTCAAACGTCATCAACAGGCGCACCGCGTTTGCGTCGGCGGATGCCCGCGCAACATCGGACTTTTGGAACAAAACACATTCCTGAAAGTACGTCGCTGCCATGTCGTACGCGTCATTCGACGGGTTTGTAGCGTCTGCGTTGATCCCGAAGAAATTAGACCGCACCCCGGCAAGGCCGCAGTCAAAGTCGGAAACAATCGCATCGACCACTTCGCCGAATAGTCGCCCGTTGTCGGCGTCTGCATCCGCAACCGTTGCCGTAAACGCGTAGGTTGTGGCCGTTCGGTTTTCCTCAATCGTGTTATACATGAACGGGCGCACCCATGTAGTACCGGAAATGTTTATCCAGCCGCTACCGGGCGGGCTGCCTACCGAAGTTGCGGTTTCCCGCGCCCATGTTGTCGTTAGTTGTAACTGCCCCGGCGAAGGGGTATCGAATAACTGTTCATGCTCCAGCGGTCGCCATGCAAGCGACGGGTCTGGCGTGGTGCCGGTGTTTATATCCAACGGTACGCCCGTCCAGCAGTTTTTGTAGAACAGGTTAATTGCGTTCGTGCCAAAGGACGCGCCGTTGTAAATACAAGTAATCGTTTCAATCGTGCCGTAAATGCTCTGAACCGTTACCGCTCCGGATACGGTCAGGAAGTCGACCGACTGCTTTATAGCGCGGTTAAAGCACTCGTATTTATCGTTTGGCAGGATTTGGTATTCAACCTCGCAGCGGGAGGTAAAAAAGTCGCCTGTTGCAATAATTATCCGCCCCTCGTACTCTGTTCCCCATACGCCGCCGCAAAGCCGCTCTATCAGGATCGTTACTTCGCCGCAGGTTCCGTCGTCGTACAGTGCCTTAAAGAACGTGTAATCCGTCCTTTTGAATAATAGCCGCGTGGTAAGTTTCTTTCTGAAAAACCGGCCTTCGCCGTCCGTCTCCCAACGATACCGCAAACCGGATACTACCGGGGTAACGGAGGTATCCCCGCCGCCGGTCGTAACCGTGAATCTTCGTGTTTGCAGTAGTGTGGGCATTTTATCTCAATTCTGCTATCATTTCGCTCATGCGCTCTCCGATCCAGTCGCCAAGTTCTGCGGGCGTGTTTACGGAAAGCAGTTTGCCTTTGTACTGTCCGGCACTTAGCGCATCGTGCGCTTGGTTGTACAGTTTCAGGCGTTCTTCAATCGCTTTTTGCTTGCTACTTTTTGCTGGCAGTTCCATTTTCTTTTATTTCAGGCCGCAAATGCGCGGCTATTTCAGTGCTTACCCAGGATAGATGATGCCTGCAATTAAATCCGCCGCAATCGGTGAACGGGTCGTACCCGATTTTCGGCTTTCCCGCAAATTGCAAATCCGCCCAAGCCGATATTTCTCCGCGCCCGTAAACCTTATTAACCCGCTCAATGCAAAATGGGCGGCTGTCATCCTCCAAAGTGCCACTATAAATCGCATATTCCAACCCCAACCTATCCGCGTAAACAAGGTTCGCCGTCCGGTCGATCCGCTGGTATAGGTCGAAACTATTCGTCCGCCAATGGCGCTCCAGCATACCATGTCCCGGCGCACCGACAAACACCTGCCGGAAGGTCTTTTGGAATTGCGCCAGCGGCATTTTCTGCGCGATTGCCTGATTAACCAACCCCGCTACCCGCTGCGCTATGTTCGCGTTACCAAACAAATATTGGAAGTATCCGCCCGGTATCAATTCCCCGGTTGTCACGTTGTAGCCCCACCTTTGCAGGGTTAACCGCCGGGCCGCGTCCGCCACACTTTCCGCCGGGCTGTCGAACGTGTCGAAGTACTGTTCATTCAACCCGAAAAGCCGCCCGGCCCAATCCAGTACACTACCCAAGACGGTGCTTTCGTATTCTTTCTGAAATTTCTGAAAGATTGAAAACAAACCGTGCACCCGTCCGAGGTTCTTTGAAGTGTACTTTATCCGACCGCCGTCTACCTCGATGTTACCCGTTAACCAATCCGTCACAAGACCGTATGCGACTGCCTGCAATCCCCGGACGATAACGCCGGTGGACTTGCCCGCCTTTTCGCTTTCGGCTATGCGGCGTTTTATCAGGTCGTCACGGGTCGGCATTATTGCGCCCCGGCAATACCGGGTATATCTGAATTAAAATTCGGCGGCTCTGTCGCGCTTACCGGCACAACGTCGCCAGCCAGCGCCATTTTTGATTTGAACTCCTGCACTTTGTTGCCCACTACCAGTTTTTGCGCGGCGTAGGACTTATCCGGGAAAGCCGGGTCTTCTTCTTCGATTTCCTCGAATATCTGTAACCAATACGTCCACAGCACCCGCGTATCATCCGACGGCGAAAGGGAAGCCAGGATAAACGCCTGATCTTCCGGTGTCTTATCGTCAAACGGCAAAAAGCGATACCGCGCGGCAATGCGCTTTTGCACATCCGGCGATCCTTCAAACTGTTTTTGGAACACGCGCAGGCGTTGCGCCGCTATTGCCTCATAACCTACCCCTGAATCTCGTATCTCGTTGAACGCGGCCACCATTGTAGCGAGGTCTTCGATCTTCTTATCCTCCGGGAAGGAATGGTCAACCGTAAAGTTTTGTATTTCCCGGTACTGCGCCCCGACCCTGTACGCCTTTTCAAAGTGGCGGGAAAGGACTTCGCAGAATGGGTGCAACACGTCGCTAATACCCTCCATTTCGGTGTTTACTTCCGTCGCCGTGCGCGTTTGGCTGTTGGTCGGTTTCTGGTACAGCCCGCTATCAAATACCGCCGCCATTATGCGTTTTTCCGCCGTCTCGATGCCGGTATCTATGTGCGTTAGCAGGGATATGTCTACCGGCTGCGTGAAGGATAGTTTGGCCAATTCCAGCATTTCCGCCGGGTTTTCCGGTAGCGGTATTTGTAGCGTTTCCTGTTCTGTTGTGAAATTGGCCGGTATGCCGGTGCCGTTGCAGTTATGGCAGCGGTTGCGCTCGTCGTACACCCCGCCGTAATAGCCGTGTTCGCACATCCCCATTTCATCGTCTACGTGCGTACAGCGCTTTGTGAACTCCCATGTCTTAGGGTAGGCATACACAATGCGCAACACGTCGGAAATCGACTTGTCGCGGATAAGGTCGCGGAATACATCCTCCGCCGGATCGAACCATGCCACATAAACATCCGTCCCGCTTACCTCGTCCATGTATGCGCCTACACATTCCGCCGGGACTTCCGTCGTGCCGTTCTGGATCGTTGAAAGGTAGAATGTGCGGTTAACCGGCTGCGTTACCGTCGGCGGCTGCGCATTGCGGGCCGCGCCCGTTGCGGACGGCGTTTTTTCGTAGTACGGCGATTTGGTTTCACTGCCGTCGTGGGCGGCATATACCGGAATATCAATACTAACCTCCCCGGCTTCCATTACCGTCTTTTCGCCGACTTCCCGCGCCCGGACGATCATGCCGGGAGCGTACAGGTAGTAATTTTCAAGCAGGCGGTCGGCGCGGTAGCCGTTCTGGATCGTGTGTTCGATGGTGATTGTACGGAACAGCAGCCAGCGCAGGACGCCGAACTCCTTTTCGTAGTTCAGCGCGTCAACGGACGAAACGATTACCGGGTAGACCCGCGTGGAGCGTATCATCCCGTCGCTGTCGCGCTCGTCGTTGCGCTCGTATAGTATCCATGCGTTAGGATCAACAACGCCCAGGTATTCAACCACGCGGTTCTGCCACTGCTCCAGCGATTCGCCCGGCATGAAGTTGTAGAATGAATCTTCCAACTCTTTAACGGCGTTTTCGTCCGGCGCTTCGATCTTGCGGCGGATGCCCTCCACCCGGAACATCTTTTTCCAGTATTTGCGGGGCCGGGCAAGTGCGTATTTCGTTAATGGATTGTACAGGCGTTTGCGCTGCTCTTTCAGCGTCTTATCCTCGAAGCGGCGGTATCGCGTCACTTCGTCGCCCTGACCCTCCCCGGTGGTAATCATCCGGGAAAAGTTGCGAATTTCAACCGCCCGCGTGTAATTGGCGTGTCGCAGTTGAAACTGTATGTTGTCGGTGAGCAGGTTGATTAGTTCCTGTTCTGTCATTGTTGCGGCTGGTTTGCCGCTTCGCTACCCCAAAGCGAAAATTCGCTACAAAGATAGCAAAAACCGTGCAAATTATAAAAGCAGGGCAATAAAAAACCGCCTTGACGGGGTAGCGTCGAAGGCGGTAGCTTTCTCACATGAAACGGTGAGGAATATGAAGAAAACTCGACTATGCAAAGTTTGGCATCCTTGCCGCTGTAACGGCATCCATTACCCAATAACGGGCCGCGTCTATCGCGTGGTTGTACTTGTCTACCGGGTCGCCCGTCGGCATATCGTTCCGCCGGTCTTTTTCCCATTCGTAGTTATCAAGTTCCATTTTCAGGTTTTTTGATCGTTCGGTTATGTGCAGGGCGAAGTTTTTCATCATGTCCAGCCCGGCGCGGATGCTGCCCGGCCCTTTAGTGGCCGGAACCAAATATGAATAACCTTTCTTTTTCATTTCTGCAATGGCCTCCGGGTTTCTGTCCGTTATGATCTTCGCGCCCTTCGATACGCCGCGCTGTTGCATCAGTGCCGCCCGCGTGTCGCTCGTTAGGTTGTTTTCATAAAGCACTTCGTCCAGGTACAGCCCATCGCCTTTAATGCCGCACCGAATGACCGTGCAGGGGTCGGGATAAAACCCCCAGTCCAAACCGTAACCCCACCGGCGGCAATCCTTCGGAAATTCCGGTACGATCCGGTATTCAGGAAATACAAGCCCCTGTTTCAGGCTGCCCCATTCGCCGAGGGCATACACGGCGTATTCGTCCGGCTTCTTTTCCTTCAGTATATCAAATTGCCGCGCCTGTTCGGGCGGCGTATAGTGGTTATCCAGGTACGTTGTTTTCAGCGTAAACGCGCCGTAAGCGTCCGAACGGAAGAAAAAGTCGAATATCCAGGACTCCTTACTGATCGGGTTGAATGTAAAATGAATGTGGTTGGATGCCAGCGGGCAGCGCAGGCGGCGGTCTAACTCCGTAAAATCGCTGCTCATAATACTCCCCCGCTTATCCATTGGCTCCTCCAACCAAATATCGGTAATATCCGGAATGGATTTCAGTTTGTCCACATCGTCAAGCCCGCCGGAAAGCAGGGTATTGCCGTTTAGTAAACATTCGATGTCCATTTCAGATTCCTTTATCTTGAAGAACTCGCCGAGGTTATACCGGGCAATCAGCCCCTTTAACAGCAGGAATTGACTGTCCCGCACCTGTTCCCGGAATTTCCGAACAAACAGCACCCGGCAAAACTTTTGCGTTAGGCACTTGAGCAGCAGTTCCGTTGCCTTTGCATCGGACTTGCCCGAACCGCTACCGCCGTACCATATCTGGATACGCTCCGGGCGGTTTAAGTGCGGCAGGTAAGCGTCGTTGATTATAACCGGGACAAAACCCCATTGCCGTATTTGTGCGAGGTCGTCCGAGTTAAGAACCTTTGCTTCGCTTGCCGGTAGTCTGCGTATCTGAAGCGGCATTTCCTTTCAGGATTTCGACCATTTCCCGCACTTTGGCGGCGTCCAGCGTTTCGGCGTTTGCGCCGTCTGTTTTGATGGTCGTTTCGTTTGTTTGTTTGGGCATACCGTATGCGCGGTTCAGTAGCACCGTTGCCGCGTTGACGTTGCCCTTTTTGGCTTGCTTCAGCAGCGATTCTACCACCGCGTGAAACTCGCTCTTGTCCGGGTCTTCCGATCCCATTATGTCGGCAAGCAATACATCCAGTTCAGGTATTTTCTTTTTCCTGCCCTGGTTTCCCGGTTGATTATCCGTTGAAAAACGGGTGTTTTTACCGGCATCTATAATGTCTTCCTTTTTTCTTGGCATAGCCGAAATATAGCCGATTTTTACATAAACAATCGCTTTGCCGCCGTCCCGCCGCGTATCTTATACCCCGGCGTTTGCAGCCCCTTGCAGGATTCCACACACCCGCGCATTATTGCGCCGATACCGTGCCGCCCCTTATCGAAGTGGTAAACCAAACTGGATGTGAACACCCCGCCGCCGCCGGTGTCCCAACTTACTTCCGATTCCGCGCAGGCGAACAGGTTGTACTGCCTGCGCACGGTTGATCGTGGTGCCGTCTTCGCCTTGTCGGGTGTGAATACCGGGAACGCCGGATCGTATGGAATAAACCGGCGCTTCATGTCCGGATATGCGGGCGGGGCCGCATTGCGTTCCATGCCTCCGGAATAGCAACTGTCCAGGATAACAAAAACATTGCCTTCGATGCGGGAAAGCATGGCGGCAAGGTCGTTGTCCTTCAGCAGTGTTATTCCGTTCGGACGGTCGTAGAGACATAGCGCCTCGTCGTATCCGTCCGCCTCCGGGCCGGGTATCTGCGTCCCGTGTCCGGAATAGGTGAAGTAAAAGGAATCGCTTTTGGTGTGCGTCCGCGCAATGAAGCCCAGGTATTCGGCGACCTCGCCCGGCGTGACCGTCTCCGTGTGCATAACGGCGTCATACCGGGAAACGTCTATCCGGGTTTTTATTTCGAGGGCATCCTGTACGCAGCCGCTTAGCCGGTACGGGGTGCCGTCGTAGTTGAGGCCGATGACAAGGGCGCGGCGTTTCATTGTGCCTGCGGGCCGTATTTCTCCTGCCAGTTGCACACGTCGGCGTGTGATACTTCCTTCAGGCGGTCTTTGACCGGGCCGAGGATATTGCGCTGCGGGTGGCTGTTGTAAAGCGCCCGGCGTTCGGGGGATTTCAAGTACTGGTCGAAAGTCATAATGGAAACGTGTTTATCTGATTATGTTTATTGCCTCCGGCGCTCTCCGCCCTTTCGGGATATACGCCGCTTTTTTCGGTTTGCCTGTCAGCCAGTCCGCGTATATATCCGGGTCGAAGAAACGCGGGTCTTTTATCGGACGGGTGTGCTTTTGTCTGGGCTTGCTTTGTTTGCTCATTTCAAAAAACCGGCACAAGAACCGGCACAAATATAAACACAAAAATCATACCTTCCTATAATTCAGGCAGATATGACGGTTAAATGTAGTCCCGTACGGGCTACTTTGGTGACGCTGTTTGATGCTGTTTGATGTTAATTTGTCACATTCTTCCGCTGATAATCAGCGCTTTATGTTGGAAACGTAATCAAACAGCGTCAGAAAAGTGGCACAAAAACCGGCACAGGCATAAAAAAGCCCGCTTCCGGTTGCAGCCGGTGCTGGCGTGGTGGTCTGTTTACGCGGTAACTATCTAATCCGGCGCCTCACAATATCTTCCAGGTCATAACACCTGTCTATACTTTGGAAGTCGTGCGCCCTTTCGACGGCGCTAAATATCTTTCCCTCCGCTTGAATGGCGTTCATTACTGCGACATACTCGCTGTCGCCAATAATTGCTATCCCTTGTCTGTACACGGTGCCAAGCACTCCGCTTTTCTTTGTGATTTTGTCAACGTGCGCTCTAAATGCCTGGATTGAAGCGCAAAGGACTGCTATTTTATTTTCCATGTCGCTTTTCATTTATCGCCTCCCGCAGCCATTCGGCGGCGTTCGGCAGAGTTTAAGAATTTAGTTCTCTTTCAATCATCTCAACGATTTCCCGCAGCGCTCCGCGCAACCTTTCGCGGTTGTCGCCGCTGTCCGGGTTTTGCATCATGGTCAGCACCCGCTGCCGGGTTATGCCCAGGATTCGGGCGAGTTTTTGCGGGCCGATGAATTCAAGTGCTTTTTCCATTCTGTATCTGCTCTTTTGCCCAGTCCATTGCCGCCACCGTCGCCGCTTCCGGCTCAACGCCCTGCTTTATCAGATCGGCGGCTTTGGCGCTTGCCAGTTCTACAAACAGCGTCGTTTGTTGTGGCGTTAGGGTGCGGAGAAATTCGGTGTTGTTCATGTGCAAGAAAAAAGCCCGGCCCTGGTACGGTTAATCCCTTTCGGGTCTATCGCGATTCCAGCGGGCCGGGCGACCAGAATCTTGCAAAAACTGGTTTATCGTTGCTCGAAGCCTTTTTCTTTCAGGTACTCAACCTGCGTTTTGACATCTTCTGTCGAAAGGTTTGTTTTGCCGCCGTTTCCGTTGCTGCTTCTTACGCGCCATTCGTCGGCCTGGCTGTGCGCCTGCTCAAAAGTGATTGTTTCGAGGTTGCCTACAAGAATTATCTTTTCCATATCGGATTTTTTTTAGTTAACTGAATTCCAACCCGCCGAAGCGGGCTGCCTTGCGGCTGGTACGGTTAAGATTTATTCTTCAGTAAAAACGAGCGTTTCGTTATTTTTTTCAATCCAAACAACCGCGTTTTGATCAAGTTCGTCATTTCCTGTCCAATTTCTATAACACCAGTTTGAGTTAATGTTCCGCTCTGCGCTACGAATTACCGATGCGCCAAATACATCAAAAGCACCGGAGATAAGAACACGGTACAAACCTTTGCCCCTGTACTGATCTTCAATCTCTGTATTTTCAATACGAAAGGTTCCGCATCCCTCGTCAGACAATTCAATAAACCCAGCGAAAACGCCATCAACAAAAAGTTCTGCTTTATTTTCGTTTTTTACTACCGTGTTCATTGTGCAAGATTTTTAATTTTCAGCGCCTCGTTATTGCTGCGCTGTTTGATGATACAAAGATAAGGTAGTTGTTTACATTTGTCAATAGGTAGGGGCATTTATTTTCAAATTATTTTTCAATCTGTCGTTTCCCTTACATTTGGGGAATAAAAAAGCCCGCCACACCTCCCCTGGTGGACGGGCAAAAAGCATTTTATTCCGTATGGCAAAGGTACGCTACTCTCTGCAAACCCCAAAAGAGCCGGAATCTTTAATACGCATGGTGTTTCGCTATGCGCCGCACAAACTCGTTTTCTATCCCGGCTTCAAAGTCCGTTCTTCCGATTGGAACGCACAACGGCAACAGATGCGCAAAACAGCGCCGAACGCAACCGAAATAAACGCCGGGCTTTCCCGCCTTGCAGTTGAAACCGAACGGTTATACCTGGAATATAAGAGCAAAGGCGAATTTCTTACAGTCGCCCGATTCCGGGAACTCCTTAACGCCTTCTGGAACGGCATAGAACCGCCCGTACGGGAAGAACTCGACCTTATCGGGTACACTACCCGCTACATACAGGAAAAACGCGATGCAGGCAAAAAATACAACCTTACGAAAGGGTACGGTACGCTGCTTGGATACTTGCAGCAGTACAAAGCAAAGCATAGGCTGAAGGCCATCCCGCTTGAATCTGTCGATCTTGATTTCCACGCTCGCTTTGTGGGCTTCCTGACCAAAACAAAACACCTCGCACCCAACACGGTGCATAAGGCAATAAGCCGCCTTAAAACGGTTATGTCGGAAGCGTTCGACCGGGGTTACACCCAAAACAATGCGTGGCGCTCACGCCGGTTCACAGCCCCGAAGGAGCAGACAGATGCTATCTACCTATCCGAACGGGAACTCGCGCAGATTGCCGCCGTTGACCTGTCCGCACGTCCTGCGCTTGCCCGCTGCCGGGATTCTTTCCTGTTGGGCGCTTATACCGGCTTGAGGTATTCCGACTTTTCCAGCATCCGCCCGGAAAACGTTGTCAATTTCGACGGGGTAATGATCCTGAAGAAAAAGCAGGTGAAGACGGGCCGGGAAGTGGCAATACCTCTTTTTGCCCCGGCGCTTGAGATACTTGGCCGGTATAACTTTTCGCCGCCGATTCTCAACAATCAGGTGATGAACCGGCAACTGAAGATAATATGCCGAATGGCGGGAATATCCGGGCGCTCCCAAAAGACGACACGCAAGGGCGAGTTATCCGCCACTCTACCCGTTCCGAAATGGGATATGGTTACAACGCATACCGCCCGCCGGTCATTTGCCACTAACGAATACTTGCGGGCGGTAAAGGAAGGCCGGGACTGGCGGCCCGTTATGGATATAACCGGACACGCGACGGAGCGCCAGTTCTTCGAGTACGTGAAAGTACGTGCCGAAGTTCTGGCGGTTGGCTTTGCGGCCGAAATTTACCGCTTATCTACGCGGGAAAAGTGGATAACTGCCGCCCGCCGGAAGCCCTCCTATTGTCTGGTATCGGCAGGCTTGGAGTTAGCCGAAACGATATGAATAAACGATTGCCGCATCTTTGCCCCTGACTTGATATAAGAATCTTGTCATTGCGAGATTTGTTTTCTCACAATCCCCCTCTCCGAACGCCTTAACATACGGTTTTGCCCAATCTGCTCCAATCACAATTTCAAAACAGAAAAAATAAAAAATATGGGCATTTGCGATGCGGACATGATAAATGGGATTAATTCCCGCCATTCTTCTGTATTTTAGATGGCTCCAATATGCTGGAAACTGCCACCTGTGAATGTGTAGAAAAAACACGCCTTTCATCTTTCTTCAAATTCGTATTGAATGTTAACGGTTATGTTTATCAGTCCACACAATTCCTCGGCTGATTCTTCTGCCTCGTCTCGTGTTACCCATCCAGAACTATCGGGAACAAAAAACCTTCCCCAGAACAATTCCGGTTTTTCTGTTGTCAATTTTGAAGTGTCAAAGTCCCGGAGAATATTCTCGCAGGTTTGAATTTCGTGCGCCGAAAACGGCCTTTTAAATACTATCCAAAGTTCGTGAAACATCTTTTTTAAGATTTCTTCTTTGTTAAAATGACACCCAATGCAGCCCACAGAAATCATTTTACAAGCAGAATTTGGCAGTGGAGTTTTACAATAGGAAATTCATCGGGTAAAGAAATTTTAATCCTGTCATCTATTGGGCAAATAAACTTCTTCATTATTTTCTCACTTTGAATATTCCGGCCTAAAAACCTCATACTTGTTAACAATCGGATTCCACCTCCAAATCCCATCCTCAAAACTTTTTGCGTGAGAAATGGCAGCAGCCTTAAACGGCCACCCGTAATCACAAACCCAAATGTAATATTCTGGAACGCTTTTGATTCTCATTTTTTTTAAATTTAAGGTAAACAAATCGGCTAACCCCGCTTTCCCGCCAATGCTTCTTACACAGGCGCACAGCGGGAAAGCACACGTTTTTACCAAATCATCCCTTTTGTAATACGGAAGCCCATCCCGGTAGAACTTAGCGCGCCTGTATCTGCGCTCCAAAGTACTGACACTAATATTCAAGTACCGCGCAGCGGCGGCGGGCTTCATAATCTCCGGCGCTCCCTCGCGGGCTTCCAGCGCAGCCTTTACCCGTTCAGATACAAGCGCCTCGATTTGCGGGCGCAATGCCTCAAACATGGCGTCCATGTCGAGTAGCGCGGGGATAGCGGCGGTGTTGCGCGGGGTGCCCATTTTATTCTTCGTTTCCGTACGTTTTACGTGCTGCCGATCCGAGGCCGGAAAGGAACCAGACAAACGCGATGAATAGAATTAGTGCGATTGTGAATTTCATAACTTCAGTTGTTTGCCTGAAAAAATGCCTTTGAAAATCCGCGCGGGGTTTCGCTCCGTAGCGCTGCCCGTTCGGGTCCAGGGGGCAATCTGTGCATCTTGCTTCCTTCAGTCGGTTTTACCGGCTTCCGAACGAGTAGCGGGTTGAACTCTCCGTACAGCACCGTCTTTTTCGTGTACGGGTCGCCGAACTCGCAAGGCTGAAAAGACAGCAGGCGGTATTTTGCCAGTTCCGGGACGCGCCTTGCAATCCTGCCCACCGGGTTTTCGATTACCCAAAAGGAAAGGCCGGGACGGAAGTAGTCCACTATTTCCAGCGTCTTGCGCGTCAGGCGGTCGAAGTATTCCGTTTCGCCGCTTTCGTCTTTCCCTGCCCACCAGCGAGCGCCCGATCCCGAATAGGCCGTACAGGGAACGGCGGCAAGCAAGCCGGAAAAGTGCGTCCGGCTGTACTGCCTGTAATTCCATTCCAAAACATCCGTTCCGGTCTTTATATCCAGCCGGGTTACATCCCACCCGTTGAGGCGGTAATCCTCTGACCAGTTGCCGGTATAGTCGAAAAGGGAAAGCAGTTTTTTCATAACTTCAGATGATTAACCAAGCCGCTTCCCGCGCATGGATTGATGTGCGCACCGTGCAGCCGGTGATTTTCTTGAATTGTTCGGCAGTCGTTGCCTTTACGTTTTTCGGGTGTACCATCTCAAACGGGATACCCAGGTCGGTTAGCATTTCTTCCCATATCCGGCAGTCCCGTTCTACGCTGCCTGCTCCCTTCATCCTCTCCCGGCCTGTATCGCCAAACCATTGCCGCTGCCTTGCATCCTCCACCCGGACAAGGATATTCCCCTTGCAGTATTCCGCCCATTCGCGGACGATCTGATGCGCCCGCCATGCTTTTTCTGTGGAAACGATCTTTAGCAGCCCGTCGGACTTTACGGCAATGCCAGTCTTTGTGCCGGGGTCGATCCCGATAATGGCATCATAGGTGCGGACGTTTACAGCCCGGACGGATGCCGCCCCTTTCGGCTTCTTCGCCGGGGCGCGGTGTGTAGCGTCGTAGGCGGCTGAATCCGTCCATCCTTTGAACCTGCTGCTCATATCCTGTCAAATTTTAAGTCCGCCCGCACTTTCGCGAATACCCAGGCAAAGCGGAAGCCTACGCGGGTTTTCCATCCGTTCGGGCGGTCGTGGACGATGTCGTTATGCCTGCCGATTTCCAGCAGGAAGAAGCGGAGAAAATGGAGTGCGTAGAGCATGGTTAAAGTTTTATATATTTGTTTCGACAATAGCGTCCGGGTAACTGCGCTTTGCGCAGAGATATTCCTCTACAAACGGCACAAAGTTTTCGTATGTGCCCCACCCATTTGGGCTGTCAAACTTCCGGAAGTGATCCGGCCTTGCTTTTAGGTCGTTCAGCCCATTCTCAATAACGGAAATAATATCACGGGCGAAAACCTTGTGCGAATCTTCAAACTCGCGCTCCTTCTCGTAATCCATCTCCCTGTACCCATCCAAAAGTCGATAAGGACGCCAAAGCGCGTCATATAGCCCGGCTTCGCTTGCCATTCCTGCCAAGTTGTGGGTTATGTTGGCGTCGTATAATGTGCAGCCGCAATATTTGGCTGTTGGGTCTTTTAGTGATACGTCTAAACTCATGGCGTTTTTATTTAATGGTTAGAACGGTATATCTTCTTCTGCTATCCGGGGAACACCCCCGAACGGGTTGTTTAATGCCATTCCGCCGGATGTTGGCGGTGTGGGGCCGGGGGTGTTCGGCGTCTCAAAATCTTTCACCTCGATGTTTTCAAACAGCGTGTATTCTGCTGTATATCGCGCCATAGCGTGGCACTGCCTGCCGTGCCGGTTCTTTGCGACAATGATTTCGGCAAGCCCGGCAAGGTTTTGCCCGTTTTCGTCTTCGAGTATGTCGTAGTATTCAGGGCGGTACAGAAAAAGAACATTGTCTGCATCCTGCTCAATAGCGCCGCTTTCCCTCAGGTCTGACAGCATGGGCCTTTTTGATCCTCCCCGCGTTTCGACCGCCCGGCTCAGTTGCGAAAGAGCGATAACAGGAACATTCAACTCCTTTGCCAGCGACTTTAAACCCCTGCTTATTTCGGAAACCTGCTGCTCCCGGTTGCCGCTCTTATCTGCGGACGACATCAATTGCAGGTAGTCTATCAGGATGATTTTAATACCGTGCATAATCTTCCAGCGCCGCGCCTTCGCCCGTATTTGCAGGATGTTTACAGCCGGGGTGTCATCTATGTAAATTGGCAGCGTCTCTATCTTTTCAATGGCTGTTTGCATTTTCTGCCATTCGCTGTCAAGGATGCCGCCGGAATTGAGTTTCCGACCGTTCACGCGGGAAACACTGGAAACCACACGCTGCGTTAATTCCAGTGAAGACATTTCGAGGGAGAAAATTCCAATAGGGTGCCCGGCAAGCGCCGCGTTTAGTGCGATGGTGTTTAACATGGCCGACTTGCCCATGCCCGGACGCCCGGCAATTATGGTCAGGTTTGAATCCCGGAAGCCGCCTGTTTCCCTATCCAGTTCGGTTATGCCCGAAGGTATGCCCACAATGCCACCGGATACTTTGGCATTATCCGCCGCCTCCGCCTGCTTCAAAACCTCCGTTGTGATTTCGGATATTTTGCGGCTGCCGCTTGCCTGCCCTTCGCGGGTTTTCATCAGTCCTGTTTCCAGGGTGTCCAAAAGTTTGAAAACGTCTGTCGTTTCTTCGTATGCTTCCCGTATGGAGCGGGTGCAAACCTCGATAATGGAACGGGCGACAAACTTTTCAAAAACTACGCGACTGTGATATTCAATGTTTGCGGCGGACGCTACACGGTGCGAAAGTTCGACAACGTAATACGCCCCGCCTGCCGCATCGAATGTCCCGTCCCTTTTCAGGCGTTCCGTAGTGGTCAGTATGTCTACCGGGCTACTCTCTGCAAACAGCGAAGAAATGGCGCGGTAAATATGCTGGTGCGATTCCAGGTAAAACGCTGCCGGTGTAAGAACATCGGCTACCAACATCAGCGCGTCCCTGTCCATCATCAGCGCACCGAGTACCGCCTGCTCAAGTTCGACCGCCTGCGGTTGGATTTTGCCGAATACATACTGTTCAAGCCCGGCGTCAGGTTCGGGCTTTTTGTAGCCGTTCTTTTTATATGTCGCTTGTGCTTCCATAGTGTTTTACGATCCTGCCCGGATAAGCGGGCGGTTAACGGTTGTTTGTGTAGTGGTTGCTCCGGGCCGGGTATTCATCGCCGCGTCCTTGCGCTCTACCGAATACCGGACGCTTGAGAAATTCAGGAAGTGTTTTACAAGGTCTTTGTCTGCTGTATGTACTTCACCCGTTGCGCCCGTTTCGGCATCGAACGCCCGGACGTATTCATCGAACTTTGCCGCCGGTATCTTGCGGCTCATTGAGAAGCCTTCTCTGATACGGTAGTCGGAATCGGCCAGCGCCCGCAGCCGCGAAATCGCCGCGCCGCCCGCCGCCGGAACTTTACCTTTTTCAGAAGGTTCGGCTTCTAATGTGACGGAATTTTCCGCTTGCGTGGATGATGAATTATTAACTGTGTCTATATCTGTATTATACCTGTCATTCATTTGCCCTTTTGCCGAATCGATTTGCCCTTTCGTCACATCCATTTGCCCTTTTGTCAAATGGCGTTTACTCTCGTCTATCTGCATTAAGTCAAGTCCCAGAGATGTCATTGCATACCACTTCGTCCGGTTGAATTGCGTTGCATTGTAGTTGCTGCTGATTATGTATTCATCGCGCTCCAGCCTGTTAAGTTGTCCCCGAATTTCCTTTGCCGTCATATATGGGAAAAGTTCAGAATAAGCCTTTATACTGTTGAAAGTCCAAAACCTGCCGTCGTGGTAGTTTTTGCTGTTTCCCCAATTCGCTAAATGCCAAAATGCGAAGTGTTGCAGGATGATCGCACCGTGTACGCCGACCACCTTTGCGACCGGGATTGAAAAGGAGTGTGTTAATACTTGACTCATGTTACCGCGTGTTGATTAGATTAGTAGATACAGGTTAGGCTTTCAGGCCTCTTTCAAAGCCTGTCAAGTTACTGAATTACAGGAAATTATCGAAGAAACACCCGGCGCTTTATTTCCTGCCTTAGTCGAATATACTCGACGTGCAGCCGGCGTAGTTGCCTTTCCGTTTCTGCCGCCTGCTTGGGCGATCGGGCCGGAATGATAGTGCGGGATTTGATGCGCGGCGGGTCGCCGTGAAATCGAATTTCGGTGTGCATTGTGTCGCAGTTTTAGTAAAAAAATAATGCCCGATTGGGAGGCTGCGACACCATGCGGCAACCTACCATAAGGAAGGAAGCCTACCCAACCGGGTTTATGTAAACTAAGAAGAAGTTTGCTAAAACCGAGTAGGTTTACCGCAGTATAGTGTCGCGGTACAAAGATATAATTCTTCATGGACTTTACAAATTTTCAGGGGTGAATAATTCCGCTTGCTCAAAGCGATACATCTGCTCCGGCGCAAACAGCACCGGCTTTGATATGTGCGCCTGAAAGCGGGCTTCTTCATCAGCGAAGTAATCCGCGTCAAGTTCATAGCCCCAGAAGTCAAAGCCCATGTCATACGCGGCGATGCGGGAAGAACCGCTACCGAGGTGCGTGTCAAGGATTTTGTCGCCTGGTTTGGCGTAGTTGGTTAGCAGCCACTTGTAGAGGGCTACGGGCTTTTGCGTGGGGTGGATGCGGGATTCCTTGTTGCTCATATCCTGCTGGAGCATTCCGTGCCATTTGAACTCAAATTTTCTAACGGCAGAACTAAAAGAAGTCCATGCTAATTCGCAGTCAGCGTACAGATTTTCCCCGTTATCCTTGTCCCAAACAATCCAACATCCGGAAGCCGGAAGCCCAAAATAATTTCCGCCCCATACTATCTGATTTGCCGAAACCCTGTTTAACTCCTTAAAATACTCGCTATCCGGAACTGCGGAGTCCCATGATTTTGCATTATATCTAACCCCGCTCTTACAAAGAGACTTACCCGTCTGCTTACCCTTTCTTATGAAAGCCGCAGTTGATGCCCCTATCCCATACGGCGGATCGACCACCGCCAAGTCGAAGAACTTGTCCGGAAATTCCCGCATGGCTTCCATGTTGTCGCGATTTTCAGCAATAGAAATAGGCATTGGTTGCGTGTTTTATTTCGTCCGTTGATTGTACCATTCTTCAAATTCTTCCGGGTCGCCCCCGGCGGCTTCAAACCAGTACTGTG
>ERZ724522.286-NODE-286-length-34679-cov-6.118790_pt1 | contig 34679 bp, 46 predicted proteins | sample MGYA00376055_ERZ724522 | MGnify/ENA primary metagenome ERZ724522 (study PRJEB28724, sample SAMN07190884) | wastewater metagenome | isolation source: effluent of sewage treatment plant in Hong Hong | place: Hong Kong | collected 2016-03-17 ...
GGATTTGGAACCCAAACACCACAACCAGCAGCAATTCCAGCCGAACCTTCCCAGGGAACATTATCTAAATATAAATCTCCACTATATTCATAACCCGCTGCCCCAGGCAAGCTATAAGTTACTTGTGCAGACAATGGTTTTTTAGCAAACGTATAGTAACCTAAAGGTAAGCACGATGGGCAACTATCTGCAACAGAACATTGATAAAAAGGAACGCCATAACCTATTTTATCACTAATGATAGTCGGGGTAAAATTAATTGTTCCGCACGTATTTATCGATAATGACTGACAATCAAACATAATATATCTTGTTTGATCGTTACATAGTCCAGCGGGAGGGTCTGCGGAAATAAGAATAGGCGACCATTTAACCATAGCCGAAGTTGTATATGCCGCACTTAAATATAAGTCGCCGCAACCGCTTCTGTAAAGATTTGGTTTATAATACCACTTGTATGTATTTCCGGTAGCAGAATAACAAGTAGCGAAAATAGATGTTTTTTGAGCATAATATGGCGTTCCTGTATTACAGATACCATAAAATGAATCATATAAAATGGGAGTGGATGGTACGCCTCTACCTCCATTAATGCTAGCATTTTCCAAATAGTACGGGAAATCCGCCGTAATAGAAGTTAAGCAATACGGAAGTTTAATCGATTTGTGCTGGTCTACTCCGCTACCATTACAAATATCCGACGAACACACATCGAATGTTTGACTGCAATTGGCGTAAATAGGATTTCCAAAATTATACTGTCCACTACTACATCCTTGGTAGAATTCGTGCGGATAAACCTGATAATTAATCATTCCCCAGGCACTACTACGATTTCCAGAAACTTCATAGCATGGGCAACCAGTTTGAATGGGGCCAGTGCCAAACAATGGTCCGCATTGAATAGCACTAGCTCCCGTATCTCTAGGTACATCAAACTTTTGCTTACTATTAGAAGTTACTTTTTTTAGTAGAGTATTTAGATCTACGATAGATCCGTTTTCATACGACTCTATAAAATTACCAACAGTATGATCAATCCCAAAAAATAAATCTGATGGTATTTTACACGGAATAATAGAACTAGGATATAAGCCGGGAACTTCAAGATTCCCGCCGCTTGGATACATCGATATAAGGACTTCGCAGTTTGGATTAGAGTTGATGTTTGAAATCAGTAAATTAGAATATAAATCTGATTCGGTAGGCGTGTCCGAAACATTATCTCTCGGATCAGTGATATCAACTACCGTATACGGATGACAAATAAACTCATAATTGCAGCATGGACCACAAATATTAAATTTGACAAAACCCATAACTATTGTCCTATCCTACATTGACGGATGCCCTACATAGCCCCAAATCATACCTTTGGATTATGTTAAGGTAATTGCTAATCCACTCACTGGATAAGAAACCTGGCTATTCGCCGTTAATTCTGCCGCGACAGAATGTTGATTATAGAACAGTATATTCCCAGCGCCGTATGTAGAATTATCAGCAACAAACACGCCAGAAGTCCAGCCAACATAACCAGAACAAATAGGAAAAGTAATAACATTATTATTATAAACCTTTCCATCATTTTGATAACTCCAGTTAGTAGAGCCGGGAGCAACCGAAACTCTGGCGTAACCAGACTGGTTTGGCAATTCTACGACAGATCTATTATTTGGAACAGGACCGCATAAACCGATGGCTATAGAAGATGGTCTGAGATGAGAAACACCTTCAAAAAGGTGGAACATCAATCCCGACTGTAATGTATAATACGTATTAGGCATTTAAATCTCTCCGCGATAAAATATAGTTAACTATTTGATTATTATTACACCTATCTAGCCATAACATAGAAATTCAAAACGTGCGGACCCTGCCTTGCTGCAAAATAACCTTTATCTATAGCGAGAGTAAAACTCTTCCTCTTTAGTTTGCCGACAGGAGGCGAGCTAAATGTGAATGTAGGAGTAATATTCGTATTCATACTATAGAATACCGCCGTATTGCTAGACATTGTGAAATCGGGATTAATTACCGTTCCGAAGATAATTCCCTCAACCATCTGGGTGTTACCAGAGAATGTTGGCATCATTACAGAACTTAGGACGAAATTCTTAGCACCATCGCTTGTAAAGCTGAATGTTGGATTGAACGATGATGTTAACGTAATTGGAATCAATGCTTGAGTATACTGAGGAACACCAGATACACTAAATTCGGGAGTAATCAATGCGGTCATATTGATTACAATAGGTCCACCGCCACCACTACCAGCCGGTTGATTATCGTATGGAATAGAATTGAAATAATCGCTATCGAAAAAGCCCGGCGAAAAGAAATTGCTCTCATTATATAAAGCGGAAGAAGTTTGTGGGGTAGGGTTTGATCCAGAAATTCCTAACGGCCAGCTATTAAAAAAGTCTGTGAGTGCATACGCTGGCGATAGGTAGTCGCTGTAGTTATATAACGGTATATTTGCCGGTGGATCGAAAGCTGTTGGCATTTATTTTATTCCATATACTTTGTCTAGTTAATAACATTAGTAATTACACCATAGACTAGGTGTATATTAATGTAAAACGTACTAGCTAGTATTCGGAGATAAATAAAATGCCATTATGGGTAACAATAAGAGACGGTAGCTGGGAATTGCCTAGCGATAATGCATCAAGTCCATGGTATGACGCGGGAGCACAAACAGCATTAGCTAGAACTCCTGGATCTAGTAATAACGCATCATCTGACTATGTTTTGATTTCTGGAACGCACATACTAGGAATTGGAGCTTCCGTAACCATTGGAGATACGGGAAATTATGCTAATTATGCGATAGGAACATATGCTTCTAATGGCACCGGCAAACTTAACGTATCTAGCGGAGTTATTCTAACTTTACAATCTAATATTAGGCAAGGTAATGGCTCTTGGTCATTTTATGGCGGGGCTAATGCACCATCACAGATCATTCTTTCCGCGACAGGCGCTTTAACGTGGACATTAGGAGAAACAGTTAGCAACGCCCAGCTTGTTATTTCTGGTGTTACTAATGGTATGGTTACTGTACAGGGCACAAACGGACAACCTCACAGAATCATGAACGCCGCTGGTAATGGCGGTAAAATTTTTATTTATAATGCAAACATTAATAATCTTGGTGGTCCAACAACACCATGTATTACTCCGCTATTAAGCAACGGTTCTGCCGATACTCTAGAAATCCGCGATTCTATCTTCACGTCTGGCGGTGGTATTAATCCAGTCAACACTATTGTTACTAATGTCAATATACTACTAGATAACGTTAAATTCTACAACACTCAGACTAACTATGCGTTTAATTGTGTTACGCAAATAGTTGCAAGCGGTGGTCTTGGTAGAAGAGTTATTAATAATTGTTATTTCGATAAGTTCCTGGGAACAAACGGTTCTTTCCACGACTTTTTCATTACAAACAATTTCTTTGGAAACGTCCACTCGTTCAATACAGCGTTTAACTTCAGGTTTGCCGAATATTCTAACAACGTTAACGCACATACATTGGCCGCAAATGCTAGTCTACCATCAAATTATTCTTTAAGTAGCAAGCCGTGGAATTACTGCCACATCCACAACTCAAGCGGTCCTTTGTTGTCTGCCAATCCCGTAAGAATATTAAATACCGATGGCGAATTTTCGGGCATGATCTTTGATCCTGGTAATGTTGATTGTTCGGGCACTGTTATTACAACAGCAACATCTCAAGGCGTTCCTTACACGCTAACCGTTAAAAACAATCTAGTTCTTCCGATTGTGGTTGGTGCATATAGCGGCTGTCCTTTTGGCAGATTGTTTAATGTAAGCTCTTTAACCGGCGTTGTTTTCAATATTGATCATAATACGGCATGTGTTTCTGGAACTAGCATTCCGGGATCAATTATTCAATATGGCGTCAGCCTTGACGTAAGCGGAAATATCCAATCGTTTAGATCTAATCTAGCGGCGTGTTTAAATGGTGGACAGGGTTATAAAATCCAGAGAGTGCAGACCGCAGCAAATGGAACTATTACTGCGACTAATAATAGCGTTAACGTCACCGGTGCGGCAACTACATTTACAACACAACTTTCTACTGGCTGTTACATTATGCCGGTAGCAGACAATATGTCTTATCAGGTTGCGTCGATTATTGGCGATACCTTCCTGACATTATCTGTTCCATACAGCGGAACAACCGGTGGATCAAAATCATATACCAGATATGTTCAGAATATGGTTGCCAACACTGGTTTTGTTGCTGCCAACTTCAATGCTGGGGTTGGTATGGGATCTGGCTCGGATAACAAGGGTTATAACAATGCATTGAGCGGGATAAACTTAAACATATTCTCTTATAATCCTGGTCCAAACGACGTTAATCTTAATTTCAATCCATTTGTTGACTCTACCCGTAATATTGCTTCGTGGGCTGTTGTTAGGGGTTTATCTAGAATACCTGCTGATGGTGGCGGTACAGTACAAAGCACAGATAGTTATCAAATTAAGGTAAATGCAGCTTATAACGCACTACAAATAAGCCCTTCTAGTCAGGCATTAGACCTGATTAATTGGGTTAAATTTGGATGGTCTCCTAATAGTTTGGCTTTATATAATGCTGGGCACGACGGCCAGACAATTGGTGCTTTACCATTCGCCCCAACCACAACGGGTGGCCCTACAAGCTGGGTAACATATAGAAGTGGCCCCTGGGAAATTCCAAGCGATAGCTCTAATAGTCCGTGGTATGACGGCAGAACACAATCAAGTTACGCCAGAATTCCTGGAGACGCATCAAATGCATTTAATGACCTTGTTGTGATCTCCGGTGTTCACGTATTAAATCTTGGCGTCGGAATAACAGTCGGTAATACTGGCGATAATTACTCGTATGCTATCAGAAACTTCAATACAGCGGGTTCTGGAATATTAAATGTTAGCGGCGCAGTCCTTACTGTTGTTTCTAATGTAAAACAAGGAAACGCTACGTGGAATGTTGTTAGCACAAATACAAATATCGGCGGTATTAACTTTGTTTCTCCTTCCGCTTTAGTATGGCAAGTTGCTGACGGACATAATCAGGGCGGGTCGAAGTTAAATATTATCGGAACTCCAAGTAATAGATGTCTGGTTCAGTCATTAGGTGCCGGAAACGGTAGATTCTATTGTGGCGGTTATAACACCGGACAGATATGGACTGACAATACAGATTGTTATGAAATAGGCGACGTTAATAATAACGGGTTCTTAATGAATGCTGCTGTGTTAGCCGATACCCATTTTGTATTTAAAAATACCAATTTTAATATGTGTGGTGCGGTTGCCACTTTTGGAACTCTTGCGGCAAATACAGTATTCATGATGGAGAATTGTATTTTTACAAGTAGTCTACAAACATACTCTTATAAAGTAAGTACATCGACAAATACTATTGGCACTGGTATTAGATATGTTAAAAACTGTTATTTTGACAAGGCTTGGAGTCAGCCAGCATTAAGAGATGGCATCATTGTAGGCAATGTTATTAGACAGCCGTCTTTCTTGGCGTCAGCTAGCGGTTTTAAATGGAGTTTATTCTCAAACAATTTAATAATTAGTACAAACCAAATGAATTGGGTTGGTGACTGCTTAAAAACAAATAACTGGAATTATGTTCATATTCATGACTTACAAAATAAAGTTATGAATTATCACGGTTTTTCATTTAGTATATATGAAAGCATTATTTTACAGGGTATTGTTATAGATCCTGGACACACCGATTCTGCTGGCGATGTTATTATGCCAACAAACGGTAATGGATTAGGTAATTTGGTAGAAAATGTTGTTATGCTACCGAATATTTCAGGACTCAAGGTAGGTAAATTAATATCTGTTTTGGGCCAGGGAAGATCCGTATTAACCGTTAACCATTGTACTGTTCCAACTAACGGTACTGGAGAAACTGGTATTATACAGTGGGGAGAAACAAATAAAGGTCTTCCGAGTGGATGCGATTCCTTAAGATCAAATATAGCGTTCTCTCTAAACCCTTGGGGTTCTGGTTATTATGTACAAAAAACCGCTACTGGTGGTGGTGGTACAGGAAGCGTACTTGTTGGCAGCGGTATTATTGCTGTTACTGGTACAAGCACATCCTTTTCAACATTCTTCGCTCCCGGAGACTTTATTCAGATTGGTAACGGTAGCTCTTGGGACGCTAAGGCTTATCAAATTCAAACAGTTAACAGTAATACATTATTAACGCTATTCAATCCATACGATGGTGGTTATACTGGAGCCGGAAGGTCTTATAGGCCATTCGTTCAAGACTATATTGCGTCTTCTTCTTATATTGCGTGTAACTTTAATGCGGGATGGAATTTAAGCGATGGTACTGATGGTTATGGCTACAATTCAGATATATTAACACAAGCAACAAAACTATTTAGTTATACTCCCGGAATAAATGATATAAGACTAAATAATGATCCATTCTATGATTCATCTAGAAATATTGCTACGTGGGCTATATCTAAGGGTGTTGCTACAACAGGCATGTCTTACGATATTCAGGTTTCTAGTGCCTATGATTATATCAAAGGATCTATTTCTGGTAGAATCGCGGACTTGACAGATTGGGTAAAACAGGGTTGGTCTGTAGTTAATCCAGTTCTCTATAACGCCGGGCACGACGGGATTACTATCGGTGCTTTGCCTTATATTAGCACTTCTGGTAGCAATATAAGTTATCAAATTATTCTAGTTAATGCCGGTTTTGGCAGATATTTAATAAAGGCTCCAGCTTAATGAATATTTATCAATTTTTACAAAGATATAGAATATATACTCCGGTCCCATTATATAGTGTCGTGAGCGGTAGTTATTCTATATCTTATCCAAATGGTGGCGACGTAGCAACTTCTTCTTTTTTTACAGCTAGCCTGCTATCTTCCATTCCAGGCAGCATGGTTGTTACTCCGGTTGCATCTAATAATGATGGTGTATTTTCTCCCGCTACAGTTACGTTAAGCAACGCTTCTCCAACTCAACAATTTGCGTATACGCCTTCTTTGTGGGGCGTCAGGTCAATATCTTATTCTAACGATATTGGAGCAACAGATCCTTCAAGCCATAATTTTGTTAGTAAGATTCAAACTGGCCCAATCGGATATGCTATACCTAGCGGTGCAATAGGAGCAAATCTAGGGGGTTTCAGTATATTAAACGGATCAAGTTTGTGGCTTCGTGAGTTTACTAGAATTATCAGCGGCGAGCCTAAATCCGCTCAATCGGACGGAATTATTGCGAAATTAACCGCCGGGTCTTATAAAATGAGATTTGTCGCTGGAGCTAGCTGGAAAGGACAAAACTCTTCTTATACAACGCCGTTTAATGTTGTTTCCGGGAATACAGAGTTTTTACCATTAAAAACAGTAACATATCCAAATGCAATGAGCCCCACAGGGATGCCTTTCATTCAAGGATTAGCTCAACAAACATGGCCTTATTTCTTTGGGCTAGTTAGCGGCGTTAAGCCAGGACATGTGCATATTACTGGCTCTCAAGTTTCAAATTTTTCAGTATATAAATCTGGCGATACTGTGTTATTTTCTTGTAATGGGTTTGGATTTCCTATTTTCTTTGATCCAACTTATTATGAAGTGCAAAGCGTAATTACGGATGCCGTTCTTGTTCTTAAAACACCATATATGGGTCCAACAAATGCTTTCGCTTATATTTCCGGCCCATATAATAGAAGCGCTACTTACGAAGATTCTTTCCCTAGCGATGCCCACCTACATGTTTATTTGAGGAACGAAGAGACTGGTGGAGGAGATCTATACGAAGGATATAATACATATACAAGCGGGTCTAACTTAAGGTGTACTTCGTCTGTATTTTATGATTATGAAGACACACGATCTCCGGCAAATAATGTTGGAACAACAACTGCCGCTGGCATCCCGATGGCTCCATTGGTGTTAACATATGATGAAGCAGCAAACGATAGAATAAAACACTGTCTACCAATGACATTAACAAATTACGGCGGGATCTTGCAAAATAAATGTGTGTGGCCTGGATTAGCCGTTGCCGCTGGATTACCGGGAACCGGAGTACCATATGGCGGTAGATTCCGGCTAAGAAAAGATTGGTGCGATGCAAATTCTGGAAACTTTAGCCCTATTAATAGAAATATTCTTAAGGCTATGAGAGATTATGGGCTTGTAGTAGCTGATGGAGGATTAATGTTAGACGTATGGATTGCCGGCGATGATCGTTGGACTCCATCTGATTTTACAGCACTATCTAATATTCCCGCTTCAGCATTAGAAGTACCATATTCTGCCGATGCTCCGCAATGGTCTTTAACTGGACCTGTTTCTGGTGCTTGTGGGGTATCCGCTGGTCCCTGGACGTGGAATTATTTAATAGACGATAATATTAATTTACCTAGAAGTGATTGGTACATAAAATATACACTTAATCCAGGCGGATCGTTTACTACAGGTCCAGCAGTCTTTTTCCAAGATTATAGCGGAAGAGGTCCATATACATTCAACTGGACTCCACCACAAACAGGATTATATTACTGTTATTTACAAGCATTTAATCAAAACGGATACTGGCTTGGCCCACCATCTGTAACGGGCGTGTCTCCAGCCAATTTTACATTTTTATCATATTAACGGTGTATAAAATACAAACCAATACACTATAGCGGAGAAAAAACATGTACAGACCCGGTGATATATTTTATACCCAATTCACAACTAATAATGCCAGCGGTACTTCTGTTAACGCCGACATTACGCCCTGGGGAACAATGAATAGAAATGGTGTTGACGATACTTCCGTTAGAGTGTTTGTCACAAACGTAGATATTGGTAGATATACTATAAGCGGAACAATACCATTAACCTATGTAAAGGGCCAATCAACTGGCGTTATTGTTTCTGGTTATATATCTTCTACATTAACTAAGCAGTATTTTAACTTTGGTCAGCTAGATTCCAAACTTGTTGGAGATACGCCAGACGTTAACGTAGTTACTATAAGTGGCCAACCAGTTGCTCCCGGACTTTCCGGATCTATTACGGCAGACCTTAGATATGTAAATGGTTATCCGGCATTTTCTTATCAGGGTATTGCACAAACCGGCGGTAATAACTACATCAGATTAGCCGCAACAGAATCTTCTATTAACGATTACTACAAGAATCAATATATTAATATCGTTTTGGGTAAAGGGGCTTACCAACAAGCCATTATTACTTCTTATAGCGGATCTACCAGAGATGCGTATATTAGAACACCCTACTCAAACACTCAGTGGCTAACTGTTCCAGACGAAACATCCGCTTACGTTCTAAATGGCTTGGCCGATGTTAATGTTATCAGTGCAATTCCTGGCGTTACAGTCAGCGTTACGGGTCAAACAAGTTCTGTATCAACCGGAAGCGTAACAGTTACAGGCATTGTTCCTGGAATCACGGTTAGCGTAACTGGTTCTGCCCCAGCCAACTTTATTGGTGTTAATGCTGTCGCCCCTGGAGTAACGGTAAGTGTAACCGGTATTGTCGTAATGTCAACTGGTAGCTTCGATAACATTAGAATTGAAAACGGATTAAATGCACGTCAAGCACTATCTATAATGGCATCTGTACTAGCTGGCAGTTCTACAATAGCTGGCAATAACATTACTTATTATGCCGTAAATAATAATACAATAAATAGAGTTGTATCTACAGCCGTAAGCGGTTCTCGTCAGGCTATCGTTGTCTTCTTACCGTAAACCAAGCTGGTTTTACTTTTTGATCCGCTTGATTCTGCACAGAGTCGGGCGGATTTTTTTATAAAGGGAATTACTGCATGGCAAAACCAAAGATTTCTCAGTCTCATATACATACGTTTTTTACACAAGAATTGGCTGTACAGTCTGGTGATTTTACTTACTTTGGCATATACGGAGACGATGGTTGTCCTGGCGTTGCTAAATATGACAATATTAAAAAAACAATTCAAATAGGCAGTCCTAGAAAAGTCCCTATCGACAGAGACGATCATAATAACCCATCAGTTACGGTACTGGAAAACGGTAAAATCTTACTATGTTATTCTAACCATCCCGGTGCTTGTTGGGCGGCTATATCAAAAAGACCGCACGACGTTACGGAGTGGATTGAATACAAGATATATGACGGCGTTACTTATAATAACAGCTATGCTCACACTCACCAAACACCAGACGCAAAGAAGACGATTTTTTGGTTTTTCAGGGATGGTACGGCAAATACAAAGCCTATTGCCTTCAGAATTAATCAAAGCGGTGGCGATCCGGCAGGATGGACTCCTAATGCTAACATTATTAAGTTAATACAAAACCCAAGCAATAGACCATACTTTAGGGTTGCTCAGGATGGACTTAGATTAGATATATGTTATACTGACGGCCAACCTAACGAAGCCACAACAAATAGTCTCTACCACGTCTATTTAACGCTAGATCCTTCGGGCGATAAGTTCTCCGTATATAAGTCGGACAATACTCTTATCGACACCTGGAATATCTCTGGCGGAACAGGTTTAGTTAATGGGAAAACTCTTCCGCTCAATGTATCTGATGGAACCAAGATCTATGATGGTAATCCTAATAGGGCTTGGGTTTGGGATACTCAGTGGGTAGATGGCAATCTTTACTGTTTATATCCGGTTTTTTATGACTCTATTCGCTCTTGTGATGTCCACTTATATAGAATAGCTAGATATAATGGGACTTCGTGGACAAGTCAAAACATTTGTTATGCTGGAGATTCTTCTGACCCTACAGTCATTGGTAGAGTTCCTCATTGGATCTATCCAGATAATGACATTAGTCAACCACAGTATTCGCCTGGTTTATGCCTAGATCCAAATATTCCTAATAGGGTTTTCCTAGGTAAAAAGTATGGACCATCAGACGTTAGAATAGAACAATGGGATTGTATAAATAATGTCTGGAGCAAGACTGCTGATATAACCGGAGAATTTGGTAATGGTATGATTAACGCAAGACCATTCCCGGTGAAAAATTCAAATCCATCAAATATTGTATGGTGGTCTGCTAGAAAATATCCTAGCTATTTCTCTTTTGAAACAGATTCTATTCAAAGCCTAATTCCTATAGAATTGGCGAAAACTAAAAAAGAAACTAATCCAGTCTGGAATCCTGAATACGCCCCAATTGGAACAAAAGCTTATTATCTAATCTCGGAAGGTTCTGGAAACGTTGTTCGGGATTTGGCGGGATCTTTTGATGGGGCAATAGTCGGTTCTGTATTGTGGGGATCTGATGTTTATGGCCCATGCGTATCCGGATTTTCTCCATCGTCTTACATTTCTATTGACAATTTAGCAAAATCAGCATGTTTCGATTCGGGCTCTTATCCAAAGTGGATTAACTTATTTTATAAGTCAAAGTCTCCGGTACTTACGCAATATCCGGTTGCTTTCGGAAACTCGAAGGGTAACGAACCTATTTTCGGCATTACTGTGAATAACTCAGCGACCGGTCAGGTTGGATGCAACTATAGAGATAGCTCAAACATATCTAATCAGATTAGCACTCCGGTTAACGTTGACGACAATTATCATAGCGCCATGATTATTGTAGAATCCCCATCTAATGTTATGCTTTATTCAGATGGACACTATAAAGGTAGTGCGACAAATCTGTTGAAAACGGTTTCTTTCGACACATTCAATATAGGTTTACTAAAAAGACTGACAAACGGTAATGCCGCCGTTGGATGCATTATATCGGCAGTACAGGTTGGAACCGGATTAGTACCAAGTCCAGCACACCTTCACGTAGATGCCATAAATGGTCAATTTGCCGGAACGTGGCAAGAACAAACAAACATTCAAAACATTCCCGATCTTCATCTATGCTGCGTAAGCGGTATATTCAACCAGTGTGGAATAACTGGAATATTTGGAAACAATAATACTTATTATATTAATAATTTATACATTAATATTGTTTAACTTGTTTATGATCAAAGACCCGGTGGTATCTTTACTGATTACTATCGGGTTTTTTGCTTTTAGTCTTGTACCAAACTCTAGTCTTTGTATTTTACTTAAGTTAAATTTTTTAGAAGTTTCCTCTATTATAGATTCCATTGCGTCAGACAAACAATAAGCATGACTAATATAAACAAAATTTTCAAAATTCCAGACATAAGTTGACCAGTATTCTCCACTAAAAGTCACCATATTTTTCTCCAAATAATCTTATAACAGCCATATTCCTCTTTAAAGCCTCTTCTTCGATACCTTTGGTGCCATTTCCACCATCGAACACTATTAAAATACCGCCTGGGCCGATGAAATCAAGCATTTGCCGGTTTCTTCTGTGCCCAGCGGATTTTCCATATTTATCCCACTCTGCCGGGAATTCAAAAATATCTACCCCGGCTTTCTTGGCGATTGAATACGCATCGCTATCAACGCCCCTGGCCATCCCGTTGGCTATGGTTTTTATATCATAACAAGCAAAGATTTTATATAACGCCTCTTCGCCTTCCTTTGTTATGTGAACGTCTCTTCCTCCAGATATAACGGCTTTCATAAAAACTCCTTATCATTGGTGTATGTATTAATACAAAAATTGCTATAAACAATTGTTGGAGTATAACATGATTTTTATATCAGAAACTAACAAAAGAATTCATAGTCGTAGAGTGGGTATATATCAATGTCAATGCGGAAAAATATGCGAACGGATTATATGCCATGTAAATTCGGGAAAAATAAAAAGTTGTGGCTGTTTAAAGTATACTAGAACGCCAACAAAATTTCAAGACCTAACTAATCAAAAATTTAATATGCTTACCGTTATTAAAAAAACAAAACATAAAGGGTGTGTTCCAACAGCAATGTATTGGGAATGTCGTTGCGACTGCGGTAATACGGTGTTAGTTAATACATATAGTCTACGCAAAGGAATAAAAAAATCATGCGGTTGCACAAAAAAAACGGCATGGAATTCTAAAATGGTTGGCGAGTTAGGTGGGCTATTTTGGCGACACATTGTAAATAGCGCAAAATCAAGAAATATAGAAATTAAAATATCTCAACAAGACGCTTGGGATCAATTTAAAAAACAAGATGGTAAATGTGCATATACGGGTTTACAATTAATATTTCCTCCAAATTGGAAAGAACAATCTAAAAAAACAGCTTCATTAGATAGAATCGATAATAATTTAGGATATATTGTCGGCAATATACAATGGGTACATAAAAATGTTAATTTAATGAAAAGAACGATGTCGGAAAAAGAATTTATAGAGTTTTGTTTTCTTGTTACTAATTATTATAAAGGAGACTCTAATGCCTATTGAATCGTGTGGATCTCGTGGTTTTCGGTGGGGTAAAAACGGACATTGTTATGATGGGCCAAGTAGGTCTTTAAATCGTAAAAAAGCAATAGATCAAGGCTTAGCTATCACTGGTGGTGGCAGAAAATTCAAAAAAGAAATGGCCGAAAGCCAATTAAGCGGAGAAGAATTAGAATACGTTAAGTCGGAATTAAACAAAAGACCAGAGAATTCATTCATGAAATCTATTTCGGAAGCATTTACTAAGATGTCGGAGGAAAATAATGGAAGTTCTAAGTAGTGAAATTATTGATGCGGTTAATACACAAATTGGCAGAGAGTTATTCAATGCTAATCAATATCTTGCAATAGCCGCTTATTTTAGAGATCAGGCTTTAGACAATATTGCCGCCGCATATCAAAAAGAGGCCGAAGGCGAAAGAGAGCACGCACAAAAGTTTATCGATTTTCTGGTAGATTTACGCGGAAAGGTTAATATACCTATTTTAGACGCTCCGGTTAATTACTTCGCTTCTGCCGTAGATGCCGCTAGAGCAGCATTGGCGTTAGAATTGCAAACCACAGAATATATCTACAATCTGGTAAGCTTGGCGCAATCACAAGACAACCATATTTTTTATAATTTCTTACTATGGTTCATTGGAGAGCAGCAGGAAGAAATCTCCACAGCAAACGATAGAATCGACATTCTTTCTCGCAATTCCAGCACTCTTGAGCTAGCCAACATAATTTTCGGCGAATAACCTTGAATAGTTTTATCCCTAGGCTTATAATAAAGCGGGGAAAAGTTAAGGGGTAGTATAAGAGGGTTTGCCTATTTAATAGTTGTTTACTTCGGTATCGTATTAAAATCCGCTTGACAACCCGTGACTCCTATGTTATAATGGTTGGAAACAGCACTTATTTCATAGGAGTTTTTGTATGAACGGACCTTGCGAAAGACCACTGACTTTGGATGATGTTCGCTCTTTTAATTTCCCGGTTGGGGAAATGCATATTCAGCTTCCGGAAAATATTCTAACCAGGAATTTCGTGGATATTACCTACGAGTATTCCGACAATGAAAGCGTCATCAAATTCATGATGATTGGAGATACTCTTAAACGCCTAGGGATTTCTATCCGCACAATTTATATTCCTTATCTGCCGTTTAGTCGGGAAGATAGGTCTTTTGAGAAAGGTGGATCTTTTGGTCTCGCCTTTTTTGCCGACATTATTAATAGAATGGAGCCAAGGAAAGTTATTCTGAAGGACGTTCATTCTGATATTGCTCTGGAACTGATTAAGAATTCTCACAATCTTGAGCAGCACACAATTTTTGCGGAGAAATTTAGAGGGAAAAAGGGTTTTGTTCTTGTGGCTCCAGACAAGGGCGCTTTGCCGAAGATTAAAAAGTTGGCAGAATGCGTGGATGAAATTGGAATTCTAACCTTCGATAAGGAAAGGGAGCTATCAACTGGTAAGATTCTTCGCCATGTCACTAATGATTGGAAAGAAGAATATCGCGGGAAAGACTTCTATATTGTGGATGATATTTGCGATGGCGGGGCCACTTTCTTTAGTATTGGGCTTGCTCTTAGGAAGTTGAATGGGGGTGAAGGCAGGAATATACTCATGGTAACTCATGGATTCTTCACTAAAGGGCTAGATGTTTTTAAGGGCGTTATTGATGAAATCTACACGAGCCGTGGACGAATTTTATAAGGATAAAAATGGAAGCTAAAGCCGGAATTTCAACCAGTTTTATGAGTAGCGGCCTTGATATTAATCTTAACGCAAACGTAATTTGTCATCCTAATGGATATACCTCCCAGGCCAAAAAGGAAGATATTGAGTCTATTCTTTATAACTCTTTGCGGGATGTTCAAAAGAAAATTGAGCAATATCTCATTGAACACGACCTTGAAAGCTCGGTAGATAGAACTAATACAATCAACAATCTGGAGAAGCTGTTCGACGAACCTATTTATATCAAGGTTATTCCAAACGAATATTCCAATGATCCGTATTACTGGACTAAGCCGTGGCTTCTGGTAACAACGACGAAGGGCGTGATTAAAATTGGCTGGCGTAAGCGAGTTATTTATATTGATTGGAGCCAATCAGACGTTAAGACGACGGCAGAATCTCTTTTTCCTAAAGAAAATGTAACTAAGGGTTGTGAACTGTTGAACAAAAATCTTGAGAAATCTGGTGAAACCTCAAGAAAAAATCAGAACGAGACGACTATATTAGAAAGGAATGACCATGTTGAGCCGAAAAATCGTTAGAGTGACCAAAACAGAGTTTGAAACGGCAGACGGCATTGTACGCCCCATGCTGTTTGAACCCGATGAAGTTCCAACTGTAGAGGAGTTTCAGGAAATCTACGACGACTGGTTCAATGTGTTCCTTGAAAAAGGACTCATTGAGAATGAACGAATGCAAGAAACTGCTCTCAATCGGTAAAACCGCCGAAATACTAGGCGTTCGTATTGAGACATTGAGAGAATGGGACAAAAAAGGAAAACTCAACCCCGTCAAGACGCCCGGAAACCACCGGAGATACCGGCTGGAGGATGTCCAAGCGTTTTGCGGTGTTGTAAAAGAAAATGACGATGCAAACACAATAGCGGTCGCAACATACGCTCGTACAAGCAGCCACGAACAAAAGGTGAAAGGCGATCTTGGGCGACAAAATGACCGTCTGTTGGCGTATTGTGTCAAGAAACAATACAAGGTGGTGAAGTCCTACGAGGAAGTCGGCTCTGGTATGAGCGACAGCCGACCTAAACTGCACCAACTATTCAAACTGGCACAGGAGAAACAGATCAAGAAGGTCATCGTGGAACACAAAGACCGGCTGACGAGGTTCAACTTTGAGTTCTTGAGAGTGTTCTTTGCAAGCCATGATGTTGAGATTGAGTGGATGCAGGACGTGCTGGGCAAAACCTATTCAGAGGAGTTAGTTGAGGACATGCTTACGCTGATGTCATCCTTCTCCAACAAACTGTATGGGAAGCGGTCAGCCGAGATGAAGAAGCAGCGTAAGTTGGCGAAATTGGCTGCTGAAAAGGCGGTTGTGGAGCAAAAAGAGGTTATAGAAGCATGACATATCCAGACGATTTTCACAATAAGGTTGTTCATGGCGATTGTTTGGAAGTCATGCAGAATATGCCGAACCAATGTGTTGATATGGTTTTGTGCGATCTTCCCTATGGAATGACTGCCCCAAAGTGGGATGAACGTATCAACATGGAGAAATTGTGGAAGGAGTATCGTCGTGTACTAAAGAAAAACGGGTCTGTATTGTTATTCGCTTGTCAGCCATTTACAACAAAGTTAATCAGCAGTAACGAGACTGATTTCTGCTATTGTTGGTATTGGCTGAAAAATCAAGGAACTAATTTCTTTCATGCCAAAAGGATGCCTATTAGAAAAATAGAAGAAATTTGTGTGTTTGGCAAAGGTAGGTACAATCCACAAATAACCGATGGGCATATGCCAACAAATTCGGCTAAGGGATGTTCCAATGGCAAAGCGTATCATGGCACAAATAAGCGTGATTATGAAGGAGGAAAAACAACAAGATTTCCTGTGAATGTGCTTGAATTTAAGTGCGTTGACAACTACTCACGGGTGCATAGTTCAGAAAAACCAGTTGATTTGTGCGAGTATCTAATTAAGACATACACCGATGAAGGAGATTTGGTTTTGGACAATTGTGCAGGAAGTGGATCAACTGGAGTTGCGTGCATCAATACAAAAAGAAAATTTGTAGGCATTGAATTAGATCAAGATTTTTGCTTGTTGGCGAATAAAAGGATGGAGGAAGCGTGCTGCAAGTAGAGCGTCATCACCATAAAGGCAACGATACCATCGTTGCCCTCTGTAAAACCAGTAAGGAACTATACAACCGATGTACGTTCCTCATGCGTCAAGCATGGTTTGGTAGTGAGACTCTGCCCAACATCAATGATCTGGTTGCTGCCGTCAAGCATGAGGATTGCTTCAAGAGCCGGCATAACACAAAGACCGCCAAGCAAACGATCAGGAAGGTACTCACGGACTGGTCTAACTTCAAGGCGGCTCTGCGAGCATATAAAGCAGACCCGACAGCGTTCAGGAAGAAGCCGAAACCGCCATACTACAAAAAGGCGATGGCTCAAGTGATATTCTACAAGGAAACGATCTTGGGCGGGCAGTCTGGCAAGGACTTGAACGTGATCGTACCAACCAATCACTGCTTTGCTGTGCCGAGTACAAGGAAGTTTAAGCAAGTAGTTATAACGCCAAAAACCTTCGGCTTCGTGATTGACGTGCAGTATGAAGTGCCGGATGTAGAAAGAAATGAAGGAAAAGGTGTTTGCAACATAGACATTGGATTGAATAACTTGGCAACGATAACTTCCGACCAACTGGAACGACCCATATTGGTCAATGGTCGTATTGTCAAGAGCATCAACCAGTGGTTCAACAAGCACCCGAACAAGAAGAACAGCCGGAAGCGGTACTGGCGTTTGGAAAACTACTTCCACCACGTCAGTAAGTTGATCGTCGCCAAGTGTCTAAAGTTTAGCATCGGCACGATCATCATTGGCAAGAACGATGGCTGGAAGTGTGAGATGAACTTGGGCAAGAAGGCTAACCAGAACTTCCAGTATGTGCCGTTTTGGAACTTGATGCAGAAGATCAAATACAAGGCAGAACTGGCTGGTCTGGAAGTGATCTTCACGGAGGAGGCATACACCAGCAAGGCGTCATTCCTTGACCGTGATCCACTGCCAAAGTATGAGCAGGATGTAGCACCGCCCACGTTTTCTGGCAAGAGGATAGGTCGTGGTCGCTACAAAACGAGTGATGGTCGTGTCATCAATGCTGATGTGAATGGGTCTGCCAATATCGGCAGGAAAGTAATCAGGGACGAGGATGTAATCCTCCGACTTGATAGGAGCGTTGCCGCAACGCCAGTACGAGTCAATCCATTGAAGTTTTTCAGCGTATAACGGCTGGAAACAGGAGTGATTTCGTCAAACCCAGATTTCTATAGATTTTTGGGAACGGTTCATACGACAATCAACGGTATATTCACGCTTGGTCTTACGAGAAGGCTAAGGAATATTTGGATAAGATTCTACTATGAAAAAGCCTAAAAGAGATATTGTTGCTTTCATCAAAAACAACGAAATTCAGCAAGAACGAAAACGTATACAAGAAATAAAAGATATTATGGATAAGCCCGTTAAATCTTTTGCGGATATACAAAAGCTTAAAGATAATAGAGACTACGTATGGAAAATTCAAAATGATAAAACTAATTAAACGTCTATTTGGATATTCGTGTTGCGGCGAATGGTCATCGTGGGAAAGAAAAGAACGTAGAGTTGATAAACTTGTAGAAGTAAATTATATTGACAAATGGGTTCCTTGGACTCGCAAGTACCAGGAAAGACATTGTATGAAGTGCGGATATATTCAGCAGAAAGAAATTAAATTTTAAAGAGGAATAAATGAAAAAGTTTATTTTGGCAGCTTGTTTAATTGGAATTATGAGCGGGTGTACTGACGCAAACATGTCGCAACTTGGAGCTTACGGTAAACAATTTAACGTAACGTTGTATAGCGGCGGAAAAGAAGTTCGTAAGTGGACAAGTACAGGTAAGGTAGCTACCGAATCACAAAGCGACGGATGGTATTTTACTGACGCATCTAACGGTAAACTCGTAAGGGTTTCTGGAGATGTAGTTGTGGAGGAAAAATGATCACCGATCAGGAAAAGGTTGGTAACTACGATACGGTAGTGCATATTAAGCGAGTACGGGACTTGCTTGATAAGGTAGCTATCGAAATTATCAAACGCGGTCAAAAACACGACGAATCAAAACTGCATCCTCCCGAGTCTAATTTGTTTGCGGAATATACTCCGGTTCTCTCTAGTCTTACTTACAACTCGGAAGAGTTTAACGAGATTAAAAAGAAGCTTAAGCCAGCTTTAGATCATCATTATGCAAATAACCGTCATCATCCGGAAAACCATAAAAACGGCGTGAATGATATGAATTTAATTGATATTATCGAAATGTTCTGCGATTGGAAAGCTTCGTCTGAACGTCACAACGATGGTAATATTAAGAAGAGTATTGAAACCAACAAACGTCGTTTTGAAATGAGCGAACAGCTAGCCAGGATTTTCGAGAATACAATTTCTTTTATTGAGGATTAATATGCTTCCTTTGTTTTATACAGACTATTATAAGGTGGACCACCGCAGACAATACCCACCAAATACCAGTTTGGTTTATTCTAACTTTACTCCGCGATCAAGTAGGTTGCCTGGCGTCAGCAAGGTTGTTGTCTTTGGATTACAGTATTTTTTGAAGAAGGTTCTTGAGGAAGATTTCTTTTGTGATTTTTGGGAACTGTATACTAAAGAAAGCACTATTAAACAATATAAGAGGATTATGGATCATACTTTGGGTCCAGATGCTTTCCCTATGGATCATATTGAATCTTTGTATGATTTAGGTTATTTGCCTATTGAAATCAAAGCCTTGCCGGAAGGTAGCTTGTGCCCTATTCGCGTTCCTATGTTGACAATCAAGAATACTCATCCCGACTTTTATTGGTTGCCAAACTTTTTGGAAACGATTTTGTCCAATACTTTGTGGATGCCTACTACTTCAGCGACAATAGCTTTTGAATATCGCAAGCTGTTGCAGCATTATGCGGAAGAAACTTCAGATATGATGGATTTCGTACAGTGGCAAGGTCACGACTTTTCGATGCGTGGTCATTCTTCGCTGGAAAGTTCTATTCTGTCGGGAATGGGGCATTTGCTCAGCTTTACCGGTACGGATACTATTCCGGCTATTGTTGGGCTGGAAGATTATTATAATGCAAGAGTTAACAGAGAATTGATTGGCGGATCTGTCCCCGCTACCGAACACAGCGTTATGTGTATGGGAGGTTCCGAAACCGAAATTGAAACCTTCGAGCGTATTCTTGACTTGTATCCGAAGGGCGTTGTTAGTATAGTTTCAGACACCTGGGATTACTGGAAAGTCCTCACTGATATTCTTCCACGCCTGAAAGAAAAGATTTTGCGGAGAGATGGTAAGGTAGTTATTCGTCCAGATAGTGGAGATCCGGTCAAGATTGTTATCGGTGATCCGGATTCTAATCATGGCCCGGCAAATGCGGGAACCATCAAAGTCCTTGAAGAGTTGTTCGGTTCTGAAGTAAACTCTAAGGGGTATAAGCAGTTGAATTCGCATATTGGATGTATTTACGGAGATAGTATTACGCTGGATAGGTGCCGTCAAATCTCGGAAGGGTTGAAAGTTCAGGGGTTTGCGAGTACAAATATGGTATACGGCGTCGGTTCTTTTACCTATCAGTATAATACTCGTGACACTCTAGGATTTGCCATGAAGGCTACTTATGGTATTGTTGATGGAAAGCCCGTTGATATCTTCAAGAACCCAAAGACAGATGATGGAGTTAAGAAGTCTGCCAAGGGATTATTACGGGTAAATGAGGATTATACGCTTAGCGAAGGCGTATCTGTTGAAGAAGAAAAGCAGGGATTGCTGGAAACGGTCTATAAGGACGGAAAAATTGTTAAAGAGTATAGTTTGAGTGAAATTAGGGAACGACTTTTAAGGAGTCTGTAAGATGAGTTTTTCTACTGAAGTTGGAGATCTTGTTGAGTTTACTTATAACGGCGGAAGCCATCCCGGTTCTTCTCGCGTTGTTGCTGTCAAGTCGGTCGATAGTAGTGGATTTGCTGGCGAAGATGTTTTCAATGAAGACGCTAACAAGTATCGTAGGTTTGAACTGAGCAAGGTTTCAAACTTCAAGTTGTTGCGTCGTCAACCGGTCGTTAAGGATACGGCGAAGTATGATCCTAGCGTTGGCGTTGTTTTCGAGAACAAGAGGGGCGATAAGCTGACCCTTGCGGTTAGTCCGGTTGGTTTTAGTGTTAGTTTGGATTCAAACGGCAAGTCTGTCGGAGCAAGGTCTTTTAGTTTACCTACTGACAGGTCTAATGTTATTTCCGACACTATTGATTTGCTTAAGCGATTCAGCGTATGAACAGATTAAAAAATAAAACCTGTTATTTAATCGGCGCTATTGATAGGGCGAATGATCTCGGGGCCACCTGGCGCTCCGAGATTACTCCCGTCTTGACTAATAATTTTGGCGTCAACGTATATAATCCGCTGGAAAAGCCTATCGATACGGGTCTAGAAGACGCTAAATCTAGAGCTAGAAGAAATAAGTTAAAAAAACAAGGCAAATTTAAGAGGTTGTCTACCGAAGGCAGAATTATACGTAGAGTTGATTTACGTATGGTTGATAAAGCCGACTTTCTTATTTGTTATCTGGATTTGGATATATTTGCCTGTGGAACCTTCGAGGAAGCGTTTCTTGCTAATAGGCAAAAGAAGCCGGTAATATTTGTGTGTAAGCAGGGCGTTAAAAATATGCCGGATTGGTTATTCTGGACATTTCCATACGAGATGTTTTTCGATAACTTTACTGACGCTTTAACTTACCTATCTCAAGTTAACGACGGAACAAACAATAAACACCTAAACAGGTGGCTCTTTTTTGACAGGTAAAACTATGAATGATTTTGAAATGACAGAAAAAGAGAAAGAATACATCAAGGATGTCCATCACTCTATACTGAATTCTGAAGAAATATCCTACGTAATTGGAATTGATCGTATTGACGGAAGTCGAAGAATATTCCAGGTGGATGTAGATAAGTCCGTTGATCCTCCGGTGGTTTATGCTACCGCTGAAATTTTACAGGACAGTAGCCCTGCTCTTGAAGAGGTTATATTCGAGTTTTCCGGTGAAGAGGAAAGCCAGCTACAATATAAGGAAAGACCTTGGTATCATAAGCTGTTTTTCTGGAAATAAAAATACTTGACAACCCCTGACGGGTAGTGTATAATAAAGGGCGTAAGGGGGCGTATTAGAATCGATTGGATACGAGTACGCTGTAAGTTGCATGCAGCAGTTGATCGAACGGCTGCTTTAAAAATCGATTAAAAACTAAATGCAAAGAAAGCTAATCCTTTCACTAGAGTTTCTGCCCGTACTGTTAAGGGTGTTGCTCTTGCCGTTGCCGCTTAAGCGGTATAATAGTTGACGCCGATAAATCGGCAAACCTATATTGTTGGGTCGTTCAATATAGTATCCTAAATCGGCCTGAGATGTTGAGAATGGTCCAGCTTTAACGCACCACAATATCAACAGAATAAGCGTTAGCTAAGCATGTAGTAATTTACAAAGAAAGTATGTCAAAACATGGGTGCAACTCCCATCGCCTCCACTACTGTATATCTTGCTTTGAGTAATTTTGTGTAATATTATGTATGGAAGGTCCGACATTGGCGTGTCAAACTGTCTTGAAAACAGTGCGGTCTAAAAAGCTGTGATTGGGGTTCGACTCCCTCACCTTCCGCTGATGGATAAACAATCATCCACACTTGATAGTCATTTATGACTAGGTGCAAACCCAAGGGATTGAGTCTCCATCAAAAGTCCGGCGAAAGCCGATGAAAAGCCTTGGGTTTATATGTACTAGTTGAGCAGGTGGTGGGCTTATCTGGCTGTAAACCAGAACGTACCGAAAGGGCGCTTGTAGGTTCGATTCCTATCTAGTACACTGTTTTATTTTAAAGGAAGTGTATGACAACCGAAGAATATCTTGAACAACTCAGACGATCTGGTGTTCCAGCATTAGCTAATATGTTAAAGTGGGCGAAGCACTGGCTTGAAACGGCTCCATTGATGGGAGATAAAACCAAGAAGTTACTCATGGAGTTTTGTGAAGAAAACGGGGTAGATGTTAATTTACCTAAGAAGAAAACATAAAGCGGAGAAAAATATGAGTAAGCAAACTAGATTTAGAAAAATGTACTCTACTGTATGTCACAAACTAGATTGGTGCTGGAGAGAAGGTAAGGCGAGCGAAATGAAAGAGTGGACTCACAAACGTTTCCGCAGGATTTCCAAACAAAATCTTTCAAAGGATATTAACGATGCCTGATCTTAACGTGATTAAGAAGTATCCGGTTAGTACGAAGTATGTTAGCGGGCTTATTCTGGAGGTAGAGGAAACCGAGGATATTCTGGAATGGCCCATGGTTGGGGTCGGCGTTAATTTTAAAATGCACAACGGTCAGAAGATGTCCACTCCAATTGACAAGCATATGGCACTAATCCAGCAAGACGGATCTCGAACCGCACTATTCTACTTTGATAAACTCAACCCGCTTTATGAGCCGATTGGATTTTCTACTCCGGAAGATGCTGTGGATATAGACCCGTTTAATTTTCCTCCATTGATTGCGTAATGATTTACATTGGTTTGTATTTAATAACCTGTTTATCTTTTACTCCCATTATTAATAAGTCGTTTGATAATATATCCGACTATGGATTCTGTAGATTAATTTTGGTCACTATTGCGTGGCCTGTTTTGTTGCTGTTTATTTTATGTTATGTTATATGGAATCATTTACTAGATTTTTTCGAGGATTACAATGACCGCAGCTAAGTTTTATGAGTTGCTTGAGGAAGCTGGCGAAAGAATGGTTTGGACTGTTGATCCCCTTAGCGGATTTATTCGTGGGAGATTTCGTATGTCTATGATTAGTGTGGATTTTTAGCCTATTACGGCAGTTAAATACTTGCAAGATAGAGAGTATCACGAAGCAATTTTTGCTTTTGATGCCGCAGAAGATATGGGTCTTAATGATAATTTTGCTCAAAAGATTACTATGGCTGCCGATGATTGTGGTAGCAAAAAGGTTCGTCGTCACATTAAGCAGGTGCTTGGTCTATGAAAAACTTTTTAGCGTTTGTTCTTACGGTTGCAATTGGCATTGGGGTTGGGTTTGCCGCAGGAAAGGCTTACATCTATTTTACCAAAAAGCCGTGCGGCTGTACTGAAAAGCAGAAACAAGTCGAAGAGTGGAACAAGACTCCGGACTTCCTGAAAAAGAGTGTATAATAATCAGGATGATTGTTGTTGTTAACAACTTAGTCGCGGACTATGAGGCCGTTAGAGATTATAATTGCCAAACCCCGGTTATAATCGAAGACGCACGCTACAAGAGTAAGGGGATGTGAGTAGCGGGTTGTTAACATATAAATACTTAGGGGGCAACCGCTGGTGGTTGTATCCGGCTGTTAACCGGACGTACCGCAAGGTATACGCAGGTTCGATTCCTGCCCTAAGTGCTATATTTACTAAAGTTTTCCTTTTAGGAGTGGGTGCTTATGAAGAAGTTTGTTTTAGCTTTTATTTTTGGATTAAGTATTTTTTCCGGGGCCGTTTACGCCTATAGCACTTGCGATTGGGATTGTGCGACTTTACAGACAACATATTCTCCAATTTATAATGCAACAACGGATGTTTTTGATTTGCGAGTAAGGATTAATTGTAGCGCTGGAGACATACTTGATTCATGTGGCGCGATCGATATACAGCTTACTCTCTATAAGTATATTGGACCTCCGTACTTGCAATGGATTCCCATCCAAACAAGACTTAGGAACGTAGCGGCTGGAGTTGCGTGTGGTAGCTATACTACAGCAAATTCATTATTGGTAGGCTTAAAGGCTCAGTATGGAACAGGGCTTTATTCATGGGACTGTTCTGTTTATAAAAACAATGTTAAGTTCTGTGATGATTCGTCAGTTTTTACTATTAACTAACAAAGTGTGCCGTAAGGCACACAATATATGCACCACAAGCATTTACGGTGATGTGTGACGCTTCCAACGTCAATAAATCGGTTCAAGTCCGGTGTGGTGTACTCGCCGTTGCACGCCAGAGATAAGATAATCTAGCTAGGTCTTATATGAATGGCAAGCAGATAGTAGACTGTTTAGGGGAACGTAACAGTGTGTACACACAAGCAAGCGCCCTATATGTAGGTTCAAATCCTATCAACGGCACCATTACTTCGTAAGGAAACTAATGAATGACAAACTATATAAATTACATATGACCGTAGGTCTAAAAGCAGGCAGGGAGAAAACCTGCGGAACCAAGAGGAAATTTGCCACAGAGGAAATAGCAAATAAAGCGGCAGAAAAACATAATGAGTGGATAAAGAGGAATCACGACGTTGAGGCTTATCCGTGTTGCTTCTGTAATGGGTGGCATATTGGTAAGATCATTCCGGGGGATATATTACAGAGGATTGCAAAATGAGTGTAAAACCTTTGAGTCCGGACGACATTAAGGGTTGGTTATTTACTGAGAATCAAAATATTACTTCGGTTATTAAAAACTTAAGGCGTGTCGATGACTAACAATAAAAAGATTAAAAAGCTATTTAAGTGGAACGGCGAAAAATCCAGCAAGCTTCCTAAAGAATCGGAAATGTTCGGAAGACAACCGTCTCATACGGAGTCATTCAATCCAGAAAAATTTAAAGAGACGATGAAGGAAATTGACGAGATTCCGTCCTGGAGGTTTGATTATTAATGAAGATTTTATTCCTGGATATTGATGGCGTACTTAATGATCATGGCCCAATGATGAACCTGTACTGCGGGATTGATAAAGAAAAAGTCAACTTGCTTAATCGGGTTATTGATGAAACCAATTGCAATATTGTAATTTCTTCTGCGTGGCGTTATATGATTCTTGGTGGAGACATGACTGTTCGTGGGTTTGAGCACATGCTTCTGAGCCACGGACTGAAATGCTACAATAGAATTATTGGACATACGCCGTCAGACGAAGAAGTTTGGTCTCGTGGCGAACAAATATCTGCATGGCTTTCTGTAGAAAAATATAGTAAATACGTTGTTGTGGACGATTTAAATGAAGAATTAGGAATTGGGATTAGTCTTGCTGGACACCCGATAGTTCAAACAAATGGAAAGGTTGGCTTGACCAACGAAAATTGTACTGATCTTATCAGGATATTGAACGAAGTTTAATTTACACTATGTTTACGCTGCTTACTAACGTAAGTTGAGGAACTTCACTACAACACTGTTTAACCAGGGAGTCATTATTGACGATAAAACCTGGGAGGTTGCGACTCAAACAGATCTAGCGGATGAACAGCGCTATAATGATCGGGTTGAGGCAGGCGAAAGCCCGTTGAAAGACGAGATAAATGTAAACACGGTAGAAATACCGACAGAATAGTGGGTATTGTGTAAATTATTATATACTCCAAGGTAGTTTCTGCTGGAAGAAATTCTTGGCTTTGAACCAAGAGTCCGTAGGTTCGATTCCTACCCTTGGAATTTTAGTTGGTAGAGATTTTGTTTAGTGTATAATACTACCAGAAAGGCGGTGTTATATAATGAACATGAATAGAAAAAGAAGCGAAGTCTGGAAACCAACGTCTGAAGAATTTTTACAAATATTTAACGAATGTTCTAGTATTGGCGAAATGCTTGCTAGATTTAACCTACGTAATGTAGGTAGTAATTATAGGACATTAACGACTAGGTTAAAAGCCGAAAATATCACTTGGGAAAAATTTAGGCAAAATATAGGAAAAGGAAAAAGGTTTAGCCCAAAGTATTCTTTAGATAGAATACTAATTCAAAACTCTACTTACTCTAATACTTCAAGTCTAAAGAGAAAGTTAATAGCAGAAAATATTTTATCTAACGAATGCTGTATCTGTAAACAACAGCCAGTATGGAACGGTAAAAAGCTGACTATGGTTATAGATCATATTAACGGAGTAAGAAGCGATAATCGTATTGAAAACCTAAGACTTCTTTGCCCAAACTGCAATAGTCAAACAGACACTTTTGCTGGGAAAAATAAAAAATATGTTAACTAAGGAACAAATCGAAGAAATCGTCAAGGAATATATAAAGGAAAATCTATCTATCAGAGTTGATGTTGGTCCTATTAGTTATTGCCGCACCACCACGCATGGTTATGAATGAATGGCGTTTTGTGGTTGCAGATAAAGAGGTAATAACTGGATCTCAGTACAAATTCATGCAGCAATCTATTCTTCGCAAGAATGAAGATGAAAAAGCATTTAATTTAGCTCAAGAAATAGCGCGGGAAGATTATCAGCCCGCACCGGTATGGATTATTGATATTTGTCAGACTAAGACCGGAAACTATTATTTGCTGGAGGTTGGTTGTTTTAGTTGTGCCGGATTGTATGCTTGCGACCTTGCGGTTATAGTGGATAAAGTATCAAAGACTGCTTTAAAAGAGTGGAAAGACTTGGTGTAAACTATATAGTATAATCAAATCCTAACCCAAAGGAAAAGTTATGTCTATAGAGTTTTTCCCATATCAATCAGTCTTAACTGCTGTCAATGGACTGTTAAATAATGTTCCTACTGGCAGCGTTGCATTTCTATTAAAGGTAAATGAAAATGTCGATCTGAGCGATGTGGCTCTGTCTTTTATAGTTTCTAGGGAGTTTTACGATAGCCATAATATCGCGTTCGTTGCTTCGGGAACAACAGACAACACGATTAAAATAAGAACTAGATGGACTAACGTTAACGGAAATAGTGTTACTAAAGACAATGACATACCGATTGGCGTTCCTGTTCATATAGCCTCTACTTACTCTCAAGGATCTCAGGTACTATATATAAACGGAGTCACGTATAACGTAGGCTCTTTAACCGGAAATACAACCTCTTCATCACGAAAGTTTGTGCTTGGTGGCTGGGATTTAACGCCAAACTCGGGTTATAGCTGGAAAATAGACGATCTGTCTGTTTGGAATAATTATGCGTTAAGTAGATCCGAAGTATTGGCTTTACGTAACGGCGCTTCCGCCTCTGGTATTAATAGCCCAACTTATCGCGCTACGTGGACATTAGATGGTCCAGTAGGTAGTTCTATCAAGATTGCAGATCCGGGATTGATAGACCCTTCCGGTGGATATACTTTTGCTTCTATAGTAGGAAGCAGCACCCCAAAATATGCCGAACAATTAGTATGGGCTCCATCGGCGTTTATTGAAAATGCGTATGTCGGAACGGGTGGAGAAACCCTGTTTTTTAGTTTTATTACCGCATCAAGCGGAAGCACGATACCTATTCAGCAGTATGACCCTATTTCTATATATAAAAACGGTAGCTTTATTGGCCAGTCAAAAGATTTATGGTTAACAGGAAGCCATAAATATGTTATGTATACCTTCCCTAGTGGTCAATCTGCCACAGCTAACGATACAATTTCTGTCACTACTTCTGGTTGGATTTTAACTCACGCTGGAGATGCTGCGGATGTTACTAATTATGTCGTTACAAATAATGTTGGTAGAAGTTGTTTTGGAACAGAATCGGTAACTAAAACCCTGCCTATCGGATTCAATGTTGGCGGGCCAACAGACCCAGGCACAATCAATTTCGTTTACAAGAATTTAGCGTTAAGGTGTGGGAACTTTCAGGGGACAACCGTAGATATATCCGGGTATCCAATATCTACATCGATTACTAACTGCTCCGCACAAATTTTTGCCGTAAATAATAGTAACGGTATTGACTTGACGAGCACTCCGGGTATTACTGGATTAACTGCTATTAGTTGGGATAGAACAAATAATGCAGCACCAACAACGTTTTTCCTACACTCTTCTGACTTTTCTACAACATTCATAAGATGTTCTGAAAGATTAGATTTATATAATCCAGGAGATAGTAGTACCTATCCGGGTCAAACCATAGGTATAACTAGAGTTTATGATATACAGTTAACATCCAGTTCTGTGTTTACTCCACTTACAGTCTATCTAACGGCTACCAGCAGCACTCCATATTTTGCTAACTTGTCGGTACAGCACGAGTCTGATTTTACATATACTAGCGGAGTTCCGGTTGTACTGGATAGATCTAATAAATTTGCTATTTCAAATACTTTTGCGGAAAGAGTTAGGGGGGCTGGGACATTAAGATTTATGGATTCTCTAGTAGGGAACCCAATACAAACAAATATCGTTGAATATGAAGATGCTGTTGGAATGAATGACTTCTGTTTTAACAGTATGAGCAAAAGAAGATGGACTGTTTATTATGATCATATGAAGGGCTTCTATCCTGGAAACTCTCCGTATATATATTCTCCTGTTTTTGGAAGTTCTTATCCAGCTACTCTTGGTAATAATATCAACTCCGTACAAACCATAGTTGTTATACCAGATGCAGCTACAGCACCAGTTTTCTATGGTTTAAATTTATTAATAGACAATGAAATATTAAATGTTATCAATGTTAGCGGAACATCATTAACAGTAACAAGGGGTCACGCAGGAACAACGGCAACATCACATAATTCTGGGGTTATTAGTGTTGGGTATAGATTCCCTTCCAGTGGGGTTTTTGGTGCTTCTAATTGTCCAATTGAATTTGTTTCCCCGTCAGCACATTTATTTAGAACAGGATATAATATTCCTCTTGACGGCGGAAATTATCCTTATTTACAATATACCAACGGAACGAGCGGCCAAATATGGACAAGCAGTTTTCATATTCAAAGCCCGGTATTTGTAACTAGCCCTAGTTCTTATGTTGTTGTGCATGAACTTGCGGTAGAAGTTAGCGGTATATATGATATCAGAGGTAATTATTCGTCTTGTAGAGTGCCTTATAATTTCCAGTTATCTGCCAATCCGTGTTTAGCTCCGGGTGCCGCCGCTGCTGCTGTTGGTCAAGTAGAAGGTGCCGATTTCCATTGGGTTATCCCGTTTGCGGCTAGCAATGACTTTATTATTAGGGCGGGTAGAGATGTTAGAGATAATTTACCGCCTGGCAGAAGTGTTATTATAGAAAACGGCAACGAAATATGGAACTACCGTGCCCCTAACATTTATGACAGAACTATTAGTAGATATAAAGGTTTATCATATACATACGGCTATTGCATCCAAAGAAATATAGAATACCAAAATCTACTTTCCGGAGTATTTAATGAGGGAGGAAGCAACAGAGGAGGGGAAATTAAGACGGTCTTTAACGTACAAACTGTCTATGGTACTGCTTCTCCCGCTTTATCTTTTGCTGCAAGCAATGGTCTAAAATTAGATAGAATATGTAATGCGCCTTATATTGGTCCTTATTATCAGCATCTTGCAACTATTAGTGGATATACTTTCTGTAACACGTCACAGAGTTTGGATTTATATATTCATGACCTATACTATGGTACAGATTCCGATAGTTTTATAGGAGTAACAACAGACCATAGAAACGCTATTAATTCTTATAATGCTTCCGGATATAATTGTAAGATGATAGCTTATGAAGGCGATTTAGAAAGACCAATTGCTACATTTACACCTTGGTATAGAGAAAGAACTAGAGATTTTCTATATCATAAAAATCAGATTATTATTAATCAGGATTGGTTCCATTTATTGCAAAATGTTGGATATGATAGATTCAGTATATTTACCTTAGCGAATTATTTTTACCAGGGAGTTTATTGCTGGCCCTATTATGCGGGTTTCTTACAAAAGCCAGGCATGGGAGATGGATCTGATGGATTATTCGATAATAGTAAAATGATAGCTACTCCTGGTCTCCCTTATAGTAAAGATAGTGGTATTAACCAAGACGCTAATGTTGTTTCTACAAGGGGTAAGTCTTTCTTATTATGGAACGCACAGGTCAGAAATAATATCAATAACGTTAGTTTCATTGTATTGGGCCATTTACCACAAAAAGTTTTACGTAATTTATTTTTAAGAAGGCGTTAAATGAAAAAATATTTTCTAGCACTAGTTCTTTTAACTTCTATTATTTGTTCTAGCGTTGTTTATTCCAAGCCAGCAGTTTCTTGTTTAGTAAGCTGTAATAAATTATTTATAAGCTTTGATCAATTCACGTATAATATAGAAGGTCTTGGCGATCTAAATTGCGGTAACAGTAATCAGTTTTGTGAATTTTACACTTTACTTAGCGTTTGGTATTATGACAATAATAATGTTTTAACATACTGGACTAGTTCATGTAATGGGTGGGTAATGGAATGCGGCGTTAAAAACTATCCAATATTAAGCTCATCTTTTAGGTTAGATCCTGGTTATAAATACGTTGTATATTTTTCAGTGTATGATGTTAATAAAGGATGTGGTACTTGTAACAATCCTATACTTTGTAATGCTACATGTAGTACAAGTAAAGTTATTGATCTTCGTTAGAATATGGTGCGGAAGAGGTTATGCTGGTATAACCGCCCGTCTCTGAAACGGGTGCTCATTGGTTCGATTCCAATTTCCGCAGCTTGACAACCCTTGCCCGGTATGGTATAATGAGGGCGTAAGGGAGAGACGAACGGACGTGTAGCTCAATAGTTAGAGTAGTCCCCTTATAAGGGACCGACCTTGGTGCAAATCCAAGCACGTCTACTCAATTTTTAGAAGTCCATTGAATCTATACTATGTAATATATACCAACTAAAGATTCTATTACTGTGGTGGCTGTAAAGCTAGTTCGCTGGCACGCCATAAAGATTGGATTAGATACCCACTACCACGGTCCACTATTTTTAGGATTAATTATGAAAGCCGCAATAACATTAGACGAAAACGAAATTAAGGAAGCTATCAAGGAATATGTAAAGAGTAAGGGATGGAATCCAACAAATGTTCAATTAACGCATAATTCCGGATACAACGACCCAAGAGAATATCAGGCACCATACGTAACAGCTACTATTAACGTAACTAAAAACTAATTTCACGAGGATATCATGGACTGCAAGATTGCACACTGTTCTCCAGCCTGTATGAATCGTAAGGATGCTGGAGCTATTTATCAGAATAAGATGTACAAGGATCATCGCGTTTTCAATCCGGCTGCTGGCGAAAGTAAGGATAAGCCCAAGTGGCGTTGTACTATTTGCGGGGAAACAAAGTCATGACACAGGACGATTCTATTAAACGTATGCAAGACGCTTTTAAAAAGTTTGATAAAGAGTATGACAATAAAAAAAATACCAAAGATATTGTAAGTAAATCTGTTGGCCAAATACTTGCGGGTGCTTGTATTAATTCTTGGATTTTCCAGTTCGTTCTGTGGAGATTTATTCAGCGAGATGTTCCGTGGTATATGGATGCTTGGGCTGGAATCTTTTTTATGAATAAGTATTTCGCATGGTTGCTTTCAGCGTTGTGGATTGGTACTTTGGTCGCTAGCTACTGCGGTATTGATTACCCATTCTTTGTTCTTCCGCTGGAGAAGTAATGAGTCGTTATACTATTCCATCAAAAGATCCTCTTAACTTCCACTGTGTTGTTGGTTATGACGATCCGCTGCAAACATTTTTCGCCAATGTGGAGACGTTGGTGGTTGATGAAGAAAGGGAAGACGATTTGATCTTTGCTAACGGATATACAAGCCAGGAAGTTAAAAGCGTGGATGAACTACAAAACGCTATTAGTCAGTATGCTGATATTCCTCCGTATATTCGGGAGAAGTTGGAAGAAGATAAGAAAAATAGTAAGGGGCCGAACGTATTTCAAAAACGTATGATTAGTTTAGTTGAAGGTATAATGAATTATGAACGATAATAAAGCGGAGAAAAATATTCCTTGGGGGACTCCTGTAGAAAAATGCCGAATACAGGAAGCCCTTAAGGAAGAAATGAAAAAGCCGCCCCATCTACGAAATTTTGCTTTTATGATATGTTGTGATTGTCTAAGGTGTAGAAATTATATGTTTAATTAATTTAGACGCCCTCGTAGCCTAATTGGCAGTCAGGCACCATTCTCAAAAGATGGGAGTTGCAAGTTCGAGTCTTGCCGAGGGTATTCAGGACTATTATAAGGTTGCCTAGGCGAACCATCCTGTTATTGAGTGTAAACATAGATAAGTCACTCGTTACGCGGGCGTGGCGAAAAGCAAACGCGCACCCCTTAAGAGGGTGTATCTTCGGATTTGCAGGTGCAAGACCTGTCGCCCGTACTTTTTAGTTTAGCCCAATAACCTCTAGGCGGTTTTGTAATACCATATGTTTTGCACCACTTAGATATAGCAATATCTGATACTCCTAATTGTTTAGATATATCTGAGGTTGGTATTGACCATACTAAGCTTTCTAATTCTTCTTTAGATGGTCTTTGGACTTTACGACAATATGGTTTAGGGAGCTTATCATTACATTTTTTACATCTAGTGCATCCATTAGATATTTTTGTACTGCATTCAATACATTTTAATTCTATTTTATTTTTATTTTGTCTTTTTTCTTTTAACGATTTTCCTCTATAGTTATCCGTTAGAGAGTGGCAGTTAGGACAAAGAAGTTGTAAATTTGTAATATTGTTGTTTCTATGATCTCCGTCTTTATGATGAAGTTCTAATGGAATAGGTTTATTTAACCAAGTTTTTAGACAGCATAAAGAACATACTTCAAAAAACAATTTTTCTTTGATAAGTCTTTTTCTCAATGCATGACTATGTATGTAATATTTATTAGATAAATAATCTTCTATCGGTCTTTTTGGCCCTATAGTTTTTCCTTTAGACCATAACTGACCTGTCATATGAGACGTATCTAAACCAAGTTCTTTAATATATTTTTGAGCGGTTCTATAGTTACCACCTTGAGGTTCAAGATTTAGTTTTTTAAAAGCTTGAGCCAAAGATTGTGATGTAGATATCGCTTCAACAAATTGTGCTTCTGTATATTTTCTTTTCATATTTATCTCTATTAAATGCTATCGTAGACCAACCGGCAGAGTCAACAGACTTATAATTTGAGCACCAACTAAGGAAACTTTATTGGTGAATGCCGTCAAATTCGGTGGAAGCTAAAACTTATGTCACGCCTATACCGAGCCAAGCTTAATTGAAGGTGTAGGGACTTGATGGCGGCAACCCTAACGTAAAGTCGAGGGTTAAGGTAAAGTCCGGACAACAAGGTATATGTAATATTATACACTAATATTGCGTCTACCCATATGAAAATATGGTTGTGAAGAAAATCTGTGTAGTGTGGGTTCGATTCCCACCGATAGCACTATAATATACATTACCAAGGACAATAATGAAAACCGTCTCTATGATAATTCTGTCTATTTCGCTAATGGTTCCAACGGATAAAATCCAATGCCCATCTACCGATATTAGGATTGCCGTAGTAACTAAAAATACAAAACTAGTAGAAACTATCTTTAAACAACACGGTTTAAAAATTAATCATAGTTTTAGATGGCGAGAAGATGGTAATTGTACTACAGTGGTTGGCCAATGGCAAAAAGAGCATACCTACAAACAGGCGAGGGATTTGTTTTTTGAATTGGCGAAACAAAAGGAAGTTTTAAGGATATACTAATG
>ERZ724522.287-NODE-287-length-34678-cov-44.107212_pt1 | contig 34678 bp, 32 predicted proteins | sample MGYA00376055_ERZ724522 | MGnify/ENA primary metagenome ERZ724522 (study PRJEB28724, sample SAMN07190884) | wastewater metagenome | isolation source: effluent of sewage treatment plant in Hong Hong | place: Hong Kong | collected 2016-03-17 ...
GTTGAGGATTTAAAAGGCAATAAAAAAGCCCGTTAGGGTTTTACCCCTAACAGGCTTAAAATTACTGCTTGTTTCTTATGCTGTCTTTTTCTCCAATAGCTTGATCGTACCGTGCAAGCTCATGATCAATTCATGGTCGGATGCTGGCTTTAAATGCTTATCCACCAGTTTTAGCAGATCAATTGCAGCCTGAAAAGCTGCCTTTGCGTCAGAAAACTCTATGGCGGCGCTGTCTATTACGCCACCATTTGCTTCTGTCATATCCTTTTCGCCTTTATGTGAATTAGATATGCTTTTGGCTTTCTTCATTGCTTCCGGTACTTCGGAGGCAATCGCAGTCTTGAAACTGCGGAAAGAATCCGCCTTCTCCAGAACGGCTTCCACCGCTCCCCAGCCCTTGCCGCTAATTACTTGACGTGTTCCACGTTGTTCGCTCCCTACAACACCGCCGTATGCAACACGGCGCGCGTTGTTTAAGTACTGTACTCTCGCCCTTGCTACTTCCGGTAAGTCTTTGAATACTTCCTTGATATCCTGAACAAGCGAACCATACAAGGTTGTATCCTTCAAAGTACCTTCGCAGCATAGCAGCAAAGACTTAAACCCTGTCCATTCTGCGCCGCTAGCGGTGTCGCATGCTTTCGCGTTGCTGTAGTCAATCAGAATTAAATCATGAAGATTGACTGGTTCTGCTTTGGCTTTCCGGCCTTTGGTTGCTTTTGTTTCTTTAGTCGTTACGTTAGGTAACAATGCGTTTAGTAAGTTACTCATTTCAAATACTCCATTAGTTAATTAATTAATTAATATGCTATTCGTTTGAATAGCTTGAAGGATTCGCTATTGCTGCAAGTCCTTCAAGATATGCCCTCATTACAAGGGCATAGCATTACATCATAGTTTTGTTGCTCGTTCTATCTTATCGCTAATCATTGAGAAGTTCGCTTTGATCTCGTTCGCGATATGAATAGCGCCTGATATGGTTGGAATCATTACAATCAGGGTGATACTGATAGCTATTAATAAGTGTTTCATGTTGTTCGCCTCTTAGTTAATTAATAAATTTACAGCATGTGAGAAGTATAACTGAATCGGGTCATTCTGTCAAGTTAGCATCGCGTGAGTTCGCGCACTCAGCGGCCTTTCAGGGCTATAAAAGCATTCTTTTTATGGGAATTGAGAGGGGGGAGGGGGCTGTGCGGAGGAAGGGTAGGGTCTTTCTATAGGTAAAGCCCGTACAGCCCAATAAGTAACTCAAGTGTCTGCAGCAAACTTAAGAATTTGCAGCAAACTTAAGAATTTGCAGCAAACTTAAGAATTTGCAGCAAACTTAAGAATTTGCAGCAAACTTAAGCAGTATGCTTACACCATAAGCCCGTACAGCCCGATAAGTAACTCAAGTGTCTGCAGCAAACTTAAGAATTTGCAGCAAACTTAAGTATCTGCAGCAAACTCAAGTGTCTACTGAGATCACCTAAGTTATTAAAAGACTTATGTTTATACCTGATTTTCGGACTTTACATATCTTATAGAGTCCTTTAGGATACGTTCAAGGAGGTTGCAAATGAGAATTAAGTATTGCCCTGGTACAGATCAGCAAGAGAAGCACGGATTACCTGCCACAGAGGAGAATTTCGGGCGACATAGTTCCAGACCTGATGGGTTGCAAGCGTATTGTAAAGCGTGTCAATCGTACAAAAAGAAACAGAATGCATTGAAGAAGCAGCAGTACATTGCTAAGTTGGAGAATTGGATCAGAAGAAAACGTAAAGAGGAGCGAGACGCTGATGGATCTGCTAGATGATTTAGATGGAGATGATTTCGGGGATAGCGGTGGTGCGGCTATCTTGACGAAAAGAAATAAGATGCATTCTAGAAAACAAAGCAAATGCATTGCTACGACTAGGGACGATCTAACCGATCTTGATTTGAGGGGTTCTGAAGCGGATGGAAAGCCCTTAAGTATGTTCGGGAGCAAGGATTATGGTGATGTAGCCTATTTAGGTACAAAGATAGAAAATCCTGCGGAACTTTCATTTCCTTTCACACTTCCTATCGAGGTGGCTCTTAATGAATATCCTGTTAGTGAGATATGTGGCGCATATAACATTTCGATGGAGCGATATGCATTAATAAGTAAGTCAGATGCCTTTGTAGCGGCCTTGGAATCTGCTAAGAGTATGTTATCCAAGGAAGGCATGTCGTTTAAAGTAAAAGCAAAGTTACAAGCAGAGAGTCTGTTAACGACATCATGGGGCATAATCCATGATATTCGAACACCGCACAACGTAAGAGCAGACTTGATAAAATCAACGATCAGATGGGCTGGATATGAGGCTCCCGATGCGCAAGTGGGCGTTGGGGCCGGTTTTTCTATCAATATCAACTTCAGTAGGGAAGATAATACGAGCAGCCACCGCAGCGACAGACACGACACGCGAGGAATTTTAATTGACCATGAATAGCAGTAACACCGCAGCGAAAAGCGCGGGTATCTCCGCAGATGTTGATTACACGCCACCGGCTACCATAGAGGACTTTATTCGGGCGTATCTGCCAAATGAATTATTCTATGCATTCATCATTGGCCCTTTTGGGCCTGTTTCAGGAGATACTGAATATCTGACACCTTCTGGGTGGAAGCCGATAAATAAGTACACACCTGGAGACAAAATAGCGCAATGGACTCCGGATGAATTGGGAGACCCTAAGAATGGAAAGATAGAATTCGTAGATCCTGATGATTATATAGTTACGGAAGCTACGGAATTTATTCATTTCAAGAGCAAGAAGAGTCTGTCCATGATGTTATCGCCTAATCATCGAGTACCGTTGTATGGATGGGATGGAAAATTCAAAGTAGTGACTGCGGCAGAGGCGGCAGCCAAGCCTTCAAAATGTGTAGTGCCGACGGCTTTTGTAGTAGATCGTCCAGGAACGGGAATGTCAGAAGCCTTGCTGCGATTAGGGGTAGCGATAAATGCGGACGGACACTTTCCGCCACGCAGCAAGAAATGCATTATTACGGTAAGGAAAGAGAGGAAGAAGCAGAGAATACGTTACTTACTTGACAGTCTAGCCGTCAACTACGATGAAAGAACTGCAGAGTCTAACAGACCAACAGAGACGAGATTCCTATTCGAGAGTCCATATGTTGGCAAGCGTTTCGACGGAATTTGGTGGAATGCATCTACCAAAGAGCTAGAAATTATTCTTGCAGAGGTTATCTTTTGGGATGGTGCGTATGAAAGCGATGAGCAAGTGTACTTTTCTACAAGCAAGTCGGATGCTGATTTTATTCAGTATGCTGCACATGCTGTAGGAGGGAGAGCGTCTATATCGAAGAATGTAGATAAAAGGAATGATGCATGGTCTCCCGTGTATGTCGTGAGGATTGCGAAGCCTGCGTCTCAGAAGTCAAACGTAATGCTAAGAAAAGATGTAGTAGATATTGAGAGGATGCTTGCTGTGGGGAGTAAGCAGTATTGCTTTTCTACGAAATCGAGTTTCTTTTTAGCAAGGCATGCGGATAGGATATTCGTCACAGGGAATAGTGGCAAGACGACCGGAATGTTGTTTAAGATAGCCTACATGGCTGCTTTGCAAGAGAAAGATCCTCGTGATGGCATACGCAGGACTAGGGTAGTGGTTGTTAGGAATACAGCCACACAGTTAAGGGATACGACGCTATCTAGCTGGAACTATTGGTTTAAGGACGGGCAGGCAGGTAAGTGGTTAGCCACGAAGATGACTTTTATACTCAAATTCGGGGATGTGGAATGCGAGGTGATGTTTCGTGCGTTAGATACAGAGGATGACGTTGCAAGGGTGCTTTCCTTGGAGGTAACGTTTGCAGTACTTGACGAGTTTGTGCAGATTCCTGGAAAAATAATCGAGGCATTATCTGGTCGATGTGGCAGGTATCCTCCGAAGAAAGATGGCGGGGCTACGAATTTCGGCATGTGGGGAGCAAGTAATCCTGGAGAAGAAGGTACCTGGTGGTACAAGTTATTGGTAGAGAACCCGCCAGACAATGTATTTTATTTTCATCAGCCGAGTGGGCTGTCCAAGAGTGCTGAGAATTTGGAAAATTTGCCAAATAATTACTACAAGAATCTGTTGGCTGGTAAATCGAATGCATGGATTAAGCAATTCGTAGAAGCGGAGTGGGGCTATACCATAAGCGGCCAGCCAGTGGTTCCAACCTTTTCAAGGGAGTTACATGTAAGTAGATATGCATTAACTGCGAATAGGAATTTGGAGCTGGTAATTGGGTATGACCCTGGATTAGCAGGGAGTGCATTGATTATAGGACAGCAGGATTTGCACGGAAGGTTGTTGGTGTTCGATGAGATCATACTGCAGAACTACGGGACGGAGCGCATGATTAGAGATAAGTTACTACCGTTGCTGAAGCATAAGTACGATCAGTTCGATGTGGTCATTGCTCCAGATCCTGCAGCAAATTCGAGGAGCATGAGTAACGAGACATCGATCGTGCAGATTCTTAAAGACCATAGATGGCAGAAACATTGGCGAGTAAAGGTGGATGATACGAATTTACTTGCACCTCGATTGGAGGCGATTGAGCACTACACGACAAGGATAACGGAGATGGGGCCAGCGTTGCTTGTAGATCCTAATTGTAAGGTGTTGATACGAGCGTTGTCGGGTGGGTGGAGGTATGAAAAGACAGGAAACGGGATAGAGAAATCAATGCCGGAGAAGAATGAATTTTCACATCCTGGCGATGGGTTTGGATACTTATGTCGTTACCATGTAAGATATGATAGAGGTAATGCGAGGAGGAGTAGGCGAGATGCGTTTACTCCGCCGATGTTTAATAATCCGTATATCGGTCGATAGGGGATACTATGTTAGATGATGGCAGCAGGGTAGGTGGGGCGGAAGTGGAGGATATCACTGTTGGGGAAGCAAGTGGTGAAGAGATTGTTGTTCCGAAGCTTAACGACGAAGGGGTTGCAGCGCTTGGAATAGCGTTGAGATCCAAGTTCGAGGCGTATAAGAAAGACAGGTGGTTGTATGAGCAGCAGTGGCTGAAGAACAATAGGCAGATATCGGGTGAGTACGATCCTGAGCTTAAGAAGGCGATTGGCAACAGGTCGTTGGCGTACCCGAAGCTAACCAGAGTGAAATGCATATCTACACTTTCTCGGCTGATGAATTTGCTCTTCACGGCAGGGGAGAAGAATTATGAGATTGCAGCATCACCTGTACCAGACTTAGAGACAGAGGATCTGGATGATGTACTGAAAACACTTGCAGTGAATGCATCGGGAGAGGAGGTTGAGGAGGCGATAAAGAATTTTGCCAAGGCGAGGGCGAAGCGATTGGAGTTGGAGATTGATGACCAATTGCAAGAACTTGGAGGCGATAAGAGTCTTTCTTACGTAGCGTTGTGTCGTAAGGTGATAATGAGTGGTATAAGGTATGGGATCGGGGTATTGGAGGGGCCGTTTGCAACACAGCACATATCCAGGACGTGGACGAGAGATTCGGATGGGGCGTTGGTGGCGACGAAGGTGGAGAAGTACAGACCGATGTTTGACTTTGTACCATTGTGGGACTATTACCCTGATTTGAGTGCCAAGTACTTGCATCAAATGGAAGGGCGGTTCAGAAGGATCGTTATGACTAAGAGTGCGCTGAACGATCTGAAGGAGCAGATGAAGTCTATCGTGCTTGACGATAAGATTGATGCCGTTATTAGAAAATATCCGGATGGGAACTATACCCCGCAGACATTTGAGACAGAGTTGAAATCGGAAGGCAGTCAATCGGCGTCAAGAACAGAGTCGCGAGGTAAGTACGAGGTTATGCGATGGGTTGGCAATGTGTCCGCGACGGCGATGAGGAAAGCAGGCATAGAAATACCGGAAGGTCGGGATACTGACGATGTTCTGATCCACGCGATGTTTGTAGATAACATAGTCATTATGTTGCAGATAGATCCGTGGTCGAGTGTTACGAATGGTGAGACGGTGCAGATGTTCCACCATTTCGTTTTTGAAGAAAGTGAATCGAGTGTATTAGGCGAAGGTCTGCCGGAGATTGTCAGAGATAGCCAATTAGGAGTCTGTGCGGCTGCTCGTTTGATTTTGGATAATGCATCAGTAATGCGCAATTTTGAGGTTAACAGGGAGTTGCTAGTCCCAGGGCAGGATATTTCTACGATTTCTACGGATAAGTGTTGGTATAGGGAAGATGGGCCAGCAACGGCGCATATCCCTGCGGTTAGGGTGGTAGAGCTGCCTACCAATCTGCCAGAATTGATGAATATCATGAGGGTCTTTAAGGATTTGGCTGATGAAGAAACTTTTGTCAGTGCTGCCACGGGAGGAGATATTCAAAAAGGGCCTTCAGAACCGTACAGAACTGCAGCAGGAGCTTCAATGTTGCATGGTATGGCTGCACTACCCTTCAAAGATGTTGTGCGCAATTTCGACATGTTTACGGAGTCTGTGCTAGGTGCCATGATAACTTTCAATAAGGCGTTTAATAAACATATTGAGGGTATAAGAGGTGATTTCAGACCTGTAGCGAGAGGTGCAACTAGTCTGATAGCCAAAGAAGTACTTGGAGTGCAGTTGGATAATTTCGCTACAACGCTCACGGATGAGGAGAAAAAGTACGTTAAGTTCAGAAACTTAGCGGCTGCGAGGGTCAAAGTTCGAGATTTGGACGATGAAAGTGTGATTGTTAGTGAGCGCGAGGCTAAACAGATTGACGAAGCTGAGCAACAAGCTTTGGCTAAGCAACAAGCGCAACAAGATGAGATGCTGAGAGCAGAAATACGTAAGGTTCTGGGGGATGCATTTAAGTCAGTTGCGTTGGCTAACAAGAACATGGCTGCGGCGGAAGCACAGTCGGTAGAGGTGGTGTTGAATGCAATGGAGCAAGGAATAAATGCTGCAGAATTAACAGGAAAAGGAGGTGGTGATGGACAAGGGAATACAGGAGGAGCTGCAGGAGGTCAACAGGCGACTGCAGATACTAATGAAAGACCCGCAGCAATCGGAGTTGGCGCAGTTGCTGGCCAAGAAGATGTCGTTGGAAGCGGAGAGGGTGCTCAAGGAGCTGTCCCAGGGGGCGGACTCGCATAGCAATACGTTGTTTTCAAGAGGTGCTGAGTTTGCTCTGATTCAGAAATGGCACACAGAGCTTCTCAGATTGCCGTTAAGAATAGAAATGAGACTAAAAATAAAGGATGAATGATGAACGAAGATGATTTGAATACTGGAGGTGTGGCAGATGGAGCTGATCCATTTGATAGTGCGTTTGATAGCTTCGTTAAGGGGCAAGTACCGGAAGAAGAACAAGGAACGGCTGGTTCAGGAGACTCGGTGGACACTGGAGAATCTCAGGAAGGCAGCGAGGCAAGCGAAGAGGGAAGTGGAGAAGTCGGGGATGTAGAGGACAATTCTGGAGGAAGTGAAGATGAGAATACTCAAGGCGAGCAGCCTGCTCAAGGTAGTGAAACTGGTGAAAACACCGAAAGTAAGTCTGATACTAAAACTTCTGAGAAGAGGGTCGAAGATGATCCGGTAGCAAGACGGATTCAATTGCTTGAGGATGAACTGGCAAAATTGAAATCGACGAACACACCTCAAGCATCTGTGAAGGAAGAAACAACACCGGAAGAACCTGTGTATTCTTCGGATGAAATGGAGAGCCTTAAGAAGTATAAGGATGAGTGGGGAGAAGTAATGAAAGGGGAAGCGCTTATTCGTAGAGGCGAATATAAAGAGCTTACGGAATATATCTTCAATCAAGTATTTGAAGCGATATCACCACTGATTAGATATGTGCAGGATCGCAGTCCGAGAGATCAGTACAGAGACTTAAAGTCTGAAATTGAGGATTATGATGATGTGAGAGATAAAGCTGTTGATTGGGTTAAAACTCAGCCAGCATTCTTGCAAGCGACGTATAACGAAGTCATAGAGAAAGGTAGTGTAGAGCAGGTGGCAGAGCTTATCCGGCACTTCAAGGAGACTACAAACTATGGGAAAACAGCACCTGCACAAACTGCAGCAAAGCCAGATGTTCGTAAGGTCGAGAAGAAGGCAGACCCAGATGTTAAGCGAGCAGCCAATGCACTCAAGCTCGTACAGACAAAACAAAGCAATAAGGCAGGATCTGCCGACCCTAACGACTTCGATAGCGCGTTTGATGAATTTGCAAAAGTGAAGTAGATAATTGCCTCAAATCGATTGTTTTAAAAGTACTTTTATGTGTAGAATCGTAATATGCGGTAGAAGTAATATGCATTTCTAGTACGACGCCAATACAAGCTGGCTGTACGATTAGGGTTGATAAACAAATTATCATTAACTAGGAGATTAATATGGTAGCAACAGTTTATGGAGATATTAGTCCTCGTACAGCGGCTTGGGCCGTGACAGAGTTGTTAAAACGAGGCATGCCTTTTTTATTGCTTGAGAAGTTTGGTCAAGCGTTTGTAATGCCTACGAAGGCTACTAAAGTAGCTAAGTGGAGACGTTACTTCTTATCAGGTTCTACAGGTGCTGCCGGTGATGGCAACCCTGCAAGCAACTATTACATTCCACTAGCAACTACACCTTTAATTGAAGGTGTTACGCCGAGTGGTAAAAAACTAGTCAATCAAGACTATACCTCTACATTGGATCAGTATGGTGATTATGTAACCATTACTGATGTGGTTGAAGATACTCATGAAGACCCAGTGTTAGCGCAAGCTACTGAAGTATTAGGTGAGTCGGCTGCTATTACAATCGAAACAGTACGTTTTAACGTAGTTAAAGCAGGTACAAACGTTGTGTACAACAACGGTGCTAACCGTGCTGCAGTTAATACAGCGATTACATTGGCAAAACAACGTCAAGTTACTACCGCGTTTGCTCGTCAAAATGCGCGTAAGATCGCTAACCAAGTTATGTCTACTCCTAACTACAATACTCAACCAATGGAGGCATCTTACTTTGCGTTGTGCCATCCAGACCTGGAAACAGATATTCGTAATTTGGCTGGTTACATCAATCCAAAACAGTATGGCACAGTCACTCCTTACGAAAGTGAGATTGGTAACGTGGATCAAGTACGTTATTTGACCTCAACAATCTATGAGCCGTGGGCAGATGCTGGCGGTGCCAAAGGTTTGATGAGATCCACGAGCGGAACGAATGCAGACGTGTACCCAGTAATTTACTTGGCGAGAGATGCATTTGGTATTGTTAGCTTGAAAGGTAAGAATTCTCTCCAACCTATGGTTGTTAACCCAAGACCTGCTCCTGGAGATCCTTTGGCGCAACGTGGAACTGTTGGCTGGAAAACATACAATGCTACAGTAATCCTTAACGATGCTTGGTTGTGTCGTTTGGAATGTGCTGCTACAGCTTAATAGTTTAATTTAATAGCCTTAAATTAGGAGATTGAAATGGCATTTACTACAAATACACAGACGAACGCTGATGGTGTTCTGAAACGTGCTCAGGGTGTAATCGTGTCTGATGGTGGCGCTGCTGCAGCGCTTACTATTACGTTAGGATTTGCTCCTACGCATATTAATTTTCAAAACGTGACTGATCGTATTGGGGATGAATGGTTTACTGGGATGACTTCTGGTAATTCTATTCATACCATTGCTGCCGGTACTCGTACTCTGGAAACGACGAATGGTATTACCGTTAGTGGAAATACATTTAGTTTGACCGCGACTACAATGGCGGCGAGCAAAACATTTGTTTGGCAAGCTGAGGGGTAATTAAATGAGACGTATCGTAAGTATAGAATCTGAGAAAGGCGGTTTTGTTGTCGAGGTTTTTGATCAGAAACAAGAAGCTGAGAATAACAAACCGGCGAAGAGTAGAGATGCGGTTACATACAAAGATCCGTACAAACGATACGTCTTTAAGAATTCTGAAGTATCGAATATGGTTGAGTTTGTAGAAAAGGCGATCGAACTGTATAAACCGGAGAAAGAGGTGAGTACTGAGTTTGATAAAGCTTTCGAGGAATTTTCTATGGAGGAAAAGGATGACTGAGCAAGTAGGTGATGAATGGGAAGATCAAGATGTGGCAGATTTAGTCGAGACAAATAAGATTATTGACGAGCCTATCCAGCGTAAAAAGACTGCAAATGTTAAGAGCACAGAAAAACGTGTTCGAATCATACTGGAAGAGAACGATGAGATACCTCCGACAGGTCAGTTTATTGGGCATAACGGGGTAAGTTATATTCTGCAGCCTGGCAAGGAAGCGTCAGTACCAGCTAAGCTATTGAATGTGCTTAACGATGCCATTAAATCTATTCCGATTACTGATGGGTCTAACACAGTAATTGGGTATAAAGATAAATTACGGTTTCCTTACAGAGTGCTAGGACAGGCGGTTTAATATGAACCTGAAAGAGCAGTTAGATGAGTTAAGGTATAGGTTGCTGAGAGATACTAGCAATATTATTGCTGGGTATAAGAAGGACTTTTTGTACTCTGACGATCAACTGCTCCGGTACATCCGAGAGGCGGAGTATAAATTCGCAAGAGAAACGCATATTCTGCAAGATAGTGTATCGCCACTGCTCACGCAGGTAATACTTAAGACGGGCGTGTCTGTGTATGAGCTTAACTGCGCGGTATTTGAAGTGGTTAGCGCAAGGTATGACACATGCATTACTGACCTTACTCGTACTGGCCATTTCGAGCTTTACAATCGGAGTACAGGAGAAGATACATTTGATTTGTACACTGTATCAAATCAGACTCAAGATACTGGAGCACCAATGGCGTTTTCTACTGATGAAGGTTCTGTAGGGAAGAATTTTGGAGCATCCGTGAATCTTAAGGTTTACCCTACACCCTCAGCAACTGAAGATGGAAATAAGGTGTATTTGAGGGTTTGCAGGTTGCCTATGAGGTCTTATGGGGTTGATAAGATGGAGTCTAGTGCTTGTGAGTTTCCTCTCGACTATCAGTTAGATGTACTTTCTTGGGCGGCTTTCAGGGCTTTGGAAGGTCTCGATGCAGATAAAGGTGCTCCAATACCTGCAGAGAAGCACCGATTAAATTTCGAGGCTGCAGTAGCAGATGCTAAAAAGAAACTGCATAGACAGATGCATGCGCCTATGCGGATTGGGTATGGTGGCGCTGGGCTTTCCTGGAGATAAGAATGGAATTCTCGATTAGTGAGTTCGCGGGGATTAGAAACACTGTCTACCCAGAGAGACTTAATGACGGGTTTAAATTTGATAATCCAGGATTTCAACGGGAGATACCTCCTGCGGATTTAACAGTAGCTGAAAATGTTGATTTTGATGACAGTGGGTATCTGGTAAGCAGGGAAGGTCTGGAGTTTAAGGTAGCTGGAGATTTTCATTCTCTGTGGTCTGATGGTACTACGGCATTGGTTGTCCAAGATAAGGTTTTAAAGAATCTTTCTACTGATTTCACACTCACTAGTTTAGCGACGGTACAGAGTGATAGTCTGTGCTACTTGTCATTAAATAACGTTATTTACTGGTCTGATGGTGTTGCGGCTACAGGCGTGATTGAGAATGGCGTCAATCGGAGTTGGGGGTTAGCCATACCGCAGATACAGTCCATAACTAGAGTCCCTGGAGAATTGTTTGCAGGGAGATATCTGATAGCAATCTCTTATGAGCGAGAGGATGGGCAGGAGAGTGGTGTGGCTATGCCTGTCTTGATGACTGCAGAAGTAGGTGGAGGTTTTCGAGTGACCTGGGATATAGATGCAATCCCTTCAGATGTGGGGAGAGTGATCCTGTATTCTTCTGATGCTAATGGGGAACAGTTATTTAGGATAGGTAGCGTAGCGTCTGGCGTAGGCTATATCGAGCTGAGATCGAGTCTTTTAAAGAGCAATGCATTGAGAACGAAGTATCTTGAGAGACCTCCAGCATGTAGTGATATAACGTATTTCAACGGGCGGATCTACATGGCTGTAGGGGCGAACATAATTGCAACATTGCCATTTGGGTACGAGCTTGTAGACATGTTAGATTTTATATCTGTAGACGGGACTCAGATAACGATGTTACGGGCTGTGGAAAATGGTATTTTTGTAGGTACGCAGAAGGGGATAACTTTCCTCGGAGGTAAGGATCTTAAAGATTTTACATCTACTTTAGTTAGGGAGTCTCCGGTAGTTAAAGGATCTGCAGTATATGCAGATGGAATGAAGGTTACAGGAAGGAAAGAGTTGTCTGGGTTGAATGTTGTCTTATTCACTACAGAGGATAGCATAATGGCAGGACTCCCTGATGGGGACTTATTTAACTTTACACATGACAGATATAGGTTTTCTGGAGGTAGTCAGGCTGCGGCTGCTTTCATAGATACTAATGTTAAGCATCAGTATTTGGTAGTGCAGCAAATCAATTAAGGAGCGATTATGACAGCAAGAATTAGTACAGGGCTTAGAAACTTTCTAGCAGAATCAGGTAGTGTGAAAGACGCTTTGCATGGTGGCAAGATTTATGTGTATTCAGGGTCTCAGCCAACTACAGCAGATGCGGCTCCAACAGGTACGTTGTTGTGCATATTTACAGATGCATCTGGGGCACATACAAATGAAGTAGCTGCTACAGGTACAGTTACGTTAACTGGCGGTGGGTCAGGATCAGTCAATTCATTAACTGTTGACGGCATTGCTTTGTTAGATGCAGCAGTTAATTTTAATACGTCCTTGACTCAGACAGCGGCAGATGTTGTCACAGCGATTAACGCGACTCAGAGCAACCCTGATTACATAGCATCGTCTTCAGGTGCAGTGATAACAATTACGGCACGTCGAGGCACAGGGGCTGAGGCAAATGGTCTTGTAGTTGCATCTACGACTACAACAATTACTAAAACAGATGTCAATATGTCTGGTGGTGTAAGTTCTGCTAATGGGCTTAAATTTCAGCAATCGGCTAGTGGCATTCTTTCCAAACTGGCAAGTCAAACATGGTCTGGAGTTGCGTCAGCAACTGGTACGGCTGGATGGTTTAGATTTGTTGGCCCGATAGCGGATACAGAAGCTCTGGATTCTGCAGGTACACAGATCCGTCTGGATGGTGCGGTGAGTACAAGCGGACAGCAACTCAATTTTAGTAGCACGTCGTTCACTGTCTTGGGCACACAAACAATCACTTCTTTTGATATTACAGTTCCAGCTAGCTAATTATGGCAGGTGACGCTTCTTTCGAGATATTCTCTGGAATAACAGTATTTGGAGTTGGTTATACAGAGATTATTGGAGCTTCAGATGAGTCTGCGCTATTACTGGTAGCTTTACAGGTATCTGGTGTAGGGGTAACTGCATCGGCTGGAACAGGAGTCGTGCAGATTCCTATGTTTAAGGTGGCTGCTGGGGGGCAGGGTGTCACTGTAAGTCTTGGAGCACTTGATGTTTCTGGTCAAGGTATAGCGGGGGAGGTAGGAGACTCTGCATCAGGGGGCATAGCTCTTAGTACTACGATTCAACCTGTAGGATTGGGAATAGCAGGAAGAGTTGGAAGGGGGTCTATTAGTCTTGGGGGTCTCGATGTATGGGCAAATTCGCACGATAATTTAAGTGAGTTAGCTCCTGTAGACGTAACGGCTCAAGGGTCTGTGGGTTATGTAGGTACGTTAGAGATTGAGTTCCAGCCTTTCGGAGTTGAGGGATCTGGAAAAACCGAGATTCTTGGAAGAGGTACGATTAATCTAGGTTCTGTCTTTGTATCTGGACAGGGTTTGAGAGAATCGGAGGGAATTGGGTCTGTCGGACTAAGAAGATTAATTGTATCTGGCAATGGATTGGTAGGAAGAGTAGGGTCTGGCTCGATAGAAATACCTTTCCTAGATATCGAGAGTGCTGGATCAGCCAAGGTAATAGGGTCTGCGTATGTAGAAATCTACCCTCTGCAAGTTGATGGATTTGGCGAGACTGAAATACTCGCTCCAGTCTTTAGAACTATTACGCTAAACACAAGAATAAACGCAGCGAGTGAGTACACTAACTTCGGATTTAACAGTATGTGTGTCTTCAATGGAATGCATTTAGTTGCGTCTGAGGCAGGTATATATGCTGTTGCTGGGGACACGGATGATGGTGTTGCGATAACTTCCAGGGTTAAAAGTGGTATAACTGATTTGGATTCGACTGAGTATAAGAGGATATCTCAGTTGTATATTCATGGGACGATGGATAGCGGGCTTACATTGTCCTTGACGACGGAAGATGGGGAAGAGAGAAAGTATAGAGTGACCCAGGAGAATGAGAGGGTTAAGGTACTTAGATTTCTTACTGGTAGAGGCGTGTACTCAAGAAATTGGCAGTGGGGTTTGGAAGGGAGATTTAAGGTAGAGCAGTTAGTGATGGAGGTGGAACCGCTTCCACGGAGGATTCGATGACTTCTAAGTCTTTAGTAATTGATAGTTCAATAGAGACAGGGCCAGTCAACTTCACGTTTTTAAATAATCGAGAAGAAGCTAAACAGCATATGTACGATGCTAGGAAATTTCTGGCATCCGTTAAATCAAAGTACGGTGTGTACGATAGGGTAGCTGCTGGAGATCCTGGTGGATTCTTCCATGAGAGCATCGATCTACCGGATGGTACGAGAATATCAGTATCTACAAACGATGGTGTAGACACGGCCATAATTGCAGCGCCTTCAAGGGTTATAGAGAAGGAAGAGAAGGAGGAAGAGCAGGAATTTAAGCCTACTATAGGGCAGGATTTCTTTGTTGGGATTAGGTATGTGGCTGGAGGCAATCCAGTAAAACCTCCTTCTGGGTATAGAACGATATTTACTATGGATGGTGAGACGTACACACAGAGGCATGTGGTGCCTCATCTGTGTCTGTGGGTGCCGGATATGAAAGGAGATGATTCTGATGAGCGTCTTGTAGTGTCTAACAGGAATTCGATAATAGGGGCGAATTTAGATGACCCAGATGAGTTTTTTATAAATGGGTTCATATCTAGGCCACATTTTGATGCGTCTGACGAGTTTCCTTTAGGGCTATTCAGGTCAGAGAATTGGATTGTAAGAGAGGGTGTGTTGGAGGGGGATACGTACTGGGATGTACTTATAACACACAAATCACTACCTCCTGAAGGGAGGTATGATGTAAAAGTATGTATTGTAGGGGCAGATTGCTTGGTTACAACACCTGCTGAGTTTGAGGTTGTGATGACTTTTGGAAAGTTTAACGTAGCAAAGAGATTCAAGGTTAGCGAATTTACTGCATATACTAAGTTAACAATGCCGAAGGGATTTTTTTGGAAGAATACACAAGTGACAAATGTTTCAGGGAGTGATAAAGAGATATGGTACAGAGATAATGACGTTCAGGGAGATATGAATCAGGGGTTTCATTTTAATAACAGACCATTCGATTATGGAGAGAATCCTCATGGGCCTAATTGGTGGCAAGGCGGTATTACAGGCTATTTAGATCATAACCCGATAGAAGATCAGAACAAGACATATTTGAATGTAGTAGATCCTGAGGAAGGTGATAATGATGGGAAGCCTTTCCTTATAGAGGGGTTCTTTAATCCAAATGCGGAGGCAGATTATGATGACCCTAATGGATTTTATTCTTTTGAAGATACTCCTCAGGGATACATATCGTTTCGGGACCGTTGTGGAGCGAATCCGGTTAGATCGCAAAATAGGTATTGGGCGGTCTTGCCATTGGGCACGGCTGGACAGAATGTGGCGACTAATGCGTTTATTCCGAGAACGTTCGAATGTGCTAAGGATGTAGATGAAAATGGGGGAGCTTTTAGTGTAGGGTTGCAGGTCTTTTTGAATTTAGGGTCTTCGAATGAGACTGAATTAGAGGTTAAGATTCCTGGAGTAGCGCCTGGTACACCGCTTGTGTTTAAATCTCTTTTGTCTGGAAGAACTATAGTCGCAACTGCAAATAATTTTCCTAGCAATAATGGTGCTGGGGAGTTTGCCATTCGGAATAAAAATGTGTCGTGCTTATATGGGGTTATTCCTAGACTAGAGGTTTTTTCTGATGATCCTGATGAGTTTGGACCACTTATAGATCCGTTTTATCTCAGTTATGTGGTTACGGATGATGAAGCTCCAGGAGGACCTCCTTTTTATATAAGGGCTTATACAAGAGAGACGGTGGTTGATTCAGAACTGAGCACATCAGAATTGAATGTTACAGTGGAGGGTCCGATGACACCGTATCTTGAGTTGGGGGGATATGCTTTTGGGATGGCTCCGATATTGAACGGATGGAAGTATGAGGTGTTGGAAAAGATTTATTGGCCAGCTGGAAAATAATTTAGGAGTGGTGTATGGGTACAGGTACGTTTGGAGCAGGTACTACGCTTTACACGGATTTCATTGCTGCAGGAGATAATAAGAGTGCTCTTGTAGCGGAAGCGTTAGATGATGCTGGTGCATTTGCGGAGGAGGCTCAAGATAGAGCATTAAAGGTGCTTGAACAGTTAGGTAGTTTCAGTGTTCAGATTCCGGTTGTAACAGCGCCTATAATTCCGATACCAGAGGCGAATCTGCCTGTTTTGGGGGATGCGCCACAAGAACCTACAGATTTGTTAGCGTCATTTCCAGCAGCTCCAGAGGTTCCTTCTCTTGGGAGTGTTAGCAGTATTTCGTTGCCGCAAGTGCCAGAGTTTAATGAGGTGGCTCCAATCATATCGAATATTGCAGCCCCAGCAGCATTGAATGCTAGCTTGCCTGCGGAGCCATCTTTAAGTAATTTAATACTTCCAGACTCTCCAGGTTATACACTTCCGCCTGTACCTACACTGGCAGGGCTGAACTTGCCCGTTCCACCTTCAATAGATATTCCATTCTTCTCTGAAACGGTCGGAGAGTTACCTCTGGCACCGTCGGTCGAGTTTGCTTGGAATGATGTGACGTATTCGTCTACTTTGCTAGATCAATCAAGAGCAAAATTGTTAGATGTGATAAGCGGAGAGGTACAAGCATTGTCTCCAGAAGCTGAGGAGGCGATATGGAATCGGGCTAGAGATAGAGAAGCTAGATTGACTCAAGGGTCGATAGAGGCTGCTATGAGTAGTTTTGCTGCAAGAGGCTTCCAATTGCCCTCTGGTACTCTAGTGAGGATCGTGCAAGAGGCTCTTCAGGAACAGCTACAGAAAGAGTCGAGCCTGTCGCGAGACATAATGATTAAGCAGGCTGAGATGCAGGTTGAGAATTTTAGATTTACACTTACGGCGGCGATACAGCTTGAAGGTAAGCTAATCGACTCATTTAATTTGGCGCAAGCTAGATCGCTGGACGCAGCTAAATTTACATTCCAATCATATATAGAGCTGTTTAACGCGAAGGTTTCGTTGTTCCAGGCTGATGTGCAGGCATTTCAGGCGAAGGCGGAGATATTCAAAACACAGCTTCAGGCAGAACTGGCGAGATTGGAAATATACAAGAGTGAGATCGAGGGCCAGAAACTTGTGGCGCAACTTAACGAGAGTCAAGTGCGAACATACGTAGCTCAGCTCGACGCAATTAAAACTGTAGCAGATATTTATAGGGCGCAGGTAGATGCTGCCAAGGCTGTTATAGAAGCTGATGGTGTTAAGGTAGAAATGTTCCGATCTCAGATTGCTGGGTATGAATCTCTAGTGAAAGCAAAATCTGCTGAATTCGAGGGGTATGCTACGAGAGTGCGTGCAGAGGCTACCAAGATTGATATGTATACGGCCAAGACACAAGCATTTAAGAGTAGGGCAGAAGCTTTTGATTCTTTGGTTAAAGCTACGCTTGGTGCTAGCGAGCTGGATTTCAAGCAAAAGCAAGAATTCCCGCTTGAGGTATACAAACAAAAGACATCAGGGTATCTTGCGGCTATTCAGGCAGAGAGTTCTAGGATCAATGCGTTAGCTGATGTGTACAAAACTAGGGTAGATGCATTCGCAGCGACTGAGGGGGCTAAGAGTGAACTAGCTAAGGCACAGACAGAAGTACTGAAGTCAGTAACAGATGCATCCGTAGCTCAGGCTGAGTTGTCATTGAAGGCAATTGATCAGAATATCAGGATGGCCATAGCGGCTCATGAAACAGCGCAGCAATCGCTTAGAGCAGCAGGGCAGTTGGCGGGTCAGCTTGCTGCAGCTGCGTTATCTGCTAGGAATATTAGTGCTAGTCTTTCTTCTAGTGACCAGTTCGGCACTCAGAATAGTATTTCTACAAGTTCTAGCGATTCAACGTCTACGATTACACAAACGATTGCAAGTGATAATCTAAACGTTAACTACAATTACAATTCGAGGTAATAAGATGGCTTTACTACTTGAGGATTTATTAAAGAAACAGCAAGCGTCTGGGCAAATAAAAACTGCAAGTGACGCGGCACAGAGACGTGTTCCTAGAAATATTATCAATGAGCGCCCGATTCAGTTGCCTGACGCGAGTAAATCGGCAGCTATTGCTGGAAAGGATTTTGTTGGGCCTAGAAATAATCCTGGTATTACGTCTAAGGAAGCGCAAAGCTTTATAAACAGACCGGCGTTTGAAACGATTGCAGAACAGTCTAAATCGAATGCGATAGGGAAGCTTAAGCGAATAGGTCAAATAGCTAAGGGATTAGCTACCCCCGCTGCAATATTAGCACCTGCGGCTGGTTTGATTCCTACGCTAGTGGATTCGAAGGCTACTAAACAACAAAAGATTGATGCTGGGGTAGAGGCTGCAGGGAGTATTGGCGGAGGGATTGCAGGAGCTACACTTGCGAAGACAGGAATCGCGTTAGGAAATATTGTAAGAAGTGCGCCCTTACCGCCTTTAGCGAAGCTTGTTGCAACAGTAGGAGGAGCAGCATTAGGATCTTTCGGAGGTCAAGCAATTGCGCAGAAGGCTTTGGAAGAACAACCAAATCAGCTCCCTGTTGTAGAGACACCGACGGAACAAGTGGCAGCTCCAGAAGTTCCTGTAGCTCAGCAATTCGTGCAGCAACTTACTCCTACTAAAGTAGGTGGTGGGGTTTCTGCAGGGTCTGCAGGAAGAGGTACATCTCTTCTTGGGATCGCTAATAGAAGGCTGGCAGAGAACCAAGCACTGCTTAGCAGACCAGGTGCTGTAGAAGTAATTAGGGGGCTGCAGAGATCAGCGTTTCTTGGGGATGGAGTAGAGGTTTCTTTAGAGCCTGGAGTTGAGATTGGGAGAGAACGAGAAGGGAGAGCTTTCGGACAGCCTGGAGTAGCGGCCACAGAATTAAAGACAGAAGCGCTTCGCGATGTTGAAGGGATGAAGCTTGCGGGGAGACTTACGGCTGCTAACAGACCTCTTTCGTTTAATCAGCTACAAGGTATGCTAGCGCAGCAAGCTCTGACCGGAACACCGGAAGAAGCTGCAGCAGCTATACAGCAGGCTGAAACATTAGGACAGTTAAAGAATGCATTCTCAGGAAAGAAGAAGCCTGCGAGTGCTTTTGAAGTTGAAAAGCGTAGACTTGCGGAGGTTCTTTCAGATCCTGAGATTTCTGAGGATGACCGAACAATAGCGCTTAAAAGAGCTAATGAGCTTAAAACTTTGGAGTCTTTACTAGGGAATTAAAGTATGGCAACTATTGGCAATAAGGAGTACTTGGAGTCCTTAAAAGCTAGGCAGAACTCTAGTTTCTTGGGGGATCTGCCTAAGTTTGCGAATATAGGGGCTAGGCAATTTGTAGGTAGCTTGGGGACTATTCCAGAAGCAATCGGAGCTGTAACGGGGAGACCGAAGCTACAACAAACTGGTCAAGTGTTTAGACAGGGGCAAGAGAAAGTAATCCAGGAAGAAATTGTTCCTACTCTATCGAGAGAGGGAAAGAAAGTATTCAATGCTGGTATTGAGGATGTATTTAAAGGCAATGTCGGTGTTGGCAAATTCGTGCTGGGAAAATCGGCGCAGTTTCTGCCGACTACACTTGCTGGAGGTGTTGCTGGTGCTGGTATTAGAGGTGCTGTACCTCAGTTGTCGCGAGGGGTAGCGTTTGCTACGGGGGAGGCGTTAGTAACTGCTCCATCAGGTGCTAGCAGACAAGCATCGGAGATTGACGCGGCTCCGAGTAATGCACTTCTGCAAACCTCAAAGGCTTATCAGAGAGCGTATGCACAACATGCAGATAAACCAGAGAATCTTAGAGATGCTATAGCTAGGGCTGCTACTAAGGCAGAGGCTTTACCGACGGGAGCATTATCGAGTGCTGCTGCGACAATAGCAGGGTCTGTTGTTGCGTCACGATTAACTAAGGGTGGTGCAGGTGGTGTGTTTGGAGCTGGCGCTGAGACAGCTATGGGTGTTCTAAAAGGGGCGTCTCAAGGTGCTAGACGAGAGGCAGTACAGGAAGCAGCACAATCATTCTCTGAATCGATTGCTGGGGATCTGACGACAGCTAATTTTACGGATCCATCTGCAGCTAAGATCGATAGCTTGATGAAAAATGCAGCATTGGCAGCGGCTGAAGGAGCATTGTTAGGATCATCATTGGGAGCATCAATTGGGGCTGTTCAGGGCAGACTTAATAAGATGACGGCGGATAGAGTTCAGGCTGCGGACAAGAAAGTAGCAGAAGCGCAATCGTTGCAGCCAACAAAACCATCAGGCGATTCTGGTTCGGTACGACCTGTAGTTACGGAGGAACAAAAAGCTCAAGCTGCAGAAGTTAAGGATTCTGCTGTTGAGGATATTGCTCAAGCTGCCAAGGCTCAAGCAGACGCGAACACACTTGAAGGAATTCAGCCAGTTGAAGGAGTTAAGCAGAAAAGCACTGTCCTATCAGAAATGGCCAGAAGCGACCTTGTTGAGGAAGCTAAACAAGCAGGCATCCAATTCAAAGGCGTAAGTTCTGAACAATTGAGAGGACAACTTCAGGTATCGAGAGATGCTGCTAATGGAGTTAAAAGTCCTGAGGTAGACAGATTTAACATGTCTAAGGAACTAGATAGCGTAGGAGATACGATAGGCGTAGCAGTGCCTAAGAAACTTCGCAAACAGTTATTGAATGCACTATCTGGGGTAGAGACTGCAGAGGAAAAGCTATCTATTCTTGAAGTGATGCAAGAGATGCACAAGAATACTAAATCTATCGCGATTGAGGATACATTTACCGAGTTACGTAGGCGGTTGTCGGAGAATGTAGCAGCTCCTAGAGAAGTGGTAGAAGAGCAAGTTGCTGCGCCAACGGAGAGCATAGAAGATCTTACAGATGGCCCAGCGCTTCAGTTGGGAGACCCGTCTAAGGTAGTTCCTTTTGAGGTTATTAAGGCTAGAAGATCTCCGTTACCGGAGGAATCGTCTAGCTTCACGTTGCCTGATTTTAGTACGGTAGCGGCAAGCAATGTGCGGATTCCTGAAGGTATACCTCAACAAATAGCGCCTGTGCAGGCTGCTCAGGTGGAGGCTCCTGCAGAAGATAAATTACCTCTGACGACATCGGTCAGCAAGCCAAAATTATTGGAGTTTAAACAAGAGAAACCTGCAGAAAAACAAGTGCTCAATGCACCCGAAGAATTGGAGGTTCTTGAGCGCACGAGTAAATTAGACAGACCACTTACGGTTGAGGAACGGATCGTGGAAGCGGCATCTATCGAAGATGCTGTAAGGGAAGCAGAGGATCTGCCTGCTACTGGAGAGGAGCTATCACAAGATCAAGTAGCGGAGTTTTCTGATTATGTGGAGAGGTTTCCTGACGTTGCTGAAAGGTATGTTCGGATTGGGATAGCTAAGAAATGGACTAATGAAAAAGTCTTGGCAGAGATCAGGAAGAATGTACCTGCTAAAGATGTCGCTACCAGAATACCTACGATATCTCAGGAGGAGCAAACACTTAGAAACATAGAGGCATCTCAAGACTCGGTTAAGCGTAAGAAAGAGCAGAAGAGCGTTGTATCTGAAGCAGAAGCAGCAAGAGAGGAGCTTAAAGATATATCAGCATCTCTTAGAGAAATGTCTGCGGCTGATGATCTCTTTGATGTTCTAGTAGATTCCGCAGTAGATGCATATTTCACAGGGACTACAAGACAGGCTAAGGCTACAGAGCTTAGGGATGTTCCAGATGTTAGAGCTGTCACTAATAAAGATCTGAGAGTGCCTAACAGGAAAATGACTGCTGATGGGGTTAGAGAGGTGTTATCAAATCTCTTGCCAGGGAATGCAGTTAATGTCCGAGTGGTGTCAGATATAAAAGCGCTACCTAAGTCGGCTAAGGAATACTTAAAAAGTAAGGGGCTTGAGGATACTGCGAGAGGCTTATACATCCCAGGAAAGACGCGGAAAGACGATGCAATTTATGTGATATCTAGGAATATAAGTAGTCCCCAAGAGGCGGCGTTTGTACTTCTGCATGAGGCAGTGCATAGAGGTTTGCGCACTGTTTTCGGGGCGAAGCTTTCTCTGGCAATGGAGAAAGTTTACGATGCTAACGCGAAGGTAAAAGAAGCTGTCGATGCTCGAATGAAGTCACAAAAGATTTCTAAGGCTGAGGCTACTGAAGAGATACTGGCAGATATGGCGAGGGAAGGAAGAGCGCGGAATCTGAAGTTATGGGAGAAAATTGTAGCGTTTATAAATAACTGGATTAAAGGCAAGTTAGGGAAATCTGTGACGATGGAAATGTCGGATCGGCAGGTGGAGGAACTTGTTTCCGGTGCTCAGTCTATTGGACTTGAAGCTGATGTAGAGGTTGTTGGAGGGGATGTTCCAGGCAAAGCTTCTGATATTCGTACGAGTCTGCAGTTTTCTGACGGCCCAGCGCAAGCGATGGATAGGACGGAAGGTCTTTTAAGAGATGCGAAAGAATTTGTAGATGCTCGGATACCTTCGATTACTGGATGGTTGCATCGAGGTAATATGTACTTCTCAACAGGAAGTCACATAACAGAATTTTACGGGAAGATGCTTGGTGGCGGGTTTAAGAAAGTTTTAAATGGTTGGCAGGCGGCATTGGGGAGAACGAGTGCTATTGTATCTAAGATGAATAAGGACGTTTCCTTGAACGTTAAGAAGATAGATACGCTCGCAGATAACCCACAAACTCAAAAGGCACTCTATCAATTGATGGGGGAATCTACTCGTCTAGGCATTTATCCTGACAGAGCTTTTGAAGATCAAACGTGGCTAAAGCCATCCGATCGTGCTGCTTACAATAACTTGGTAGCCTTGTACAACAAACCAGGGATTAGTGAGGTATATGATAAGCTTCTCGCGCATACGCGACGGGATTTCGATATGTCGTACGGCTCTCTATTGAAAACACTGGCATTTACATTCGAAGCTCCTAGAGAATTGTGGTCTAAAATTGACCCGCTAATGGCGTTGAGTGAAGATGCATCTGTCAGAAAAAATTTCGAGGATCAGATTCAAGTAACTGAGAATTGGCTATCTCAGCATGAGGGATCTGACGCTTCTAATGCACTCATTTCTATGAAGGAGTTCAGAGCGGCAAGACTGCAAGGGCCATACTTTCATCTAGGTCGGTATGGGGATTTCTTTGTAAGGTATTCTGTAAACGATCCTATTGCGGTACAAAATGCGATGGACAAAGCGAATCAGTTCAATGCATTCGAGTACGATGTAAAGAGTTCGATAATGAATCGGTTTGAACAGGAATCTCAGTGGACTACTCAGGTTGGCTTGCTTCGCAAGCTGCAGGATGATGGAGCTATTGAGGGGCTGGAAGTGGGCAAGATAGAGGAAAATCTTAGCGCTTTGGATAGTAACTCACCATCCTTTATGCAGAATATGTTGACTAGGATTAGTGCTGATACGCGCATAGCTGAAGATCAGAAGCAGATATCAAAGGAATTAATTAGACGGATATTCGTCGAGATGATGCCTGAAGTATCAGGGGGTAAGCGTTTTGCTAGACGTAAAGGTGTGCCTGGGTATGATGTAGATATGCGGAGAAGCTTTGTTAAAAAGGCGTCTGCTACGGCGTATCTGGTAGCTCACAATACAGTAAGACCTGAGGTAATGGAGTCTATTCAGGATATGAGATTTGAGTTGAACAAGCTTAAATCAGATCCTACTCAGGATGTTAAACGGATTGCACTTGCTAATGATGTGTTTAACCACATGAAGCGTCGCATGGATAACGCAATGCAACCACTAGATACACCGATGCTAGATAAGTTCTCATCATTAGGGTACTCAATGTTTCTGGCGAGTAACGTTCCATACATTCTTACTAACTTATTGCAACCTATGCAGGTTGGTTTGCCTGTAATTGGGGGCAGGCATGGGTTTACTAAAACAGCTAGCGAGATGTTTAAATCCAGCCGGAAGGCTGCAGCCATTATTAAAGATTCTATTCAAGATGGCTGGAATGATGCTAAGAGCTGGACAGGGATTCTTGACGCACACATTTCTATAAATAGAGCTGACCTGTCAGACGGAGAGCGTAAAGCAATGCATGCGTACGTGGATTCTGGTAATTTAGAGTTCACGCAGGCTCATGGATTAGGTCGTATCGAAAGAGGCGAGGCGGAAGGTTGGAATACAGTAGCAAAGACTGCAGGTGCTGCATCACATTACTCAGAGGCTCTTAACAGGATTTCAATAGGCCTTACTGCGTTTAACCTAGAGTTTGGAAGGCTTAAGAAGCAAGGTATGAGTGATGCTGACGCTACGCAGAGAGCGATAGCTTATGGCATGAGTTCCATTGTAAATACGCAATTTAACTACGATCCAGAGAACAGGGCGTTGGCATTCTCTAAGAGAGGTATCTTCGGGGAGCTGACTCCATTGTTTACAGGGTTCATGCAGTTTAATGTGCAGATGCTCCAGTTGCTAAGCAGTCTTGTCACACAGGCGTTCTCTAAATCATCTGTTGAAAAGGCAGATGCTAGAAGGGCGTTGGCAGGACTTACGGCAACGACGATTATGCTTGCTGGTGCATTAGGTCTGCCTGGAGTTACGTTGCTCGCAAGTGCTTATGGATCGTTAGCTGGGGATGAGGATGATCCTAGAGATTTCCGACTTGATGTAGTCAATTTCTTGTCAGATATGCTTGGGGCAGATGCCGCTAATATCATTGCTCATGGATCGCTAGATAGAGTAACGGGCGGTACGTTTAGTACAAGACTTTCTCTTGCTGATATAGTGCCGTTTTCGCAGTTTCTGGCAGATCGTAGGGATCTATCAGATAAACTCGAATCTGGTGCATTAGCAATGTTAGGGCCGTCTGTTGGGGCTGCTGCTAATATACTGCAGGGTGCTGCTAAGTTTCTCGACGGTGACATCTATAAAGGAATGGCGATGATGTTACCAGCAGCGCTGCAAGGGCCAGTTAAAGCTGCAGATTTAATAGAAAATGGATTTACGACATCAAAAGGCTCTTCTTTACCGATTAAACCTGACGGATGGGATGTATTCTTACAAGCTTTGAATATAACTCCAGCTATCAAAACAGAATTGCAAAGAAATATGAGATCGTTTTCAGCGATCGATTCTATTCTTGATGCCAGGAAAACAGAGCTTAGTAGGAAGATGGCAGATGCATTAGAGAAGGGAGATTTTGAGAGTATCCAGAAGATTGGTGCGGATATGGTAGAGTTTCAGTTGAAGAATCCAGATCGAGGAGTATTCGATCCAGATAGAATACTGAAACAGCGACTGAAGAAAACGGATACGGCGGTTATTTCTGGTACCGGAGTAGCTACGGAACCTAGAGATATGGCCAGATTGTTGCAGATGCTGCAAGGAAGTACGACGACTAATTTGAAAGAGAGGCTTAATAATGAGCTGCAATTGCGCTGAACAAATTGATTTCTGTGTAAAGAAGGGAGAGACGTTTCAGAAACGGTTCTTCTGGAGCGATGGTACGCTTGTAAGTAAACCAATAACAGCGATATCTCAGGCGGCTCCAATGGTAGTAACTGCAGTTGCTCATGGTATGGTCAATAGCTGGAGAGCTGCGGTTGCGTCAGCGCGAGGTATGGTTCAAGCGAACATTCAGGACTATCCACCTAATGCTTCTGATTGGAAGAGAATCTCGGTTGTTAATGCCAATCAAGTACAGTTTGATGAGGTTAACTCCGCGGATTACGATGCATACACATCGGGAGGCTTCCTCATATATCAAAATCCGGTAAGTCTTGTTGGAGCTGTTGCATCTTTGTATGTAAGAGACACTCCTGAGACTGGCACTATTTACGAGACTTTAACGAGTTCACCTTCTTCTGGTCTTATTGTAGATGATACGAGTAAGTCGATTACTGCTACATTACAAACAGCAGCACTCACTTGGGATATCGGCTATTATGATCTTGAAGTTACGCTATCATCGGGAAGGATTGTGCAGGTAGCGTATGGTAGTATTTCAATTACTTAATATAGGAGCGAGAAATGTCAAAAGGAAATACGTTTGAGAATGATTTTTTGAAGTTAGTGTTTAACGCAACTGCAATTGCGAATATTGCGGATAACGCAGCAACATCGCCTCTGACTAACTTGTATGTGAGTTTACACACAGCAGATCCTGGAGAGGCAGGCGATCAAACGACTAGTGAGATTGCATATACATCGTATGCGCGAGTGGCGGTCGCTCGTACATCTGGTGGCTGGACAGTTACTGCTAACAGTGTTAGTCCTGTTGCTAACATTACGTTCCCAACAGGTACTGGCGGATCTGGAACGGCGACTCATGTAGGAATAGGAACGTTGTCGTCAGGTGCTGGTAAGTTGCTTTACAAAGGTACGCTAACACCTAACATTGTTTGCGGTAACGGTATAGCGCCTGTTGTAACAACAGCGTCTACAGTAACTGAGGATTAATGATGGGCAGTCTGGTCAGTTTCGGTATTTCAGCAATACTGATTCTTGGGTACGGATTCGCAGCCTTTAAGATAGGAGGCGCTGTAGAAGAACGGAACTGGCTAGCTAAAGAACGAAGTTTCATCCAGAAGGCGCTTAAGGACAAAAATGATGCGTTGGAAGACCTTAAGCGCTTTCACAAACTTAAAGAGGAAGCTTCGGCCAGTCTTTTAAATGAAAAGAATAAACAATATGCATTACTTGAGACTAAGTTTACTGCTGTTCGTGGCAAGCCTGGCTGGTTGCGCGTCTCAGCAAAGATCTGTGACGATAGAAGAGCCACCAAGGATAACGCTTCCAGCGACGGAGTTTCCAGATCTGAGGAACCAGGAACGGTACGACTTCCTGTGCAGATTGAGGAAGATCTTTGGGGAGCAATGTACGACGCAGCCTATGTAGTGCATCTGTACACAGAGTGTCGTAATGCATTAACTGAAAATAAATTGCTGAGGTGATATGACTATAGCTTCTTTTGATGACGGTGTTTTAGGGATAAGACCTTTAGAGTTTTTTCAGAAGGCAGCGTCAAGTACGTTAGTTGCTGGTAGAGCTTGGACTCCGTTCTATGCTGCAGGTATTCCTGGCCCTGCGGTTGCTCCGACTCCAGGAGTTGCCGGTGCTGCGCTTACAAGCTATTCAGGGCAAATGACATTCCCAGCGTCTGTTGGGGGAGAAACAATACATCTTGCAAAGTTTCACGGACTTTCATCTGCCCAGGCAGGGACGTTATTACTCTGCGATAGATTATGGCATAACAGTGGATTATCAGTTACGCTGACAACATCTCAAGCAGTGAATTCTGTCGCGTTTCCTGCTAGGGACGATAATGAGAGTACTAATGGAGAGGGCGTACTTGTAGCACTTGAAATAAGTGCGGCGACAGGCGCAGGAACGCCTACACTGACACTTGGATATACAAATCAGTCAGGTACTGCTAGTAGAACTGCAAATAATATTGTAGCTGTTACAGCATCTGGGGTTATTGGTACGACTTATATATTCGGTTTACAAGCTGGAGATACTGGAGTGAGGTCAATCCAGACATATCAGCAGTCAGCTACGATGACTTCTGGTACACATCATCTTGTCGCATTTAGGATTCTCGAACAAATAGATCTGCCAGCAGGTGGCATTCCAGATGGGGTTAACTTGCTCACAGGAGGCTTGAAGCGGTGTTGGGATAATACGGTTCCTTATCTGTTATTTATACCGTCTGCGACAACATCAACAATTCTGGCAGGGTCTCTGGCCTTTTCTAGGAGATAGATGTGGCAATAACTACATTGGACGGGATTTTTTCAGGAACGGCGCAGCCTCCTGAGTTTTTCTGTAAGAGCGCAGCTTTCGGGACGTCTGGGATAACTGCAGGAAGGTTAAGTTCTAGTTGGTATTTGGCAGGGTATCCAGCAGGAGCTTCCGCGCCTACGCCTGGGTTAGCTGGTGCTGCTTTGACAGCTCCAGTAACGGGGCAGTTAGAGATACCTCCATCATCGAATCAGACTTATTTGCAAAATCTTAGATTTAGGAACTCAGCCGGTGCCGGAAGTTTTGTCATGCTTTGCGATCGGTTGTGGCATAACAGCGGATTTACTATAACTTCCACAGCAGCCCAGACGGTAGATTCTGTCGCATTCCCTGCTAGAGACGATAACGGGAGTACAAATGGAGAAGGAGTATATTTAGGGGTAGAAATAAGTACGACTACCGGAGCAGGAACGCCTACAATTACTGTATCTTATACGAATCAGGCAGGTACTGCAGGTAGAACTGGAACGAACATACCTGCAACGCTTGCATCTCTTGCAGCTGGTGGTTTTATACCGATAGGACTCCAGGCGGGGGATACTGGAGTCAGGTCTGTGCAAAGTCTAACTTTATCTGCAACATGGACAAGTGGCACCATGCATTTGGTTGCGTTTCGAGTTTTAAATACGATGATCATTCGGCCTAATTTCACTGCAGATTCTGATATAGTCGATTCTGGGCTGCTACCAGTTCATGATGGTACAGTTCCATTCTTTTTAGTAGGACAGTCAACGGCGGCGCAGATGGTGGGATCTGTAACGTTTACACAAGGATAACCAATGGCTCTTACAAGTAGAGGTAAGCTACTCGTAAGTCCTCTGCAGGATCTGAATGCTGCCAGTCTGGGGATGAACTCGGTTATCCGAGGAGATGCTTATTTAGACGGGGAGACAAACAATGTAGGCATAGTTAGAAACTATGTCTTTGGTACAGATCAGAGCGGTGTATTCTCTATAACCGCCTCCGCAACAACCAATTTTACATCACCACCTCCAGCATCAGATGGAGCATTAAGTTCTTCTGGAATAGCTACAGCTACCTTTGTAGGATCTGCAGAAGTACCTGCAGTGTTAGCATCTTCTGGCATTACTACGGCTACCTTTACAGGACTGGCTTCGACTGAAGGTGTCTTAAGTTCTGCTGGTGTCTCTACAAACAGCTTCACAGGCTTAGCAACATCAGAAGGTGTCTTAAGTTCTGCAGGCGTATCGACGAATGCATTTGTAGGTACTGCAACATCAGAAGGTATCTTAAGTTCTGCCGGTGTCTCTACAAACAGCTTCACAGGCTTAGCAACATCAGAAGGTGTCTTAAGTTCTGCTGGTGTCTCTACAAACAGCTTCACAGGCTTAGCAACATCAGAAGGTGTCTTAAGTTCTGCAGGCGTATCGACGAATGCATTTGTAGGTCAGGGCAATGCTGAAGGTGTGTTTAGCAGTTCTGGTGTTGCTACAACTAATTTTCAGGCAGCGGCAGCAACAGGAGCACTATCTTCGGATGGCGTAGCGACGGCTACCTTTACAGGACTCGCCCAGGTCGAAAGTACTACAAGCATCGCAAGCAGTTCAACAAACGCATTCGTAGGAACTTCGACTTCTTCGGGTGTCCTGAATTCTGCTGGTGTGTCTACAAATGCATTTGTAGGAAGTTCCTCAGTACAAGCAGTGCTGTCCAGCTCTGGCGTGTCTACCAATGCTTTTGTAGCGGAAGCGTCTGCTCAGGCGACGTACAGTGTTGCTGGTGTAGCTACGACGTCGTTTGAGGGTCTGGCAGTATCTTCAGGTGTTTTAAGTTCTGCAGGGACTTCAATAGCTAGCTTTGTGTCATCTGCAGATTCAATTTACATAATAGCAGGAACGGCTACAGCTAGTTTTGTAGGAGCGTCTTCTGCTGAAGGTGTCTTTAGTGCTTCAGGTATAGCTACAGCTTCATTTGGATCTGAGGGCAGTGTTCAGGCTGTTTTAAATGCTGCTGGGACATCAACAGCGACATTTGGAGGGCTAGCTGAAAAGACCGCGACAGCATCTGCCAGTGGATCTGCCACAGCAGATTTCTCGGGATATTATCAATCAGAGGGAACTAGCAGTTCTGCAGGTGCTTCGACAGCGAGTTTTGTTGGGATCTCCAGTGCGGAAGCAGTGGCAGATATTGCGGGAGCGGCAGCGAATGCATTCATTGCAGAAGCAGTAGCATCGGCGGAATTTGCTTCGAGCGCTGTGGCTGCAGTTACATTCGTAGGGTTCACACTAGATGCTTCAGGAATTACTAGAGTATATCTTGATTGTTGTGGAGATAAAGAGAATGATGTGTTCGTTATTAAATAGAGGGTGATATGGCACTTACGAAACTAGGTGGTGTGATCCATTTTCCATACAGATTTATGGCTACGAGTCAGGAGGCGGTAACGTCGAGCAGCATGTCCTCTACTGGTAGACAAGTGCATTTTGTAGGGCAAGTATATCTTGAGAATCCAACTGGAGGGTCTAAAACGATATCGGCAGCAGGAGGTGGTCTTATAGCATGGCGATCCGCTACGACCGCAACATTTAACAACGCAGGTACGCAGCTAGACATAGGTATTCAAGATCTTGACATGACGATAAGTGCTACACCTTCGAGAGGTGATGGTACGTATGATGTTAGTGCTACGCTGATAGGTGGAACGGATTCGCTTGGATCGTCAGGTACGAAAGAGACTGTGATGGAGTCAGGCTCAAAAACACTTGCTCACGGAGACTTTATCGCGATTGCATTCAATATGGTGTCTCGGGGTGGCACAGATACAGTATCTATTGGGTGCAGTTCGATGGGAGACTACAATGACCAGACTAAATCTATTCCTGCTGTAAACTCTGTAACATCTGGAACATGGTCAACAATTGGTAACGGGACGCCTCAAGTAGCAATAGTGTTTGATGATGGTACCATCGGGTGGTTGTCTGAAGGGTTGCCTCCGATGTCTCAAAGTAATTTATCTATTAACACAGGAACTACTCCAGATGAAGTAGGTAATTACATAAAACTTAGGACTAAGGTAAGGGTTCTGGGGTTTATTTTAGATACTCTATTAGCCAATAATTCGTCTACTTTCGACATTGTAATATACAGTACTCCACTAGGAACGCCTTCCGTAGTGACATCATACTCATTAGATCCAGATCAGTTTAGTACTAGTGTCGGGTCTGGATCAGTACTATTAAGTACTCCTGTTGTGCTCACTCCTGGGGAATATGGAGTAATCTTAAAACCTACAACAACTAATAATATTACTTCGTATTTCTATCAAGTACTTGCAGCTAAGTACATGAGAGCTTTCGGTATGCATGAAGACGATTTCTATGCTATCAGTAGGACGGATGGTTCTGGAGCTTTCGCAGCGTGGTATTCTGGAGTAGCGAAGGAAAGAAGGGTGGCTCTGCAGTTACTCATCGATATGGTAGATGTTGCTGGGGAGGCTCAGTCATCAATTGGAATTTTTTAGGAGGTATTTATGGCAGCACCGTATAACCCGCCAGTAAAGAATGAAGACTTCGTGTGTTACATATCATTAAGAAGTGCTGCGGATAGCCTATCGTTTAAATCAAGTCCGACTATTGCATCGGGAGATTTCAAGGTCTCCAAGGACGGAGGTGCTTTGGCTAACCTTACAACACTGCCTGTTGTAGAACCAGCGTCTTCGGTAATGGTTAAGATCGCCTTATCAGCTACTGAGATGAATGCAGACAATGTAACTGTTGTGGCTATCGATCAGACGACTGATAAAGAGTGGGCTGATTATGTTCTGAATATTGTAACTACAGCGTAACATGGCTCAGTACAAGCTATTCCTTGGCAATAAGTCTTCTAATGTAAGTAACTTTACAGTCCAAGGCACTTCAACAGCATCCTTCGTTGGAGCGTCTGAGTTTGCAGTACAGGGAATAGCTGCAACAGATTTTCAAGGTAGCTCAACAGCTTCCTCAGAGTTAGCGGCTTCTGGTGTATCAAACAATGCATTCGTTGGGCAGGCCAGTTCAGAGGCGGTACTTGAGAGTAATGGAGTAGCGGCTAATTCGTTTAGTGGGCTGGCCACTGTTCCTGGGGTGATGTCATCTGACTCAGCGGCTACAACTGCGTTCACAGGGTCTTTCGAGCCTAGAAGTCCGTTCATAATGACTGCCAGTGCTACTGGGGTTTTTGCAGGTAGTGCTGTGATCCAAGCTGCAATAAATTCTGCAGGGAGCAGTGTAGGGGAGTTCTATGCCCTTACTGATCTGACATTCGCTATCACAGGATCTGGTGCGGCTAGCTTCAGTGGATTAGCTCGTCACTTCGCAGTTCTTGGGTCGGCAGCAACATCCTCTGCATCATTTACGTTAGGCCAGTTTGGAGCATTTTCGATATCTGCAGGTTCTTCTGTAGCGTTTCAGGCATTCTACAGGCATCATGCAAGGTTCGATTCATCAGCACCATCGTTTAATAGCTTCGTTGGCGTTGCAGATTCTCGATCTGTAGTATCGATAGAATCGCAGGCAACAGCTACTTTCTTAGGAAGATCATCTGCAAGTAGTGTCGTAAACTCTCCAGGATCGTCAACAGGCGATTTCGTGGGTGTCGGGAATAAGTTTGCTAGTACAACAATAGCTGCGAATGCTATCGCCACATTTGAAGGATTCTGGAAGGAAAATTCAAACACAAGCATCTCAGGAGTAGCGGAAGGTAGTTTCGATGGGCAGTCGGTTGCAAATTCTACCGCAACGATTCAAGCGCAATCAAATAATGCATTCACTTCTGGGTACGTAGCGAGTTCGATATTTACTATAGCAGGCACTTCCCAGGAATCGTTCTTAGCTCAAATGATAAATCTGAACTCTCTGGAGCATGAATTTATTGTTTTAAAAGATGAGGACGTTTACGTGAACCGAGTAACAAAGGATGTTTTATCCATCACTTCGTTAAATTACGAGGAAGGAAAAAGTGAAACAATAACATTAGAATATTAGGAGTGACTATGGAACCTGAATATCTCAACTTACAAACAATAATTTTAGGAATCACGGGATTTCTTGCTATTTTATATGTCAAAAACATGGATAGAAAAATCTCCGATGCAAAAGAATTAGCCTCTTCTGCCAATGCAAAGATCCATACAATAGAGGTTTTAGTAGCGGGTAATTATGTAAAGAAGGAAGAGCACGACAAGATGGCTGAGGCAATGTTTAAGAAGTTAGATCGTATAGAAGATAAGCTTGACGATGCTCCTTGTAGAGTAAGTATTAGGCATAATTCAAAACATCAGGAGGTTTAATGAAGTCTGCAATAAGAAGTAAGGTTATATGGGTTAATTCTTTGTTACTTACCGTTACAGGAGGTTTAGCTGCGTATGAGTCTTATATACCTTTTCTCCAGTCGGTGCTTCCAGGAGACGCGACCGTATGGATTTTAGCCCTTTTTGCTGTCAACAACGTAGTCAATATAGTGCTTCGCTTCCTCACAAAAGACTCTTTGATCTGATGGAATCGAACTTCGATAAAGCATTCAATCTCCTTCAGACAATTGAAGGGGGGTATGTTAACCACCCTAATGATCCAGGTGGTGAGACTAACTACGGTATAACCGAAGCACTTGCGAGAGCGCATGGTTACACTGGAGATATGAAATTGCTGCCTCTTGGAACGGCTAAGAGTATCTACAAGAGCAATTACTGGCTCAAAGAATTCGATTCAATGCCCTTTGCAGTGGCTTATTGCATATTCGATGCATGTGTAAATCACGGGGTTCGTAGAGCTGTACTGATGGCACAGCATGTGGTATCTGCGAAGGAAGATGGGATACTAGGTAGTAACACACTCGCTCTAATCATATCTACACCGCCTGACAAATTCATACGTGAATATTGTTCTGAGCGGCTTCACTTTATGACTGCAATATCTAGCTGGCCATCCTTTGGGAGAGGTTGGACTCGAAGAGTGGCTAAAATGCTGTCATTGTAGTAATATCCTTCAAACACTATTTCTAGCCACAGTCATCTGGGTTGCCGCTAAGATTTCACCCGTCTTAGCGGTCTTTTTTTAATAAAAATAGAATGCATACTAAAATACTTATAGGTTTGTTGGCTTTGCTCGTCTTTACTTATGGTCATGCTGATAATCACCTCGTAGAGACAAGGTACTGCGGAGATCCTGAGCGGACTGAATCGGGGAAAATAAAAAGAAGTATGGCAACAGTGAAGAAATTCAAAGAACTGTATCCATGCATTTATCCATGTGACTTCTCATGGCGAGTAGATCATGTCATCCCCTTGGCTGTAGGTGGCTGCGATTCGGTAAGCAATATGCAGTGGCTCCCTCCAAGCATAAAGAATTGCGCAGGACTCTTATGCAAGGATAGATGGGAGCGGCTTGTGTATCCTAAGAATTACTGATTCAAACTATAGTATGCATTGTTGTTCACTGTATGTACTCTTAGTACTCCGTTGTGAACACCTAATGCTAGGATCAATTCGTTTAAATCCTGGGATACTAATATCATGGCAATCTCCTTGCTAAACTTCTAAATTCTTGGACAGCTTGCGAGCATCGATCAAAATGCATCGTGTCT
>ERZ724522.288-NODE-288-length-34650-cov-10.060153_pt1 | contig 34650 bp, 42 predicted proteins | sample MGYA00376055_ERZ724522 | MGnify/ENA primary metagenome ERZ724522 (study PRJEB28724, sample SAMN07190884) | wastewater metagenome | isolation source: effluent of sewage treatment plant in Hong Hong | place: Hong Kong | collected 2016-03-17 ...
ATGTTTGGCCGATATTTTTGCTTTGCATCTCAAAGCTTGGAATTATCACTGGAACACTGAAGGCTCTGATTTTTATGAATATCATCAATTCTTTTCAGACATTTACTCTGGTATTCAAGCTGAAATAGATCCATTTGCAGAATATATTAGATCAATTAATGAATATGCTCCAGGCGGATTGATTAGATATTCTGAATTATCATCTATAAAGGATGAGCTTCATGTGATCCCAGCTGAAGAAGCCGTTAATCGCCTTATAGAAGATAATCAAATCGTTTTGGATTCTCTGCATGCATGTTACACGGCAGCTGAAAAAGACGGCGAAATTGGAATTTCTAATTTCATTCAAGACAGATATGCATATCATAAGAAATTAGCTTGGATGCTTAGAGCATCGCAAAAGAATAAATAATAAGAAAAAGAAAAGGATCTATAAATGTTTGTAAAGCACTCAGAATTTGGATACGGTGAAATTCTTCCAACTACAGAAGTTGTTGAAGAAGAAGTTGTGGTATCAGTTGATGTAATGTTTGAACATGGAATTGAAAGAAATGTATCCACATATGATTTAGAAGATTTATCTGAAGAAGAATTACAGGAGCTTTCTAGAAATACTCTTAAGAGCTATGCTAGAAAAGCTATTTCTAATCGCGATGTTCATAAAGGCGCTTCTGATTTCCATGGAAAAAAGATGGATTATCATTATGGAGAAGCAGAAAAAGAAAATAGTAAAACTATTCATGCAGATGAAAAACTCACCCGCTTATATCGCCAAGGTAAAGGCGGTTCACCCGCTGCTGATAGGGCTCGTAAAGCATATGATAATGCTGAAAAGGAATTTAATAAGCATAATAATCTTTCAGACACACATTCAAACATGAAATCAATTCATGATAAGGAAGTCTCTAAGAGAGAAAAAGGTCTTTCTATGGCAGCTAAGAAACTAAAGGAAGCCTTTGATTCAATCGATATGACAGATCTATCTGAAGAAGATTTGATGGAATTGTCTAGAAATACTCTTAAGAGTTATGCCGGAAAAGCTATCAAGAATAGAGAAATGCATATTGGTGCAAGAGACTACAATACCAAAAAGGCATATGATCATGAAGAGCGTGAATACGAAGCTGGAATGAGTGGAGATAAACATGCTCAGACAAGACATGGCCGTAGAGTAGATTATCATCTTTATGCTCAAGATTCCCATCAAAAAGAAATCGAGAAGCGTGATAAAGGTCTCAAGACTGTTGCTAAGAAGCTAGGTGAAGAATCAGAATATTCTGCTGCAGAAAGAATTGCAAGAGAAATTCTAGAATCTAGAAAAGACCCACGTGCTGAGGCGCTTAGAAAAGATTTTGAATCTAGAAAATAAGTACCCGAGTCCATAAATAAGAACAATAATAAGGAGAACTAAATGCCTATTTGGGGAAAATTAGATCAAGCTAACAATGCGCCTAAGCAAAAGAATCAAATTGCCGGCGCGAATACACAAGTTAGAGGAAACACGGCTTTTAATAACACCACTGTCGGTGTATTTGGTCAGAATATGGCTGTTGGTTTGTTTGCGGCTGCTGCAAATGAAGTGACTACAACACGCAGAAACTTACATCCTGGCTGGAATATGATTCGTTGGGGAACTGGCCCTGTAACAACTGTGACAGTGACGGGGGGTTCAGGTTTCGTAAATGGTGACACCATCACCGCCTCAAACGGAATCGTGAACGGAATTATTTCTGTGACAACAAATGCCACAGGAAATGCTGTTTCTGGAACTGTGGTTAATGGCGGAACTGGATTTAAAGTTAATACTGAAGTTGTTGTAGCATTCAATCGTGAACGTCATGTGGCCACTATCACAGTCGCTGGAACTCCTACTGGATACAGCAATACAGATACGATTCAAATTGGTAACTCTATTATCAATGCCACAGCATCAATCTCTACAAATGCTACAGGTGGTTTCTCAACGGCGACAGTGGTTAACCCTGGGGTATTTGCAAACACCATTGCAAATAACCAAGTTACGATTCGAGTTGTTGCTAACACCGGGGCCAACTCTGCTGGATCTGGTGCTACGTTGACTGCAAACCTAACAACTTCTACAGGTGGATCGATCACCGTTAACACACTTGGCGGCCGTGCTGGAAGACGTTCGATTGAAACAATGGTATTTACTAGAATCACATCCGATTCTGAAAACGGCGTTCTACCAGGTTAATTAAATGGCAACTAACACGAAGGTCTCTGCATTACCAAAAACAAATTCAGTATCAAACAATGATTTGTTTTTGGTGGTCAGAGACCCCTCTGGCTCTCCTACATCAAACGGCGTTTCTCTGGCTACAATTAGAGAGGCCATGGTGATAAAAACAACACCTGCAAATTCATCTGCACTAACAGTAACAAATGGCATTTTATTATATGATTCAAACTATCTCTATGTCGCCGTCGCAAATAACGTCGTTAAAAGAGTTGCATTGTCATCGTTCTAATATGGAACCTTTGACCGAGCTCAATTTTCTCCTATATTGTGCAAAATATTATAACAATCCGCAATGTTTTGACACACAAGAGTTTAATGAGGACTTAAATCGCATTAAGTATATCAAACGACTTTTTAACAAATATAGAGATGACAACGATTTAAAAGATAGACTTATACTCAATCATATTATAGTTTTGTGCAATGTATTTGGACCAATACATGCATCTAGGATTTTATTCTTTAAGTTGAAAGATTTTCATTCATATCTAAAACCCTTTTTAGAATATCTAGGATATCTTCCAGCTAAAATCACAAACATTGGGTTTTTTCCGCAAGATATTATATGTGCAGATATAGAATCTGATAAAAACATTCAAGACGCACTGGATAACATATGAAAAGCTTTAAATTATTTTTAGAAGATATGGCAGTTACAACTGGAGTCTCTGGGATTGCTGGAGCCCGACCTGGAGAAACTCCTCCCGTTCAGCCTAAAAAGAAATCACCTGTGTTAAGGAGAAAACTTAATGTTTAATTTTGGACTTATTCCATTTCCCTATAAGATTCTTGGCGGCCTAGCCGCTTTTTTAATGGCCGTAATCATAGCATTTTCATTTGGATATAAAAATGGCAGCGCCAAATCCGATCTTGTAATTCAAACGTATTCGAGACAGGCCATGGAAGCATACGTAAAAATTCAAGATAACCAAAACAAAATTAACGAAAAGATTGTCACTCAATACGTTGATAAAATTCAAACTGTAAAAGAAAAAGAATACGTCTATGTTAACGCTGCTAATAATTTTGTTCCTAAGCAGAATCAAATGTCTGAAGGCTGGATTTATACGCATGATCGAGCAGCTCTCTTAGAAGAGGCTGACAAAGAGAAAGCTAAAGATCCTAATCCATCTGGAATCTATGACACTGAAGCTTTAGCTTCAATTGTTACTAATTATTCTAAGTGCAATCAAAATGCAGTGCAGTTGGAATCTTTACAGAACTGGATAAAAGAGTCAACCAAGAGTATAAATTCTAAAAAATAAATAATAGCGAATGGAGATTCTTTATGAAAAATATACTGTTAATTAGTATTTTGTCTTTTATATTATGTGGATGCGGCCATACTATTCTTGCTCCAAAGATGGTTATGCCAAATCCTCCAGCTGAATTGATGATACCTCCACAGAAGATATCACCAATACGAAAATAGAGAGAGTAAAATGGATGTAGAACAAAATTTAGAAGTTAGAGTAGCAGTTTTAGAGCGCGAACTTATGCAAATTTCTGGTCTATTTGATAGACTAGATGCTACACTTGAAAAACTTACAGATGTATCTCAGTCAATAAATCAATTGCTGGCTGTGCATGAAATGAAACTAAATCAACATGATTCTACGCATCAAGATATATACAGACAGTTTGATAAACGAAGCGAAACGAGTTCATCTCAGCATGAAACTATTAATACGTCTATAAAAGCATTAAAAGATGAAATTGAAACAATGAAAAAAGCCAATGACAAAAAATTTTCCATTTTTGATAATTGGAAAAGTCTTTTACTCGGTGGCGCCATGGTTCTCTTGTATGTTTTACAGGCCACCAACAATTTCGGACTGTTTTTACCACACGCGCATTAAATTTATATGTACATACCAATCTATCTGTGTATAATCGGTAATACCGGCAATGAAGATATAGATAGATTGGTATTGTATGAGTTTGTGGATTGATGTAAAATATTGTAATTTAGTTGGTGCATATCTAGATAGATTTAAAGTCAAAAATAGCACTCCATACAGAGCTAATTTTAGATGTCCATATTGTGGAGATTCAAAAAAATCTCAATTTAAAGCTAGAGGTTTTTTTCTAGAGCAAGACGATGGCAGTGTTATGTACAAATGCCATAATTGTGGCTTGCCAAAAAGTTTACACAATTTTCTAAAGGATCAAAACTATTCCTTATATTCAGAGTATGTTTTAGAAAAATACGTATCTGAACCAATTACAATAAAAGAAGAACCTAAAGAATTTGCTCATCCTGAGCATTTAAAATCTGGCAGCCCTCTTCTAAAAATCAAAAAAATCTCTCAACTAAAGCACGATCATCCTGCTAGATTATATGTTGATAGTCGTAAGATTCCCACAGATCAACATGCAAAGCTATTCTATGCTCCAAAATTTGCAAAGTGGGTAAACAGTGTAATTCCAAAAAAACTGTCTGAGGAGAATGATACTCCTCGATTAATTTTGCCTTTTATCGATGAAAATGGAAAAGTTTTTGGTTTTCAAGGAAGAAGCTTTGATCCAAAGGAAGAATTACGATATATCACGATTATGTTAGAAGATAGGCCTAAGGTGTTTGGTTTAAATTCTTATGATAAAAATTCTGAGCATTTTGTAGTTGAGGGCCCTATAGATTCGTTATTTCTTCCAAATTGCATTGCTATGGCAGGAGCAGATTTAGATAAATCTATTCTTAATGAGAATAGCATTCTAGTCTTTGACAACGAGCCTAGAAACAAAGAAATCGTAGATCGTATTTACAAAGCCAATGGATTAGGTTATAAAGTTTGTATATGGCCTGAATCGATCAAACACAAAGATATCAATGATATGATCCTTTCAGGACTTTCTAAGAAAAAAATAGTTGACACTATACGAGAAAATAGCTATAGTGGAATTATTGGATTGCTTAAATTAAATGAATGGAAAAAAATATGACTGATAAAACGTTTGAAAATACGTTTAAGAATTAATATGGTCAAGTTATTACGGCTGGTGATGAAATCATTTATGTTGGAAGCTCGTACAGCCGCACTAGCGTATATCGTGGTGTTTTTGTTGGAGTTTGGGTTTATTCTAATGGCAGTCAAAGGGCTGTAGTTAAGCCATATAGCGTCACCCCATATTATCTATACAATGGGGAATATCAAGATTATGTTCAAATCATGAATCAAGTTATTACTAACAAGTATCCATATGGTCTTAATTGGGGAACACCCGAATACAAAGAAGCTTATGATGCTTATTATAAGCAACAACGTGAACTCACTGATTTGATCAAAACGTTGGAACGACAAGATCGACCCTCTCTGCAAAGCGCTCGTGTTCTTGAACTCAATCGTGTTTTTAAGTTTGTGCCATGAATATTACAATCACAAATTTGTATAACCTCGCCGCTGATATCGATGAAGCAGTTTCTTATTGGACAATGCGAGTTGATCAAGAGGCAGAAAATCTAGAAAAAGAAAAGCAAGAATTTATCCATAGTCAAAAGTTCCTATTTTTCTTCAAGATTAAACCTGAATCTGCTGCATATGCATGGGATAACACTGTAGAATTCTGTTTACCTAAAAAGTATTTTTCAACGTCATATCATACACTCGAGCGTGTTAAATATCGTTTGAGTCAAGCTTTAGAAATTCGTGACACGGTGTATTCTCTAATTAATAAAGACCGCACCACAAAAATTGAATTAACAGACACTGAATATTGGGTAATTACGCGAAAAATTTATTAAAAAAACAGTTGACACACGTATAAATCATATATATAATACACACAATAAGATTGCTAACATCAATTGGTGAAACGAAATGCAATCTGTAAAATTTAGATTAGGCACAGCAAACCAAATTAAAAATGTATGCTACAACCAAGCAAGCAGAGCTGGGTAACTCATAAAACTGTCCAACCACCTAATCTGTTCTATAAGTTTTGAATTCTAACAGCAACTCATTTTGCATTGTAAAGCATGAGTATGTAGGTTCGAATCCTACCCCCTCTATTGTGGAGGGGTGGCCTAATCGGTAAAGGCACGTAACAATGAATTCAGTAAATTTAAGAATGCTAACAGCAAACCAGATAAATTCAAACCTCCAACTTTGAAAAAGAAAAGCATTCTGACCTTAATTGGTTAATAACAGCAACTCAAATTTTCACGAACATCTAGCTAGCCAGAAAAACTAGCAATTAACCAGGAGATATATTATGACTACATTTAAAGAAGCTATCAACAATACTGAAGTTGAAACTACAACTACAAATGGTATGAAGGCTCTTAAGTCTTCTCTAAACAAGAACACTGATCTCTTTTATAAGATTGGTGCTTCGCGTGGTCGTGATATCATCCCTCAATTTGAGGCTGCATATCAAGAAGATCGTGATATCGCTCTTCGTCTAGCCCAATGGACTCGTGATGTTCGTGGTGGCGCTGGAGAGCGCGCTCTTTATCGCAGCATTCTAAAGCACCTTGAGCGTGTGCACATGGAAGATCTTCTAAATACCAATATTCTAGCCAATACTGCTAATATTGGTCGTTGGGATGATCTCCTTATTTTCGAAAATAAGGAAGTTGTAGAAAAGGCCTTCGGTCTAATTGCTCGGGCGCTATCTGAACGCAACGGTCTGTGCGCAAAATGGCTACCGAGGCGAGGTCCCACATCTGTTGCTCTGCGTGAATATCTAGGTCTTTCACCCAAGAAATACCGTAAGCTTCTTGTTAATCTAACTAACGTTGTTGAAACAAAAATGTGCAACAATGATTGGGATAACATTAACTATAGTCATGTGCCTTCAAAGGCAATGAGTGTTTATATGAAGGCTTTTTATAAGCATTCTCCTCTTCAAATTGAGGAATATCGAAATGCTCTTAAGTCTGGTGATCCTACGGTTAAGATCAATGCTTCTGCAGTCTATCCTTATGAAGTCATTAAGACTCTATCAGGTTCATATTCTTTCTATCACAAGCCTGAAGCTGCGATTATCGATCTAGCAACAGCTCAATGGAATGCACTGCCTAATTATATGGGTGATGCTAAAATTCTACCTATGGTAGATGTATCAGGTTCTATGACAACACCTGTTGCTGGTTCATCTAAAGTTATGTGTCTCGACGTTGCTCTATCACTCGGCCTATATTGTGCAGATAAAAACACTGGAGTTTTCTCTGATGTTATTCTAACATTTAGTGCTAAGCCTGATCTTATGGCTCTCAAGGGAGACATTTATTCAAAGCTTACTCAAATGGCTAGAGGTGAATGGGGAATGAACACTAACATTGAATCTGCTTTTAAAGAAGTGCTTCGTGTTGCTGTTAAAAACAATGTTCCTGCATCAGAAATGCCTGCATATATTGCTATCTTCTCAGATATGCAATTTGACTCTTGTGTCAAGGGTTATTCTGCACTTGAAATGATTGCAAACAAGTATGAAGAAGCAGGATATCAAATTCCTAAGATTATTTTCTGGAATTTGAATTCACATGACAATGTTCCTGTTAGATATGATGCAAAGGGCACAGCACTAGTTTCAGGATTTTCTCCTGCTCTAATGAAGGCTCTTCTAGCAAATGATCTAGAGACATTCACTCCCATGTCTGTCATGCTTAAGACCGTAATGGTTGAACGATACGATTTCTAATAGATTTGTAGAAATCAACTTTAGGAGCTATAGCTTATGTTATAGCTCCTCTTTTTTTGGAGAAATCTATGGAAAATTTTCCTGAACAGAAACCCATTCTTCCATTCACCGATGATGAAATAAAGTGTCCTCAGTGTGGAATGATTTGGAAAAGTGTTATGTCATATAGTTGCATGAATGATAAATGCCCTATTCAGCCCAAGGCGTGGTGTTAATGGATAAGGAATTGTTTTCATGTGCATGTTGCTCTTTGGAGCATTTGTTTGTTGTTTCGAATGAGGACGAATATGAGGAAGTTTATGTTAACCTTTTTCTAAATTCTAATAGATCGTTTTGGAATCGTCTAAAAATCGGCTTACGATATATATTCTTATCTGCAAAAGATACAGTTTACACAGAAGTCATTTTGAATTATAATGACACTCTTCGTTTAAAAGAAAAGTTAGAAAAGCATTTAAATGAATGCTCAGGAGATAATGCATGCAAGAAGTAAAAGTTGTGGGGATCACCCAGCCCAGTATACCCGGATTAGAAACAGCAAATGATCTAATAGCATATTGTGCTAGAGTTTCTAATCCAAATAACCAAATGAATACGGCAACCTCACCTAAACTTCTTATGTATCTGCTTAAAAACAAACATTTTTCACCATTTGAAATGGTTAGTGTTACTTTAGAAATTAAAACCACACGAGATATTGCTCGTCAAATTCTTCGACATCGCTCGTTTTCTTTTCAAGAATTCTCACAGAGATATGCTGTTGCAGAAAATTTCACGTTGAGAGAAGCTCGAATTCAAGATCTTAAAAATAGACAAAATTCTATCGACTTAACACAGTCTGAAGAAGATCGTAGATTGAATGAAGATTTTAGAATGAAACAAGCTGAACTTCTTCGTCAAACACAATCAGTTTATAATTGGGCTCTAGATAATGGAATTGCTAAAGAGCAAGCTAGAGCGGTTCTTCCAGAAGGTCTAACCCAATCTACTCTTTATATGGCCGGAACCCTTCGATCATGGCTTCATTATATTGCATTGCGTGCTGAAAATGGCACACAAAAAGAACACCAAGAAATTGCAATTCTAGTTTTAGAAGCTTTAGTACCACACTTTCCAATTCTAAAAGAGTTAGTAAATGCTTAATGTAACTAAGAGAGACGGTTCTATTGAACCACTTGATTTAAATAAATTTCACGCTGTTGTCGAAAATGCATGCTCCGGGTTAACCGGAGTTTCTGCTTCTGAAATTGAAATTAACTCTAAAATTCAATTTTATGATAAGATCAAAACCACTGATATTCAAGAAACACTAATCAAATCAGCGGCAAATCTTATTTCAGAAGAGACTCCAAATTATCAATATGTAGCAGGTAGGCTTATCAATTATCATTTGCGCAAAGAAGTTTATGGAAGTTATACCCCGATTGATTTATATACTCATTATAAAAATATTGTAGCATCCGGATACTATACAGATGATCTTTTAACACAGTATTCAGAAGAAGAATTCTCTATTTTAAATGATTATATTGATCACGATAGAGATGATCAATTTACATATGCTGCAATGGAGCAGTTTAGAGGAAAATATCTAATTAAGAACAGAGTGACAGGGCAGTTTTATGAGACTCCCCAAATGTCATTTATGCTTATTTCGATGTGTTTATTTGCAAAATATGGTAAGGACAGATTGAAATACGTTAAAGAGTTATATGATGCTATTTCAAATTTTGATGTTTCTTTGCCCACTCCTATTATGGCCGGAGTTCGAAGCAAAAGTAAGCAATTTTCTTCATGTACATTAATCGAATGCGATGATAGTCTAGATTCTATTATCGGAGTTACAGGTGCAATTCTTCAATATGTTTCTAATAGAGCAGGAATTGGAATTGGTGCAGGTTCTCTTAGAGCTGAAGGTTCACCGGTAAAGGGCGGGATAACTAAGCACACTGGCGTTATTCCATTCTATAAACTATTTCAAGATGCAGTTAAAAGCTGCAGTCAAGGTGGAGTTAGAGGTGGCGCGGCCACTCTAAATTATCCAATTTGGCACCTTGAAGCAGAAGATCTTCTAGTTCTTAAGAACAATAAAGGAACTGAATTTAATAGAGTCCGCCAATTAGATTATTGTGTACATTTCTCTAGATTGTTCTATGAACGTCGTTTAAATGAGGAAAATATAACACTGTTCTCTCCATCAGATGTTCCTGGATTATATGAAGCTTTCTACATTGATCAGAATATTTTCGAAAGACTATATAAAAAATATGAAGCTGATCCCACAATTAGAAAGAAATCTGTATCATCTGTAGAGTTATTTAATTCATTTCTAGAAAATAGATTTGAAACTGGGCGAATTTATTTTATGAATGTTGATCATGCCAATACACATTCTTCATTTAGACAAGAAATTGCTCCTATCAAAATGACTAATCTCTGCGTCGAAGTGATGCTTACCACACAACCTTTGATTGCTTCTAACCCTAAAGAGGGTGAAATTGCTCTTTGTACTTTGGCCGCTATCAATTATGGCAAATTGAAGAAACCTTCTGATATTGAAAAGCCTATGACTATTCTAGTTAGAGCTCTAGATGCACTTTTAGATTACCAAGATTATCCTGTTGATGCAGCAAGATATTCAACAATGTTGAGGAGACCGCTTGGAATTGGTATTATCAATTTTGCATATTGGATGGCAAAAAATGATATGACATATTCTAATCCAAATTTAGAGCTTATTGATGAATATATGGAAGCATTTTCATATTATGCTATTAAGGCTTCTAATGATCTTGCTAAAGAATTTGGTCCTTGCATAGGATATCAAGATACCAAATATTCTCTTGGTATTACTCCTCATATGACCAGCAAAATCGTTCAAGACGACATGTTAATTGATCATATTGAAAGATTGGATTGGAAAAGATTGAGAGAAGATCTTAAAGAATATGGAATTAGAAATTCTACTCTTATGGCATGCATGCCGGCAGAAACGTCAGCTCAAGTATCTAATTCTACAAATGGAATTGAACCACCGCGTTCTTTGATTTCTATCAAACAATCTAAAGATGGTGTTCTAACTCAAGTTGTTCCTGAGATTAGACGTCTAAAAAACAAGTATGAATTAGCATATGATATCGACAATAAAGGTTATATGAAAATTGTTGCTATAATTACAAAGTGGATTGATCAATCTATTTCATCAAATCTATATTATGGAATTTCTAAGTTTGAGGATGGCAAAATTCCTATTGATGTTTTAACTGAAGATTTCTTGTATGCATATTCTATGGGTCATAAGACTGGATATTATTTAAATACGGATGATGATTCAGGTGAAGAGCAGGATTTGACTGCACAGCCATTAGAAAATGTTGAAATGACAGAAGAAGATTGTGACAGCTGTAAGATTTAAGGAAAAAAATGCAAACAAACAAGATTAACCATTTAGAGCAACCGCTATTTTTCGGAGAACCTGTTAACATCGCTAGATATGACAGCGTAAAATATAGCTGGATTGATAAGTTAACAGAAAAGCAACATGGCTTTTTTTGGCGACCGCAAGAAGTTGATATTACCCGTGACCAAAAGGATTTTAAAACTCTTTCTGACGCCGAAAAGAGAATTTTTACTCTAAATCTTAAGCGACAAATTGTATTAGATTCAGAACAGGGTCGATCTCCATCTACAGCGTTTTTACCAATCTGTTCTCTACCAGAATTAGAGAACTGGGTTCAAGCTTGGACTTTTTTTGAAACCATTCATTCTAGATCATATACGCATATCATTAGAAATGTTTATGCAAATCCATCTAAGATCTTTGATGAAATTTTGGATGATACTGAAATTGTATGTTTGGCTACGGATATCAGCAAATATTACGATGATTTGATTAATTCTTCAAATCTCTCTCTATATGAGAGAAAGAAAAAACTATGGCTGTGTTTAAATGCGGTTAATGCACTTGAAGGTATTAGATTTTACGTAAGCTTTGCTTGTTCATGGGCGTTTGCTGAAACTAAAAGAATGGAGGGCAACGCAAAAATTATTAAGCTCATTGCACGAGATGAAAATTTACATTTGGCATTTACCCAGCATCTAATTAAAATTTTACCAAAAGATGATAAAGATTTTATGTCTATTTCTGAAGAATGTGCAGCTGAAGTTGAAAAGATCTTTTTAAGTGCACTCCAGCAAGAAAAAACATGGGCAGCGCATCTCATGGAATCCGGATCAATGATTGGATTATCTGAAAATCTTCTGTGTGATTACATTAATTGGATTGGCGCAAAGCGAATGAAAGCGGTTGGAGTAAATCCAATTAAAGCTAATAGCAGCAATCCTCTGCCCTGGACAGAAAAATGGATTGCCGGCTCAGAAGTTCAAGTTGCGCCTCAAGAAACTGAAATTTCCTCTTATCTTTCTGCCGCTATAAATATGTCTAGCGAATCTGGAAAGTTTAAGGGATTTAGATTGTAAAGTGTTTGATAATTGGCTTTTTTGTAAAAATTGCTCATCTGAATATAGAGTTATTGGAGCAGTCTCAAATAAAATGTCTGTAGAATTCTGTCCTTTCTGTGGTTCTGAAAATGAAGATCCACTAGAGGAAGTAGAATTCGATGACATGGATATATAGAGAAGAATTCAATCCAGGTGATTATTACGGGTTTGTTTATAGAATAACAAACCTTAAAACGGGTATGCAGTATATTGGGAGAAAATACTTCTCTCTATCTGGATATGCAAAAATCAATGGTAAACGTAAAAAGATCAGAAAAGAATCTGATTGGAAAGACTATTGGAGTTCTTCAGATACGTTAAAAGCTGATGTTAAAAAAATAGGCGAAGAGCATTTCAAAAGAGAAATTCTTCGCCTATGTAAAACACGCACAGAGTGTGCCTATTATGAAACGAAATATATTTTCGAATATGATGTACTTCTTAATGACGGGTGGTATAATAATTGGGTATCATGTAAAATTACTAGAATGCACGCCCAATCTTTTTTGAAGGAAAAGGTAAAGCCTGTAAAAAAGAACGGCGATAACAAGAAAAAACGAACCTAAGCATAAAACAGTTGACATTAAAACCAAAAATATTAGTATGAATGGTAATGATAAGACAAATTTAAGATCTGAGATTGTTTTTGTAAAAGCTATTTGAAAATATTTTCTAAGTGTCATTTTTCCCCCTATTTGCACTATTTATCTAAAAATGTGTGTACAAATCTTCAAAATATGATAATATACAATATATAGTTTGTAGATTATTTTTTGGAGTTTGTAATGAACGATTTAAATGTTTTTACTTTTCCTACTCTTAAAGACGGTGTCGAACTCGTCGAAAAGAAGTTGTGTGAGCTCCTAAATAAATATAGGGAAGATAAGAATAATCTTGAACCTGAAGAAATTGATTATCTAGATTGGGCAAATTCTGCTCTAATTTCTATTGACTAAATCCATGCGCCTGTAGCTTAATCGCAAGAGCAACTGTCTTCTAAACAGTCAGGTGTGGGTTGGAATCCTACCAGGCGCGCCAATTTTATTATGAGAAAGATTTGATTATGAAATATGCATATGGAGACCATGTTATGGTTGTGATTACTCCAACTGAAACGTTTACAAATGAATTTGAGCATGACTGATGTTCGGTCTCTTTAAGAAAAATAAACCTAAACAAAAACCTAGAAAATATCTGGGTTTTGACCTCAACGAATACATGTATTTGGGTTGGACTGAATTTTATTGGTGCAAGCCTGATTCTGATGTACGATCACACTCATATAGAGTATATCTATTTGTATCTCGAGAAAATAATCTAGATCGGGGATATAAACTTGTTTCAGACAACCCTCGGAATGATGATTATTATCAACCTATGACTCATAAGTTTTTTCATACCCACGTTTTGTCATGGGTGGCTGGAACACGTGAAGTATGGGATTTAAACTATAATTGGGTTTCTCAAGAATTTAATGATTTCATGCTAGATGAGTGCTCTTTTAAATGGAGTTCTGAGAAAAAATGGTGGGTTTCAACTGAAGATATTAAATACGAAGCCGCTCTTCGTAAAGTTAAAACCCAAAAGCCAGAAGAGGTTGAACATACTTCTAATAACAACGTTATAACAGTGGATTTTGGATAATGGAAAAAGTAGAAGTTTATGATCTATACTCATCATTAGCACCAATTATTTTGAATGCTTTGATTGAATTCAATGAAACCAGGTTTTCTGCAGCCGCTGTAGATGATGAAGATGTTCCAGAGAACCTAAAATCTACATCTGCTCCACCTAAAGAAAATGAATGGGATACTGATGAAAATTGGTTTGCTAGGTGGGATTATGTTCTAAATGAAATGATTTTTGCTTTTCAATCAATTGTCGATGATACTGAATCAATGTATCATGATGATTATTGGGAAGGAGAAGCAGATGTTTATTTTGAACCTATTGGTGATGGAGAATTTTGCGAATTCAAAAAGGGCCCAAATCACACACAAACGTTTCTAGAAGAAAAATATGACAAAATTAATGCTCGAATTCAAAATGGCTTAATGCTATTTGGCAAATATTATAGGAATCTTTGGATATGAAACCAATTATCTATTTAGACATGGACGATGTTCTAGCAGCTCTTAGTGATGGTCTAAGCAAATTTACCGGAATTGAGAAGCATAGGCTCCAAGAAGATAGGGATACTCTGTTTAAGAAATATCTTCCAGAATATGCTGCAGCAAAAGGTTTCCAAAATCAAGATATGCTAGCATATGCTAAAGACATTGTTGGATATTGCTTAGATCTTTCAAACATTGTTAATGTAGCTATTCTTACATCTTCTGGACATTTTTATCATCCTATTTCTGATATTGTTCAACAAAAGAAGAAGTGGATCGAGATTAATCTCCCTGAACTCAGTTTGGTTCCTTTTTGTGTAACATCCTCAGGAGCTGATAAAGCCCTTTTGGCACATCCTAAAGCTATGCTTATTGATGATCACCATAAAAATATTGATGCTTTTAATTCTGCCGGTGGCTGGGGTGTTCAATATGATTATGAAAGCCAAGCATCCTTAGAAAATGTTTTTGAAGAAATCAATTCTTTTGTGTACTGTCGCAGATAAAAGAGATATAAAAGAATCTCAATAAGGAGATTCATTATGAATTACATTTTCCCCAAGATTAAAAACATCAATGACATTCTCCCTGCTATCGAGGGGAATGATGACATTTATTCTGTGACCAAGGATGGATATATTGTATTCAATTACATGCTTGGTACGTCTCAAACGTTTCCTGCCATCGTAGATGAATATGCTGCTATTCGTCGTGAATGCCGAGGCCTCATTTTTGATGCTGAAACTGGTGATATTCTTCGTCGCCCGTTTCATAAATTCTTCAATCTGAATGAGCGTGAAGATACGGCTATTGAAAATGTAGATTTCATGTTTCCTCATGCCGTTCTAGATAAGCTAGACGGTTCTATGATTGCTCCTTTTTTGGTGGGTGATCGTATGATTTGGGGCACCAAGATGGGTGAAACTGATGTTGCGCAGCCTGTTATGGAATTTGTTGCTGCTAATCCTAAATATGATGAATTTCGATATCTTATCGGTTCAGGTTTTACTCCTATTTTCGAATGGTGCTCGAATAAGCAACGAATCGTTCTAGACCATCCGGAAGATTCTCTAACTCTTCTAGCTATTCGTGAAATTCAAACTGGAGAATACGTATCTTTTGAATTTCTTAAAAGTGTAGCAAAGGTTTATGGTGTTCCTGTTGTAAAGCAATATGATACTATTAAAGATATTAACCAATTTCTTGAACGGACTCGTGGTCAATCAAATATTGAAGGGTATGTAATTCGATTTAACACTGGTCATATGATCAAGGTTAAGACTGATTGGTACGTAGCGCTACATAAGATTAAGGAACAGCTTCTTTTCGATCGAAATTTGGTGGAACTTATTCTAGATAATCGTCTAGATGATATTCTATCATATCTGTCCTCTGACGAGCGAGACAACCTTATTCGTTTTCAGACTGAACTTTATCAAATCATCTCTGATCAATCTCATGTTCTTATGAACATCACTAATGATAATCTAAATATGGATCGTAAGACGTTTGCCCTTACTGTTGCTCCTGCCTTAGATGATATGATGCGTCCAGTTGCATTTAAGACTTTTGGTAATCGAATCGAAAATGTGCATGACGCAGAAGTTTTTGTAATTCAAGCTATTCGAAATGGGTTGACGTCAAATACCAAGTATGATACTCTACTTAAGAATAATTGGTTGAAGGAATTAGAACGATGAAGAAAGCATATGTTTTGGTTGGTGTCCCTGGTGTAGGGAAAAGCACCGCCGTTCAAAAGCGTTTTATGCATCAGAATCCCAAGATTCTATCGACTGATAATCACATTGAGACTTATGCAGAAAAGCAGGGAAAGACGTATAATGACGTCTTCCCTGAATATATTAAAACTGCACAGCAGCTTTTTGATAAAGATTTGCATGATGCTATTGATAGTGGTCATGAATGTATCGTTCATGATCAAACTAATTTGACGGCAAAATCTAGGTCTAAAGTACTAACTGCGCTTCTCACGGCTGGATATGATGTTGAGGCTATTGTCTATCTCATTCCTCCTGATCATAAAAAGCGTCTTAATTCTAGGCCTGGTAAGACTATTCCAAACCATGTTTTGGATAGCATGATTAAAACGTTTAACAATGACGATAATCTTCCAACGTTGGAAGAAGGTTTTAGCAAAATCACTTTTCTAATGGAGATTTGAATGGGTGAGTGGATTTTTTGGAATAAATCTAAACATGATGAACGACCTGATATAGATCGGGTAAAGATTCTACAATATTACGATACTAAAACAAAATCATGGGTTGATTATAAGCGTCGTGAAGATGGTACCTTTTACGTAAATCCCGGTTATTGGTATTGGGATGCATGGAAGCCATCAAAAAACATTCAACGCAGATGGTGTTATTCTCTTCCACTAGAAGAAATGTGCAATGGAGACACTGCAGAAGTTAAAATTCGTGTAACTGTTAAGAATGTTAATTATTCTGCGGCAGGAATTCAAGTGCAGCTGCCGGACTGGTCAGGAACATGTTTCGTAATTCCACGTGAAAATGTTATTTCATATGAAAATTCTCATGTATCTGCAATTAAAAACAAGATTGCAGAGTTAACGAAACAACAAGACACTCTGTCAAAACAAATTGAAGAATTGCAAAATCAGTTGACATCAATTTAAAAGGATTTATAATGGAAGAAATGGTAGAGATTACTAAATCAGAATATGATAAACTATTAGCCGCGGCTAAATTTATGGATTGTCTAGAATCTGCTGGTGTAGACAATTGGGAAGGGTATGAATATGCCCTTGATTTATATGATGAGGAAGTCAATGGCTGATATTTTTCTTTGCTCTGATCATCATTTTGGTCATGAAAATTCATTTGCAAAGTTTAAGCGGGCTGATGGTAGCCCCCTTCGGCCATATTCTTCTGTGGAAGAAATGAATGAAGATATGATTGCTAAGCACAATGCTGTCGTTAAACCAAATGACAAGGTATATTTTCTAGGCGATGTCGTAATCAACAAGAAGTATCTTCATCTTGTTCATCGCATGAATGGCCTTAAGCGCCTGGTTAGAGGCAATCATGATATTTTTGATGATCAACTATATCGCGATGTTGGTTTTGACGCTATCTATGGCTCTCGTGTTTTATCTGGGCTAATTCTAACCCATATTCCAATTCACTCAGAGTCTATTGGACGCTTTGGTGCTAACATTCATGGACATCTTCATGCTAATGAAGTTATGCTAAATCGAATTCCCGATCCTCGATATCTATGTGTTTGTGTTGAACATACGGATTTCGGCCCTATTTCTTTGGAAGATGCAAAAGCTCTAATTCAAAAGAGGCAAGATGCATGTGGTTATAAGCCTCCCAAAGACCCCTGGGGCAATGGTTCCAATCCAGGTTAAGGAGTATATATGACAGAATTAGAAGAACTACAGAAATACGCTCAAGAAAACGGAGAGCATTATTTTGGAATCGATGATCTTCCTGATGATTGGGAAGAAATTGATGATGGACAATGGGTAGACGAAGGCAAATATTCCTACAATACGACTATTGTTTCGAAAAATGGAAAATTTTTTGCCATTGACCAATCTCGTTCAGGATCATATTTCAGTGACTATTTTTATGATGTGGCTGAAGTTTATGAAGTTGAACGAAAAGAAAAAACTATCACTGTAACTACATGGGTACCAAAGGAATAAATTATGAAACCTAAAGATAATGTAAAGCTGCGAGAATTTCCTTTTTGCACTGTATCAGAAGCAGAAGGATTTAGAAATTCCCTATTCCCACATTTTTCAACACACACTATTCGAGAATCTCAGCCTGGTAAAGTAGGTCTATACAATCGTCTAGGCTATTATCATCGATTCACAGATCATGAGCTCAAGCTTCTTGGAGAATATCGTATGAGTGTTTATGAGAGGCGTAATGCTGCTCTCGATCTTCTAGAAGGAGCATATATGTAATGGTAAAATGTCTGGTTAAAACACCATCTAAGGTCGATATTAAGTATGCTACAATCGACCTTAAGGTCAGGGATGAGGGGGTATATTCTCTTCTAAATGCTGATAAAGATCTTATTTTGCAGCGAGAAGGATATGTGCCTTCATTTATTCCAGGTGAGTTTGGAGATTATATTCGACTAACTATCGATCTAGATACAGGTCAAATTATGGATTGGATGGTACCGACAAGCAATGAATTAGAAAGATATATTGAAGAAGAATAAAAAGAAGGGGAAGATTAATCTTCCCCTTTTTAGTTTGTTCTAGAATTTTATTATAATCTATTTATTGAACTCTATGTTTGCATCTATCGCCGTGATATCTGGTGAATGTACTTCCATATCCCTCAAATCCACAGTGTTCACATATTTTTCTATCATTTATTTTTTTATCAGCTAAAGTTGCTTTAAGTTTATTTTTCATTTCATCTGGTTTAGCTTTTCCTTTAAACGTTTCAGAAACTCTCTTTTTTTGATGTTCGGATTGTTTAAACCCATTCTTTTTATTAGTTTCTATTCTTTTTTGAATCGATTCTTCAGATGGTTTAGGTCTATTATCGAACACACCGTCTTCCCACATCTTTTTTGTTTTAATCGATTGTTTTTCCTTTAGTTCTGGATTAGACCAAGCATCTTTAGCTGAAATAGACACTTTACTTTTTGTTTCTTCTGACATAGGAATTCCTTTATTCCAAGGAATTTTACCTTTTTTAGAAGGATTATCAACAGACATTTTTTCAGATAAAGTTTTTTTCCATTCCAAACCTTCTTCTGATTCGAAATATTTTTTTCTAGAAATAGACTGCTTAGATCTAGTTTCAGGAGATTTGGAAACACCTTTATGAATATTCGATATTTTTTGTCTGGTTTCTTCTGATACAATTTTAGCTTTATATGAAAGTCCATCAGAATTATGACCATTTAAAGAATTTGTGTTTGATACAGCATTAACCCGTTTTAAGAATTTAGCTTCATGCAGAATAGCATCATCTGCATTTTCAAATATTTTACTGATGACTATAATATCAGGTTCACCGTGTATTTTTCTATATTCAGAAACTGCTTTTGATGATGTGAAATATGTTGTCCATAAATTAGTTGGATTTGATATTTTTGTTGTAGAACCATATTCTACTCCATAATACCATTTTCCAGTTTTAGTCCATTTGATATAATATGTGTATGGAATATATTTTAAATTCATTTCAACCTCGCAAAAAATAAGAGTAGGAAATTTCCTACTCTTATTTATAGAGAAGTTATAGTATATTAGATACTACAGATCATAAAATACTTGCAACAAGGCTTCTGCGGTAGTAGACGTTGGAGTTTTGTACCAATGAACCGTCTGAACCAGTTGCACCTCTTGAGAATGGGTTTGCAACCATGCCGTAACGAGTCTTGAATCCAATTTTTGGTTGGAATGAATCAGGACCAACAGCACGAACCATTTGTAGAGGAACATATGGACAATAGAAGAGACCTGCGTCAAAGGCGCTTGAACCCTTATAACCCATTGTCATATAATCACCAGCAGCATAAGGGTCAATATAAACCTTGATGCGTCCGTTTAGAACACCAGCAAAAGTGTTTCCGGTGTCGTCTACTTGTAGTGTATTGCTGTTTAGAGCAGGTGTATAATCTAGAACACCAGCCATATTAAGAGCGGATGCAACGTCTGCAGAACAGATTAGCATATTACCCTTACCTCTACGGGTATTCTTAGCAATTAGATTAGCTTCACGTTCAAGTTGGAATACTAGACCCTTGAACTTTTCACCCAACCAACGACCGTTTGAGTCAACGTCTAGGTCGAATGTACCTGGTGTTGTTGTAGCAGCGCAACCTGTTTGAGCTGTTACGTTAATCGCACGAACTACTTCACGGTTGATGTCTGAAAGCATTTCAGCTGATAGAATAGTTGAAAGTTCAGTTTCAGCATCTAGTCCATGAATTGCCTTCAAATCTTGTGCTAGTTCGATTGAATATTCAGCCTTCAACGCACGTGATCTGGCACCAACTAGAACCTTATCGATAGAGAAGGCCATTTGAGCAAAATCAGCGTTTCCTGTTGAACCTAGAGCTTCAGCTTGAGCTGTAGTCATACCACCAGCATAGTTATAAAGCTGTGAGTTACCTGAAACGATGGTAGAAGTGTTAACACCATAGATACCACCCCAAGTTGTGTTGGCATCGCCGATGATTTGTGTGTTACCACCACGGATAGTTGATTGTCCAGTGTTAGGCTCAAAGTAGAAAGCGTTAGCACCTGACTGGTTATCATATTGTGGACGTAGTGCAAAGATTAGACCAGATGGTCCTGTCATTGGTTGAACGCCGCAGATATCGTATGCAATTAGGTTAGGCAATGCACGACGTACCAATGAAATTAGTACAGGATCGTATGCTTGCATACCTGCTACTGCAGATGTGGGAGCTGAACCAGATGTTTCTAGAAGAGAAACCATTTCGCCTGCTCTAGCTTGTTCAGCCAAGGCCTTTTCAGTGTTTTCTAGAACAATCGCGGTTACTGAACGACGATGTGCATCCTTAATGGCTGGCATATCTTCATGTTCTAGTAAAGGCTTCCACTTGTTTTGAATTTCTTCGTTAAGATACATTTATTATCTCCCTTTCTTTATTGGGTCAATATTATTTATAAAAACTTAATTTTTGACTAGTCTTTTGGCAGTATTCACATAAGCAGCCATAGGTCCTGTTAGAGGAGACTTAGACTCTTCTCCATCGAATTCTTCAGATAGAAGTTCTCCGGAAGATGTTGGAGTAGAAACTCCGAAGTATGCTTCCTTAATAACAGATAGCTTTTTCTTGAAATCCTCTGAAGTTGTGAATGACACACCTTCAGCTAAGGTTTCTAGCTTTTCAATTTGTGTTTGGGCTAGGCCTTCAGAAATTTCAGCGAAAGCTGCTTTGGTTTCTGCTTCTAATACAGTTGAACGAAGTGATACTAATTCATCTGAAGCTTCAGCTAATTGTGCCTTCAGAAGATCATTTTCTTCACTCATTTCAGCAACAACATCGATTTTGTCTGCTGGAATTTCAATATAATTGCTTTCAAATACGCTCTTAAGACTTTTAATGCATTCTTCGGCCATTTCTACTTTTAGACCATTATCGATTGCTAGTTGATTAGATTCAACCCACTCTGAAACCGCGAAAGAAAGATATTTGTCTACAGTTGAAACAACGTCTTGACGAATTTCTTCAACTGCTTCATTTAGCTTGGTTTCAAATTCTTCTTCAAGTCGTGCTGTTTCAGCAATAACATGTGTTGTTAATACAGATTCAAATACGATAAGAGCCTTATCCTTTGATTCTTCGGTCAACTCATCTCCAGCAAAAATAACATCAACATCTTCCTTTGATACAATAGGCTTAACTGTAGTTGGAGATGTTTTAATTTGATCAAATTCACCTTTTGATCCTGAACGTGAATTCATTGTTGGAGTTACAGTGACTGCATCTGGATTGATAGGCTTAACTGTGGTAGGTGCTGTATCGACGGCGCCTGATTCACCACCAGATTTATCAGCACCTCTAGGTGAAGCTGAAGGTCCACCTATACCATGGTAGATATCTACCATTTCGTCTTTACCCATTCCTGCAAACTTTTGCATAATAGCACTTAAGACTTCGGCCTTAGTTGAAAAATTATATGTTGATTCACCACCAGATTTATCAGCACCTCGGCTAGAATCTCCAGTTGAAACTGGATCTACGGTTTTAGCTGTACCAGATGAACCTTTGAATTCATTTAGGTTTTCTTGACCTTTAGGCATTTAAGACTCCTTTAGAATAATATTTGAAATATTTATATTTTTATTAGTTTACACGAATACTGTTAAGCCAGGATTCAAATACAGCAACTTTTCTATTGCTAATTTCTTCCATAGAAAGTTTATTGAATTCCTTTTTAGTTTGTTCATTGATCTCCATGGCTTTCCATCCAAAGGTTTCGTCATAAACCCAATCTACATTTTCCATGATGCCTCTAACATAAGCATCTGGAGCAGATGGATCTGCCACAATATCAGCTGGAGTTGCTAATCTAAAATCATCTTGAACTTCCATGATTCCTTGAGAGCCTTGCTTAAGCGTACCTAAACCTCTTGATGATACACCCAAATTTGCACCCTCATCAATAAGATTTTTTACAATCTTACCCATTGGTGTCTCTGTCATAATTTTAGCTTTACCAATCCAATTTGCATTATCTTGCTTAAGCTCTTTAATCATGTGAGACACTCTATCTAAATTGATAGATGGGCCCTGAGGATGATTGAGTTCACCATAAGCTCTATTCTTTTCAATGCATTCTTTAGTATATCGTGCCACCTCTTTTTGAAGAGTTTGAGATGGATACATTCTTCCATTTCTATTTTTGATATCACCTTGCAAGAAAATACCTTCAATGAAATAGTCTTTTTTCCCATCTTCTCTTGCTTCTTTAAGAACAGAGATTGTATCTACAATTTCACAAATAAGTTTCATTTGTTTCTTCCTAATGTTTTATGAACTAGAGACATGGGAGTCATTTTAGATTCAGAAATAACATCCATAAAATTTTCTGGAGATTCAGAAATTGAATCATGGAATTCTGTAAGACTAGAAGCTGATCTATAGCTATCTCTAATTGTTAGATATTTTAATGCCTCTTTAACAGTCACCATTTTAGTTTCGCCGTTTCTAAACTTAACTTCTGCTGTTTCTTTGAGTCTACGAATATCATTTAAAGATTTTGCAAATTCAGCTGGTGAAAAATTTTCTGATGTGGTTTTTTTTGCTTGATCAGATTTAGCAGTTTTTTTTGCTTGATCAGAGTTAGCAGCTCTTTTTGCTCTTTTTTCAGAGTTTTCTAAATATTTAGAAAGATTGAAAGCTTTTTTTGGCTTTTGGTTAGGCCATTCTTGATAATAAAAATCTGCTTTAGCTTCTTTCACTGGTTTCATAGGAGGAACAGCCGTATCTTGTTGATCAGGGCCTCCAGGTGCAGATTGACCTTGTTGCATATTATCGCTTTGAACTGATTCAGCAATTTGATCCAATGCATCTTTAAGATTTTGCAGCGTTGATAGAGCATCTGTTCCTAGATCTTGATCATCATCCAATTCATCATGGATCTGTGCAGCCTGCATAGCAATAGATTCCAAAATTTCTTTAATTGGATTTTTAGTTGGATTTGATGAATTTGACTCAGGACTTTGATTGGTTACAGGAGAATCACCTGGACCAGGAGCGTGACCACCAAAGCCCGGATTATCAGAAGATGCAGCCTGAGAATCCTCTTTAAGACCTGTAAATTTCTTGGCTTTTGCAGCGGCAGCCGTGGCAGCATTTGAAGCCGGCTTTCCACCAGGAACTTCCTTACCGACATGTTGTTCTGCCTTTTTGACATTTGTAGCATTAAACACATCATCACCGTTACCATTTCTGTCGGTGTGCTTTTTGATGATATGCTGCTTCCAAAAGCGTTTTTCGCCTTCTGGTTTAGGCTCATAATAAAGCTTTGTTGGATCTTCTACTTCATGAATATTATTCGGCATTATTGAATTCCTTAGAAAAAGCATTTCCTAAATGGTGTTTACGCACTTCTAAAGCATCATTGACTTTAGATGCCATGATTTCATCTACAGCCTTTTGCAATTCGGTTGGGTTACGATCCATAATAAAATCTACGATATTATCTGTAGTATAGGGCATCAAAGAATCTCCTTTTTATTATATTTATTGGTAGAAATTATCAGGAAGTCTTTCTGGAGACTTTCTAGTAAAAGGTCCATTCTTTCCTTGTACAATTTCACCTTGCAGAGGAACAGTAGAAGAGCTTCCTGAGCTTTCAGCCTCTGGATTTGGTTGTGATTGATCTTCTGCAGAACCGCTTGTAGCCTCTTGTCCAGGATCCCCATTTGGATCTTGCATCATGCTAGGTGGAGGGGGTTCCTGTGAAATTTCCAAATTCATTTGAGCAATGTCTTCATCAGATTGCTTAAGCACATTCTTTTTAATCCATTCTCTAGAATAGAAAATTCCAATATAGGGCTCAATTTGAGCAAGAGTTGATAGTCTTTCTCTTAGAATTTCAGCATCCTTTAACTCAGAGAAATAGTTATCAGTATGAAAGTTGAAATGAATTTTATTCTTGAATTGGGCCCAATCAGAAGACGTGATAATTCCCTTAAGAATCAGTTGCTTTTCCAAAATTTGTAAAAACATTTGAGAAAATCTTAAGCGAAGCCTATTGATAAATTTCTGAAACTTGAGTTCATCCTGTGTGATTTCTGTAGAACGACCCATGTTAAACCCGGTTGTTTCAGGATCAATTCTGGACATTGGAACAGAAAGAGATTTGTACAGCTTCTTTTGGAAATATTGTACGTCTGCCATTTCACCCAGATTTTGTCCTGAAGGAAGGGTTGAAATTTCTGTTCCCTTATTTCCATCTCTACGAGCTAACCAATAATCTTCCATCATAGTATTCTTGGTATAAACACCAATATCTAGGAGATATGTATGATTGCTATGATAAGTTTCATTCTTATCAATTGTAATACATCCAACATCCATAGTTTCTTCTAGAAATTCTACTGAAACAACTTTATGATTTACCAAAATTTCAGCTGAATATCCTTTTGATCCGTATTTACCTTTAATATTTGATCTATTTAGATCACGCTCTCTGCAGAATGCGCTAAGATTTTCTACTATTTCATATGATCCATCTGGCTTTAAAATATTCCAGGTTTTTGCAAATGAAACTCTTCCAGTTCTAGCATTAGATATGGCAGCATAATGTTCATCTGATCCTTTAGTTGAGCCCACTCTAATTTTACCTGAATTTGTTCTAATGCGAGTGTCGCAAGATTTTCTAAGCTCTGCATATCCAGCAAAGCCTAAATTTTTACTCACTCTGTTGAGATCTTTTGCTGTAAATGTAGTAGAAGAACACACGAGTCTATTTTTAGGATTTCTATCAGAATTTGAATTTATCCAAGCAGACAGATCTAATTTATTAATATATTTTAGAGCTAGATCTACCGAATATAGATTTGTAGCAGCTTCTTTAACAGCATTAATAACATCCAGCGTGTATACAATAGATTGGATATCATGATGATATTCAATGTGATCTTTATGATTCATGTACACTAGATTTCTAGGTGAATTATTATTTCGATTAAAATCTAAATGATGAATAATAGTTTTTTTATCATCAATATATTTTGATGAATACAACATCTCTTCTTTGAAATTATTTTCATTTTTCCATGCTGAAACCAATCTATGTGTATATTCCCATGTTCCAGTTTCATTTTGATATAATTGCTCATATAGAGCACCGCCTGGAGTAATCTCCTTTGAACGGCGATATCCTGGAATTAGCGATTCACCTACGGTTAAATATTGAGCTTCAACCATTCCCTTGTTCCAAACAGGGAATTTATGATCAGGAGTACAGATTACTGATTTTCCATTGTCTAGAGTTACCTTAACAACAGAACTATTTTTCTTAGTAATTCCCGCCCATGAAACTGGCCCTGGAGAAAACTTCCCTGTTTCAGGATCACATGAATATACCCAGTTTTCTTTACCCTGCTCGTATTCAGAAATCAAATTTTCTAAAGTTAGCGTTCTTCCATCCAGAAGAGGAATTTTTGTATCTAAAGCAAAACACATAAATTTGCGATCATCTTTTACATCGCCTGTGACAGCGTCATAAACAAGTCGATTCTTATGCTTATTCATCATATCTTTAATATATTGCTCAGCTTTCATTTTAGGAAGATTTCCTACATCGATGTAGAAAATTCTTCTTTCTGGTGCTCTAGAAATTCTATAGATTACTGTAGAATCTTCTAACATTCTGAGTTGATTTAGAGGTTTAATTGCTTTATGCAAATAACTCAAAACAAGTTTATTGTCTTTATCCATCAATCCAGATGTGATATGAATTATGGAATCCTTTGTAATCTTTAATCCTTGATTGTCCATTCCTGTAGGAGAATTTCCTTTGAATGAACGCTCAGTGTACATGAAAAATTCATCTGTAGTAACATTCACAAACACGTTACCACGACGCTCGCGTTTCATGTTTCTAACTTTTCTCATTTTTCTTGGATCAATATAACGAAGTTCTACGATACCCTTTCTAGGATTAGAATCGTCGATAATAACATGATAGAATATTCTACCATCAATATACCAGCGTCTAAAAATTTCATATCCATAATTGTTGAAATCTAGTAGATTGGTAACGTTATTCCACTCATCTATAATGAGATCTTTAATAGAATCAGAAATTTCTAGATTATCTAGATTGATATCTACAATTTCTTTATTTTCATCTTTAACAATTACTTCATCTACAATTTCATTGATTGCAGATTCACATTCAGGTTGAATAGACATTTCTCTGTATTTAGACACGAGATCTGCTTCTGTTTTTGCAGATCCTTCTAAATCTAGATATGTGCCATAAGATCCACCTGCAGATACAACAAGAGCTCCATCGTCTGACTCAACAGGAGCAAACGATGGAGTTGTACTCATTTCAATTTCATCTGGGGATTTTCTCTTTATTTCGAATCCGAAAAGTTGAAAACCTGATTTTGATTCAGCCATAAAAAACTCCTAATAACAAAGCGATAAAATTATTTATCCTTGGTTTCCAGGAGTTCCTGTAACACCTGCGGCGTCAACTACCCAGTTGTCATATTCAAATGTTACACCAAATTCTTCGATAGAATCAACGTCACCCCATCCTAGAGAAATTTCTGATACAGCACGAGGGAACAACCCTTCAAACTTGTATACTCTTAAAACATCTCCAGTTTTTGAATATTGTGTCACAGTAGCGTTAGCTTTATATGATAGATTGGCTGCAGAACCTAGACGAATATTTCCACGCATATTGTTAATAGCATTTGACCAAGCTTCTAGAGCATTTTTAATCTTGAAGTCTTCATCGTTGATAACAACAACAGACCATGGATCAAACGTTCTATCACCAGCTAGTTTAAGGGTTCGTCCCATATAGGGAACACCAATCAAACCCAAGTTAGATGCTGGTAATGACGCAGATCGAGTTAAAAATGGCACTTTCTGTAGATCTAAACCAATTCCAATTTGAGGTGGTGCAGTAATTTGAACTTGGAAGAGCGTATTTCTCGCTCCCCCAAATGGTAGATTTGCTTTAAATGCAGTTAAGCTAAAATTCTTATTAGGCATCAAATTTCTCCTTTAAAAGTGTTCATGTTAGACTAAGTTAACGATTTCAGAGAACTCAACACCAGAACGAACTGCAACAAAGTTAAGACTGATGTAGTTAATTGAGCGATTTGGTTTGATGTAGATATCGCCAACGAACTGATTTGTATCGATAACTTGTTGTGTGTTGTTTGTAGAGTCACAAACAATATAGAAATCTGTGATACCACGACGTCCTTGAACATCTCTCAAATATGGTTCAATCATGTTAACAAATTGAGCACGAGTAAAGTCGTCATTGAACTCAAATAGCATTGATTTTGCCGCATTAGAGATTGCTTTTTCTAGAACGATAAACAATCTACGCACGTTGATACGATCAAAAGCTGAAGATCTACCAAGAAGAGTTTTATCTCCATATAGGATTGTTCCTTGGCTTGGGAATGTTACAACAGGGTTGATATCATTCTTATAAAGAAGATCGCGTTGAGCTTGTCCTGGATTTAGAGCTAGCTTTACAACATTCTTGATTTGACCGCGCTGAGCTCCAGCTGGAGAGAACCAAGGATCGCGGGCAGAATCTGTATATGCACAAGTTCCTGCAATATCACCGTTTAGAGGTACCCAACGAAGCTTATCATTATACTTATCATATTGATATTTGTAACCAGAATCTAGAACAGCATATGATGAAGCAATTGCTAAGTTAGATCTGAATGCTAGCATGCTTGTTACAGGATCGATGTTTGTAGCATCAGGTTTAGCAGGAGATACGAATACAACGCAATCTTTTCTATATTCACCGATGTTGCTAATGATATAGTTAGCAAGAGATGAATAGTTAACAACTGAGCTAGATGGAGCTGTTGTTTCTGCAGTCACACCGCGAGCTTTACCAGTCAAGACTAGAGAAATGTCAATATCTTGAACGTTTTTATAAAGATCATAGCCGCTTGTTAGAGAAGTTAGAGAACAGTTTGATTCACCGTTACCATCTCCACCACCGTTAAATGTGAATGAATATGGGAATACTGTTGTTGCAGATGTTAATGAACCAGAGTTTGCTGAAGCGGCGCCAGTGCGGTCTGCACCAGCATAGATATATTTTGATGCAGTGTTAAGAACTGTTTTGTAATAATTACTTGAACCTTGATCTGTCTTAGCATCTGTAGCTCTTGATAGACCTTTAAAGACTTCTAGAACAGTTCCAGGTGCACCTGTGAATACACCACCTTGGTCGACCACAACAACATGAAGTTCATCATTTGCTGTTAGATTGTTTTTAGCCATCCAGTTTGAAGAACCTGGAGCTTTATCCACCTGAGAATAATATTCCCAACGTGATGGAATTGCTGTTTGAAGGACGTTTGCAGGAAGAACAACAGGTGAATTGAAACGAACTGTTGCTGTTGATGTATATGATCCAGAGTTTGCAACTTCTGTGTTAGAAGGTGTAACGCCTGTAATTTTAACAGTCTGGAATCCTACTGTTGAGTTACCGACATCAATCAAATCACCAACAGACAACCAAGAAACAACGTTTTGGGTTGCTGTGTTAGCTAAACCTAGGGTGTTTGCAACAAGAGATAATGTTGCTACGTTAGAACCGGAGTTTGATTGAAGTGTAATAGATGTAACGTTGGTATACGTACCTTGCAATAGGGATGTGTTAACTGTTTGCTCATATGCAGCAGCTGAATCACAAACTGAAATTTTCAAGCTGTTTCCACCGGCTCCAGGATAACGGGCCAGATATGTAACGTTTGATTGTAATGTGGTGTTTGCGAAATCATCATCATTTTTAACGGCAAATCCGGTAACAGCACCAGTGTTTGCATATGCGTTGTTGGCGCCATCAATAACACGAGTCACATATAGGCTGTTTCCATAAGATAGGAAATTTGCTGCAGTGAAAAATGTTTCGAAGTTATTGTCTGTTGGTTTGCCGAAAGTGTTAACAAGAGTAACGTCGCTATCAACTAGAGTTCGAACTCCAACAGGGCCCCATGTGAAAATTCCGGCGAAAGCACCAGTTGTAGTTGAAACGTTTGGAACAACTGTTGTTAAATCGATTTCAGATGTTGCAACGCCTGGTGATACTAAATTTGGCATTTTTCTTTCTCCTTCATATAAGAAATCATGAACATAGTTCTATTGTATTTATAAAAAAGAAGATTAGAGAGAAATGTATTACCAGTTTAAGCTATAGAAATCATTAGACTCTTCTTCAAAGTCATTTCCATCATCAATAATAAATGGTGATAAATGAGCATCAATAAGCTCAGATTGATCTTGTGATAAACGATATCTTACATCGGTGTCTGTTAATTCTTTAAAATATGGTTGGTTAACCATCCATGCAAAGAGAACACAACACATTACCAAATCATCATGATAGCCTTCTTCAGCTTCATATGAATTTTTCACAGCAATGAATCTAGACAATTCAAAAATAAGATCGACATCACATAGAATAAGCTTATCTGATTCCACCAGATTTTTAAAATTTGAACAACCAATTCTCTTCACTGAAGTTGTTGTTCTTACACCTAGTTGCGGTTTAGTTTTGCCAAAGCCTTGACCAATTTTTTGGCCTGCTTTTCCTTTAGTTTGTGTGAAGATAACACCTTCATATTCTAGATCAAAATGAAGAATATCAGCTACTTGTTGGCCAATGTCGTTTATTTCAACTAAGACTAGAGAGTCGTTATAATAGGTTCCAACCTGATGGATCACGTTAGGATAAACAAGAACTGGAATCTCGTCTGATCTAAACTTAGCAACCATCTTATATGGAATTTCTGTAATATCAAATACAATGAAAGCTGAATAATCGATCCCGGCGCCGCGCGATGTGTCGACGGTCATTAAGTATGACCGATTTGGTTCTGGGTGATGGAATATCTCTACACCATTTGCTTCGTGTAGAGGAGAACTATATGTTAATTGACCGATTTTCCTTGCATCTATCAACGTATTCGAACTGCCTAAGAAATCACAACAATACTCTTGCTGGAATTGTCTTTCGCTCGTGTTGCGTATTGTCTCAGCCCGCCATTCATCATCTCTGCCAGGAACATCATTCCACTGAACATAATGTGTTGCATATGAATTTTTACCATCTTCAGCATCTTTCCAAATCTTATAAAACATATTCATGCCATTTGGAGTAGATGTAATAATTACTTTTGTCGTTTTACCTGAAGAAATAGTTGGATAAACAGAATTGAAAAAATCTTCTTGTAAGTTATTGGGAACGAATGCAAATTCGTCTAGATACAAACAATTGTGTGAAATGGCATTTTCAGTAATATACGATTCTGTATCCTGAACATTCAACAAATCATAAACATATTCGTGCGAAGATATAGTTTCTATGTTTTCTACAACAACATCATTTGCTAAAGTATCCCCCGTCTTTAACTCTCTAGCAAAAATAAAAGAAGAATCTTCTAACATTAACCTATGATCTGGCGTACAAATGAGTGTACATCCATTTAAAGTTAATTTATATTTGTCATCATTATTTTCAACGGCTCTAATTCCATAATAGGATTTGAAACCGCTTTGAGTTAAAACTTTAGGCATGTTTTGGTGTCACTCCTCTAATCCATCCAGTTGGAATAGCATCATCTTTAGAGATGAGTTTTTTTTCTAGAGTGTGAGCATTATAGATATGAATTTTTCCTTTATTTTTAGGAATCCTTCCTTTAGCTGCTTCTGACATTCTAATTTTTGACTCTTCAGACCTCTTCATTCCAAGATGAGCCTCGGCAGTTTTTCTGATTTTATCTGGATTTTTGTTAATTTTTGCGATATGTTCTTCAGATTTGGGTTTTCCCTTTAACGCTTTAGATATATTATTTTTATGTTCTTCAGTTTTTGCGACACCATAAAACCGTGATTTTGCTAGTACACTTTGTGCATATCTGCTCTGTATTTTTCTATTTTCTATTTCAGAACAATGATATTCAAATAATTTTTGCCGCTCAGGATCGATATAACCATTTCCAGGAAGCAACATCATTTTCATTAGATCACCATGTGTGCATCGAAGTTTGCCCATGGCATCTGACCATGAATTGTATCTAATATCTGAAATGACAATGTCATCATCTTCTTTTAAATTTCTGCCGCGATTTTTTTCTGCAATCATAGAAATTGTTTCGGGAGGTAGAGATTTACCAAACATTGGATTATTTTGGCCGACCATAATTCTAACATTTCCACCTAGAGCAATATTATATGTGTCATCTCTAAGGGTATATGCTTCATTGACTAGAAGTGCTTCATATGCTTCAGCGTCTTCTCTATTGGAAAATACTTCTAATATTTCTTTCTCAAAAACAGAGATACCATATTTCTCAATCGCTCTTTTTATAAGCTTGCCTGAACCCATATATCCATCATTCAAATCATTTGTTTGATGATATCCAATATATTCTTTTTTGTTTAGAGTATTTGTTATTTTATAAACCGTATAATACATAGAACTTTCCCAGAGGTTGTAATCTGGATTATTTATATACTTGGATGAATCTGCTTTATCTATCGATGTAATATAAATTCTTTCATAATCGTCGCATATGGTGATTATTGTTGATCCAACAACACAGTTTTGAGACGTACCACGAATTGCAGATGAAGATGTTGATGAAGCAAGAATCTTAGAACCGTTTTCAAGCTCAATGTTTCCTTTGTTCCACTCAACAACACCTTGCTGCAACCACTTAGGAAGATATTCAAACATCATTTGAATACGACCTAGGATTTCTCTGGCCTGTCTTTCTTTGTTAGCAAGAATAGCAATAGAGAAATTTTCATTAAAAAGAACATAATGTAGAAGGACGGCCGCGACCGTAGTGGTTTTTCCAATTTGACGTCCCATCCTAGCGATAACAAATCTGTTATCTAAAATCTTATGAATGAGTTCCTCTTGGAAATCCCATAGGGCAAACTTAACTAAACCTTTATCTACATGTACGATCTTCACATAATTCTTAATGAAATATACAGGATCTTCTGCGCATTTGGCAAATTCCATTGCCATTTCTGGAGTATATTCAACTGCAACCCCAGCTGATTTAAGGTTTCTGTTACCACGATATTCTATTGTAGCCATTATGCATTCTTATCTTTAATCATTTTTAGCAATTCTGCTGTAGATCCAACAAACAAATTGTTATTTGTGGTGTTATTTTCAGTTGATTGAATTTCCTGCTTAATAGACTTCTTGTCTTTATGAAATTCCACAAGATCTTTAGCAACACCTCTAGATGTGTTTAACAACTTATCTAAGGAATCAAAAGCCTTTGGATGCTGACTTTGCTTTGCTATCTCAAGCATTTCTTCTAAAGCGTCTTGAGTGTTTTTTATATTCTCATACATGATAGATCTGGCATATTCTAGATCTTGATCTGTTTGAGTTTCTGTTTCTATTGGTTCTTCATATACTACAACACTTCCTTCTTTTATAATCGGAGATATGTTTAGTAATTCAGATATGGTGTCTTTTTTCTTATCCATTTGTTATACTCACTATGAAACCATAATCAGAATTGGCTGATATTTGATTTAGCGGGACGCTTGCTGCAGCATTTGCGGTAGGTGTTCCGTTTGCGGTGAGACCAGGTCGTACATATACGATTTCGGAGTTAGCAGGTGTCCCCACTCCTTGGAACGCGGTGTTTGTGTTAGGAGTATACAGATCAATATATACTTCCTTAATGACTTTAGATGTGCTGATAGGCCCATACATATATCCTCTTAATTCAAATATCAATTCAACAGTGATGTATTCTCTATCATCGAAAGATCCTTCATATAGCTCATTCATATTCACGTTTAGGAGAGTTATAGGAAGAGTGACTGGATCATAATTCATCTCAGGAATGAGATCAGCTGTTACATTTAATGTTGGTGAAAAGAACGGTAGAATCTGTTCTAGAACTTTAAGAGCATCTTCGGTGTTTCTAGAGATTAAACTGAGTCTAAAATTGATATTCCATGGAGCTGGATTATTCTGAACCTTGAGAGTTCCTGATGATGAAGAACCAGTTGTACAGAATCCGTTTGGATCAAGTTTTCGAGTTGAATCGTATTCAAGACTATCAATCTCAAATGCCATTCTTGGCCAAACTTGAGATATAGGTCGTTGCAAATCTGGATTTTGTTCTTGACGTGTCAGATATCTTTCTTTAGGACCATACTCGACTGGAATCTTGATAGTCTTATTGCCTTCTCGAGAAATAGAGATATCATCAAATACAGCTCCAAATAGAGTCACGTATTTTCTTACAAGCCCGAAATAGAAATTATAACCAAGCATACTTCACCTTACTTTTTGAATGGTTTCTCTATATTGAATTCTATAGAGTTTCCAGCAGTTTCGAAATATTTATTTCTTGCGGTGCCATCTATATCATCAGGTGCTTCATATGCTTCTTCTAAAGCAATATTCGTAGCATCTTCAGCAATTAAGGTAGAGCCATCTTCATTTAGAAGATAATTTCCATCTACATTGAAGCTATAATTGTCTTCAACAGAATCGATTGATGTAACACCGGTTGTAATCTCTTCAGAAGAATAATTAAAGCGCTCACATCTGATTTCATAATATTGAAGTGATCCAGTTTGGTAGAACGTTGCTTCATGTTCGACAAATTTTATCTCAAACATGGCATTTGGAATAGAGAAGAAAATAAGATCGCCTTCTCTAGGTCTAGAGATTGAAAACGGCGTTCCAATAGCTTCAGCAAATCTTGCTCTAGAAACATGAAGAACCAACTGATCTCCCATGCTAATTCCAAATTTAGACATGATATCAGCATTTCCGCCCCAGCCTTCATAATTTTTGATGTACATTTCTATAGAAGCAGACTGTACGAATTTTGAAGTAGGATCTTC
>ERZ724522.289-NODE-289-length-34644-cov-17.993119_pt1 | contig 34644 bp, 57 predicted proteins | sample MGYA00376055_ERZ724522 | MGnify/ENA primary metagenome ERZ724522 (study PRJEB28724, sample SAMN07190884) | wastewater metagenome | isolation source: effluent of sewage treatment plant in Hong Hong | place: Hong Kong | collected 2016-03-17 ...
AGGGCTCGCACCCGATATTCTTAGGGATGGGGAAGGACCCGCGAAAATATATTTCGCATTGATCTCTGTGCCCTCGCCTAAGCACTGTGCGGCTCTCTGCTACGTCTCTCATATCTTACTTAAGAAATAGCTCATGTTGTGATCTAACTCACGCTGCAACCTAGCATCAGCTTCATTTTGTATTCGCGTAGCGGCATCCGTCTTGCGAAATAGTATGTCGAGGCTAGGGCCGGTACGTTTAAAAATCTTTCCGCTACTTCGACGACGAAAGACCTGTTCGCTTGTTTTGCCTATATTACCAATGAAGTCTCCTTCATAGAATCTCGTCTTGCCAAACATTTTAACTTCCGCACCGAATAGAGGGCGGCCCGCCTTTAATGTCACCCATCTACCGTCTTTGAGTTTGACGGGAATGTCTCTCTGAAGCACACCGCGCTGTACGCGCTTAGCAAAGAACGCAATCAAGTCTATTCTTCTAGTGGACACACTAAGCGCTGCGTACATATTCGCAAGCTCAGTGCCCGCACCGAGGCTCTTGCGCTCAAAGAAATACTTTCCTTTAAGCTTTGACGTTGGGAGTTTTTTTCTATCGTAAAGCTTTTGTGAATTCGTCTCTTTTAAAAAAGCCGTTTTTATTCCAGTGAATGTGCGGGCGATTGACCTACGCACCGCTTGCTTAACTGCTTTCTCGTTCACACTCGTCAAGAATACGCCAAGCTTATCTAAATCGACTTTGACTTTGATATCCATGATTTTAGTATCGGTTGTTTCACGCCGACTTTAAAGCCTCGGGCTTAGCGAAAAGAACGTCGTCAAAAGAAACGTGCAGCATGTTGCTTGGCTTGCCCGCTGAGTAAGGACGACACCAAATACCTTTATCGGTCTTTTCAACAAAAATATATTCGCGATAATCGTGCTTGATGTAAAGCAATTCATTAGGCTCCCACTCTTTGTTTTTGGCGCTTAGTACGACCTCAACAATTCCTTTTGCTGAGACCTTGGGCGTGGATACTTTGCGAAATATTTTCTTTGCCGTTTTCTTTGCCATTGTTTCCTCTCTGTTCATCTTTGACGGACTTCACTTTTAAATCAAGCATCGCCCGCCCCCACACTGATAAAGTTTCTTTAATCATTCTCAATTCAGCTAGTTTTTCTTTTTCAATTTTTAACTTCGCACGGAAAATGAAAATTTCATAAATTAGCGAAGTCGTAAAAAGTCCTAAAGACACTAAAGCAATTGACTGAACTAAATCATCCGTCATTTCTTGGCCCTCTCAAGAAACAAGTCTGCCGCTTCAAAAGCTTTTTCAACACAGTCACTAAGACTTATGTTTTCATCACGTACAATATGCTCGTGTCCTAATAGCTCCAAAAAAACATTATTAGCGAAATTTACTCTTAGCTCATTTTCTAGATTTTCTAACTCAGCATTTAGCCCGTCAATCTGTTTGCGCGCCTTCAATATTATGCGGCACAACTCTTCACGAGTAAAATTATCAAACTCCGCATAGTCTTTCTCTTCAGTAGCAGTAATCATCCTATTAACCTCTTCATTGCTAACGCCTCTCTTTCTTCTCTCGTCTTAGCATCATGGCATTTCTTACAAAGAGCCATTAATCCTTTCGACGAGCAAAACAATCTTTTTATAAAGCCCCCATCGACTTCGCCAACAGCGACGACATGGTCGATGCATATCTTAGGAACTCTCTTAAGACATTTCTCGCAATAAAAGAATCCGCCTTTGCCCGTCGCACGTTTCACGCAAAGCTTTCGAACGTGTGAACGGTGCCACACTTGTCGAATTGCGGAGCGAATCTTTGCGACGTCTTTTTTGCTCAATCCGTCCACTTTTTGTTGGTCCTGTTTTTTGGCCTTTTTTGGCACTTTTTTCTTTTTCTCCATAACCCTATTTTTTCCCCTTTTTCTGCCTTTTATTTTAGCGCGCAAAACCCAGTCGACAAAAAACCCAGTCGACAAACCACCTCGCCCATTTCTCTCATTTCCTGACGCATCGAGTCCCCTCTAATACCTATATAATATAAGAAGAAGTAAAAAAGAGAATCTAAAGGGGTATGTTGACTGTTGTCGCGGGGGGCTTGTCGACTTGTCGACTTGTCGACTGGCTTATTCATTTTAAGCCATTTCCAGACCTTGAGTCGACAAGCGAAATCCACTGTTTTTTCTCAATTTCCTCGTGACGCAAAAAACCCATTTCTAACAGCTCATTTAAGAATTTAGACCTGTTCGCATTTTTGGGCTCAAAGCGTGTTTTTCGCACAAGTTCTCTTCTAGTTATTTTCTTGTCTTTTCTCTTACTCAGAACTTTTTCAATTTTGCTGATGGCCTGAGCGTAGACGTCTTCATCGTTTTGAATTTTCACAAAAACTTTTCTCGCGTTATAGTAGCACCACTCAACTAATTGCACGCCCCACTCAATGTCACTTAGCTCTATCTCCGAGCGCCCATCACTAATACAGTGAAGCAAGCTAATCTTAGTGGCTAGTTCTCCGAAGCGATTGAAAAACGATTCATCAATATCCTCGCCTTCCTTCTCGTACATGGTCTCTCTGTACTTATGCAAAAACTCTTCGGCTTCCGCGCTCACCGGGAATTCGTTGTAGTCAACCTCGGTAGTGATTTCCTTTTCTGGCGGAATAAACTCCCCGTAGTCCACTAGCGACACGGGTCTTTTTAAAAAAGAGTCAGTGAAGTCTTTTAGTTTTCTAAACGCCTCGTCGTCTTTAAAAGGAGTTTTGTTAAACTTAGACTTTTTGTTTTTTATAAAAACCAAAGAGCGCTCGAAAAATCCATTTCCTACAATCTTTGACCCCGTGATGTTTTCAAAATGGTTGTAAGTGGTGAAGCCCATGAGTGTAAAATATGGATTGTATGCGGCTCCGTATCTAATACCGCGCTCGACACTTTGGTCTCCCGCGAAAAATCCAGACGACTTTGAGAAAAGTGTGTTGAGAGTTTCGACCATGTCCTGTTGATAGCTCTCGCCTTTTGCAATTAAACGAAAGAGACTTGAGCACTCGTCAATGACCATGAGATTTTCTCTTTGAGCTTTTCTTAGAAGCTCAGGCTCGCTCTTCCCTTTTTTCTCTTTAAAGATATTTTTTAAGTTCATAATAAGAGAAGGTGCCGACTTGTAGCTCCCAGCTCCTAGCACCCCGTGCGAGTAAAGTAAGTCTTGCAAAAGAGTTTGCGGACTGTCTTTCCCTACACCTGAGGGCATTACGCCCCAAAGCATTAAGTTAGCTGGCGTTGTAAATGCTGCCGTCTTAACTGCGAAGCGCGAAGCAACCAACATGGATAGCCACGCTAAAGATGCGCCTAAATAAATCTCGGTGTTTTCGGAAATAGAATAATTGTTTAAATAGTCTACGAAAGTTTTCATCATGCCCGTGATCGCAGGCATTTTGATTTCTTCTTTTTGCTTTTTCTCTTGCGGGATTTCCTCAATTACTTTCGGAGTGCTCGCGTGAATAATAGAAATGGAATCCTCGCCACGTCTCTTTCTGTTTTCATTTATCGTGCCCAGTAAAGAGCTGTAGAATCTTAAAGCGCTAATGTGTGGGTCGCCTGAGCTTGAATCTCTGCCCCTTGATTTATCTTGGAAATAGCTAAGACCTGTATGGTGCTCCAAGTCGTATCGGACTAGCTCTTTGACCGCTTGCTCAATAGGAGTGTGGTCAGCAATAAGTTGAGCCGCTCGTCTTTTAATGCGGTCTTGCGAGCCGTGAGCGCATCTTAGCCGCCCATTTTCTAATGTGGCAGGGTAGACGTCGTCTAAATCGTTGGCGGCGCTTGTAGAGGCCTCAAATGGGAGCGCGTCAAATTCATCCATTTTGTATTTCTTTTTATAAAAAGCCTGAATGGCCTCTAGCTCTTTTGTCCCGATTGTTGGGAGTTGACTAGGCGTAAAATTCTTTAAGGACTTCACTTCGCCTGACCACACAAAAGGTTTTTTAGTTGTGGGGTGTATAGAAGGTGGGAGCACGACAAGCATGTTGTGATTTAAGAATTCGACAGAGTCGTCAAGCTCCCTAGCTCCAAAAACTTCTTTAGATTTAAAATCCGGCATGTGTTGAAAAAAATAACTGCCTAAATTTCTCCCCTTTTTAATCAAAGGCGAAGGTGGGATTATTTTTAAAATCTCTTCGCAATTCGTATCAAGGTCGATGACTGAGACGTTTGATGACTTTCCCGCGATGAGGCCAAGACCGCAATTTTTTAAATTATATTTTTTGTCCCACTCTTTGCAGATTTCATCGGGCACCCCATCGTGATGTATGCCGATAAATCCGCCGAGGCGGTCTAATTTCTCAATGGGTTTTTTTGTTCCGGGTATTAAGGGTATGCACTGCCATCCCTGCTTTTTAAGTTCTAGAAACATTTTTCTTTGCTCTCTTATTTTTTAAAATCGTGTCCATAGTAATAGCCCCACAACTTAGCCGCTTGATTTTCTTGTAAATAAGAAAGCTAGGGACAGTGCGGCCTATTCGCCAGTATTCAACCGTGCGTCTCGTCGTTCCTAATTTTTTTGCTAGCGTTCCGGGGCCGCCCTGTTCTTTAATCCAATTTTTAAAAGTCACAATCCCTCTTCTTTTCTAAATGGCTCGATGCGAAACATCTTTTCGTTAAAATATTTATTCGAGCTTGGCACTTAGAGAGTTTTTTAGCTAGACCTTGAAAAAGAAAATCTCGAAAGGTCTCGACGCAGTGAAGTTATTTTTTGAAAAAGACTATTTTATTTTACAAGTGCCTTTTGAAAAAAGGTTCATAGCGAAAAACGCAGGCTTCAATTGGAATGTCGCGACTAAGCGTTGGTTCACAAAAGAGCTATCCATAATTAATCGCATAAAAGATTTAGTCGAACTAGACGTGAGCGCTCGTGCTCAAATAGAAAAATCTTTAATAGTAGTAGATGGCTTGAAGACAGATTTTGAATGGCCGGAAAATTTAACACCTAGAGAATATCAAACAAAAGCAGCGAAGTTTTTAGTCACCCGTAAAAAAGCTTACGCCAACATGGACCCCGGCACGGGGAAAAGTATTGTCGCGGCCCTTGTCATAAATTATTTTAAAAAACTAAGTAATCATTCAGCACGATTTCTCTATATCTGTCCGCCGTTTCTTGTAGAAAACATGAAAGCGGAATTCGAGAGGTGGGTGTTAGGGCACCATGAAGTTTCAACACTAGGAGACAACAGAGCCACAAATATTTTAATCATTCCCGACTCGATGATTAACAAAAAAGAAGTGCAAGTGCTCATTGCGGATTTCGCAAGTAAGAAGACCGACACCGTTTTGTTTTACGATGAGGCTCATAGGATTAAAGAGGCGTCGAGCCTGCGGTCGAAAGCTTTTTATAAGAATGTGCTGCCATTATTTGAGAGAGCTTATTTAATGAGTGGTACACCTTCGCCAAATTCTCGTCCTATGGAACTCTTTGCACCCCTTCATTACTTAGCGCCAAGCGTGATTGATTTTAAAAACAAATTTCAATTCGGGGTCAAATACTGTGCGGCTTTTCAAGGCACATGGGGGTGGGACTTCAGCGGGGCGTCTAATACTAAAGAACTCGCTGAGAGAATAAAAGCATTCATGATAACCATGAAAAAAGAAGACGTATTAACAGAGCTTCCGGCGAAGACCGAAGAAATTATTTTCATTGGGAATGGAATGCCAAAAAGGCTAGAGAAAATAAACAAAGAAATCCTAAGTTGTTTTAGTCCTGATGATTTAATGAAAGGACGAATAGCCAATAAGCTCAGTATTGATAAAAAAGAACTTCACATAGCGACATATAGAAAAGAACTGGGCGCGGTGAAGGCAGAGAAAAGTTTAGAGTTTATAAAACACTCTCTTGAGTCTTCGCGTGAGAGCATTCTTATTTTTGCCATTCACAAAGAAACTATCGCAATACTTAAAGAGGGCTTAGAGGAATTTAAGCCGCTAGTTATCACGGGCGAAACGAGAATGTTAGATAGAAGTAAACTTGTGGCATCGTTTCAAGCGGGAGAGTCTCGTGTGCTTATTGGAAATATCATAGCTGCGGGAATAGGTTTTACAATGACGAAAGCGACGCGAGTAATTTTCGTTGAGTTTAGTTATGTACCCGCAGAGAACTTACAAGCAATGGATAGGGCGCACAGAATTGGGCAGCATGAAAATCTTTTGGTGCAGTACTTAGTGTTTAAAGATTCTGTTGACGCTACTGTCATGCAGAGCATTTTGAAAAAGAATAAAGACGCTATCGTCTAAAAAAGAAAGAAGGAAAAAAAGTATGCAATTACAAATTAACGTCAATGTCGGAGATAAGAAATCAATCATGGAAGCGATGGCTGTGCTCCATAAATTAAGTGAAGGGACTGTGATGCCCACACCCGAACCGACTTTAGAAAATGGACATATTAAACCTCTTCGCAAGAAAGCTGCAAAAGCCGCTGAAGAAACTTTTGACTTAGAAGCCGAGACATTTGACACCACAAAAGACGACCCCGAAATGACTGAAGTTGAAGAGGCTAAAAAAATCACTCAGACAGAAGTGATAAAAGCGTTCCAAGTTTTTGCGGGCGCAAAGTCACGCGTTGAGGCGGCAAAAGTTTTGGCGAGGTTTAAAGTTAAGTCGGTTAAAGATTTAAAAGATACCGACTACGAAAAAGTTCTGAAGCTTTTAGCGGTATAGCTTTATGGAAATTGTTACGGGCGAGAAAAGAGCACATGCGAAGTTTTCAGCTTCGGGCTCTCATATATGGACCCATTGCTTCGCATCGGTGGGGTTAAGTGAAAAAGCTCCGCCTAGTCCCGAGAGCGCTTTTGCACTTGAAGGTACTGAAGCGCATGCGTGCTTAGAGCTTGTCTTGAGAGAGTATTTCGAGCGAAAAGAAATTGAGCCGCTAGGTCCCTTAGTTCACGCGGTTAAAGAAATGGGGCTCTATAGCGATGAAATAATAGAGCACATTTTCACAACTGCGAAAGCAATTCGAGATTTAACTGCGGACGCTCAAAACCCCGAAATTAAAATCGAGCACAAAGTCGATTTAAGTTTCGTGTATCCCAACACTTTCGGGACTGTAGACTTCGCACTGATTGAAGAGTTTGGCACGCTAACAATTGTCGATTTAAAATATGGTGCGGGAATTCCTGTTGAGGCGAAAGATAATTCGCAATTGATTTTCTATGCTCTAGGTCTTGCGCATGAGTATCATTACAATTTTCAAGAAATTAAAATCGTAATTATTCAACCGCGAGCGGAGCACCCCGACGGCCCTATGCGCGAATGGACGTTGAGTGTCGAGGAGCTTTTAGAATGGAAAACAAAATTCATTTTATCGGTTAAAGAATCTCTAGGGAAAAATCCTAAATTCAATTCAGGCGACCATTGTCGTTGGTGCAGGGCTAAGCCTATTTGTCCCGAGCTATCGACCACAGCGATGAAGCAAGCGCTCATTGACTTTGATGCAGAACTCGGAGCTGTGGCGCTGCCTGCGATTAACGACAAGCTCCCTATCGCGTACCTGCCGCAAGCCTTAGACGCTTCAGAGAAACTCACCACTTGGATAAAGGCCCTAAAAGAAGCTGCATTCAATGCGCTAAAACGCGGTGAGAAAATCCCCGGGTATAAATTAGTCGAGAAGAGAAGTACAAGAAAATGGGTGAACGCCCAAGAGGCAGCTATTGAAGCTCGTCCCATCTTTGGCGAAGAGATTTTCGAGACGCGCCTTAAGACACCCGCGCAATTCGAAAAAACTTTCGGTAAGAAAGATGTTAAAGGTTTTCTAAGTTCTTATGCGAGTGATGTTTCAACGGGTGTCACCTTAGTGAAAGAATCCGACCCACGCCCTGAAGCCAAAACTGTTGCGGAAATAGACTTCGAAGAGGATTTTGATAAACCCGAAAACTATGTCGTGTCTTATCGAGCGCCCGTATTGATTCCTAAATTGACCAAAACAAAGCCTGAGAAAGTTTACGGCACGCCTTGGTTAAAAGCAGCAATTGAAACTTCCAAAAAATTAAAGAAATTAAAACCTAAAAAGAAAGAGGAAAAAAAGAATGGCAAACGAAATAGAAAAAAAAGATAAAATGGTTAAGACACCCGTATTTAGAGCGAGCTTCCCACATGTGTTTAAGCCGCACTCAGGCTTTGCCGGGCAAGAGCCTAAGTACAGTCTCGTGATGCTCTTCGATAAGAAGCTCGCAGACATTAAAGATTTAAAAAAAGCAGCGACGAATGCTGCGATAGAAAAATGGGGACCAAAAGAAAAATGGCCTAAAGGTTTAAGACTCCCGTTTCGTGACGGCGATGAGAAATCCGATATGCAAGGCTATGAAGGGACCATTTTTGTAAGCGCGTCGAGTAAACAAAAACCCCAAGTGATAAACAAAAACAAAGAACTCCTAACTGAAGAGGACGGCGCATTTTACGCAGGATGCTTTGCGAAGGCGACACTACTTGCTTATGCCTACGACACCGCAGGAAATAAAGGCGTTAGCTTTGCTCTTCAAAACGTCTTGAAAATCGGCGACGGCGAAAGCTTCAGCGGGCGCAAAGCAGCTGAGGACGATTTCTCGGACGAGGATTTTGAGTTAAAAGACGGCAGCGACGACGCTAGTAATTACGATGCAGATTTAGGATTTTAATGTCTAAAGAGTATTTCGTTTACGACCTTGAGACCCGCAGCGAGTGCGACTTAAAGAAATGTGGGGCCGCTGAGTACGCTAGGCACCCCACCACAACAATCTTTTGTGTCTCATGGGCGATGGGCACTAAAGAGGCTCTTAAGGACGCGCCAGTGCATTCTTGGTCCCCTGTTTTCGGGGGGCCAAAGCACGTTCTGCACGGGATGCTCTTAAACAAAGACGTGACCCTTGTGGCCCATAATGCGGGCTTCGAGGCTTCAGTTACTAGGCATGTGCTTTCTCGCCTTTTAAACGACGCTAGACTGCGCGAGCTACCGCCCGAGCGCTTCCTTTGCACCGCGAGCTTAGCGTCGAGCCTTGCGCTTCCTCGCTCGCTTGAGGGGGCTTGTAGCGCTTACGGACTGGGCGAGAAGAAAGACGTCGAGGGCAGAAAACTCATCCTGAAATACACTAAGCCCCGACGCCCTACAGCAAACAACCCCGAGAAATGGCACAACAAAATCGACGAGCTAAAGCGCATTATTGAGTACTGCGAAAACGACGTCAGAGCCGAAGTGGAATTGTTTTTAAAAGCGTATCCTTTATCGGACTTTGAAAGACAGCTCTGGATATTAGACCAAAAAATAAACGAGCGGGGCTTCACTGTGGATAGAGAACTTGTCAGCGCGGCCCTCGAGCTTATCGAAATTGAAAAAGACAGAATCGAAAAAGAGACTGTTAGGATTTCAAAAGGTGAAATCCCGTCCACTACGCAAAGGGATAAGACACTTTTATGGTTGGAAGCTAATGGCGTCGAGCTTCCGAATCTGCAGGCAAAAACAATTCGAGATTTTCTAGCAATTGGTGAAGGCCCTGAGCATTGTCTTGATATTTTGAGACTGAGACAAGCTGCCTCAAAAACCAGTACGGCGAAATACGAGGCCTTTGAGGCGCGCTCGAGGTCAGACGGACGCAGTCGAGACAATTTAATTTTTCACGGGGCAACAACAGGCAGGTGGTGCTTACCGTCCGATGCTGAGGTATTCACTCCGCAAGGTTGGACTACAAGCCCTGTTAACGGTGAGAGCATAATGCAATGGGACCCGAAAAAAGACTGTTTTAAATTCGGTCCCGCGCATAGTATTAACAGGTTTTTTCTCAAAGACTCTGATATTTTTCTGCAAGCTAAAAACCGCAACATCACTATGTTAGTTACGCCCGAGCATCGCCTGCCTACCTATTCCAGTCGTGGGTTACTTAAAACCGAGACTGCATTAGACAGGTACGGAAAAGCCACAGATATTCCTATTTCTTCTTTTTACAGCGGAAATTTTTTATCGGAACTGGCTTCTCGTGCTCTTATTATGGTGCAAGCGGACGGGCACTACACGACCAATCCGAAAAAGGGGCTATATTTACGACTAAAATTCAGAAAAATAAGAAAGATAAAAAGGTGCAGAGAGCTTTTAGAAAAGCTAGGTGTTAAATTCAGAGAAAATAATTTCAAGGACGGAGTGCGTTTTGATATCTCAGTTAAGGACCTTCCAGACTTTTTAAAACAATTTAAAGACAAAACTTTTAATTTTAAAACTCATATTTTCGACCCCGCAGTCTTTGTGGATGAGCTGCCTTTTTGGGACGGGCATAAGCAAAAAGGCCTAGAGAGTTTTGAGTATAGCACCTGTAATTATGATAACGCGCTTTTTGCTCAGACAATGGCTCACCTTTGCGGGTATTCTGCCCGCGTTGTATCTCGCAATAGAGAGCCGTCAAAATGGCGGGTTAATTATCGCGTTTTTATTAGAAAAACTAGACGGGTATGTTTCAGAAAAAAAGACTGGAAAAAAAGAAAAGCATACGGCAAAACCGCTTGGTGCCCCACTACGGATACGGGGTTTTTCCTATGTAGATACAGAGGCAGTATTTTTATAACAGGAAATAGCGGTAGCGGCGTACAAATCCAAAACTTGCCCAAAAGCAAAACAAAAGACACCGATCAATTAGCTGAGATTCTAAAAACCAAAGACCTAGAGCTGGCGCGACTTCTTTACGGCGACCCAATGAGCGCCATTTCTGATGCGCTTCGCTCTTGCATTATTGCTTCGCCCGGCAAAGAGCTTTTCGTAGTCGATTACGCTTCTATCGAGGTGCGAGTGCTCTTTTGGTTGGCAGGCCATGAAGAGGGATTGAAAGCTTTGCGCGAAGGCAAAGACTTGTATGTCGAAATGGCCGCAAAGATTTTTAAAAAACTCCCGAAAGACGTAACCAAAGAAGAGCGCGCTCTAGGAAAAGCTGTAATTCTAGGATGCGGCTACTCGATGAGTGCAGGGAAATTTTTTGAGACTTGCAAAATGTTCGGCATGGACGTCACTGAAGAATTGGCGAAACTCGCGGTTGATACCTATAGAAAAGTCCACGCGCCTGTTGTCGAGCTTTGGAAAAAAACATCGCAGACAAGTATCGCGGCAGTACAAAACAAAAGAGAATATAAATGTGGAAAAGTAAAATGGGGCGTCAGAGATAATTTTCTCTATGCCGAACTCCCAAGCGGAAGGCGTCTTTCTTATTACAAGCCATCGCTCAGAAATGAACTAACACCTTGGAATGAAATGCGTCCCGTTCTTTATTCTTGGGCGACAAACGGACTCACTCGGAAATTTGAAGAATATAAAAACTACGGCGGCATGCAAGTAGAGAACTTATCGCAAGCCGTCTCAAGGGATTTAATCGCAGACGCCATGATAAAGATAGAAAATGCAGGCTTCGAGGTGTTGCTTTCAGTACACGACGAGTTAATCGCTGAAAGAAAAATTGGCGAGAGCACCCTAAAAGAATTTGAAAATATTATGCTAGATACTCCCGCTTGGGCCGAGGGGCTCCCCATCGCGGTTGAGGGTTTTAAAAGTGCCCGCTATAGGAAATAATTTTATGAACAAAGCAATTCAAAGACTTTATAAATACCAACGAGAAAAATTTAAGCCGGAAAGTCTCACTAATGTGGACTTCGATTTTAGGGCATATCCCGAGACCGCAACGGGCTTACACTTAGATGGGATTGCGAGAGCGCTTCGCGTGCCTTCTCGGAATAAGTATGCGGCGGGGCGCATGGAATCCTGCGAAGAGCTAAGACAGCGCGTGCTCTTTGAATTAGAAAAACCCGAAGAGGTAGAGGAAAAAGACAATGGCGACCTTTGAACACGTATGTAAAAATTGCAAACACCACAGCTTTGATTCTGAGGAATTAATCGTTTGCCCAAATTGTAGTTGTTCGGAAATTTCCAACATCCAAGCGCAGTCTCTCGATGACGAGTTTATGGATGAGGTTGAGCTAGAGGGCGAAGTCTTCGACGAGGATATGGATTTAGAAGAGGTTGAATCATGAGTAATTGTTGCAGCGGCGAAGGATGCAAAGAGTGCAACCCCGCGCTAGACGACGGGAATAAACCTGTAGAAAAAGAATCTGCAGCGCCCGTTAAGGTAGAAATCAAAATGAACAGAAAACAAAAACGCAAAGCGGGGATGAGGGCGAGGACACCTTGGAGTGCGCAGGTTGATTCTTTTCTGTGTTTATTGAATCACAAAAAATATGTGAAGAAAAAAGAGGGAATGAAAGAATGAGCTTTAAATTTGAACTCGGTATTACCGCAGAAAGTAAGGTTTACGGATTAAAAGGCACTGTTGTAAACAGAAGCGAATCTCTTTATGGGTGCAACAGGTATTATATTCAACCTAGAATAGATAAAGACGGCAAGCTCGTCGATGGCGCTTGGTTTGATGAAGAGGATATTATTCATCACAAAGAAGAAAATACTTTTAAAAAAGACGAAAAAAATACAGGCGGCCCCGCTAGTAAAACAAGATAAACGAAAAGGAATGGAAAAATGAGAAACATCGAAAAAGAAATGATTGCTTGGCTTGACGCTAAACTGAAAACACACGGCGGCGCTCAAGAAGCCATAAGAACAAAAAACGCTAGATTGCTTTTTGGTTATGCTAATGACGTGTGCGTAGGGATTCGAGAAAAAGGCGGGAACAATAAAGGTCCTCTTGTGGAACTCATGCAAGAAACTTTGGGCGGGGCTGACAAAGAACCTTGGTGTATGAGCGCCCAGCAAACTCTCATTGCATATTGCGAGGTCAAGTGCAAAGTGAAATCTCCCATCTACGCAAGCGAGCACTGTTTGACTGTTTGGAATAACACACCTAAAGCGCAGCGGGTGAAAAATATTCCCGCAAGCAACGCTTTAATAGTATGGCGACACGGAACTACGCAGTCCGGTCACACTGGATGTATGCGTGAATGGCAAAACAAAACCATGCTCACCTGCGAAGGCAACACTGAAGGCGGCACTAGCCCTAATGGCGAAGTGGTGCGCGAAGGCGGCGGGTTTTATATGTTGCAAAGAAGTGTAAAAGGCACCGGAAGTATGAAGGTCGTCGGTTTTTTGAAGCCGTTCTAATTTTATGCAAAAGTCTAAAGCGCAGCTTATTCGTGAGCATAAATTAGAAACCTCTTTGCTCTTAAAAAAGAATCAAGAGCTAGAAAAGAAAGTAAATAAGTACAACTTACTTTGTGTTGATATATTCAATTGGCTCGCTGAGTTTGGGAAAAACGAAAACACCAATCCAAATGCGGCCTATGGTCTTAAGATGTTTTCTCGTTTGATAAGAGAGACGCAATGACACACGAAGAGGCAATGAAATTTAAATTCCCTTTCGGTAAACACCAAGGTGAAACATTGGGCGTGATTTATTTAGAGGATAAGAGTTATCTCGTGTGGGCTTTTCATAACCTTAGCCAAATGGAACACCCCGAACTTTTTGAAGCATTGGAGCATTTTGTCGATGAATAACAAAAAAAGAATTTTTATTTTAAGTGGAAAGCAAGGCTCTGGTAAAACGACCTATGCAAAATATCTCCAAGCTTTCTTAGGAATTGACAACACTAAAATATTAAAATTCGCGGAGCCGCTCTACGCCTTACACGATAGGTGTCTCCCACTTCTAAAAGAATACGGCGTGCGCTCGGAATCCATGACTAAAGACGGTGAGCTACTTCAAGTCTTAGGCACCGCTTACGGCAGAGAAAAGCTCGGGCAAAATGTTTGGGTTGAGATTGTCGCGAGAAGAGCAAAACAATGGCTCGACCAAAGAGACTCGCATTTTGTCATTATTGACGATGCTCGCTTTGAAAATGAAATAGATGTTTTCAGAGCCGATGCGAATCTAATCCGTCTTATTGCGCCGGAGTCAGTGCGCAAAGCGCGTTGCTCTTATTGGCGAGAAGACACGAATCACCCATCAGAGACCGGCCTAGATGCTTACGAGCGAGATAAAAAATTCGACGTCGAAATGAAGACTGAGCATGAGACGCGAGAACAAATTGAGGATGCTATCGAATGGACATTGAAATGGTTGGGATACCTAGACATTTAACACCCGAAGAAACTTCGCAAGAGGTTAGGGATTTTTTGCAGTACTGCGTATCTGAAATGTACCAAGTCCTGCGAGAGGAAATCGAAGTCACTGTGGTCCTAAGAGACCCGCAGTGCGCAGGGAAATCTATAGCACTTTCTTTTAACGGCGCGTCACTCGACAAGGCATTAGAGGCTTTAAAGGCTATTGTTGAAAAAAGGCCAAGAGCCTAAAAGGAGTTTTATGCAATATTTGAATCAGTACTTGAGCGGTATTTTCATTATGGGCGGAGCGATGACTATCATCGCCGTTGTCGAAAAGGTTTTACATTGGAGCGCTTTCAAATGAGAATGCTTTTTGTTTACTTTGCGGTTTTAAGTTTCGCTTTTTCTTTCTCGAAAAAAACTGAATCAAGTTCCTCGTCCTCTTCGAGCGTATCTAGTCAGTCGTCAAGCGCGCAGAGCCCGGACGACTTGAGAGGCAAGATACTATTTCATGTACAGCAAAGTGATTGCTACAAAAAGCATTGGAAAGATAGGGGCCAAATTCCTTTGGGCTTTCTTCAAGGTATGGCTATTAATTTCTACAAGAACAAAGATGAAGCTGTGCGCCCATTGGGGCTATCGGCTAAGGACGCTCTCATGTATTACGGCGTAACTGAGCCTTCAAAGATTGCTGAGTACACCTTTCTTGTGGGTCTTAGCATGCGTGAAAGCTCAGGTAGGCACTGTGCGGGCCGAGACTCAACAGCGACTAACACTGATGCAGAGACATGTGAGGCGGGAGCTTTTCAATTTTCTTACAATTCGAGAAGTGCCGACCCAGAATTGAAACCGCTAATAGAATATTATTCTAAGCACCCCGATCAATGTGAGCTTTTATTGTTCTCGAAAAACGTAACGTGCAAGCCACCCGACTGGAAAAACTACGGCAGTGGTGCAGGTGTTGCGTTTCAAGAGCTGTCTAAGAAGTGTCCTGTTTTTGCCGTTGAGTATGCGGCAATCTTAATTAGAACTAGGCGCTCCCACTTCGGACCTATAGGGCGCAAAGAAGTGGAATACTCTAGCGCGTGTAAAAAAATGTTTAGTGAGATTTCTAAGTTTTAATCGAAAGAATGCGTTTGAAGACAGAATTCATTTTCAGCTTCGACGTCTCGTATGAACTCGCGCATGTAGCCCTTTAATTCCTCTATAGCTTTATCATTGTACCCATTGACAGAGAAACATTCCGCGCAAGCGTCTATGCTTTCTTTTAATTCTTTGTAGGTGAAACTCCTTTCGCCGCACACTTGAAACACTTGAGTGTCTCTTGTGTCGCCGCTTTCCGCGCTCCAATATGTATACCAAACAGAATTCGACCAACGGGAATAACTCATCCTAATAGGGCCTTTTCCTAGAAAAAGTTAAATGGCCGCAGACTTCTTTAACTATCTTTAATCGACGTGCTTGCCGGTAGGCCGACGGGTAAGCTTTATAAAAATCTCTTATAGTGGCGAACTTCGCGGCCTCTTGTTTGATTCTCTGTTTAGTCCAAAAACCGTAAGGAACTTTTCTTGCTCCGCTCATAATCTCACCCTTCATCGCGCTCGCTCGTCGCGGTTATTCACAATTCAATCCATGCCTTATATTTAGACTTAGCTTGTTTTAAAATCTGATTCATAATTACAAAAATTAATTCCAGTTCTGCGACATCACCTAATACCTTACCAATTTCAACGGCTCTTTTAATTCCAATTTCCCTACGACCTTTAAGTACATCATTGATATATTGAGGAGAAAGTTTAAGCTTTTTTGCAAAATCCTTTTCTTTCATTTCGCCTTTGTATCTTTTTAGAATATTAATGACTTCACTCACCACACTCTCCTTTATCTGCTTGGCTTTGTTCGGGTATGACAAGGTCAACTTCAAGATTTACATAGCCCATCGCTTTTAAAATTAAATTGAAGTTTTCAATAACACCTTCAACCGTCTGTTCTTTCTTTTGATGAAACTTCATTTCTATTGTTCGGTTATCACCATGTATATATTCGCTTGTATATTTAAATTCCAATATGCTCATATCAATCCTTCCCACTGTCTTGGCTTTGTTCGGGTTCGTCATGATAGATGGGTTCTCTGTCTGTTCTTTCTCTAAGTAATAGGCCGCCCTTCTTACAATGCTCTTGCATTCCTAAATCCATTTTAGATATTTCATCTTTGCTTGGAGCATACCACTCCAACTTAACATCGGCGTAAGGCGGTGGCGGCAGCTTAGGATAAAAATTACTATTTGCTATTCCTATACATTCGCCATTTTTATCTAAGTATTTTTCAGCTATAGGTCTTTTAGCTGTTGGCTTAGATCGGCACTTAATCATCATTGGCGTCACGCCTTTATCAACGTCTACGGTCCAAGTGTTACAACCATACTGACAACGATAACAATTTATTCTTTGTAGTTTCATACGCTGTCCTTCTCACTCTCATGGCTTTGTTCGGGTTCGTAAGTCATTTCAAAAATATCAGGCTTGCATGGATAAAACTCACCCTTAACGCCTTTGATTATCATGTCGCCAACGTTCGCCTTATGATGACCCTCTAATGTGAATATGTACAGGTCAACACAGTCGCGTTTTTGAGTGTCTGTATGAAACGAAAAATCTTTTTTAACAAAATCTTTTATTTCATCTCGGTTTTCTCCTGTCCATTTTATAGCCTCAATCACTACTGGTTTTTTTCTATATCTCATATCCTCACCCGCCCTTGTCGTCGCTTAGCTTTGATATAAGCCACTTGTAAAATACCTTAAGAGAATAAGTATGAGTAAAATCTAACTTTAATATTTTTAAAATTTCGGTATCTACTAATTGCTCATTAGGAATCTTATCCAAAACAGACTGCCTGCCTTTTGCGTAGGCTTCGTTAAACATTTCTAAAAATAATTCTTTATTCCATGGCGAATATCTACTCGGCTCTGTGCCGAATATTTTATCCATTATTTCTTCAAACTCTCCCCTTACATCGTCAGTCATTCGGAAATTTCTCCTTTTGCTTTTTTATCGTTATAAATGTTTCTGAGTAACTGACCCTTGATGGCTTCAATTACCGAAGTATACGAAAAAGTGTCGCACCTGACTTTATATAGAGACCTTCTTTCGAAGCTTTGTGGCGGATAAGAAAACTCAACTTCGCAGATTAACTTTTCCGCTTGAGAAAGCTTATTTAATCTATCTGTGTCGGATAGCTTTTGATCACTCATTCACTCGCTCCTATCCTTTGGCTCGGGGGGCACGTTACCTAATATTTCAGGGCATTTTTCTCGAAGAAGCTTTAAGTCGAATTCACTCGGGAAATGTTCAAGTCTCCAAAATGCACTTTTACGAATTTCACTCGGTATTTTTTTAGTTTGCCTTGGGTCCATTAATGCTTCTAAAAACTGTCTTGCATATATAATTGAACGGTAACGTTCTTCTGGAGTTGTCATACATTCCCTTCCTTAAACACGATTCTATGATTTAACTCGCGCTCTTTGTTGTTTGTCATTTGTCACCATTTTTGCGCGGTTCTTTTCTAGTAAAAGGTCTTGTTATTTTCATATCTGATGGGGCTTTAATTGCTATTCGTATACCTGAATTTTCAAGTATTGATACAACTTGTATTTGAATGTCATTTCCAATAGAAAAAAATTCTCCTGCTTTTAATGTAATTACTAACATTTAAACTCACTCTTTCTAAGCTTGCGCTCTTTGTTATCGGTCATTTTATCGCTCTACTTTCTGCACTGAAATAAATCCATTCGCATCAATAGCAATAAACTTACCTGTAAAGTTAATGGATATTCCGTTGACTTTTCCTCGAATGTTTTCACTGGTTATATCGTTCATGGTTCTTAGCCATCTTGCTATAAAATCTAAATCTTCTGCCTTTAATTGATTGCGTTCAGCATGTGCTATTTCATATTTCTTATCACTCATAAAATTGCCTCGCTTTTATTCATTTCTTTTTCGCTTTCTTCTTAGGACGTCCGCCTTTTAGGCCGTTCTCTTTTGCGGCGTTTGCTTTCTTTTTTGATTTCGACTTGCCGCCCTCGGCACCGATTTTGGAAAAATATTCTTTTACTGATTTAGGCGTGTTCATTTTTGCACCTTCCTTTAATTAATCCCAAACAATGTATCTAAACTATCGAGCACCGCTTCGCCCAACACTTGCGAACCTGCATCGGTATAGTGAACGTCGTCGGGGCTTACGTGCTCACTAACAATTGTTTGCGAAACACTGTAGAGGTCAAGCACCGGTATCCCCTCAAGAGCCATCACGTCGCGAGCAATATTGTTTCTATTCACCACGTCGGCGTTGTTCCTATGTGGTGTCGCAGGCAAAACTTCGGTCGTTAAAATAAAAAGTGGATGCGCAGTCTTCGCTTTTATCTTTTGCGCAATCGCGTGCAAGTTCGCCGCATAGTCTGAGTCCGAAACATTTTCCCAATCCGCGATATCCCACAAGCCGTTGTTCCAAGTGATAGCTTCAAAAGAACTTCGGCTCGCAAGCCAAGTGTCTATGTTTTGCGCTGTCCATGAGGACGTCATCGCGTTGCAAGGGTTATGCACGACATCGTATGTGGGAGAAAGTGCCGCTTCAATTGTAGGCGTGTACCCAATAGAGATAGAGTCGCCGATAATTAAAACAGTAGGCGCGCCGGTAGCTGCAGGCAGAGATTCGTTAGCGGGACAAATGCCGCCGCTTTGTTTTTTGGAGCAAGCAAAGAGAGATAAGAAAAGAAGGGCTAAGAGAAGCGCGCTGAAAAACATTCTGACTCTTTTTCTTCTCTGAAGTTCTTTGTACCTAGCCAACATGAAAAAATGTTCTGGGCTCATTTCGAGCCCCCTTTCTTTTTTGCGGCCTTGAGACTTCGGACTTTTCCGGGTGTCGCACCGGTTAGTTTCTTTACAAGTTTTTGTATCGTCTCTTTTATTTGTTTCGCACCTTTTTTGCTTTTCATACATATATAATAACCCAAGCGGCTTCGGATTAGTACAGAAAAGCGACGATGTAAACTATTGAATTGTCGTTTTGTTTGTTAAGACCCCGTTTTGTTTGCTTCCTTACGGGTAAGCTGAAGTGCCTAGGCCCTAGGTTAGAATTCTAGGGAAAGATATCTTTACGACGACTTTCACGACTTCACTTCGTCTAGGCATGGGCCGTATTAGCCCTTAGTTGAGAGAGGCGTCAACAACTTTCACGCCGTTCTTGAATTGCTTTAGGAAGGCCCGCTCTGCGTCCTCTAGGGCCTCGTCTGCCGTGTAGGCATAAACGTCGCCGAGGAATAGCCCCTCGCTGCCGTCGGGGTTTAAAGAGTAAATGTGGTATCGGAAAATGTATCTAGGCTTCGCGGTGTCGTCATCCATGTTGTTTCTTTTAGTCTCCCTTTTGGGGAGAGGCCCTAAGTCTGTTGAGAAACCCAAGGCCCCTTTTTCGGAACACGTATAAGTATCTGCTCGCAGAGCGAGCATTCTTTAAATTAAACCTTAGGCTTTGGTTTAAAGACAAGGTCAAGAATTTTTTTGATGCCCATAAGAATGGCTTCGAGCGTCGAGCCGGGCTTAACAAGTTCTGTTTTTCCGAGCCAATATTCGAGACTCATCAAAAGGAAAACAGCGACGGCCTGCACGACATGGTCATTCAGTAATTCAATAAATTTTTCAAACATAAATTTTCTCCCTGTACCTTGATTCTAACTTAGAACGGCTTCGATACAATGCTGCACGCCGTCTCAAGACCCGTGACCACAATCAATTTGTCTGCGGTCTTATCAAGGGTGACGTACATCGGTTGACGCTTGCCTTCTTTAAGAGAGGCGGTGTCTGTGTTGTCTAAGATACACTGCACTTGTCCGGCGTCGCTTGAAACGATTGAGCCCGTTTTATCGAGGGCCGTGCCGTCAGTTTTTGGAAAACTAATAGTTACGGCAGTCACGCCCGCAAGAGCGTAAGGAGTGCCATCCTCTTTTTTAAGATTCACTTTAACAGTCTTGTCTTCGCCTTTAACAATTTGAATAAAATCTGACATAATATTTTTCCTTCTTTTTTTAATCGCACTCGCAAACAGTAGCCGTCAAAACTTCAGCGCTCTCGACAACACCACTTAGGACAGTACTGTCTTCGACCACACCTTCGACAGCGCATGAGCTTGAGGAATACTCTAAAGGTATCTCAATGCTTGTGCTTGAATGGGTGCTAGAAAAAGTAGTGAACCCCGCGTCGTCGTAAACTAAATACTGCACTGACACGAAAGGCTTATTGGGCATCAGCGCCGTGCTGTTGGTGTAGAGCCCATTAGCTTCGTGGACCAGAGTAAAAGGGCTCCCTAAAATTTCTGCGTCCGAGTTATCCCTGACCACTGCGCGCACAAATTTATTTGTGGCGTTGTCAAAGAGCTGAAGCACTAAAGGAATAATGTCATTAGGTTTTAGATTCACTGCGCACCTAAAAATTGTTTAATCTGATTTATTTTAGCATCGAGGTGCGGAAGTTCTTCTAAAAGCATAGAAAGCTCTCCGCGTCTTGCGAACAGCAATATCAATTCTTGCTTAGCTTTTTCTTTTTGGGCGTTCAATGGCTCTGCGCCAACCGCGATAAAAGAAATCAATTCTGCCTCGCTCATTTTTCCATAATGACGAGATTTCAATTCACCTTTTTCAAATACCATAACCGCGGGAGCGCCGATTGAATTGCTTCCGGGGTTGGGCTTCATGTAAAGTTTTTTAAATTCGCTGCTACCGAGTTTTGGGTCGGGTCTAGCAGGCAAGTTAAAACATGCGAAGTTATCCGCGATAGTCCCGATTTGCTCAGCGGCTACTTTTTCAAACACGGGCTTAAACTCATCGCACTTGGGACAGTCATTCATCCAAACTTTAATTGCGACTTTTTGCCCGCTCGATATCAAGCTAAGCAATTCTTTCTCATTCATTTCCATTTTGTATTTCCTCTATGGACGAGATTAAGAGAGAGATTTTTTCTAGTCTAGTCGTGAGCGTAGCTATGTGTGACTCATGGCTTTCTTTCTCTTTTAACAGCTCTTCTTTCAAAGAGAGGTGCTTATCCTCAATTTCTTGCCGCGCAAAAACCTCGTCACCTGAAAGTCTTATCATGTACTCAACGTCTGGATTTTTCTGAGCTAAAATTGCAGATATCTGCTTTTCATGATTGTTTAACGCCATTTAAAAACTCCCCAATTTGTACCATTTTTTTGATGAGAAATACGTTCCGGAGCAAGAGCCTTCAGACCCCGTGTAAGTGCCCTCGCACGAATCCCCGTCCCATGTGCAACCGTTGCCGCTTTGTGCATTACAAGTGCTTTCATCAGCTCCAAAATCGCTGCAGGCTTTTAATGTCCAAGAGCATCCGCTGTTTGCGTTGCAATTACTTTCGTTTGTAAACGTGGAACAGTTTGCCGGTCTATTAAAATGATGAACTAAAACTGAATCTCCGGGTGCTAAAGAAATAGAACTTTCTAAAGTGTCTCCGGGAGACGCCACGACGGAAATGTTTCCACTCGGGCCTATATTTTTCGTGTAGTAAAATCTCGAAACATTTGACCTGTTAGCAATTGAAGAGGGCAACAGCGTGTAAGTCGCGCCTGATAGCCAGCTGCATCCGGGCTCAGCGTTACATGCTGTAGAGCCATCGTCTGTTAAGTTTGCGCAGCTAGCGGTGCCTTGGCAAACAGAACCATAAGTTCCGCTACAATTGCCTGTTGCGTAATTCCCACTGCAAATACTTCCGTTGCAAACTCCGCCAGTGCATGAGGTATTGTATTGGCCATTGCAAGTAACCCCGTCCCATGAACAACCCGATTGAGCATTGCAACTTGATTCATCAAAAAAGTTAGAGGCGCAATCCGAAAAATTCCAAGTGCAAGAGTTAGCTTCGCAATTGGCTTGGTCCGTATAACCGCTGCAGGTATCTGACCACGAACAACCCGTAGTTCCGTTGCATGTGGCCTCATCAGTTATGGCGGGACACGTAGATGTATCCCATGAACAGTTGCCGCCGTAGGCGTCGTCTTGGCTTTCGCAAGTCGATTGATCGGTATTGTTTGCAGCTGAGCACGGAGCTTGCTCCCAGACACATCCAGAATTGCCTTCGCATTCTCCCTGATTCGTTCCACTGTAGCTACTACATGGATTACCAGCAAACCAAGTACACCCAGCTAAAGCGTGAGCATCGCAGGTCGCTTGGTTGGTGTATGTGGCACAAGCCGTAGGCGTTCCGGTACATTCAAAAGCAGCGGAGCCATCGCCGTAAACAACCATTTCGTCCGAGTAGGTGTACGTCGCACTTGTTACTAAGACGCCTTTGCCCGCAAAGCCGCCGTAGCTAGATAGTCTAACAGTGGCGCCTATGTCAGCTAGCCCCGCAGTAACGGGGCCATTGTTGTAAGACGCTTGAGGATTGTAGATACCGCCCGAATAAAGCTGAATTAATTGCGCTGCGGACTCTGCCGTACTTCCAATAAAGAAAGTGTGCATTAAGCCTCGATAATCAATCGTTCCGCCTGCATCTATACCAAAGCCCGCTTTAATTGTGCTTCCAAATTTGAAGCCGATATTTGTTTTACTGCCGCTTGGATTAGTTAAAAGAAAGTTTTGAAGCGTGCTTATTGTGGATGAATTATTCACCACGCTTTCGATCATTCCGTACATTTTCAAAGACGGATAACTTAGGCCATCCTGTATGGTCGTATAAAGTTCTAGTAAGTCGCTAAAGGCTCCGCCCGCGATTGAAAATCTTTTTTTATAAATAGCACTTGGATTTACGCTTCCTTGAACAGGTAAAACATGCTCATCAAATTTTATTGATTTACTAGCGCCGCCGGAATTTGTTGACCATCCTTGCGCTTCTAGTTCAATAGAAGGAGATACTTGTTGAGCGCCGCTCGCCGCTGGCGAAATATTTCTAAGCTTTAAAATAGGTGCAGTTGTGGCCCCTAAAGAACTTTTTGTAAAAGTTTGCAGAGCTTTCCACTCGTTTGCTAGAGGCAAAAGATTTTTAACAGAAGGATTGAATAGTCCTGATGTCACTTAGAAGTCTCCGCATTGTGCCACAACAGAAATCGCTTTAGCTGCCGTGACAGTAGTTAGCGCTTTAACTTTTAGAACCGCGCCGTTAGCGAGGTACATGTGCTTATTTCCGTTTACATCGGTGTTGAATGCTATAAATTGAGAGTGCGCAAAAACTGATACCAAAGGAACCGCATTCGTGAAGCCCGAGTTAGCTGGGATTGAAAGCGTGCCCACGACGTAATCTGTCGCTGAAACTGTAATGACAAATTGCAAGTCCTTCGCCGATGTGTCCGTGCTTGAAACGATGATATTATCAACACGAGTGCCGTTAGCTCCGGGAGTGACAAGCGTTTTTAAAGACGTCGTGTCCGCGGGGAGAATCTGTGCGACATTTGTTTTGATAGTTTGTGGAAAAACGGGTGTTGCGGTCATAAATTAAAAGCCCCCTGCAAAAGTATAAGAAACTAAATCGAGGGCATTCGCCGTCGAAGAAATTGTTAAAGTATTTGATACATCGCTATAGGCTAAGCTGATATTACTGCCCGCCTGTAAAAGAGAATTGACTCTGTCATCCACTCTCTCTTCTGTGAAATAAAGATTCGAACCCTCGGCTAAATCCGAGGTGCTCTTTGCAGAAAAAGCTGAATTGAAACTTGCGGTGAAGTCAAAAACAGGTTGGTAGTTTGCGGCAAGATATGCAATCAAGTCACTTTGGTCCGTCAGCGTCCCAGTTATCGAACCCCATGTGCCGCCGCCTGTACTCTTCGGACCGCTTGTAGCCATATACCCTCAATGATAAACACAAAAGCGCCTGAGTGTAACATCGGAAGTGACAGAATAAAGTCTGGGAGTGTTAAGGGTTTAAGAAAGAAATAGAAATACTTGAGGCTCTTCTATGGCAATTTTTCAAGAACTAATTCCTACGCACTCCCAGACAATTTTAGAGTAAGAGGATTTCTCCTTTTTAGAACATACCTTTTTCTGACACTGAGTCTTGCGCTGCGCAAAAAGTGTTTGCGTCAATCAAAGTTTTGATGTCTTCGGGGACGTAAAGGATTTCCGTCACAAGTTTCGTGGCGTAAGGGATGCCGAGGAAGGTCTTTATTTCTTCGAAATTTGAGCATAGCGCGGGCTTATCCTCGCAAACGTAAAAGCGCCTTTCGCCCACTTTGCAGATGAGCCTAACGTCTCTTAAGCGTTTTAAATCCGACTCGTTGTGAAAGTCGTAAACGATAACATCTTGAGAAATACAATCACCATTTATGAACTCTAGGCAGGTCGTATGTGTGGGGCCATTGTATGTCGGGCGAAATCTCAGCTCTTGCTCGATTAGCGGCCCGTGATCTAGGGAGCTACATGCAGAAAAAAGTGAGAGCGAGACATAAGAAAAGAAATACAAAAAACGTGAGTAAAAGAGATTTCTCATTTTTTGGCTCTTGCATTTTGGGCTTCAGCTATCGCAGCTCTTAGAATAATGGATAATTCTTTTTTGAGGCGTACTATTTTTTTGTCGTTTTGTTTTCCGTAAGGTTTTTCTAATTCGGCTAAAAGGTCAAGCTCAAGAGTAGTCGCACGGTCTAAATACTTTTGGCTTTCTTTCGTGTTGAGCAACTGAAAAACTTCTTTAGCGAGTAAGAGGCCTGCAGTAATTAGGTCCATAGAGGGGCTCCTTAAGAATTCTTTTCGGGCCTATGTGAAATAAGAAGGGCGTTAACCATTCCTTTTAATTCTGAAATGTCTTTTGTCGTCTGAATGTGGTTGTCATAGTTTTCTTTTCTGACAGCTTTAAACTCTAAATTAATTTCTTTGAGGCCCGCATTTATTTTCTGAGAAACGCCTTTGATATCCTCGTCGATATCCTCTTGGCGTTTCTCGGTGTCTTGCTTGTCTTGGAATTCTTTTTCTTCGAGCTTATCTACACGGACGCCCAATTTAAAATAACCGTAAATGGCCGCACCAATGAAAGCTAGCACCGGCCAAATTTCACTTAAGGATAAACCTAGCTCCTTAAGGTCTTCGAGCATTTTAGTCTTTCCAACCGGAGATAGGAATCCAAACTTCGCCGTTTAAGTTAGTTGTTGCGTTCGCAAACCCAAGCGCGGTACTGCCGAAAATGCCGAGTGACCCACCGAAAGTCCCAACGACACCAAATTTTGTAGCGTCGTATAGGTATGCTCTTGCGATAGCATGCAGAGCCCCGCCGCTTGTCCCGCCGTTGATTGCGCCAGTGATTCTGCTAGTGACCGCGACCGAAGCGTCAGTGCCCGTGTAAGCTGGGCCGCCGGTTGTAGTATCAGCGCTCAACCCATAAGGGATTGTGAAAAGGCAAGGGCCTGTTCCATTAGAACCAGCGGATGTTTGCCTAATGTCGAGCTGAGTAACTAAATGGCGACCTCTTCTAAACCCGTCTACCGTTTTTGCGGTAGCTGTTCCAATCACGAATGTGCCCGAAGTCCCGGCGGTTAAAGTAACGGTTGCCGTGCCGAGTAATCCAGTATTGGTGTGGTGTTTCAACAAATAGTACGCAGAACCATTGGAATAAATCTGATAGACCTCGCCCGGTGTATGGATTTTCCAATCCGACTCGGAACCTTTAGGCCCAATGATTGAGCCCACGATTGAGATCGCATTCCCCGTAATGGCCGAGTCAATATTGAAAATTTCTACTGTCTGCCCAGACATGGTCGCAGCGGAAGGTAGAGTTAAGTTCCAAGCACTCGCCGATGTAACGGGGATTTTTTGGTCGCCCGAAGCGATAGTGTAGTTAGAACTTTTTGTCGCTGTGATTGTAGAGGTCAGAGCCGTTCTGGAATCTAAGCCGATATATGCGTCGTCAATAAAATAAGTGACGGCAGTGCCCGCACTCGTTTGCTTGACTTGTAAATACAAATACTGAGAGTCAGCGTCACTCGCGACACCCGCGACTGTTGGGCAAGTAAAAAATACCGATACCGTGCCGGGAGTTGATTTCGCAGCTGCCGCTGAAGTTCCAAGCAAGTTGTTGTCTCGGTCGTAAACTTCTAGAGCTGTGAAAGCATCGCCGCCTTTATACCTAATGCGCGCTTCGCAGTTTTGATTTAGCATCCCGTTGTGCGCGTAAACTGTTTTACTTCTTAAGTATCCATTTGTAGCCGTTGAGAGCCATGAAGCCGAAGCGACACCTGTTAAGACGTTCGCCGCTGTGGTCGTAGTCCCAAAGGTTGAGGTGACAGACGACCATGTGCTTTTTCCATTCTCGAAGCCGGGGTTAGGTAATAAGTTTCGCTCAGTGTAGAGGGACTTATCAACTTCCGTAAGAGCTGCAAAAGCGTTAAGCGTAAAGGTCGCGGTTAGTAATTTTAGTAGAAACTTTTTCATCTTAGTATCTCACTTCCGTAAGGCTTGGGATAAAACGAATATCCGCAGTATCAGTGTCAGTGTCACGATAAAGAGAAACTTTAATCATGTCACCTGTAGACACTGCCACACCGTTAATTTGACCGCTTGAGTCGGTTAGATCAAGCGTCGTAATTCTTAATTGCTTTGCAACAGTGTTCGTTAGCGCTGTGTTTGTCGTAGTTCTTTGATTCGTTGTTGAATCAAAAGCGTCAGTGCCATCTCTGACTAAAGTCGCTTGGGCTTTTAATAGCTGAGTGAGAGTAGCTGTCGGACTGTAGTGCCCGATTTTTGCAGTGATCTGACGACCGGCCACATATCCTTCAGGTACTTTCAAAAACAAATTTAATTTTGAGCTTGAGCCCGGCTCAAACAGATAAAGCACTCCGCCGTTTTCTTCGACGCTTGTCGGAGCATCGCCGGGGTTTTCTTGCCATGAAGCGCCCATTCCGCCGCCTGCGCCTGCGCTAGATAAAATCTGAATCGCTTGGCGCAATTGAGTTTTTGTGTTTGTCGCGTAAGGGTTGGCTTGGTCGATAGTGAGCCCCGCGTGTTCGATTACGTGCGCGACTTCCTCTTGAAGAATATTTAACCAGTCTGAGCCCAACACACTCGCGGGTGTAGGGACGCCGGGGTCTCCGTCTGTGAATAAATTACTAGGGGCCGCGTCTGTGCCTGCATTTCGTCTCATTTTAATTAACTCCCATATATAAATTGCACTCGTGTGTGCGCGGGCTTAGCCCTCTCTATTACACACTCTAGCGCTGCATTTTCAAAAGTCCTAAGCCTATCTCCCGCTCTATTTGTCCCTGCGCGAAAAACGCCTAAGACAAAAGTATCGGTAATAACCTGAAACCAAAATTTCCAAAGCGGCCCGTAGAGTCTATCCCCGCAACGGGAGATTCCGCACCTAAACATATCCACGCCGGGCTCTTCGATTGTGACCACGTAGCCTAAGCTAAAAGCGAGGTCGATCATAAATTGTTTGCTTAAAGTGTTGCCGCCTCGAGTAGTGAGTTTTAGCACAACAGCATTGATGCGCTCTTGAATTGTGCCCGCAACGTCTTGGCACTCGTCGGGAATTCCGACCATTCTTTCCCACTCTTCTAAAAGCTCGAAGGTAGTTCTAGGGTCTAGGTTTTCTAAAAGAGTATCTGCGCGGTCTTCAATTCGAGAAAGCTCAACGGCCATCCCTTCATTTGTTTCAAAAAAAATAGAATCGCTTTCTCTATTCCAAGCGCGGCCCTTGGGCCACAAGTGAAGTAAAAGCTGGCGATATTTATCAATCACGCTCATAAATTAAATCCAAGTAATTGTCCCCATTGTTTTTAACTGGCCAGCGGTTGCTACGACGTCAGCGGATGGGACTGTCACGTCGCTATCAATTTCGCCCGCTGCGCTAGATATCGCTTCTCTAATTTGAGAAAGATAGATTGTTCCGCCGGGCTCTGAGACTCTCAAAAGTAAGTCTTCAAGCTCCGCTTGCACCGCTGCACGAATCGCTGCCGTGTCGGGTGAAATGTTTATTGTAAAATTTAAAGGTGAATCTGTCGGAGCGAATACTGTTACGTCGGCAGTTAACGGCCTGACTGTCTCGATGTAATCCGCAACGTCTGCAATTTCACCGGCGCTTGGGAAAATTGTGGGAGTGTCGTTGTCCCTGACGAATGCGACACCAACAGTGCCAACGCCTAAATAGTTTTCATAAACCCACACGCGTGTGACGCCTGTAATTTCTTTCGCCCAAAATTCGTAGTCTGTTGCATTCCCGCCTCTTGGGGGATTTTGTATCTTTGCTAAAATTCTTTCGCGCCAAGCCTCAAGACCCTCAACGTCGCTGCCGCCAGTGATGCCGTCGGGCTCGACTAACCCGTCTGAGGTTATGCCAGCAATAGGAGTTACAATGGTCAGCGTCTCGCCTGAAAGCATGTTGCCCGTATCGCCTGCGGTTAAGCAAACAACATCGACAACAACGGTGCCGCTAGTTACTGTTCCGTCAGCTTCGACTTGATATAAAATCCCGTCGCTTCTTTGGAGTTGAGTGAGAGCGGGCAAAATTGTCCCGTTAGTTCCGCTAAATTCCACTTGTCCGTCAGCGAAGGTCGCAGCGTTTCTTGCTACGGCCCAAAGTGAACCCCACCTTGCGAGGTTGTCTTGGGCCGTGTCTACAAAGGCCTCTCTAGAGATGTACTGTATGTACCCATAAGCGGAATGCACGGCCCCGCCAAAAGCGGCGGCCATTGCTTTTATAACAGAGCGGCGGAGTGCCGAAATAGAACCTAAAACGCGTGTAGAAATATCACTCGAGATTCGCTCAACGATTTCAGAAAGAGTCGGACGATTAAAAGCCATTAGCGTGTACCCTCAGTTTTCCACTCTTTATCGAATGCATAGTTTAATTTATCCCCGTCGGGTTTTTGAATCTCGATTTCCAATTTCAAAAAGCCGTTCAAAGGATAGCTTGCCACAACATTGATTGTCTCAGCAATCTCGTCGTCTATCATCCACTGCAGCGCCTCTTTTGCATATTCGACCGCACGAGTTAAAGTTTCATTAGTTTGCTTTTCACGCTCCAAGAGCCAAAGTTTTGAGCCCGACAAGTCGTCGGGGATTTCTGCAATTGCATCGGCCCACCAACCTCTTTGATCTTGGCCTAAAAGCACTTCATTTTTTGTCACTCTTCTATCTGTGAAAAGAGAAACTATCACAGCGGTCCTTAGGCCCTCGTCTAATTTTAAATCGCCGTTTGCAACGGCAAAATCAAAACGGTCCCCGAACTCTGTGCGTGTAATTTCTAAAGCAATGTCACTCATTAACTCACCTGTACGTCAGCGGGGTCAGTTATGCCGCCGCCCGTTCCATTCTCTGCATGTTTATGTGTGTTGTGCGCAGTTTTAATTTCGTTAACCTTAGCACCTAAATCCGCAATAGGAGTGCCGCCTGTTGAGGCGATAGTCGCACCCGTGAGAGCACCCGTTGAGGTTACGCCTGCGGGCGCGGTCGCAAGACCTGTTAAAAGAGAAGTCCCAATTACTTCTAGGTTGCCGCCCACTTTGGCGTTGCCCGAAGTTTCAAAAAGCGGGCAAGTCGCCAGCACTTTTGTGTTGGCTTTAACTTCGACAACCCCGCCGGATTTTATGTGAACGTACTGGCCGTTTTTGTCGTAAATTGCGACTTCACCATTAGCTAAAATCTTGAGACGATACTGGCGATTTTCTGTGCCTACAACTATCCCGTGACTTCTATCTCCGCCGGGGAAAACAACGACGCCTTCCGAGCCGGGCGGGGGGCTAGAGATAAATCCGTAGTGACCCACCATTTCTAACTCGTCAAAAGTTTCTTCGGCGAGCAATGTCATTTGATATCGCTGCAGGCCTTTATTTTCTTTCACGGCTTTAATCACACCGCGTGCGATCATGCTCATGACTCTTCTTTGAAGAGGCGCAATAAAACGACTCAGCATATTCATGCTCATTCGTCTAAATCCCCGTAAGAAGGCTCAGCGTCTTTAGTGACTTCGGGGACAGCGATGAAAGCGTCTTTCCTTTTAAGCCCGAAAGTCGTGATACTTCCGCCGTCGTCTAAAGAGTAAGTTATGTCAGAGATTAAAAGCTCGTCATCGACTATCCCAATCGCAGGCGCAATGACTCTTACAATTTTATTTAGCTCCCAAAGCTCGCCCGTTGTCTGTCTAAAACCTTTAACAGACACCGAGACTTTAATAGCTCGCGCTGCGCGAGTAATAGCTTCGAACTCCGCTCTTTTTTTTGCTTCAGCGTTTGTCGTTTGGGTGTCGGCAGAAATTACTAATGGACGATATCTAGGGACATTGACGTCCGTCGCTTTCCCTAAAGTCTGAAAGCCGCCAGTGCCGTTTTCGTCGTAACCGTTTTGACCTTTTACTTTATAAGAAGAGAATCTATCTTTAACGTCGTATTGAGACGAGCAAGAGACAATATTTTTGCCTTGCTCAAGTGCTGTTAAAGAAAAAGTTTTTCCCGGTGTTGTGATTTCAACCGCTCCGTCAGAATTAAAAATCAAGAGAAGCCCTTTTTGTCTCGCTCTCTTTTCGAGCAAACAAAAAACCGTCTCGCCAACCGAAGAAGAAATATTAACTAAGGGCGCGCCAGTATCGACGCCGGTGCCTAGTACAACTGAGATACCGAAAGGGGCGCAAAGAATCTCGCACAACTTTTCTAGCTTTAAACTGCTAAACTGCGGCCCCATGCCGTCGATGCTAGAATCAACTAGGTCGGCGGTTTTATCGCGGCCCGAAATTTCAATGACTCGGTCGTCCTTCGAGACACTTGTCTGCACGCTGTCCACGTAGCCAGAAATTAGCTTGTCTTCGTTTATGAAAAGCTCGCACTCGTCACCTGCTTTTATGGGCCAAATTTTAGAATCCCATTTATCAGTAATAGAGAGCGCAAAAGCTCCCGAAATAGTCTCAAGACTTTTCGAGATTGAAAAAGCTTTCCAACCTTGAAAAGTATTAGAATTAATTTTTAAAATTGCGGTGTCCACTCTAAGAGAACCTCAAAGCTTTTAACTCAATGTTCGCAGGCATGAAACCCGGATTAGCAACACCATTTCTTTCTACTAAGTCGCTCTCTAAATCCAAAGACTCATAGAGGGAGTATGCCATCACGAGGCTCGGTATCTGCGCATTGTTTTCAACCGTGACGATACGAGGGAGCCCTTGAGATTTTTTAGGCACGGCCTTAATAAGCTCGTGCCTTAATCTGTGAAAGCCCATATACACGTCGTCATCTTTTGTGCGGCCTAAAATTGTGTCGATTAAATCTAGGACCTCATCGCGAGAACTTTCCGCGTCGTCGTAACTTCTATACACGCGGTCAACTGCCTCAGACGCGAGCGCACCGGTTGTTAACTCGAAAGATAAATCACGCAAGGCTCTTGAGTTTTCGCTTTCGGTACGACGGCTTGAAGTGACAGTGTTAACTGTATCGAAATCAACACCATAGCGAGTGATGCCCTTCAATCCGATTTTCATTTCATTGGAGCCGCCCGGAAGGATTGCTAAAAAATTATTCAAAGTGTTTCTAAAATTTTCAGAGACGCGACTAGGAGTCTGCGCAATCGTAGAAATATCCGCTTGCATGTTTCTTATTTGATAAGTGTAGTCTGCTAGTTTTTCCGTAAGTCCATTTATCTTTTTCGCTTCGCCGTCCACAACGTCCGTGAATCCTTGGATTTTACTTTCGGCGGAATCCGTCACAAAACTCGGAGCATCGGCGACAGTGTAAACTTTTTCAAAGGCAGCGCTAGAGATTGCTTGCAATTCTTCAATTGTACTTTTTGCTTTTGAGATTTCGTCTTGCCCGGAAAAAGCAATCCCGCCGACAATCACTTCAATAAAAGAAAAAGAAAAATAGGCAATCCCGTTTTCTGCTTTTGATTCTCTAACAGAAAAGCCGGTGCATATCGCGACGATAGTCCCGAAATACGGGTGAACTAAAATCCCCTCGCCCTCAGATTCACAAGCATCAATTAGCTTGTCTCTTTTAGATTCGTAGTCCTCGCCGTTGACGTAACCTTCAAAGGAAAACTCTCTTTTCTTTTGCCCTAAGTCTTCGGGTTGCGCGATATCAGAATAGGGGAATTCATGCGCGACCACACGCCTGCCGCCCTCGAAGGTACTCGAATCGGGATTGAAAGCGATGTTTTTAAAAGACGCTTGCCTAAATTTTTTAGCTAATAAACTCATTGTGTGCTCATCCCATAACCGCGAGTGAGCATGAATTGCTCGAAGCCATTATTGTTGCTTTGCACTGTCGTGCCTTTAGGTGCGTTCACATTCACGCTGAGACTCGCTGTTGCGTTCACTGGCCCTTGCGATTTTTGTTGTAAAAAATTAGTTTGCGCGACGGGTGCCGGACCCATAACCACAGACGCGATTCCTCTCAAGTTTTCGCTTGAGAAAACGCCTTTCCATTTTTTGCCGATGCTAGCTATATATCCAACGATGTCTTTAAAAAGTTCCTTAATCGGCTCCCATTTCGCGTACACCAATGTCGCAAGTGCTACAAAAGCAGTAAACCAAGGGAAAGCTATTGCAAAACTTAACCCCGCCGCGCCTATAGCTAGAGCTAAGTCATAGAAAGCAGGAATCAAAAGACCGACAGATATTAAAAAAGGGCCTGCTAAAAAAGCGCTAAATACTCCAAAAGCTAGTTTCACTTTCCCCATATTCAGTGTGGTCTCGCCTGTTTTAGAATTGTATGTAGAGAAAAAACCCATGACGGACTTCAATGCAGACACCAAAGTCCTAAACGCTCCCGGCAATTCTTTCCCGATAGCTGTAAAAAACTCTTTTATCTCTGCGCGGTTTTCTTTAAAAAAATCACTTAGGATTTTCAAGCCCTCAGAGAAACCGTCTACCATTGCCGCGCCCGCTAGATTTCTTATATTCCCTAAGAGAGTCGTGAACGCTTCGAGCTGCCTCTTGAAACTATCGCCGCGCTCGATTTCCTCTTTCGATAAAACGAAGCCGCCTGCTTGGGCCGAGAAACTTTGAAAATCTTTTATCATAGGCACCAATTGCCCAAACTGCTTTCCAAAAAGTTTAACGCCCAGGGCGTTTCTCACGGCGGCATTTCGCATCCCGGATAGTTTTTGAATCGCTAAAGGAAGTGCTCTATCGAAGTTCTTTAGGTCCTTAGTCGGAAGTCCCCATCTAGAAAAAACTCTCGCGACATCGCCGCCTTTAACGGAAGCCTCACCTATATTTTTTGAAAACCTATCGAGAGACGAGTTAAAAACCTCTTGATTAACGCCAGCTAATCCCGCTGTGATCGAAAGGCGTTGGTACGCCTCGACACCGACACCGAGTCTGTCAGCGCTATCCTGTACGTTATCCGAGAAATCTGCGAAACCTTTTGACAATGCAAAAAGTCCGCCGCCGCCTAAGCCAACTAATGCCCCAACTTTAAACAGTAACCCTTGGAACTCGTTAGCCGCGTTTGAAGTAGCACGCCCGAGATTTCCCATAGCTTTGCCAAATTGATTAAGACCGCTGGCACCTTTTAAAAGGCGCAAAGAATTATTTAATTTTCCGAGACCGGAATTAGCGAATTTTTTATTTATCTCTTTGAATTTTGCTGTGGCTCTGTCGGTTGCGGAGACAACAATCTCGAGGCCTGTTTTTTTATCTGCCATGCTGAGCTTTTGCTAACTCCTTTCCGACTTCTTTCGCCCTCTCTAACCAAAACTCTAAATCTTTATCAGTAAATTTTTCTAGCTCGCTCGGTGCCCAATGGAAAAAGTACGCAAGAGAACCTACGCACTCTCGCCAGTTTCTTGGCCACCGACCATAAAAGCCGCAACCACCTCGATGACTTTCATGTAATCATTTACTGAAAGTTTATTCATCACTGAGGGTGCTTGCCCGCATAAGAGCCCAGCTAAATCTAAAAAATCGCCTTGCTTTGGCTCCATTGGAAGCGCCCGCATATCTTTTGCAGTCGGCTCCCTAAAGACAAGCTCTGATATTTTATCAGCGCCGTGCTCAATTACTTTTGTGAGTACCAGTTTCATTTAAGCGACCTCTTGTGCAGAGAGCCCCTCAAAACGCGCTTCGATTTCCGCTTCTTCTGTCGTGACGTTGCCGTCCGCTGCCCACCAAGCGTCGCGAAGTACAATCACCTTGCCGTTTGCAAGTTCAAGAGTAAACGTAACGTCTTTAGTGTTTAACAACGCAGAAAGGTCAAGCTCAGAGCTATCAGTGATAACCCCTTCGACAAAAGGTGCCTGAGGCATTTCTTTGTAGCCATGAACTTGGTCCGCTCCGACAATAGCTTCGCGCTTTGGTTGTCCAAGGTTATAAGTCCATGAGCCTTTCATGCGAACTTGTTCGCCGTTAATTTTCCCGAATAAAATTCCGCCAATTCTTTCAGCCATTTTCCTATTCCTTTCTTAGAGCAAAAACTGTATCTGCACTCCAAGTACAGTAAGTTGATTAATTAAATCTGGGCTCATGCGAATGTCTAATCTGTTTGGGTTGCTCGCGTTGATCTCGACAATCAAGTCATTCTTGAATTGTGCGAATCCTTCTACGAGGCCTTTCAATTCCCATTCTTCGAATATTGTAAAGCACTCGGCTTTTGCAACCTTCGGAGTCATAACAGCTTGACCGGGACCGAATCTAGTTCCGTCTTTTGCAAGCT
>ERZ724522.290-NODE-290-length-34589-cov-28.846876_pt1 | contig 34589 bp, 34 predicted proteins | sample MGYA00376055_ERZ724522 | MGnify/ENA primary metagenome ERZ724522 (study PRJEB28724, sample SAMN07190884) | wastewater metagenome | isolation source: effluent of sewage treatment plant in Hong Hong | place: Hong Kong | collected 2016-03-17 ...
TGTCCTCCGGCGCCGGGGAATCGCGCAGCAGCCGCGCGTACTGGCGCTCCAGTCGGGGCAAGTCTTTGCGAACGGTCGCCTTGGCAACGCGATTCTTCAGCTTGCTGATCTGACCGGCCACCTCGTCACGTTGGCGCAGCGTCGGAAGTTTGGCGCCGAGTGCTTGCAACGTCGCTTCCGGCGCGCCAGCGGCCGTCGCAGCATCGTACTCAGCACGCGCAGCAGCGAACTCCTGCTGCTTCGCCTCGAGCGCCGGGAGCTTCGCTTCTAGCTCCTTCTGCGCCCAGGTAACGTCGCGACTGCGCGCGTGCTTCAGACGGCGCTCCAGATCACTCTTCACACGGCCGAAAGCCTCGGCCGCGCTTCGACCGGTGCGGCGGATGTACTCATCCATGCCAGCCACGACACCGCCCGTAGAGGCGGCGGCTTTCAAGGCCTTTTTGTCGGTGCTCGCGAAGAACGGCCGCGCTGGGTTGGCGTCGCGGTACGTCGCCTGGAGGTTCGACAGGTCGCCCTCCGTGAGCCCGCCCTCGGCGACCTCGGCCGCGGCCTGCGACGGACGCTCAAAACCCCGCGTGTTCTGATCCAGTTCTGGTAGCGCATCGGTCTGCTCCTTGAACGTCGAGCGCGTGGCTTCGAAGACCTTGGCGTAGTGATCCAGTACAGATCGAGCCGCTTCCTTCGAGCCGAACGCAACGGCAAACGCCTCTGCGTAGCTGTCCTTGCTCGCATCAGATAGCGACGCGAACTTCGGCATCAGGCTGTCAATCTTGGACGCGGTTGCTGACGGGAATACCCGCGGGTCGCGCTTCTGCAGCATGGTGCGCAGGAAGCTACCCGGCTTCTTGAGGTCGGCCTTGGCGCTGGGGACCGTCTGCAGCTCATCGACAAGCTTGAGCATCGACGTCAGCCCAACAGCCTCGAGCCCCTTGCGAATGTCCGCGCGACCCTTGACCGCCTCCAAAGCGTCGGCCATGGTTTCCAGGCGCTGCGCGAGCTCGGGATCCTGGATAGCGGCAGCGGACTTGATGCCCTCGAACTTCGCGGCAAGATCCACCCAGCTCTGGGCCGCCGCCGGCGCCTCGTCCTCGTAGATGGGCGCCAGGGCATCCACCAGAGGGGCGATGTCCATGCCCTCCATGCTGAAGCGACTCGTGGCGGCGTTCATCACCCGCGACAGGAACCCCTTCACCGCCCCCGCGGTGGCCGTGGTGACCTCCTTCAGCCGGTTTTTGCCCAGCAGCACGCCGAGGTGAGTCCGGTTGACCGGATCATCCATCTTGCCCTGCATGGCGGCGAGCTGTGCCTTGTCACGATCCGAAATGCGCTCCTGCTGCATCAGCGCCGCCACCGTCTGCTCAGCGACAGTCGCGGCCTGCTGATCGTGCTCGGCAATAGCCGCGGTCTTGGTCGCGAGGTCCGCACCCTGGAGGTCCTCAGCAAGCACGCGATCGGGCGTCAGGAACCGCGCAACCGCGCGCTCGGGCGGCTCCGTCTGAAGGCTCTGCACGAACCGCTGCGCGCGCGCCGGCAGCGATTCTGGATCAGCGCCAGATGTCGGTGGCGACCCCCCAGGCGCCGGCGCAGGCCCGGGCGCAGGCCCGGGCGCAGGCGCGGGCGTCTCCGAGAGCAGGCGGTCTGCGGTGGCGCCCAGCACGTTGGAAGCGCCAGATACGCCCAGGCCGCCCACAGCGCCGGCCAAGCCAGCGTCGATGTAGTCCATCGCATTGCGTTCTTGGGTGCTGCCCAGCGCTCGCTGGCCCTGGTAGTCCAGCTCTTTCTGGAGGACCTCAGTACCGCCTTCGAAGAGGGTATCCAGAGCCGTGTTGGCGACGCGCTTACCGGCCTGACCGGCGATCTGGCGCTCCACCATCGCGCCCACAGCACGCGTTGGGAGGAAGGTCTCAGGGATCGTCTGGAGCCCGGCCGTCAGGGTGGCCTGCCGAGCCCGTTCGTCGGCCGAGCGCTGCATGACCTCAGGATCGGCGTACTGCTGGGCCACCTGATCGCCGCGGAGCTGGTCATAGGACACCATGGCCGCCGGGAGCGTGTCCAGGAGGCTCCCAGCGGCGCCGCGGAGCCCGCCGGCTACTGCGCCGCCGGGGCCGGCCACCAAAGCGCCTGCAGCCGCGCCGGCGAGGCCTGCGCCCACAGTCGGAGTGGCGCTGCGCGCCATGCTGCCAAGCGCGCCGCCCGCCCACTCCACGGCCGTACCTAGATCTTTCACATCACCCACAGAACGCGTATCTGGAGCGTAGACGTTGGCCTGGGCCTGGGCCACGCCCATACGCCGCAGAAGCCCACGGGCCTGCTCCTGGTCACCGGCCTGCTCCGCGACCAGGGCCTGCTCAGCAAGATCCCCGGCCTGGATCCCCGCGCCGGTCGACTGCCACCCCTGCACCAACGCGTTGCTACCGCGATTTCGGCGGGCCTCGTCAACCTGGAGGCGCTCCAGCTCAGGGAGGGTTAGCAACGGTCGGGCATACGTGCGTGGAGTGCTCACTTGGTTTCCTTTCGGTCAGCCTTCTTCTGGCGCGCCTGGAGGATACCAAGTGCGGCGATATCGGCCTCGTCAAGCTCTGAACGATATCGCTTCAGCTGAGTACCGTCCGCCAAAGTGATGGTGTACATGTTGTCGTCCACCCCAGGGAGCATCGCCACGATCGAGTCCATAGACAGCGGCCGATCCCAAACAGCCGTCTCCGAAGCACCCATACCGGTGTCGCCGGCCTCGTTAGGTTCGACACGGCCGATTGGACCTGTCGCACCCTCGAACTTACTCAGTGCGCGGAATACCGCCGCGGCCTCGCCGGCCACCTGTGCAGGGTCGTCGCCCTGGAACAGTGCGGCGTTGTTCGCAAGGAACGCGGAAAGCTCGGCAGGGCGATCGGTCATCTTTTGAGCAAGCCCAACAGCTCGTTCAACAGTACCCTTCTGGGTCGCAGGAACTCGCGCCAGGGCGGCGCGATAAGACTTGTCCGCAATCGCCTCGCGAGACGCACGATCCGCTGCAGATTCCGACGCACGAGCACCGATGCCCATGCGAGTGGTTTCATCGGCCTGGGCCGCCTGCGCGGCACGCTGACGAAGCTCGTCACGGGCCAGTGCGTCGCGCGACTGGTCGGCCTGGGACTGCGAAACCACCTGTTGCTGACGAGTGATGTTGTCCGCGTCCTGGCTCAGCGCCTGCATGCGCGAGGCTTCGATACGCTCCAACGCCTTGGTGAGGTTGCCCGCGGCCCGCGGACTCGAGAAGTTCCGCTGAGCTTCCTTGGCCAGCTGATCGAAGCGGGCGTTGATCTCCCGCTCGTTCGAGCGGAAGCTCGGCATGGACGGCGCGCTCTGCTGCGGCTTTTCCGGGAACATGGCGGCGACCGTGGCGTCCTGGCGAGCGCGATCAGCGCCGTTCGGATCAGGGCCGAGGCGCGCGGAGTCTGCGCTGTAGTCCTTGCCCACGCCGACGAACGTGTTCAGACGCTTGTTGCCGAGCTTCGGATCAGTCGTGGCGAAGATCCCATCGCCCAGGTTCTGATATTCGCCCGGGGTAGTGCCGGCACGCATCGTGTCATTGCGATACGTGCGCGGCACGGCGCTCCACGGCGTCTCGGCACCCTTCGGATCGCCCAACGTCTTCACACCAGCAGCGGGCGCTGGCGCAGTCGACGGCGTGCTATCGACCGGCGTGAGCTTCTGCTCCACAGGGGTCTGGTACTGAGCACGCAGAGGCACACCGAGTCCACGGAGCTTGTCCGACTGGCGCTCATGAAGACCCGTGAGCGCAGCGTCCCCATCCTCCCAGGCCACCGGCGGACTGTCGGTCCCCGCGCCCGCCGGTACGGGAGCAGACGGAGACATAGCGCGCGGCGTTTTGCTGAGCGGGGGCGTGTCTACCAGCGCCGGGGACTTCGCCTGTACCGAATCAGGGGCTGGAGGCGGCAACGGACCCAGGACCTTGTCACCCGTAAAGCGGCGGATCAGCGCTTCACCAGGACCCATCAAGGGGGCGCGTAGAGAGGTCGGGGCCGGAGCAGGCACCAGCTTGGCAGCCGGGGGCGGAACCATGGCGGGCACCGCCTGCGTCGCAGCGAGCTGTGGCGAGTACTGGAACGGCAGCACCCCGAGTGCGGCCGTACCGGCAAGCTGCCGACGCTTCGGGTCGCTCGGGGTGCCGTCCGCCAGCTTTCGCGGGCCGCGGCGCGGTTTCCCAGAAGTGCGCACGGGTGTGTGGGTGGCCTCCTTCAGCGCGTCGAGGTTCTGCTTGCCAACAGCCTGCACGGTGTCTGCCGGCAGCACGTACTCACCGTCGCTGAGCATGACGGGGCCGACCTTGTCGTCAGTCGGGCCGCCCGGCCCCTTGACGACGCCGCCGGCGGCGAAGCCACGCGGCGTGTCCCCGGAAATACCGCCAGCGCGCTGGTACGTCGTGCGCGGAGGGGTGGGAGCCGCAGGAGCCGCGGGAGCCGCGGGAGCCGCGGCGGGCGCGATCACCGGAGCAGCGGGCACTCGAGGCCGAACAGGCGCAGGGAGCGGCGCCGCAGTGGGCAGCACCTGGAGCTGATTCGGCATCTCGCGAAAAGCTCGCGGGGTGTACGGCAGAGCACCCGGTGCAGCGTGGAACGCATCCGTGAACGTGGGGACGCCGCCGATGTCGCTCCGAAAAATCCCGCCGTCGGCCATGCGGCGCAGCTTCGCCTTCATTTCGAACGACTTGCGCATGTTGCTCATCACGTACCCTCGTAGTTGTAGTTGGTGCTGGTGCTGGTGCTGGTGCTGGTGCTGGTGCTGACGGACTCGCCGTACGCGCCGGATGCGGTGACATTACCACCACCAGACAGACTCGCGCCGACATGGATGCCGGCCATCGAGCCTGCGGCCATCGTGGCCAGCAGCTGGCCCGCCGCCTTCACAGCATCGACAGAGAGGGCGGCCTGTCGAATCATCTGCTCCATGGCGCCGAGGTGCGCCTGCACCTTGGCCTGATAGAACGAGATGTTCGAACGCAGCTCCGTCTCCTTGGCTGCCACAAGCACCTGGGCCTGCGCAGTCTCCGCGCCGGCGATGGCCACGAAACGCTGCGTGTCGGCGATGTAGGCCTGGGAAGCCGACTGGATGGCGCCCAGCTGGGACTGGATGCGCATCTTCTCAGCTTCCAGAGCAGCGGCGTAGGCCTCGATCTTCTGCTGGTTGCGCCGGATGATGAGCTCCAGGCGCTTGGCGTCGATGTCCGTGACGGCCACCTTGCCCTGCACCAGCGCTGCATAGGCGCGCGACTGAGACTCAACGATGTTGGCCTTCGCCGCCTCGCCGGCGATCTGGGACGCATAGGCGTCGAAGCGCACCTTTTCGGCACCGACGCGTGCAGCGAAGGCCTCAACACGCGCCCGGTAGGCCTCGACGCGGTTGCGGTTGATGTTGGACTCGATCTCCGCGCCCTGCATCTGCGCCTTGAAGATTTCGACCGCGGTCTGCACCGCCTGGATCCGCGCGATGTAGATCCGAACACGCTGCTCGTTGAGCTGACCGCGGGCCAACTCGGCTTCGAGCTCAGCCTTGAAGATCTCGATCTTGGCCAGCTCGGCGCGCACCCGGATGTCGAACACCTGAGCGCGAATCTGGTAGGCATTCACGCGGGCGTTGTACAGCCCGACCTGGGCGTCATACACGCGGAGCTGTGCGTCGACTCGGAACTTGGCCGCCTCGAACATGCGAGCTGCCATGTTCTCGAAGATGTTGATCAACACATTTTCGGCCGCGATCCCTTGCTGGACAGCGAAGCGGATGTTCTCGATCTGGAACTTGGCAAACTCGATCGTCAGCGTGCGGTTGAGATCCAACTTCTTCAGCGCCAACGTCTCGCGCAGCTCGTCGACGCGTGCTGCCTGCACACCGGACGGCATAGTGAACCCGCGCGCCGAGAACTCTTCGCAAATGGCGTCGAGCTCACGATCGGCGATTGCGTCTTCGCGCGACATCGCGCGCTCGACCATCGCCTGCTCAACGACAGCAGGAATGCCAGACCCGCCGGACCACAACGAGCGGATCTTCTCCATCACCTCGTCGAGGATCTCCGACTGGTACGTCGGTTCGGCCCACTGCAGGATCCCAGGCAGCGCCGAGCCCTCGAACGTGGGCTCGGTGCTGTCGAAGGTGGGAAGCGTCACCCCGCCGAACACCGGGATGTTCAGCTCCTCCAGCGTCGGCACCGCCGGCAGCACCGTATCCGGCGCCACCGGCAGACTGACGTTGTCCAGATCGGGCGGCTCGGGCTCAGCTCCGGTCGCAGTCCACGCGGGCGCGTTCGGGAGGTTGAACGAGGAGATCGCCGGGTTGAAATCGGGAATCTCGGGCAGCGCGAGGTCGCCCACCGTGTCGAGCTCTGGGCGCTCCGGCGCCGCTGACGTCAGCGTGCCGAACGACGTCGGGTCGATGGCCGGCAGATCCAGGTTCACCGACACGGTGGAGTTCAGCCGCGGGGGCTCCGGAATCGGCCCAGCGTTCGGAGAGTAGTTGATCCCCTGCAAATGGCCGATCGTCTCCAACGCCTGCTGCTGGAGACGTTCGGCAGTTGTGGTCGCATCTTGGATGCGATCCGCGACCATCGCCTCGACGGCGTTGACCGAACTGTACGCTTCCTCAAACACACCGGGCATTAGAGTTTCCTTTGCGACGTGGCGAAAACGGCGCTCATATCATAGACCGTGAACGCGCCACCGTTGACATTCTGGAGCTCGACCTGCCAGTAGCGACCCCACAAGCCTTTGGCCGGAGTGATGCGGCTGGTGCGCGGAGCAGATGCATCGCGGGCCTCCATGGAGAAATACGACGCGGGATGGCCCGAGTCCTTCACGCGCAGCAGCGCCGCGAGCGTATCCACGCTGATATACCCGATGTAGATCGTCTCCAGGCGCTTGGTGTTCGCAGAGCCGAAATCGCGGAAATCGGTGCGCACGACGGCGTCGATGGACTCGCCAATATCGGTGTCGCCCGCCAGCTCGAAAAGCCCCTCCGGTCCGACAGCGAACGTCGTTCCACCGACCTGGGCGATCGACTCCACGTCGAAGTTGCTATACCACGACATCGCCGTGGACTCGGTATTCATCACCCAAGCGATGCGTCCGGGGTCCTTGTAAGAGACGCTCGACGACGCTGCCGATTCGCTCTCGACGACGACAGTCCAGTCGGTCCGTGCGGACACCGAACTCGTGGCCACGCCGATCGCCTCGAGCACCTCCAGGTTCGGGACGAGGGAGACGAACGGCGTGGCGGATGCCGCGGCCGTCGACGTCACCGTAGTCGTCGCCACAAGCACGTGCGCCACCGACGACGCGCCCGCCGCGGAGGACGAAACCGACTCGGTCGGATAGACCGTCATCTGCGAGCTCGCTGCGGCGCTCGAAGACAGCGTCCGGTCAATGACGAGCGACGGCAACGCCGAGCTAGTGGCCACGCCGACGGATGTGAGTGTTGGCGCCGGAATGTCGATCACGGCAGAACTGCTCGCCGCACCGGTAGACGTCAGTACGAACGGCATGGACACCACCGTTGCACTTCGCGCCTCAGCGCTCGACTCCTCTACCGTCGTCAGAGTCGTCGCCGTCGACACCGCGCTCGACGCATCAGCGGTCGACGCGAGAAGGGCATAGTGGTCCGGTGCAGCGCTCGACGTGCCGGCAGCAGTCGACAACGCACCGAGCGTCAGCCCGAGGGCCACACTGCTGGCGGCTGCGCCGACCTCGTACACCATGGCAGCAACCGAGACGGCCGGGCACGACGAGGTCGCCACGGCCGTGGATTCTACGATCTCACACACGTCGGTCATGGCTGATTGACTCCAATGAAGCAGGGAAAGAGGTCCTCGACGGGCTCCACGAGGTACCCGCGAGTGAGCACGGTGCCGGCGCCGGCGAGATCGGACTGGTAGATGATGCAGTCTGCGCCGATCGCGCTCCACTCGGCAGAGATGTTCTGGACGATCAAAGTGTCCGGGTCCGGCGAGGGTACCATCCAATGGTTGATGAATCGGGAGTAGGTGAGCGGAAGGTCGATCGGACCGTTATGACCGCGCGTTACCACGTGCAGGGATGCCCGGGAATCCCCGCCGCGGTTCCACGTAGTGATGCGAGGCACTCGATTCGGGGCCGGCACCGTGTTGAACGAGTCCACGACCTGGCACTGCGTCAGCCATGGGCCGGAATCAGCGAAGTCGCTGCACTCGTAGGGCTGATGATCCGTGCAGACAACCTTCCGCTCGCGGTGCGGGTTACCAGTGCCAACGCGACCGCCACAGTTCTCGATCGCACAGCCGATGCCGGTTGGCCAGGGTGGGTAATTGAGCCGCGGGAAGTTGCGCCACGAGTAACCCACATTCGGATCCAGCAGGTAGTCGTAGGACACTGCGGTCGAACCGCGGCGTCCGCCGGTGTACTCGCTACCGGTGGCGTAGTAGTACGTCTCGCGAGAGAACTGCGGGATCGCCACGACCGCCGACAGCGACGGGCCGTAGCGGTTGTCCTGCACCGTCGTGCGGCGGAACGCCTTGTTCCGATAGACGAACGCGGTCTCCGGCGACTCGATGAAGTCCGAGAAACGCGGGGGGTCGAAGCCCAGGTCCACCGAGTCGATCTGCGTGACGGACACACTGGCGTCAAGCACTGCACGATCATCGAAGTCGTTCGTGTACATCATGGTCGGGAAGCCTCGCGTCCCGACGGTGTGCGTGATCGTCCAGGACCCGGCGTACATGCACTCGCCAGGGTAGCGCGGGTCGTCGATCTCGTTGATCTGCTCGGCTGCCGGGTTCCGGTAAAACCGCACGGTCTTCAACTCGTCGTTGACGAAGCACACGAACATCACGGTGTCGCAGCGCGGGTTGATAGACGTCGGCGCCGCCGGCGCGCCATCGTGGCTGCGAAGCCCGGGGAGGAAGGGATCGTAGAACTTGATCGGGAGGTAGCGACCGATGCGCACGCGAGGAGCGAACAAGTACCCCTCCGACTGCAGACGCAGTGCGGCGCTCGCGACCGCGATCGGTTCACCGGGCCGGCGATTGTGGATGATTGCCCCGATGGTGATACGGATCAGGTACCACACTCCGCGCTGTACATCGTCGTCGCCGAAGCGGTACCCGGTATTGTGGGCTTCGGTGCCGCGCATGTTGAACGCCCACCCGATGTTCACGCTGTACGGCTGGTTCGAGTAGAACGGAACCAGCGCGCTCGACGGGAGCAGGCGGAGGATCGTGCCGGCCGCAATGCGCTCCTCGAGCACATCGCCGGAGACCGGGAACGATTCACCCGTCGGCAGGCCGCCGATCTCCTCCAGCGCCGTCACCATGGATGTATCCCCGCGCGCAGCGGCCTGCTCCCTAAACCCATCGGTGGTAGAACGGGGGAACATCGGCAGCGGCATGGCGATCACGCCGCGGGCCTGGCTGATCTCGACCAGCCAGGGAGTGCCGTCGGCGCCGTACGTCACACCGTGAGTGCGGTGGTACTTGTAGTCGTACCGGACCTGGACACCGTTGGCTTCGACAGCGTCGCGATACCCACGACCCGCTCGCGGGTTCATTGGATCCCGCAGGGTGTTCTTGTTGATGCGGCCGAGCCCCATGACGACCTGGACTACGGACGCCATGGTGCCGGAGTACATCGACGGGCAGAGCTTGGTGTACTGCGAGAACTCCGGCCCAACCCCGGAGTTCCGCAGGTCGTCGAAGTACGGCCGCACTGCCAAGCGCTTCGACGCCTGCCGACCCGCAGACAGCTCCCGGTGGGTGGCGATGCACGTCGGAGTCGGGGCGAAACCGGTGCACACCTGATAGGTACCGCCGGCGCCAGTGCGCGGTTCGAGATACCCACCGAAGACCAAACCGGAGTAGAAGCTGGGCGTGACAGAAGTCTCCACAGGGACAGGCGCTTCTTGCTCCACCGAGTCCACATGCTCGACGTCCACAGAGATGTGGATGATGTTCTGGCCTTCGCTGGAGAGGACGTAGATGTAACCGTCCTGGCCGACCTGCTGCGAAGACGAGTACGTAGAAACCCCTGCCGTCTTCAGGAATTGTTGGACCCGAAACAACAGCGCCTTGGCCTCAGGAATGAGTGCCAAGGCGCGGTCCTTGTTGCCCTCCAACCGGATGGAGGGAACCCCGTCGTATGCGGCCATACGAAGTTACGCAGACGTCAGAGTGGTGACGTACCCCAGGTTGAACACGTCGGTGTTGTACACCACGCGCGGGGTGCCGAAGCGCGTCGCGGAAGCGCACACCCCGGTGACGGCGCCCTTGGTGGCCTCGCTGCACAGAGCGGCGCCATAGATGGTCAACGAGCTGGCGGTCACGATGGTGAAGGCCGCCTTCGTCGCCACGTTGGTGGCCGACGCTGCGGAGGGAGCAGCAAGCGCCCAGGCCGGGCGACTGGCTTCGGAGTAACCTTCGGAGCCGCTGGTGATTTCGCTCGCGGTCGCCGGGAAACTCGCGGCGGTGAGCGCAGTAGTCGGCGTGTAATTGCCACCATAGATCGGCAAGTACCACGTCGTCAGCTTGGTGCCGTTGTTGAAACCGGTGTTGAGCAGGTACGTCAGGCCTTCGATCGTGAGCAGGTTGTGGTCCCGCTGCAGATCCTCGCCGTTGACATCGTGCTCGTAGTAGTTGCCGAACTTGACGCCAGCGGGGGCGATCAGAATGCCGCCGTCGGGGGTGGACTCCCACTTGCGATTGCGGATGTGCCGCAGAAACTCACGTGCGTGCTTGAACATCGAGAAGCTCCTATGAAATGTCGGAATCCACGGCAATGCCCGCGGCTCGTGCGGTGGTGGAGTTTACAGCAGTGATCACCTGTTTGCGACCACCGCGCAACAGGAGTGCGGACCGCCCCATCAGGCCGGGCGGCACTTTGATGAAGCCTGACTGGAGCTCGGTTACCTTGCCACCCGGGGCTCCGACAGCATATCCGGACGTGCTCAGCCACACTGCCACTGGCGTCGAGGACTCCACGTCTTTCGGGAAAATCTCTGGCGGCGCCACGAGAGACGACCGGCGCACTGCGCGACAAGACGAGACGTGTCGCGGCTTGAATTGCGTCGGATCACCGCCGTCCAAAAACCACACGCCGCGGCTATCCCCGACATACAGCCCGTCGAACACAGGCTCGATGAAAGAGATGTGGCCGCTGAACGGGATGTACCCGTGCGCGGGGTTGTAGTGGTGCGGACGCAGCGGTTCGGAGAAGTAGAGGGTGCCGTTTTTCGCCGTGTAGAGGCGTCCGTTGAAACCCCGCACAAACTCACCCGGCTCCAGCGGGCGCAAATGCTGCGTATCGCACTCACCACCGTTTGCCGGCGCCGTGACGACGTAGGTCGCGAAGACCGCAGGGAGTTCAGTCGTGAAGCGGAGTACATCACCGTCGGGCGCCGTGATGTAGACGTAGATCCTCCACCCGAAGTGCTCGGGCAGATTGGTCAATCGGATCCCGCCGCCGTTCGGCAGATTGATGGTGGCGAACTCAGAAGCGGGGCCCTCCTCTCCACGGTCGTCCACCTGGGTGATCACGACCCCGTACACCCCGGGCGTCAGCGTGCCGGCCGCGGCCGATAGAGACGGCTGGATGGGCGGCGCCGGGATGCCGACCGGGCGAGCCAGCGTGGAGTCGCTCGGGATCCACCCGAAGGAGCTGACGCTGCTGAAGTAGACGTTCCCGTTGTACTCGCAGAAGCTCAGCGGGTCGCGCGACGCCAGCGTAATCAGCGCGGTGAGCGCGTACGTCTCCGGGTCCACGCAATAGAGCGTCTGGTCGCGGGCCACCAGGAGCCAACCCTTCTGGGCGGCGTAGTAGAGGCTGTGGTAACCGGCGCCGGCTTGGCGCAATGTACGGCCGTCGCGGCGCGAGAATGCGCCGTTCCGATCGAGGTCGACGTTCACAGCAACGCGAACCGCCTTGGGCGGCAGCTGCGTCTCCGACGAGAGTACGTCCACACCGGCAGACGGAAGTGTCAGGTCCTGCTTCTTGCTCATGTGGTCACCAGCGGGGAAGAGAAGGTCGGGGGTTGAATCGGCCAGACCGTGACGACACGGCGGCTGCACCCATATTCGTCGGTAACCGAGGGACCGTCAAACCCCACCGGCGGCATGCCATACACGTGGACCGGCCATGCGAGTCGCGGCGACGGGACATCGCCGGCAGCAATGCCCGCCGGCGACACCCCGCGCGCCATGCGCGGGTAGCCTGGGGAGAACATCGCACTGCCGTAGGCCTTCACTGTGCCGGGAACCCACTCGTCGATGTCGCCGAAGACTGCGCTCTCCCAACTCGTTGGGGCTACCGTCATGGCCACACGCGCCATCCCGGTGTACCCGGACCACACCGGGAGCGCGATGAGCGTGCGTACGCGGAAGGACACCATTGGGGTGCCGAAGCGGGTCGCCGCCGCGATGCCGCTGGCGGCGTTCACCGGGTTCCGACGCGTGACGCGCATACGGTACTGGAACGACCCCAGCGACTCGTCGATCAGCGTGAGCGAGTCCCATCCGATCGGGCGAACCTGCCGATGCAGGTACTCGATCGTGGAGTTACCCCACAGCGTGCACTCGCCGGCGGACAGCGTGTACTGGCGCGGGTACCCGACGATCGGGGTGCCAAACGGACTCAGAGCAGTGGTCTGCTCGGGGTTCGGCCTGTGCTGGATGCCGATCGGGAAGACCTGTCGGTGCTGCAGCTCGACGTTGGCGCGCCCGTACTGTGCGGCGGGCACGACGCCGGGCTGGATGACGTGCGGGTTCGCCGGCGGACGCGAGACCACGTGAGCCCCGATGTTCTGGGGTTCGGGATAGCCAGGAGTGTCCTCGTCGAACCCGACGTACTGCGGCACGCCTTGGATCGTGATCGGACCAAACCGCGGGCCACGAATGGCGAACGGAAAGACGTAGCGCTTCCGCAAACTGACATCGGCCGCACCGAAGCGCACGGATACCCAGTCCAACGGCCGCAGATAACGCGGCGTGCCGGACACCATCGTGAACCCGAAGCGCTCCGGACCGATGACGTTCGGGATGCCGGTGATCGGGTGGTTGGCTCGCGCCTGTGGCGTCGCCTGATCCGAACTCGGAGCGTAGATCCGGTGCGGCGACATCTGCGGACGAGCGACCACGGACAGGCCAGCGTCGTCATCCAGCGGGATCGACTGCGCGTACACGTACTGCGTGGCCGACAGCAGCGGAATGCCGAACTTGTCCAGGAAGATGATGCTGACCGGTTTGATAGAGTTGCCGCGAACCGTGGCTTGGCCAACGCGCAGCGAGTCGATGCCGTCCGGGTAGATGGAATTAGCGTGGACACGCGGATTCGCCACGACACCCGGGTTGTTCGGAAGCCCGATGTAGATCGCCGGCGGCCAAACGATCTGCGTGCCAGGCGGATCAGCGATGGCGTTGCGAATCCGATGGCTGACGGGCATGCGGAAGCTGCTCACGCCCGTGAACGTGATGACCCGCGTACGGAACGAAACGACCGCGGCACCGAAACGGGAGAACAGCTCACCGCCGGCCGGCGTGAACTGGTCCTTGTTGAAGATGTGCGGGCGCCCGTACTCCCCACGCACGACTGGCTGCGGAGCCAGCACCTTGTTGCGATTTTCGACGTGCGCGATGCCTACCCACGGCTCCTGATGCACGTTGATGGACATCGGGCGCGCCCGACGCAAAAACTGCGTCAGCACGACATGTCCGAGGGGTCGATCGAGCTCAGTGCCGGTGAAACCGATCGGCGCGATCGGCTGCGGGTTCCACCGCACCGTCGGGATGAACGCCGTGGGAAAGGTGATGCCGACTGGACGCACAGAGCGGATTCGGAAGGCGACGAAGGCCGTACCGAAAGAGGTCTGTTCGGCGGTGCCGTACTGAGTGACCCAGCGGCGCAGATTGAGCACCGGGTCTGGAGTCCCGAAGGCTGCGGTGGATCCCAGCGTCACCGGGCCGACCAGGAAGGCGTCGTTGTAGACGACTCCCCAACGCGTGAAGCGTGAGCTCTGCCAGCTCGCGGTGTACACCTGCCGAATGCGGTATGCAGCGAAGGTGTCGGCGCCGAGCGTGAATGAGTCCCAGCCGGCCGGCGCGATCGCGCGGGCGGCGTTCTCGACGAAGGTGTCGGTTCGACGTCCCATTCGCAGCGACGAGATGCCGGCGACTTCCAACGTGCGGTTGCGGTTGGCGACTTCCGGAAGCCCGCTGCGCTCCACAGCGACGTACGGCTCAACAACGATGTACTGCCGCGAGTTGTACACCGTGGGGGCCTGGAACTGAAGGCTCGACCACCCCTTCTCGCGCAGGGATCGGTTCACCAGCGTGACAGTGGGCCACGGCACGGCGCTCGCCGAAGACGCCCCGAAGGCGTCTAGTCCGCGAATCGCATGCGTGACCGAAGCGCCCGTAGACACGACATGCGAACGCCACGTGTCCGGCACAATCGCAATGGCCTCGACGAGCGCTGTGCCGAACGCGTTGGTGTAGATCCACGGCGGTGCGATGTAGCGAACGCGCGCTGCGACGAAGTGGGTGCCGACCGCCGACGTGTTGATCCCGCGACTGTGCAGCAGGATGTTCTGGTAGTAGTCCGCGATGTAGTGCGTGGGGGATCGAAAGGAGTCGATGCCCGTAACGACGACACGCTGAAGTGGGTCGAATACTCGCGGGACACCGACCCGCAGCGAGTCCCAACCACCGTTTTCGACGAACAGCTGCGTGTTGTAGACCCACGCGGTGCCAAAGGCGAGGCCGCCGAGGCCAGCTGGGTAGACGTAGGTGAGGTGGTTGCGGACCGACGGGGTGCCGAGCGCCCCTGCGCCAATGCCGAGCGGCAAAAGCGTCGAGGACGCGATCGGGGGGTTGACGTCCCCACCGACGTCCGTATACGCCGGCGGGGTGTAACCCGCGACTAGGTTACCCCCCGCATCGGTATAGCTCGGCGGCCCGTAGCTCACGGCGAGCCCGGGTGAATGCCAGGAAGGATCAGACCGGCTTCACCAGTGTCGCCGACAATCCACACTGCGTAGCCCTCGGTGCGATCGGAGAGCCCCGAAAACGCGTACGTGCCGGCGCCGCTACTGACCGTCTCGGCGACCAGCTGACCCGTCTCCATGTCCAGGAGGCGTACCGTGCGCGCCGCCGGCGCACCGCCCGACAGTACGAGACCGTCCGGCGAGTCACCGCCGATGCGCAGAGAACCCGGCGGGAGCGCGAAGGGGAGCGGAAACGCCTGACGAACCGGCAGTAGCGCCTGGGTCGGATACCCACTCGTAGCGAGCGTTGCATTGAGCGGCGGTTGGGCGAGTAGATCAGTCACGACCTACTCCCACTGCAGAGCCAACCGGAACGACGGCTCAATGACAATCGTCCCCGACGAAGCCGCAACGCCTGCATGAGTCGGCCCGTAGCTCCCACCGAGCGCCAAGTACGTCCGCGACGTTACGCCGATCGGAGTAGCCGTGAAGGTGCTCAAATCGCCGATCTCCGAAGTGAAGAACGACAGCGCGAACGGAGAGCACGCCACATCAGGCTGATACCCGAAGTGTCGAAAGACTTGTGGGGCCCCGCTGATCAACGTCGATGCGGCCGGTCCGGGTGAGCAGGCATAGGCCACGGAATCGGACGTCGCTGCGGAGATATAAGTGGTACGGTCCGCGCGCCCGCTATTGGTCGCATAGAAGTAGAAACCCGCGCTGGTCGGAGTGCCGGAGGCGTCCGCCGTACGGCACACCGCAAAGAGGGGGGTGGAACCATATGCGGTGGCCTGCGCACCTCGCTTCCAGGCCATGAAGAAAAAGCCCGGGAGCACACAAGCGCCGGTCCAGAACGAGCCCGCGCTGATGGTGAAATTGGACGTGATCTTCGCGCGCGCAAAGTATGTGGTACCGCTCAGCGTTCCAGCACCGTTCGTGGCAGAAGCGGCCGTTACCCAAATAGCCGGGCGGCCCGAGGTTGCGTCCGTACCGCACTCGATCTTGAGGTACAGCGGCTTCGTCCCGTGGAGGGAGTCGTTCAAATACCGGATCTGGTACACCGTGGCGTTCGTCGCCGGGATAGATGCGGACGCGGGGGTGAACTGCCCGGTGTCCGCCGTCTGTGTGAGACCGACGGTGTCGAGCAGGCCCATCAACTCGGTCGTCCACGCCTGGAAATCGGCGTTCGTCGAATGCGCAAGTCCAGAAGTAGCGTACGCCGTAGTCATGGGCCCACCCTATTACAACTTGAAGATCTTGTTCGCGCCGTTGTCCCAAGTGACGATGATGTCGCCGCCATTGGGGGTAATCGGCAGCCCGGTCGCAGTGTCGATGTATGCGATGAGCTGGCTGGTGTTGTCTACACCAGAGTCGCGGTAGATGATGATCGCTTCGATCGACGCGCCAGAGATCGCGCTGAAGGTGATGTCCGCAGCATCAGCGGCGCCGCCCGTGGCAGTCTTGGACGCAAAAGCCGAGGATCGGCCATTGGCGCCGCCGACGATTGCCGCGACCACACCGGCCGTACCCAGGTACTGGTGCGACGACAGGTTCACCGTGTAGATCGCCGTGTCGACGAGGCACGCCTTGATCGTATCCGTGGTCCAAGTGATCCCGCCTTCGAGGAAGAGCTCCCGAGCCGAATCGTAGAGTGCATTTGCCATAGTAGTTCCTCAAAAGTGTTGGAGGTGCTTGGGCCGTGGCGGGAGTGTACACCACGCCCAAGCTGCCGGGGTTATCCGAGGCCATGATCTCGGTTGCATCCTCAACGACCGGCTAGAGTGCCCTCTTCGGGCGATGCAAGCGGTAGCGCCGCAACAGCGGCGCGGTCGATGTTGGCTCTCACATAAAAGGCCTCCCACTCTCGGATCCACAACGCGATCTGGAAATCGCAGAGCACCGGCCAACGACTCGGATCCAGGCACAGCGGAACCGGCTTCCGCGGAGCCTCGAGCGGGTCGGTGAGCTCCGCCGGAACGCTGATGTAGCGCGTCGCGCCCGGGACGCGAACAACTTTGGGGTCACTGATTTCGAGTCTCGGTGCCAGTGCCGAGCAACTCGTCAGACAGAGCCCGACAAACAGAGCGACTACAGCTTTCATCATCCCTCGCAATGGCCTCAATGGCCGCTCGACGCATTTGCGCCTCACCCTCGGCGGCTTTCAGCGCGCGCGATCGCTGGCGCAACGCCAAATCCCGCTGTTCCAAGACCTTCTGCTCCTGCCCGCGGCAAGCCGTGAGCTCCTCCCCCAGCATCGCGATAGAGGCGTTGGCGCTTCGGTTGATTACCTCGCACGCGCTACGATCGGCGTCCGCAGTGGCCTGGGTGGCTGACAGCTTGGCGGTCAGCTCGGCGGTCACCTTACCCACGGCGCGCGCCTTCTCGCCGACTTGCCAGATATTGAGCCCAACGCTCAGCACAAGCAGTATGAAGAGCACCAAGATAGTCGCCATCAGCTTCGGGACGGCCAGCTTCGATGTGATACTCATGTCGGAATCTCCCCACGTAGACACAGTGCTTCCTCTTTCTCGCGACGAATCTCAAGCCCACGCAGTTTTTTACCCTTGGCGTAGACCCACTTCCGGAGCTCAGGGCACCACTCCGCCGCCGGCGCGCCGGCGTTGAGCTTGCGAACCAGGGTCGAGCCGCACGCCGCGGCCGGGCCGACGTTGTACCCCCACGACAGGACAGCAGCCGCCTCGTGGTCCTTCAGCGGAACCACGATGCACTGGGAGATCGCCATAGCGTGCTTCTGCAGCGAGGCGCCGAGCAAGCCGTAGCACTGCTCGCGCGAGAAACGCTCCTGCATCGTGATCGCCTTGTCCGTTTCGCCGAAGCACACCGTCGGGATACCGACGGGGTCGACATACGTCGTGGGGCGAAAGGCCTCGAAATAGGCGACGATCGGAAGCGCTAGGAGAACTGCGCCGATACCGATACCAGCACCCTTACTCGGCGGTTGTGTGTTCTGCGTCATGTTCCACCTTCCTCGCGTAGCCAACCCAGCACCGGGTATCCCCACCCTCGGGGATCGGCGTACAAGTGACAGCGAGCGTGATCACGCTGCCATTAGCGGCGATCACGCGATGAGTTATACGGTACTGCCGATTTTCCGCACGACACTGCGCCCAGTGCGACTGCACATGCTCAACGTCGTCCGGATGGATCACGTTGAGGAAATTCCACCCCATGAGCTCGTTCTTACCCACGCCGAGCCAACGCGCGTAGGTCTGGCTCACATAGGTGTTCTCACCGGTCAACGCACAGTGGAAACGGGCGACGCGCTCATCCGTGTCGTTCTCAACGACCGCGATTTCGGCGAGTAGCACGACTCGATCAGTGAGTGAGGCAATGGCAGTTTCCATACGACGGGCGGTGTCCATCAAGGAGCCGCCACCGTTCGGCGTGACGAAGTACTTGATGCCTTTGATGTCCGTCTGCAGCTCCGGAATAGCCTGCAACCCGGCGAATACTCGGGCCCACGCCGCGCCCCAGACACGCACCTTGTTCCGATACCAGACGATCACGGCACCCCCGAAGGTGACGATGAGAGCCACAATGATCTGCGACCAGTTCAAGGTAAGCAAGAAATCAACCACGTCAGTACCCTCCATACGCCATCACACGGAACTTGTGCTCTCGGCGCTCTCGGTCGCTCTTGGCCTGCCGACAGTACTCCTCAAACTGCATCTTGAAGCTGTCGGCGCGACCCTTGTCATAGGTCTCGGCGTCCTGCTTCATGTGTGCCATGTACTTCATCCAGAGCAGCAAGTACTCGTGATGGTCTTCCTCGATCTCCAGGTCGATACCCGGGCCGGTGATGCGCGTCAGCGGCTTTCGGTTGACCGTGAGCAGCACCGTGTCATCGGCGACCGGGATGTTGAACCAACGCGCTTTGTTGGTCTCCATTCCGAGCACCATGCTGTGCACGACGCCGGTGGCGATGAAAGTGCGCCCGGTGCAATCGGGGCGCGTCTGGAGGTCTTCCAGGTTCAAGATGGTGAGCTCGCGCCCATCGCTCTGTAGGCGGGCGTGGCGCACCTTGAGAATGGATGGGTGCAGGGCTGCGAATGCCTCGCCGTCGACTACGGGCACCTGAGTGACCGCGGTGGTCGAGGAATCCGCAACCCCGCCTTCCAGCTTGCAGAACTCGATCTGCGCGGCATCTGCATACCGCGCGAGATCGGCATTGGACCATAGAAACGGCGTGACCTCGTCACGCACGTCGGATCGAAATGCGCTAAAGAGGCCGGTGCTGTTCACGTCTGATCCTTGGTCAGTTCGGCTTCGAGGGCCCGCTCACCGCGTGCCTGCCACTCCTGCGCGATTTCGCGCGCGTTCACCTTCCAACCGAGCATGTCGCTGACGGCCGCCACGGTGGGGATACCCGCGGCAGTGAAATCCAGGCGCTCATTGCGAGCGACAATCCGCTCGATCGCCGCACGAATTGCGCCGACACGTTCTTCGGGGCTGAGCGGGGTAGTTTCGGCCGCCTCTTCGGGCAGGACGTTCGGATCGCTGCCATCTTCCGGCGTGGCGCCGATCGCGATTGCCATGGAGCGCAGCGGCGGCGGGACATAAGTGGGCTCCCCGCGCACGAACCGAACGCTATGACCGAGCGTGGTAGAGAGGGTGTAGTTGCGGTTCAAAATCATCTTCATGCTTGGCTCCTGGTGATATAGAAAAGGGGCCTTGCGGCCCCTTTCCAGTTACGACGCGCACGCCGATAGGTTACAGCAAATTCTCGGTCATGCGATTGCGCTTGATGTAGTGGACGCGCACCGTCAGCTTACCGGCAGTGGCCGCGGCCACGGTCGGAGTGACCGTGAGGCGGATCGCCTCGCCGGTACTGACGAAGCCGGTCGGCACCAGGGCCGTGTGTCCGGCCGCGACGCGGTCCGTGGAACCCAGGTAGCGGGTGTCGGAAGTCGCGTCGCCGACCTTGACGTTGTACGCGGTGCAGCCCGTGAAGGCCGTCTCGGTCACAACGTCGCCGCCGACCACGATCATGCCGGCTTCCTGGGGGATGATGTCGAACACATGCGCGGCGACCGAAGCAAACGCGTCGGCGGCGCCAGAGACGTTCGTCATCGTATCGCCGATGGTGAACGTGAACTCGGCAACCTGAATCGGCTGCGAGCCGCGAACCTTGATCTTCTCAGCCATCTTGGGGCTCCTTACTGGGCAACGAAGACAGAGAGCACACCGAAGTCCTGCACGGTGTTGCTGTCGTAGATGCTGTTGAACTGCGGCTTCAGGAAGCCGGCCATCTTGGCGATCGAGATACCCTGCTGGTTGTCGTAGTCGAAGCCCTTCTCGACCCACAGCGGGTTACCGATGTCCGCCATGCCCAGCGCCTGCGCGCCGCAGAACAGGATCTGGCAGCCGTCGACAGTGCCCAGGCTGCCCCACTTCGAGCCGCTGGCCATGCCCACGGTGTTCGGCACGTGGCGGAACTCGTGGAACACGATGCCGTCGATCTCGACGCTGGAGCCGGTGAACAGCGGGTTGGTCTCGCTGCGCTTCTGAGCCGAGCGGACGTTCGCCATGTACGTCGGATCGAGCTTCAGGCGGGCCATCGCCTGCGGGGTCAGGAACGCGTGGAAGGTCTCGTCGCCACCCGAGCCCTTGACGCCGCGCATGTAGCGGTCCTTGGCCGCGGCCTTCAGCTGGACGAACAGCTCCCACATCGGGGTGTCGGCAGTCGTGACGGTGCTGGTAGCACCGTTGGCGACCAACACCTTGTTGGTGCCGTCCCAGCGGAACACGCGGCGGCTCGACGGCGCGGTGACGTCGGCAGCGAACTCCAGGAACGGGAAGTCGGAGCCCACGCGGGTCGCGCCACTCGGGTACAGCGCGTAGCTGCGGCCGGCGAGGGTCAGGAACGCCAGCTGATCCAGACGATCGGCGAGCCAGTAGGCCAGCACGTCGCGGCTGTTCTCGCGGAAGGACACCACGGACTTCTGGTCCGCCATGCGGCCTTCGTGCTTGTTGGCGTGACGGATCTGGTCATAGCGGATGACCTGATCGTACGTCTTCATCGCCTCTTCGTTGCCTTCCAGCTGACGATCACCGACGGTGCCGTCGCCTTCCAGATCCGCCAGCAGGGTCATCACGCAGCGCGTGCCCTTCTGGGTCTTCTTCAGCTCCGTGACGTGCTGGATCACCGAGTTGGTGCCGGCCGACAGGAACTTGTTGATGAAGGACATGTTCCGGGCGTGCTTCCACAGATCACGGCCCCAGTACGTCTTCTGCTCGTCGGTGAGCAGACTGAAATTGGTATTCATCGGGTGATTTCTCCAAGGGTTGTCGAGGACGCGTCCTGTATCGCCGGACCTGCGAAATCGACTTTATGGAGGTCGCACTCCGTGTGCGCTGTCGCGGCACACCTACGATGCACGCATCGTAGGTGTGCCGTTTTTCGTTGTCAAGCCGCGATCACTCGTCCCACGGGACCACGGACCAGTCCTGAGCCAGGATGTCCGTCTGCGACGCCAACCACGGACACCGCGCGCCCGGCGTGTGCTCGTTGTCGCTCGGGTACTCGATGTAGAGGTACGGCAGCGTCATCCGTGAATGCTCGTCCGGACGCTGCAGCGTGACCTTCAAACCCTTGCCGTTCCAACCGGCGCGACGAACGGAACTGCCACCGCGCAGACGCTCCAACGCAACGCCGAAATCAAACACCTCAGGCTGCGTCATGCGCGGAGCGATCTCGCGGCCCCTGAGGACCGCCTCCAGCGCATCGGTCTTCGCAGCCTGACCCTTCTGGTACGGCATCCATTCGCAATAGCCGGAAAATGGACTCGGTTCGCCCTCCTGCACGAGCAGCACAGACGTGCGGCTGTAGTTCGCACCATTGACGTCGAAAACCGCCAAGTTGACGCAGCTGTCGGACCAGACGTGCGTGATGATCGCCGCCAGCGGGTGCTTGGCGTTACTCGATGTCGCGATTCCTTCGCGGTCCGTGGGGTAGTACCAAACAACACGGCCAACGGTTGGGACGATCTTGCTCATGTGCTCTCTCCTCGGCACCCGCTACAGGGTGCGCCTTTGATTGGATCCACCATCGGGACTTGGATGACCCGGTCCACCACCGGCTGCGCGCGAAGAATCTCGTTGCGCAACGCGCTCCACTGCTCGCTCGAAGGCGAGACAACCAGTTCTGCGAAACCGCGCAGGTAAAACAGCAGCTCGTTCGCGTTCACGCGCTACTCCCCATCGGTTTGAAGGCCTCAAACCCCTCGGCCAGGACACCCTGCGTCGGAGGTTTCGACGCGACCCAGTCCGTTGCCAGCAGATCCGCGGTCGTGGGGGTCCACACCCAGCCGGAGCCGGTCGGCGGTTGGATCGCGAAGTGCTCCTGCAACGCTGGGGTTCCCGGGACCAGGATCACTCGGTGGCCTTCGGCGTAACCCAGACGGCGCACGGGGATACCCATGCGCATCGCAACCAGTGCGCTCGAAAAGTCCATGCTCATCACTCCACCTCGTCACCGCGGAGCTTGCGCAGCGTGACATCGTCCAGCGCCGCGAACTCCTTCTGCGACATGCGGAACACGTCCGCCTTCGGCGTGCCAGCAGCGCCAACCTTGTCCGAGTCCTTGCCCAGCGTAGAGACGTCGGGCGGCTGCTTGGTCACTGCCGCGGCGGCCTTGGCCTTCGCGGCGGCGGCGCGCGCCTGGGCCACGTCAGCGCCCGGGGGCTTGGCGGCCGGCGGCGGGGGCGCGGTCGGCTTCGGCATGACGTACCGGATGGCCTTGTGCAGCGCCTCGACGTGAGTCGAGCCGGCGGCGATGAACGCGCCCATCAGGCTGCCCAGCTCCTTTTCCACCTCGGGATCGTAGCTCTCGGAGTCCGGGTTGATCTGCGGGAACCGCGCCTCCATCCGGGCCAGCTCGGCGTCATACGTGAGCTGGGCGATGGTCTGCTCACGCGTCGCATTGGCGCGCTGCGCGATGCGCTGCTCCATCAGGGCTTCGCGCTTGGCATCGAGCTGCTGCCGAACCGCATGCGCCTCGGCCTTGCGACCGTCGATGATGTGGTCCTCGTACTGGTTCTGCAGCTGGTCGATCTCCTTTTTCAAGGTATCGAGCTCGTCGACCGTCGGCTTGGTCGCCGCCGCCAGCTGCGCCTTGAGCGCGGCAACCTCGGCGAGCGCCGCCTCGGCGCGCGCATTGGCCTTGCCGACCATCTCGTCGACGCGGTGCTTCGGAATGCGCGCGTTGGCAGCAGCAGCGCGACGCGCCTCCGCAGCTTCGCGTTCCGCCTTCTCTTCCGGCGTTTCCGGCAGCTCGTCCGTCTCACCCGGCTCGCCCGGCTTCTTGGTCTCGGACTCCAGCTGGCCTTCCTGCAGAGCCGCCAGCTTCGCGGCATCTGCAGAAGCGCCCGCACGAGCGGCATTCTCCGCAGCGGCGCCCTCGAGCTTGGAAATCTCGGGGGTCAGCTCGTCACCGCGATCTTCGACCTCATCTTCACCGTTTTCGTACATGTCTTCACTCCGCTGTGGGTTGCTTCTGGGGTTGGTTTTGAGCCTGAGTCACCGCGGCGACGCGCTGAGTCAAGGCCTTCTGCTGCTCGGCTTCCGCTTTGATCGCCAATTCCGCCTGCATCTTCTCGCGCTCCATGTCCATCTTCATCTGGAGCTCTTTCTCCTTGTACGCGTACTCCATCTGCAGCGCGCGCTCCTTGTGCGCGAACTCCAGCTTCAGCTCCTCCAGCTTGATCGCCGCCTCGGAGCCCGGGTCTGCTGGGTTGTTCGCCTCAGACATGGTCTTTGCGGCCTGGGCCTGCTTGAGCTGACCGTCAGCCTCCTCCTTCACCACCGCCGCCTCGCGCGCACGCGCCTCGAGCGCCGCCGCGGCCTGGGCCTCCGGGCTGTCCTTGTCGCCTTCCAGGGCAGTGATGATATCACTTTTGTTCTTGAGACGGCTGCTCTGGATGATGAAGCGATCCGGCACCTGGACGCCGACCTCAGTGCGCAGGCGAACGGCCTGATCGAACTGGCTGTCTTCGAACGTGTCGCGCTCGGGCTGACTCGTCACCACGACGCTGTACTCGCCGAGCGACAAATCGCGGAGGATTTCGCCTTCCGGGGTCACCTCGTTGACGACCATCTGCTCGGTCTTCCGCGCCAATCGGTCGGTGGTGATCGTGACCAACCGTTCCTCGGTGTAGTACGCCTGGATCATGGCCAACACATTGCGCGCGAGGAGCGCGTCGGTGCGCGCCAAGTTGTCCATCGGCTTGGCCAGATTCGTCTGGCCGCTCTGCTTGTTGGCCAACACGCTCTTGGCCGCGACGTCTTCGCGCGCGGAGCCCAGCTGGTAGTCGCTGACGCCGGAGATCGTCTTGATGTGCTCTTCGGCCTTGTAGCTGATCCGATCCAGACCCGTCGGCGTCTGATTGGGCTGGATCTTCTCGATGCCTTCGAGCTCCTTGACCTCGATCACGATGCCGGTCTGGGAGCCGCGCGTTTCGAGCTCGCCGATCGACATGTTCGTGAGGTTGCCGCTGCGCACGATGTACCCGGAGTTCGCCGTCGTGTTGACGACGTGCAACTCCTGGCTCGACACCTTGTTGAGCAGTTCCTGGGGGCCGAGCAAGTTCTCGACCAACCCGACCGTGGCTCCATAGACGAAGTACGGGAAGTACGGCACGACCGTGAAGTGCTGATACGGGCTCCACTCGTCGTGCAGCACGAGGCCGTCGGCCACCACAGTCCAACGGATCCGCTTGACCAGTTTCCGCTTCACCCCGATGTCCGGCGAGTCGGCGAGGTACTTCGAAATGCGATCGCGGTCCCATTCCGTCGGAATCGGCACCATGTCACCGGTCTTGGTATCGATGAAGTGCTCCACCCGGTCCAACTTGCGATGCTGGCGCTCCAAAACGCGGATGTTCCGCGAGAGATTCGCGCTGGCGTCCGCCGAGGAGTACGCCGCCACGGTCACCCGGCCGCCGAAGCGGTCGCGATCGTCGTCCACCGAGTCGTACCCGTACGGCGCGTAGTTCGAGCCGCGATCGCGCAGCTGCTTGGCCGCGGAGGCGGAGTACGCGAGCTCGATGTCGTCCGGAGTGAGCCACTTGGTGACGATCACGTCGTTCCACTTGTCCGGATCGTAGGAATCCGCGTCCTTGTCGATGAGCACGTTCTTCGGGTTCAGCTGCGTGATCCGCACCTCGCCACGCAGCGAGTCGTCGAACTCCATGCGCGCGTCGATGAAGCCGCGACTGCTGAACACGCCGTCCAAAAACACGTCGCTCCGCACCCACGGCAACTGGTTGTTGTCGCTGATCTGCATGAACACCTTCGTCAGCGCCTCGGCGACCTGTTCGGTCGCACCCTGGTTGCGCGGCTGGAAGGCAATGTCGGTGCGTTGGAAGATCTGCTCGCCGAGCACGTTGGACAGCGTGCTGATGATCTTGTTGATGGTCAGCGCCGGGCGCCGAACGGCCTTCAAGATGGCCAGATCGCCGGCGTTCCACTGATTTCCGATGAAGAAGTTCTTGCACCGGTCGAACTTGGCGCAGAACTCGAAGTGGCCGTTGTCCCGGAGCTGCTGATAGCGGTTCCAGGTCTCATCAACGATGGTTTTCTGCGACATTAGCTAGGGTCCTCAAGCGGTCATGTGGGTGCCGTCAGTAGGCAACAGGTTGATCTGGTCTTTCCACGACTTCATCGGCGGTGGAGTCTCCTCTTCCGGCGGCGGCGCGGCAATCGCCAAGCGCGCGGCCCACGCCGCGGCGTCTACCACGTCGTCATTGGCGCCGCCCGGGAACCGCAGCAGCTCACTGATGGCCTGCTGCGCCCACGGTTGAGTCCGTGGATCGGGCCAATACACGCGACCATTCTGCATATGCCCCTGCAAGGTCTTGGCCCGGGACTGCTTGTCCGTGATCGCCGGCAAAAGCGTGTACGCGGGCCAGAACTTGGCCTCATCCATGTGCAGCTTGAGCGTCGGCTCCATCGCTCGGGCGATCTGGCCGTCTTCGATGCCCAACGTGTACCGCCCGTTGCACAGTTCCGACATCCGCTGGCCGACTTCCAGGATCGCGTCGACGATTTCGAGCGTTCCGCCCTTGAAACGCGTCACATCGATCACGTACCAGACGTTGTTCTCGTCCTGGGCGATTGTGAAACCGACGGTCCAGTCGTTCTGCCGCTTCTCGCCGATCGCCAAGTCCCATCCGGTGTAGACATTCATGTCGTACAACCGCGGCGGAGTGATGTAGTACCGAAAATCCGTCTTCTTGAAGAAGACGCCCTCGTCCGGGATCGGATTTTGCTGGTACAGCGCCGACCAGATGCGCGGGCTCATGCCAGAGGCCCGAATGCGCTTCAACGCCGCCGTCGGATAGCGCGCCTCATGCAAGCACGTGTCCGGTGGACGCAGCATCTCGAGATCTGGGTCGTCGAGCGGCTCTGGGGAGCGCTCGATCACGAAGGTTTTGCGGTGCCGGTACTCGTACGACTCACTCAGTGCGGGGTACTTGATCACTTCGAACTGATCCGCTTCCGGATCCGTGCGTGCGAAGTTCTGCAGACGCCCTGCGAGGTCGTCGTCGTTCCACCACGTCTCGATCAGGAGCACACCGCCGCCGGGTGCAAGGCGCGTGTAGGCCGTCGACTGGTACCACTCGAGCAGTTTGTTGCGGACGTCGATCGAATCCGCCTCTTCCTGGTTCTTGATCGGGTCGTCGATGATCAAGATGTGGGCGCCCTTGCCCGTGATACCACCACCCACACCGGCCGCGGTCAGGCCGCCGCCCTTCAGACTGTTCCAGCGCTCGATCGACTGGGCATCGGGGTCGAGCTGCATGTCCGGAAAGAGGCTCTGGTACACCGGCGTGCGCACCATCTCACGCACTTTGCGCGAAAAAATCATCGGGAGGTCGAGGTTGTACCCGACGTTGATGATTTCGTGGTCCGGATGGTGCCCGAGATGCCATCCCGGGAACCGGATGCTGGCGAGTTCGGACTTCCCATGGCGCGGAGGCACCAACAGCATGAGCCGCGGTGACTGTCGGGCAGCCACCGCGGCAGAAAAGCGCTCCAATCGAGCGCAGATGTCCTCGTGAACCCAACCCGCCTCGTAGTTCCCGTGCATCATCTTGACGAACTGGAGCAATCGACGACGCGCGAGGATGCGATTTGCGAGTACCAGCTCAGCTTGGCTCAGCACCTTTGAGCTCACGTTCGACCTCTTCGAATTCGGCATCGATTGCCTCAGTCCCTTCGTTCACCAGCCGCAGAAGTTCAGCGTCCGGCAGCCCCTCGAGCCGCTCCAGAGCGCGTTGTCCGGCGATCGTGACGGTCAGTTCGGCGCGCGTGGGCTCGTAGAACCCGCACATCTTGCCGATTTCGCGCCATCCACTGACCATCACCAGAGGTTCGCCCTGGGTGCGGGCCATGTCGATCGCTTCCAGGAAGCCGTCGATCACCCTCTTTTTCGTCATTCCGGACGTCAGCGCGACAACGGCGCGGCGATCAGCGATTGCAGCGCGGATCATGGGCCGAGCCATCAGCTTTCCGCTGTAGGAAAGCGGGTTCTTGGACTCCGGATAGGCCACGCGGACCGCAGCGACGTTGCTCATGCCGTCGTCGACGATGCACTTGACGAACAACGCCTCCTTCTCGTTCAGACCGCGGTTCGGATCTGCGAGTTTTCGGTTCCTGCGGTCCGGCGTGACCTCTAGCCCGCCCTTCAAACGCTTTGGTTGGGACATAGGAGAGTGATATCAGGTTGACGTGCGAAGTTTCGCAGAATTTTTTTCCGAAGGCCATAGAAATTTGTCGTTTGTCCGGCCGTGACACCCCTCCCGGCCCTGCGTGCAAGACACCCCCCCACTTCGGATTCGGATCTGGTGAAGCGTCGAGCACACATCAACAGCCATCGGCTTCGCCTCAGATGCTTACGCTGTTTGTAGTTCAGTGGAGTAGGAGATGTGTGATGGTAGTAGCAGGAACAGGTCATCGTCCGAATAAGTTGGGTGGGTATGGGAACAAAGCACAGCGTCGCGTTGTACGTACAGCAGTACATAGTTTGGAGTACTTAAAACCAGAGCGCGTGATCTCTGGGATGGCCCTTGGGTGGGATCAGGCCCTCGCTCGCGCTGCGGTGGAACTCAGTATTCCATTCATCGCTGCTGTGCCCTTCGAGTCTCAGGACTGTATGTGGCCAGAGCAATCTCGGCGCGCATACCGAGAGCTTCTCGCCTTGGCTGTTGAAGTTATTGTCGTGTCACCGGGTTCATACAGCGCGAACGCCATGCAGCTCAGGAACATCTGGATGGTCGATCACTGCACAGATGTCCTCGCTCTCTGGAACGGCACATCCGGTGGCACTGGGAATTGCATCGCATACGCACGCCATGTGAAGCGCCCCGTCCACAACGCCTGGAAACACTTTATAGAGTCACCGGAATGATGCAGTCGATGCTCACGCTGTTGATAGTTCAACGGAGTAGGAGATGTGTGATGAAGCGCGGCTACATGTACTACAGCAACCAACAACCCATCATGCAGCGCAGCTACTACGGACCGAAAAAGTTCGACGTAGCCCACGCGTTCTGCGATTTCGAAACCATTGAAGAAGGAGACGCCCCTTTAATTCATATGGGTCACGGACAGTTTCATCGGTTCGTCTGTGTCGCTGTAGATGAAGGGTCTGCACTGCTCGTCGCCAGCAACATTTGATCAACAGCGCTCCCGCTAACGCGGGAGTTGCTCTCGCTGTCAGTACTCAATCAGGATGGAGTACGACATGATCCCCAGCTTCAACACAGTCGAAGACTTCGAAGCCTTTTGGTCCCAAGTTCCCGATCTGATCGAGATCGAGATCGTAGTTCAACCCACTCAGGAGTAATCACCATGGCACGTTCACGCACACCCAAAGCCGCAGCAACCCCGGTCGTTGAAGCACAGCCCGTGAAATTGAGCTGGATCGATCGCATGTTGCTCAGTGATACTGGGCGCAAACTCGCACAACCGCTGACCGACGAAGAGAAGCGCACGGCCACCAGTGCGGTGTTGACCGGTGCTGGTATGGCGCTCGTTGGTCCGGTTGCTGGTGCGATCACCGCAGTTGGTGTGACCGCAATCGATTCCAACACCACGAAGGACAACTGGCGCGGTGTCGGGTCCGCGGCTTGCGGTGGCATCGCAATCGCAGCTGCTGGTGCTGGTGCAGTAGCGTCCGCGATCGGTGGTCTGGCAACCACGGCAGTCGGCATGATCGCTAACCGTTTGCGCAAGGAGTAAGGCCTTGAACATCACCCACCTGGATCTCGCACCTGTGATCTACGGCTTCGTCGTCTTCATCGGTCTGTACATCACGGCGTGGAAGATCAGTCGCGGCAAGTGGATGTCGGTAGTTTGCGACATCACCGTCTTCTACATCGTGTTCTCGATGCACAACCACAGCACGACCGGTGGACTGGTAGCGGCAATCGCTGCTGGTCTCGCTGGGATCTTCTTCCCGCCACTCATCAAGCGGGCTTTTGCACAACCCGTCAGGAGAACGAAATGACCGCTTTGTTCCTCACCCTGTTGATCATCGCACTGATCACTAGCGCCGCGTTACTCGCCGGTGCGCTCATATTTGTGTGGGGCAAGATCACTATGGAACATGTCTACCAACTCCTGGGTCTGGTGGGCACCGTCGGCACACTCGGTCTGCTGGCCTACGCAATGTGGAGCACGTACGGCTGGTGGTGCATCGCAATCTCACTCGGTACATTGGCCCAGAGCTTCTTCGTAATCTGGGTTGTGTACCGCAAACGCCCAACCAACACCTCGCGATATCGAGTTGGAGGTGGCTGTGATAGTCCTCGGATTTATCGCTGACGAGCGGAAACTACAGTTCCTGTACGAACGATTCCTGGAACTGCAGAAGTCGCCCGAAGAGCTGCTCATCGAGATTGAGGATGCACTCGAAGCAGGTGTGATCGCGATAGAGCAACTCGAAGAACTGATCAGCAACTTCAAGTGATGGAGGTGGTACATGCGAAGAGCGTAGCTGCCATGTGGCCGGACGAGCCGATCCGTAACTCAGCTCAAGCGCACCAACCCAAGCAGTCAGTGCACCACCGAAAGGTGAGCCAGCACGCCGGACGCTGTAACCGGCACACCGACCTACTACGAATGGAACGACGACAATGGAAAAGCTCAGCCTTCGCAATCGCAAACCCAAGCCCAAGCCCAAAGACACCCCGATCGACTGGCGCACCAAAGCCGCCGAACTCATCGCCCTGAAACTTGGACCGACCGCACAGACCTACATCGACCGCGCGATGGACAGCTTGACCGTCGTCTACGAGAACAACTACCCGCTCGAAGGGAAGACCGAAGAAGAACGCGACAAGCAGGCCCGGCGCCAAGCGCAGCGCATGCAGAACTTCACCATCATCGCCACCATGTGCGACCAAGCATCACACATGAAGGGCACTCCGCAAGAACGTGCGCGGAAGATCATCGACGCACTCATCAACCGCAAGTTGATGGACGTCATCCTGCTCTTCATCGAATCCCTGGTGAAGCGCGGTGCGGTCTCAGCATACTTCGAATACCGTCGCTACTTGGCACACACCGCTGTGAACCCCGACGTAGCCCTGGCCAACCTGGAAGAGATGCGCGAATGCCATCGACGGAACGGCGAAGTCCTGGAAGGTGAAGACGGCGAAAAGCTGTTCGCGTATGCCTTCCAAGCGGTACACGACCGCAGCGAGGACACTCCGCCAAGCGAAGACCACACTGCTGACGCACCCAGCGCAAACGACGCAATCCAGATCGCCGCAGTCGATGCGGAAGATGCTGAGCTGAGCGCGTTGGCCATCCAACAGTGGGCAAGTGCGTACTGGCGACTGATGACGAACAACAAGGAGCAACAGGACATGCTCCCGTTCGCAATCGAGCGAGTCGACCCCGGTGTCTACCGCAACTACACCGACTTCATCGCCTTCTGCGACTACCGGACCGAGTTGTATAACGCTCGCCTGCAACGCCAGAAGGAAGAAGGCATGGCCGCACTGACCGCCCTTCGGGACAAGATGGCTGAAGACGACTTCATCTTGCCTGGAGACAAGTAACACCCGACTCCTCCACCGTACAGTTCATCGTACGGTGGAGGCCCTTAAAGCAGAGCAACAGCAAAGCATGGGCTTCCCATGAACGTATTCGAAGAGAACCAACTCTTCATCCCGATACTCAACGATGCGCGCTTCGCGGTAGAGCTCAAACGATGGTGCTGGAACGACCTCGTAAACCAATTCAGAGCAGCAGTGAAGCAAGCAGTCTTCGCAATACAACGCGAGAACGACCTGAGTGTGACCATAGCGAATCGCGAAGCCGTAACGATCGCGCTCTGGGAACACTACCAACGAGAACGAGAAGAAGAGGCCGAACGCCAGTACCAACAAAGCACGCTTTCCGAGCCGTACACCCCGAGGCCACCACGATCTCTCAAAAAGGAACCCCTGATGTCCACCAAACCCCCAGCCTTCGAGACCAAGCACTTCGTCAACGGCCAGGACACCACCACCCTGTCTGATGACGAGCTGATCCAGGCGATCAAGAACCTCGAGACCGAGATCGCCAAGCTCAGCGAGGTCAAGACCGAGTCCAAGAAGATCACGGACAAGATCAGCAAGCTCGACGAACAACGCGCGGCTATCGCGAAGCTGCTCGACTCGCGCCCGTAGCACCAAGCGCCTGGGCCAAGGCGTGTCGGACAAATTCACTGACCGACACGCCTTGCTTCGCCGCCACTTCCTTCAACTCGCGGTGCATCTTGTCAGACAGACTGATCAACATGCGTCGCTCCGCGACCCGCACCTTCCCACGCTTCGACATCGCACTTTCCTCTTGACAGTAGGACGCGAACTGTGGTGCGTCCGAACCACTCCTAGCAATCTCGCTCGGCTACCTTGTACATCTTAAAGGGCATGTCTTTTTTTCGATGCCTGCTTTTTTATATGGACAAGGTATGACTGCTAGGATTGCTAGATTGCTAGGAATGTATAGAAAACAAAGACTTAGCTCCTAGCAGTACCTAGCGAACCTAGCGATCTCCCCCTTTGAAAATTCATCCGTTTACAATCTCGTTACGCGGCCTCTGTACCACCCAAATGTGAATTCAGCTGGCAGACAGAAAAGTCCGTGTAACGGCATTGTAAACCCATCACTTTGCCTATCGGTCTTCCTGTACCCTCACGCCCCCCGTACCTGCTCCACAGCGAGTCTGACCATGTCAACAATTGTGTTCTTGGCGGCTGACAAGCCAATCGTGAAGCGCTACGAACTCAACGAACAGGGCGAGCTCATCAAGCACAGCTACCCGAACGTCTACGAAGTCACCAGCCACCTCGAACACCCCGACACGCTCGAAGACTTCGCATCCCTGGTAGAAGCGCACGCCAAGCGCGGCCACTGCCTGCTCAAGGGTAACATCGGACGCGACCTTCGTGCGGAGTCTCGTGCGGGATCCACCAACCCCGACGAACCGACAACCTGGATCTGCCTAGATCTGGATGGGGTCACCGGCTTCGCCACACTGGACACCTTCCTGGCGTCCATCGGATGCGGCGACGTGGACTACGTGGTCCAATGGTCGTCAAGCATGGGCTTGGACAACAGCGCTGATCTGCGCTGTCACGTGTTCATGTGGCTGTCGAAAGAGATCCATCCGAAGCTTCTGAAGTACTGGTTGATGAACCTCAACCTGTCCACGCCGTTGCTGCGTTCTCAGCTTCAGCTGACGAAGACCGGCAACAGCCTTCGGTGGGCTCTGGACGTCACAACGTGCCAGAACGACAAGCTGTTGTACATCGCACCGCCGAAGCTGGGCAAAGGCATCAAGGACCCGTTCGCCCGCAAGTCGCGCATCACGTTCGTGCGCAAAGCACAACGCACACTGACCCTGCCCTACCCGATCCCGAACAAAGAGGCGCTTGCTGAGCACGTCGACACTCGGCTGAACGAACTACGCGTCAACGCCGGCATGCCCAAGCGCCGCAAGACTGCGTACAAGTTCGCTGATGGCGTGGAGTACATCAGCAAGCCCGACTCAGCCACGATCACGGGCATCAAGACCGAACGCGGCTTCGTGTACTTCAACCTCAACGGCGGAGACTCCTGGGGCTACTATCACCCAGAGAACGACGCGACGTTCATCTACAACTTCAAGGGCGAACCTGCGTACCGCACTGAAGAGCTCTTGCCCGAGTACTGGGCGCGCGTGCAGCCCGCGCAGCTCCAAGCGAACGTCGTCACACCGAGTGGTGTGATCTACCTAGCATTCCGTGACTTCAAGACCGGAACCTACTACAACGGATTCTTCGACCAGGGAACGAACGAGCTCACGCTCGCTCAAGCGCGGACTGAAACACAGCTCCGTCACTTCTTGAAGCAGTACAACCAGACCCTCGGTGAGTACGTCCCCGACTGGGATCTGGTGTGGGAGCCGAAGAACCCAGTGGTTGTGGACACAGCCAACAAACGCATCAACACGTACAAGCCCAGCACGATCCTGCTGAACAGCTCGCCCAAAGTGCGCTTGCAGCCATTCCCCACGATCACACACGTCGTGCACCACTGTCTCGGTAACGACGCTGAGACAATCGAGTACTTCTGGAACTGGCTCGCGGGAATCGTGCAGAACCTCGAGATGACTGGCACTGCCTGGATCTTGCAGGGCATCCAGGGCACCGGCAAAGGGCTCATGTACAACCACATCCTCATGCCGCTCTTTGGGCCACAGAACACGGTCTCGAAGCGCATGGAAGAGATGGAGAGCGAGTTCACCGGTTTCATGGAGAACAAGTTCATCGTCTTCGTCGATGAGATCGAGCAGATCAACGGGATCTTCCAGTCTCGCTTGAGCGCCAAGCTACGCACCTTGATCGCCGAGCCGGAGATCAGCATCCGCAAGATGCACACCATGCCCTACATGGCCAGGAACTACTGCAATCTGGTCATGAGCAGCAATCAGACCACACCGGTCGACATGCCACCTGACGATCGGCGCCACAACGTCGGTCTGTTCCAGACGGAACGGATCGTGATCACTCCGCACGAAATCGACGTGCTGATCCCAAGCGAACTGCCGGCTCTGGCCGACTTCCTGAAAAGCTATCCAGTGGATCAGGCCAAGCTGCGCACCCCGATCAAGAACAGTGCACGTGCAACATTGATCAGCACCAATCGCACTGCACTCGACACCGCGATCGACGCACTCAACGCTGGTGATCTAGCGTTCTTCTGGGATCACTTGCCCTCGAGCAAGAACAACGCGCTGGACAACCTGAGCGCGATCAAGCTCATGGGCTTCAGGACATTAGTGATTGAGCTGGTGCAGTCACTGGACCCGGTGCTGACTCGCGACGATCTCTACACTTTGCTCGAATGGTGTGTGGGCAAGATCCCCAACAGCCCGAACAAGTTCACAAGCTTGCTCAAGCATCACCGCGTGCACCTTGTGCAGATCTGGAAGAACAAGCGCAACGTACGCGGCCTGCGAGTCGAATGGAAGCCCGATCCGAAGTGGCTCGAATCCGCGCGCCAAGAAATCAAGGACAAAGTCGTATGAACCCCCTTCTCGAAGC
>ERZ724522.291-NODE-291-length-34375-cov-13.217133_pt1 | contig 34375 bp, 51 predicted proteins | sample MGYA00376055_ERZ724522 | MGnify/ENA primary metagenome ERZ724522 (study PRJEB28724, sample SAMN07190884) | wastewater metagenome | isolation source: effluent of sewage treatment plant in Hong Hong | place: Hong Kong | collected 2016-03-17 ...
TGTACTATTTTACAATAGGTCTTTTCTCTAATAGATTTTCCCTTCCTAGAATATCGTTACCACACATTTTACATTTATATCTTTGATAAATACCAGAGGTACTGTATCTCTTTCCGTAGTGGATTATTTTTGTAGACAAACATTTAGGACATGAAGCTACTGTGCCGTTTAATATATTTAAATTAGGGTGTTTTATCCACGGTTTCATCCACTCGTAAATACCTTCGAGGAGATAAACGTCGTGCGTGTTGTACTTCTTCATCTGACCCCACGATTTCATATCACCTATCAAACAGTTAAACCATAAATCTTTTTTGTTTTCTATTTTGCTACCTACCCCAGCGTACATAGCAAGGTCAGTTAATTTATTACTTGAGAACTTAAACCTCTTTCTCGCTTCTCTTAAAGTGTCTATGGTTATGTAATTACTTATAGGGTCTAGTTTGTTTATTATGAAACGACTACTAGACACTTTGATGTCAAAAGAATTGCCATTGTGTGCAATGACAATATCTGCTTTATCAAGAAGTGCATGCAGGTCTTTTACTAACTCTCTATCATTGTAAGGTTCTTTCTTGTATAGCGGATAGTCTGGTAGGGCATGGCAATGTATTTTCTTTTCTCCATACCACTTGTAGGCAAAGGACATGAGGTGAGGCTCTCGTACTACTTTTATGATATTTTGTTCGTATATACCGTAAGCATAGCCCAATAGAGGACTTGTTTCCAAATCGAATAGAAGAATCCGCATAAAAAAAAGACGACTAATAGTCGCTTGCTAATTCATCTATTGACTCTGGAGTTGATTCATTCCAAATGATTTGAAAACTCTGATTATCAAAGTCTATTTCAACTTCGGCAATCCACTTTCCGTCTGGTGATGTGAATGTTTGTATTACAGGTTCGCTATTTTTCATATATTTGACCTTTATGTAATTTTATCACATAAAAGACAAAAGCGCCTGTGGATAACGTGTAGCGGATAACAGAATCGAACTGATTTTGATGAGCTTATGAAACTCACGAGATGCCTTACCTCCCACCCGCATGTATATAGTATAAACCAAAAATCCCCTTTCGGGGAGCTTTAGTCAAACCAAGCCTAGTGGTGTCGAATCACTACGACCTAGCTGATAGCAATTAGTTAGCTACACAAATCGCTTGTAATGTGCTCAAGTTTTTACCTTGAGCCATGAACCCGAGCTCTCCGACCAGTGCGATTCGCCTCCCTCTGAGAGCATTCTAACTGCACACTCAATCTGTATATGCGGGTCATTCTTATCCTCCATTGTGTCCGTGAGTTTATACTTATTTATACAAAATCCTAAAAACGTGCCATTTATGTACTGCATTAAACCGCTGGCGGTACTACCACTATTCTTAGCGTTTGGATTGAGGCTAGATTCTGCCTTAGCAATCGCCACCGCTCTTTTTGGAGAATATCCATAAACCATAGCTCTCGCCTCTATATACTCTGCGATTGAGGTAGTCGAGTTTAGTTCCACGTTTTTAAGTACAGAGATGTCCTGAGTGAGGGAGTAATTCGGTATATGTTCCGTTTCTATTGCTTGGGGAGTACCAGAAGCCATCAAAAGCCCCATAGCAAGCCATGTTTCTAGCATAGGGTCATTATACCAAAACAACAAAACGAGGCTAGCATTTTTGCTCCTCGTTGTTGATAAACCGCACCTTTCCTACCAAATGAGCCGTTGTAGCCCTATAAAAGCCCTTGACGAGATACCCAGTAGTGTATTTTACTTTTTCAAACCTCCAAGCGTAATGTCTCCCTTCTTATAACGAGAAACCATACCGACGATACCTGTTGCAATCATAACCAACGTGTATATTGTTGTAGAGAGAGCGTTAGCGTCTACCTCTACGCCTAACTTTGGTAAAATGAAACCGAGAATCATAACCGCAAACGCAACGTATTCTTTTGACATATTTTTTAAATTAAAATCCTATAAAAATTAACTGGCAAACCTAACTCCTTTTGATACCTTTTGTACCAACCTGAAAAGTCCCAATGGTTCGACCACAAGCCCGTAAGGGAGCTGTTAGACATAATGGCAAACGAATCATTCACTATTCCACAATGTCCAGTATTCTTACCCGACGTTGGAGATACTATTATGTCCCCTACCTTTACGTCTTGGAGTAGAATCTTTTGGAATCTACTACTTGATTTCAAAGTAGCGTCGAGAGTTATTGTAGAAGCTCCTTGACAAAAAGGTTTTCCAAAACACTCGATACCTATTTGATTCAACGCTTCCACACAATTCAAATTTTTATCAGTAGTATCAGGTATACCCGCCTTCTCTTTACCTAATTGAGACTTAGCATACCTGTAAAGTATCTCTCTTTTACTCACACCGAATATTTCGAGTAGTTTTGCTATTTGAACAAACGGGTACATATTGTTTTGATTATTTCCATTAAAGCCTCAAAGAAACTTTTTTTTTCCACCTGAGGTATTTCTTTCACCGTGTATCGCATAGCAAAGTCTGAGTTGTAGAATGGTTCCCCTATTTTAATATATGGAGGGTAAGTGTCTAGGTAGTGAGGTCTGTTTTGTTCGTCCACATAGATACAGAGAGTGAGGTGATTGTCTGGGTAGCCTTCTGGTTTTATAAATACCCCATCTTTTTCAATCCAAGCAAACACGCTTATAGGTACAGGGCTTCTTTTCAAAGCCTCTTTGAGTTTGGCGTATTTTACTTTTACATCCTCATCACGCTCAAAGACGATATAGTTATTGAGCTTCCACTTCTTTAGGAATTGTTTACCCGCAGTACGACACGCATGTTCGTCCGCTCCTTTCCATGAGTGGTATTCATCCCATGACAATATGTCGTCAGAAAAACGCATCATGTCTTCGGGAATGAGTCCGTCTTTTCGTATTGAGTCCGCACCTACGAGTGGGTCGCCTCCCTCTGGGCTTCCGTCTGATAGCAAAGCATTGAAACGAGCTGAATGGTTTGAGTCTAAAATACCGAACTCCTCCTCTTGGATAGTACAGATAGCTTTTTGTTGAGCCTCTATGTAGCACGCTGATGAGTCTACGCCATGTCTACGCTGTGCCTCAAACTCTGGTATAAAATCTCTCCAATCACCATTCTCACGGATTATCTCACCTGCATTACTCGCTCCAAAAACATATTGTCTATGCTCTGGTTTTATTTCAGGATATTTAAAATTAGGGTTAACGGCGTATGATTTCATTTCAAAAGAATAATGTTTTTAAAACATTTACTAACTCTGAACCTTTAAGAATCAGTGTTGTTCCAACAACACAAGCAATTACTAGCAAATTTCTTTCTAGTTTATTTACCCTTCCGTTTGTCTTCTTTGTCTGAATTATTATCTCGTCAAGTTTTACGTGAACTTCTTCCATCATGGTATCTATTTCTCTGTTTTCATAAGGCTTATCCATAGTCTTTGACGTCTTTACCCCTTACACTCGTGCGTGTCGCACCAATCGTTTGTTATAGTCTCGACCTGTGGATTTTTTATCTCGGTATATTCGTATTCTGTTTTAATCTTTTCCATAGAAAAAACTGCTATGAAAAGGGCGATTATAACGATGACTAGGAGAATATATTTCATATATTTATTGTACAACAACTTCCTCAACAGGTGTATCCACCTTTTCCACACTATCAACAACATCTGCGATTTTGACCTTCACTGAATCCTCGGTAGGTTTGAGAGAGCTTAGTATTTCCTCTTTCTCTGCTCTCAAACTCTCTATCTGAGTGTTGATAGTTTCTAACCGTTCCTTTTTAGCAACGTATAGTTTTACTTCTGCGTCAGACATGAGTTCTAGTAACTGTGTTTTTTTTGTAGCCATATATTTATTGTTAATTATTAATTACGGTGAACTGTATGTAATGAAATCATACGGTACACAATTTCCCGCCCAAGATGAACCATTACCGCTTGTGGCACTATGACCGTTTGAACAGTTATAGAAACCTGATTGTATGTTGAACCCATCTTGGAAAGTAAAGGCAGCACGGTCTGATTCAACAACTATCCAGTATGTTGTACCAGACGTTACTGAGGCATTCATTGTGAAGTCCATGTCTCCATTTACAATGTTTGCTGCGTTTACCCAATCAGACATCGACCCAACAAGCGTGCTCGGTAATGTTGAACCACTATCTGTGTAAATACCTACACGATAGTTGAACGTAGGGTTTGTGTTTTTTGTAAGATTTAATGTGACTTTTGTAACGGTATATGTGCTTCCTGCAACAAAGTCTCCTGCTGCCCACTTATCACTGCCATCGAATTGAGAACCAACTGACTGATTAGAACCCGATGTGTTTCGTGAGTCTTTTACGGTGTAGGTCGCACCTGATGGTAAAGTGTCGTTTTTTAAACCAAAAGAAAAGAACAAACTCCAGAAAGAAACATATGAATTGCTAAAATTAAAATACTGAGCACTAGCAAGTGATGGTGCTAGTAGCATAGTCAGTATCAAAATTGTTATAAGTGTTTTTCTCATTTTAGTCGTTACATGCTCCTGCTATAACTACCCATGAAGTACCTACTACAAAAGTACAAGACAGAGTACCTGCTGAATTGTATCCCTCAAATTGGAGTTTACCTACTGAAACAGTAGTTGAGCTGTTTGTGGTTAGGGGGTTATTTCCTATTCCGAATATTTGCCTTGTTTTTGCCGTTGTCGTTCCGAAGTTAAATCTTGTAGAAGTTCCGTTAATGAATGATAGAGCTGAATTAGACGTACTTGTTGCGAATGTGCTTGGTGATGTTGTACCGATATAGAGATTTCCTCCTGCATTTCTAAATGCCCATCCTGGAGATGTTAGAGAGCCATCAAGAAGAACTAGTTGTTGTCCTGTTGATGTCGCTATGCTCATAGCACTAAAACCATGAGGTGTAGAAGTACCGGCTGTTACATAACCATTTCCTGTAATTGCGAAGGCTTTAGTGTTCGTAGCTCTCCATGCTTGGAGTATATCTGCTGTTTGGTTACTGAAGGCGTGAAGGGAAAGTGTTGTTGAGGCGGTAGAAGAAGACACTACGGTAAGCATTGCCTGAGGTGTTGCTGTTGCAATAGCTACCTGTCCGAAACGGTCGACTAAGAATTGCTGACCTCTACCTGTTTTTGATATACGGAATGAGTCAATGGTTGCTGCAGCTGGAACTGTAGTGTTTATACCGATACCACCCGCGGTCATGTTTACCTGAAGACCTGATGTAAACTGTGCGGGGTTCAATATAATGTTTGGAGCTGTCATACTTCCGTTTGTGTCAACTGTCAATAATACAGACGTACCTCCTATGTTCATAGTTCTAAATACCGCTGCACCTGCTGACGCTCCTTGTCGTGGGGCTACGGTGAGTCCTGCTGCTAGAGCCGCCGATGTGTTTATACCTACCTGTCCTTGGTTGTCGATTATGAATCGAGTAGTTGTTGCGAACTGAGCAGTTGAAGATGAAATGAGGAAAAGAGGTTGAGTACCTTGTGTTGCTCTACCTGCGATAGAGAGGTTGGCGGCTGGTGATGATGTGCCGATACCTACGTTACCTCCTGCCGTGACACGCAAGTCTTCAGAAGCGACACCTCCTGCAATGATAGAAACATAACCTGCTGGTGTTGACGTTGACGATGAGATGAGTACAGGACCGGCTTTATTATTTAGAGTAACAGCGTTCGGTACGTTTGTTGCTCCGTAGATAGGGTTGTTGAAGTTTGATGAGTTTAATGTGAGTTCTGCATAATACTCGAAACTGTCGCTGTCTGGGTAGTAACCTGATAGGTTGTTATTGAGGAGATAACCCGCTGAAGCATTTGTTCCTGCGTTTTTGTTGGTTACAGTAACAATTCCGTAGTCATCTAAATCTCTACTGAAGTCTGCAATGTAGTTAGTAGGTGAGAAAGTGTCTACAAGTTCAGGATAGGTTCCGCTATAAAGGTCGGGACCCACTGAAAGGTAGTTGTCTATGTGTACAGCGTTTGCAAATGTAGACGTTGCTGTTGTGCTTGTACCGTGGAAAGTAGCACCTACGATTGTAGATGTTGCTTGAATCGTATTGCTGTCAGTCCATGAAGTCATCATACCTGCAAGACCCCCACCGTCTATTGAGCCACCTGCACCGCCATCATCATCAGAACATGATACGAATCCGTTAGCGTCTGTTGTGAGCGCTCCACCGTTGGTATTACCAGAACAGTTGAGACCTGATAGGCGTAGGGTACTTGATACAGTGAGATTGGTTGAGGTTGCGTTGGTTGATGTGCTTCGTGTAAATACTGCGTTATCTGAGCCGAGTTCGTTTGATGTAGGGTTATAGGTGAAAGCTGATTCAGAAGATAGGTTATCTGCTGAGGTTGTGTAGAGAACGGTGTTTGTTCCTCCGAACGTAGAGAGTCCAGTACCTCCGTTAGCCACAGAAAGGTCAGTACCAGACCAGTATGCGTTGTTTATAGAGACACAGTTTGCTGCACCGCTTGGTATCATGTCTTCTATGACCTGATTAGTACATCCTGTGCCTGCATATTCTTCGAGAGCACCTGTTGAACCAGATAGCACGAGAGCACTTGTGAGGTTAGGAACAGTCAATGTGCCTGATACGTTGAGGTTTGTTGTAGTTGCGTGCGTAGTCGTGCTCAAGATAGACGTGAGATAGTTTATTGTTGATGTTGCGCTGGCAAAGAGACCTCCCGTAATGTTGAGTTTTGCTGTTGTGGTAGTAGAGCTTCCCCCTATCATCACAGAGTCGGTAGTTGTTGGGTGATAGATGAGGTTTGTCGTAGTGTTTCTAGACCATACAGAATCGCCTCCACCTCCACCGCTACCTCCTGAGTCTGCTGAACACGTTACGGTTCCGTCTGCTGATATAGCTGATACTTTGTCGGTACCTCCACAAGTTGTAGCGGAAATGAGCGTGTAGTCAGTTCCGTTTGAAGCCGCCGAGATAGCAGTACCATTTCCTTTGAGAACACCTGTAATTGTCGTTGAAAGGGTGAGAGCGGGAGTTGCACCACCTGATGATGAACCAGCGAAACCGTTTGCTGATGTTACGGATACTGCGGTCACTGTGCCTGAGCCTTTGTTATTAAATGTAGTCCAGTCTGCTGATGAAAGACAGCCGAAAGTTGAACCTGAGGCGGTATCACAGTCAAAATCGTTAGCTGTACGAGTGAGACCATCTCCTGCGGTGAGTCCTGATTCATAGTCAGTACCTGCTGAAGCGGTTGAAACCGTACCTGATGTAGCCTTTAAAAGACCTGTGAGACTTGTAGCAAGGCGTGTAGTGCCGTCTATGTTCACACCTCCATAGAGAGTAGTATTTGCTGAGTTTCCTGCACCAAAGATACCTACATCTGTGCCGTTTGCAGCCTCAATAATAGTACCTGCTGATGTACGAGCCGAGAGTAAATCACTTATGAGATTATGTGCGGTTAGAGAACCACCATTCGCACTTGTGAAATAGAGACTTGTAGAAGAAGCGGTAGTTGAGAAAAAGTTTGTTGAGGTGGCATGAGTTGTTGTACCTGTAAGAACAGTAAGTCCAGCATTTATAGTAGAAGAAGCGTTTGCGTAAATACCACCGTTTATTTCGAGTTTAGCGGTTGTTGTGGTTGAAACACGACCAATGAGAGCAAAGTCTGTCGTTGTAGGTAGGTATACAAGACCTTTTGTGTTGTTACGAGTCCATACAGAATCACCTCCACCTCCACCTCCGCCCGTAGGCCATACGCTAATACATGAGTCTGCGGTCAAACACAGAGTATTGAAAAAACCATTGTCCCACGGTGAAGTAGTTGTTCCTATATTTTCTGTTGAGTCTATTGGAACGAGTGAACGTTGAAATGTTTGAAACGCAGCGCCAAGAGTTGTAGGAGTATTACCAAAGAGGTGTTTTATCCAATCAAAGAACCCCGCATGTGTTTGTAGGGGTATGGTCAAAGCTAAAGATAGAATTATTAAAAGTTTTTTCATTATTTTGTGAAGAAAAGCTGGTTATATATGACAATTATTGTTTGTCCGTTTGATAATGTCGTACTTGCGTCTATTTCATCAGTGAAGGTAATAACATTTCCATTAACAGTGTAGTCTGTTGTTTTTGCAAAAGCGGTAGGGAATGATGAGCCGAGTATAGCTATATCACCCCCTCTAAAGTTAGGTATTGTGAAAGACTTTGTAACACCGTTTAATACGAGTTTATATACACCCATTCCACCACTACGAGCACCCCCAACAGTCCTTCCTCCAAGCCCAAGAGTTCTAACAAAATCACCGATAGTATCTTTCCACCCCTTAATGTGTTTGAAGTCTATTTGGTCTTCTTCTTGAATCGGTAATTCATTTACTTTATCTACTATGTCTTCCCCTTTTAGTTCAAAAGGTTTTATATCTGATATTTTCTTATCAAGTTCTGCGATAACGGTGTTCCATTTAGACTCAAGAGTTGTAGGGTCAAAAGACTCAGGAATTACGATACTAGCGATTTTAGCTTCTAGGTTTGAAATATCCTGTTTTACCTTTTCAGATAGTTTAAACTCTCCATTTTTTACTTCTTCTAGTATTTTTGAGGTTATAGCAGAATCATCAAAAGTCTGAGGCTCTATTTTTCCTAAAACCTTCTCGACTATTTCGTCAACATCTATTTCTGATTCATCAGAATCGTCTTCAGATTCTTTATCCATGTACTCTTGAACTGTCTTTTGTAGTTCATTCCAAGAGTTTTTTAGAGTGTCAAAACTTTCCTCAAGACCAAAAATGTACACAGCGAGTTTATTCTTGTCTGCTGTGAGTTGAAGTATCTTTGCTATCGTATTCCTTTGTTCTTGAGTTAGATTCATTTATTTAATTTTAACATTATTTTGACGATTCAGAAAAAACCTTTATTAACTCTGAATCTGATTTTTTTAATGCGTCTTCAATCTTTTTGAGGTTATCAGACAGTCGTGCTTCTAGCTCAATAGGGCTTAATGTTGTTTCTTGTGCACCAATGTCAAAACTCTTCTTTAAGAAAGACTTGACACCTGTTATATCCATAGCCTTTCCTAGCAACAAAGATATTTTTTGAAGCATATTAGGCTTTGTCATTTTCTGTGCAAGTTTATTCACAGATTTTTCAAGTTTGGTAGAAAGACTTTCAACTTTATAAAGATTGGTAATCCTGTCGTCAAGAGCTTTAGTTTTTTCGTTTGGCATTTTATCCCTAGCTGTTTCCTTTATTCCCTTGCGAGTATTTTCAAAAGCCTGTGCGTTTACACTTGTTAATGGTTCTCCTGTTTTTCCAAAAGCCTTTGAGCCAAACTCTGAACTATGCATACGAGCAATATCGTTTACTTCCTTAGCTGTCAATCCTTCGCCTTTTATAGTATCAACTTTAGCTTGTAGTTGTTCAACTTTAGCTTTTGATACAGGGTCATTTATTTTTGTATATAATTCAGACAGTTGCTCAAGAGCGTCCTTTACATAGTTGTGCACAACCTTTGTGTTTCCAACTGTCTCCTCTAGAACAAGTTGATTTAGTTTATATTTGTTTGGATTTGTATTGAACTCTACATCTTGTTCATCAACAAGTTTTTTAATACTTTCCTTAGCTTGATTTTTTAGGTCTCCAGCAGTTTTAACTTTAGACACATCTATATCAGGTACAGCTTGTAGTAACTGTTGGGCTTCTCTTTTTGTGCCTTGAGCAATTTCACCGGCAATTTCTTCAGGTGTTTTAGTTGTTGATATTTTCTCTTTAATTTTTCCAGTTGTGTCTACTACGGTTTCTTTTACTTTTCCAAAGGCTTCTTTCGCACCTTGAACAATAGTATCTTTTGCCACTGGTATAGTTTCTTTGACGGTAGTAACAGCGCTTCTAGCCTTTGGAGCGCCTTTTTCAAAACCAACACCAAGTAAAACAGTATTTATAGCGTCGCTTAGAACAGGCAAAAGGTCTGGATTTTCTTTTGTTTTCTGAACAAGAGTAGTCATCAAAGGAGAGTTGTCTATTTCAGTAGCGATAGCCTTTACCTTTGTTGCTAATTCAGGATTCTGCTCTCCTATTTTTGTGCCTATCTCTTCAAAAGCACTAGAACCTTTTTGAACAAGTTGATTGAGCCAATCAGGAACAAAAGCATTTATTACGCCACCAACTCCTTCTGCTATCTTTGCCGTTGTGTCAACTGCCGTCCTTCCTGTAACTGCAATACCTTCTGCAAGAGCACCCGGCTTTCCTGCTCCTTCTTTAATTTGCGCTTCACCCTTATCTAACATTTCTTTAGAGCTTGTATAAGTGTCTTTAACTACATCTGTTATTTTTGAAACAGTGTTTTTTGCATAACTAAGAAAGTCGCTACCTGTTCCTGTGTTTGATGGTTGTTTTGACGTGGGTGTCAAAGCGTTTACAGGTTGTATTTTATACTTTCCTCTTAATTCTTGAATCTGTTGTGAAGTTAAAGCCATATTATTGATTTGAAATTACACTAATTATTTCTTCATAAGAGAGATTCGGGTTATCGTTTACGAACTGAGCTATCTTTGGGTCAAGAGTAACCTTTGCTCTAATATATTTAGCCTGAACATCTTTTAAGGAGCCTACACTTTGTGTCGAATAATCACCGTACTGTGAAGATATAGCAGAAAAATCACTATCTAGTTTTTTAGATATGTTTTCTTTTATATTTTTTATTCCATTTTCTGTTGCCCCAGTGGCTATAAGATTTAAAGCAGATTTGTCTGTTGGGTCTGGTAGAATACCTCTTAGTATAGTTTCATCGGGACCGTTAAGAACTCCAAGGTTAAAAAACTCTTTTAGATTTAGAATCGCCGTATTATAAGATGATTTCAGTTCTTTGTTTTGTACAGGACTAAATACACCTGAAGTTGAACCATATGAATTGAAAAGATTTTCAAAAGTTTCTAGAAACTGTAATGAAGTTTCTCCTTTTACTACGGACTTATAGTTGTCATTAGAGACAATTTCCTTACTGATTTTTGAAGCATTTTCATTATTCAAAACTACCTTACCGTTTGCGTCTGTCTGAACTGTTCCATCTGCTTTTTTCTTAGCTGTGTCTGCATAAAGATTATCTAACTGTGCTTTTTTAATTTCTCTAGCCAAAATATCAGTTCCATATTCGCCCGCATTAGTGATAACCTCTTCAGTTGACCCTGAGCCAGCTATTCTCTGAATGACAGAGGCAGGAGCCCCGTTTTCTACGGCATTTTTCATAGCCTCTATTTTTGTCTCCTCAAAGGTTTTCTTTGTTTCTCTATCCTCGTCATACACTCTTTTCTCATCACGCAAGTCTGCCTCTATCTTTCTCTGCTCTGCTTTTGTGAATCTATCTTTGTTGTTTTCGTACAAAAAGGTACGAGCGTCTAGTGTTGCCTTCATTTGTTCTGTTTCTGCGTCTACTTTAGCGTCAATGAAACTTTTAGCTGTTTCAAAATCACGGTTAAGTGCGGACAAAACGATAGCTTGGTCTGCCTGATATGAAGCGTTCTTAGCTTCTATATCTCGTATCTGTGCACTGAGAGCACTAGCACTTTGTCCCTCTGGGTTATTCTTTTGTAGTTCTTCAATTCTCCTACGAGTAGCGAGATTAGCTGATTCCATAGCTGTTCTTACAGAATCGCTACTTTTCTTAATGTCAATGAGACCTTGGTCTTGATATGCTTGTTGCTTTTTAGCGCCTGCCTCTCCCATACCAGTGATTATGTCTGCGATTGACTGTTCTGATGACTGTAATGCTTCCTGTTGTTTATCGAGTCTCTGCTGTTCTGCGTCTGCATTAGCTTTAGAGCTTTTTGCGTACTGTTCTGCCTGTGTAGACACGCCTAAAGACGCTGTGGGTGTAGGAGCGTTAGGAGTAACAATAGGAGTTTCTGGTGTGAGTGAATCTGCTGTAATCGGAGTAGTTCCGTCTTGTGAAATGATACCTTGACGAGTAATAGCACCACCAACTTGAGATGTACTCGGAGCTTTGTACCCAAAGTCTTGGAGGTTGCTTAAAACTTTTTCTTTTGTTAATTCAGGATTCATATTTATATCTAATTATACAACACTTTACGCAATAAATCTTTTAAACGAAACGTTGTTTACCAAAATATCCTCAATCGCTACATCTTCTCCTCTAAGCTCTAACTTAATTTCAATCTGTTTCGAGTTTTTCAGAAGATTAAATGTTTTTACACCACCGATACCCACATATCTATCGAGGTTATCGTTCGTAAATGTTTCGTTGTCAGTATCAGAAGAAGATACGTTAGTTATAGTTCCGATTTTATTCCAGTTCTCAATCACAAAACCTACGGTATCACCGCCTGTTACGTTTTGGACTACTTCGTCGAGGTTTACGGTATAGGTACCGCCACTCTCTGAAATGGAGCTTATATGAACCATATAGCCCGAACCAGAGCCACTGTGGAATGATACCTCATCACCCTTTTTAGCACTTGAGAGGTCTGCTGTGGTTGTAAACTGAGTAGTGTTTACCCAAGTAGCAGTCATGGTGAGAGCTTGGTCTATGCCGGAAAGAGTGTCGTTTCTTTCTAGTGTTCGATATTTAACAATAATTTTATCCTCTATTGTTTTTACGTTTCTATACTTTACGGAAATGTTTTGAAAATTATCTACGAGGGAATTAGCTTTTAGTTTTGGAGTCATTATGAATCCTCTGTTTTCTTGACCCCATGTTGCTACGGCAAGACCATATGTTCCATTTACTTCAGTTTTTCCTAAACGTGTTCCAAACATCACCTGTGAGGCATCTGTTCGGTATGCTAATTCCCGATTGGCAACAAAAGTAAGTGCTCCCGCTGCGTCTGTGAATAGGTTAGTGGTAAGGTTTCCTCCGAGTGTAGAACCTCCAAAGTCTCTGTTAGGGACAAAAATGAGTAATTGTGAGTTATTTCCTGTGCTCGTGAGAGTTATAGCCGTCCCGTCAATGGCATTTTGATATGTTGTGGCGAGCTTCATAGTAGTAGCGCTAACGTAAATAGCATAATACTTTGTTCGGTTAGCAAGACCACCTATGGCAGAGTTATTAGATGAATCGTAAATAACAGGTGTACCAGAAACAGGAGCACTTGAAACTGTAATTGTATTTGTTCCTGTGTCTACTGCACTTGTAGCGATAGTATTAGAAACTCTAAGAGATGAAGTATGGCAGTATCTATGATGAAGCCCTACCTCTGGGTCATACACCCACACACCGCCTTCAAAGTAACTTTCAAAAACATGATTAGTGGTGTCGGCAGTAGGTAGAATAATACGAGGTGATACATTTATGTAAATTAAATCTCCGTCTACTTTCATACCACGGTTAATGACACGTCCAAGGTAAGAAGAACCGTCTGCGTCCCAATCTGCGTCTTTATAGTAAATAGGGAAAGCACCAATTTGTGTAAATCCTCCTCCGTTAAATTGGAGAAGTTGTCCGAGGCTGTTTAAGACGACATAAGTATTCTTATATCTTCGTACACTGTTTATACGAGGGCAACCAACTCCAAAGTCAGAGTTATATCCCGATGAGTTTCCATCCCACAAAAACATCTTTGCTTCTCCGTTGTTTATGTTACGGGTTCCTATGGCAATAAAACCGTTATTATAGTCCATCGAGATAACCTGAAACTCAGAAGGTAATGTTAGCGTACTACCTTGTTTGTCATGGCTAGTGTCTATCATTAGGACTTGATTACCTTGCGATATTGCAAGCCAATTTTTCTGTTCGTGTACACACAAAAAACCGGCATTGGTAACTCCTGAAAAGTTAGTTCCAGTCAAAGGAGCACTCCAACCCGAACCATTGTACCGCCTTAAACTTGACGTTGAAGTCGCATACAGATATCCCTGCCACGGCACACAATCATTTCTACCTCCATCAGTATCAGGACTAGGAATGTTCGAGGTTGCTGATTCGTCTGTTACCGCTAGAGTTGTTCCATTTACGCTAAAAACAGCGTTAGTATCCAAAACCATTAACCAATATTTATTAGTAGCTTGAAAATATTCAATCCACAATACACGTCTGTCTTTACTTACAGAAGAAAAGTCATAGATAGAACGTGCTCTCTTTGCCAACTTCGCAATTCCCTCATCATCAAAACTTATGTTTCTAGTACGTTGAACATTTCCTGATAAATCAGAAGCATTTGTTTGAGACCACTTTCTATCTTTGGGTATTATGAACATATTTTATATATAAGGGATGTCTACTTCTTTTCCTTGAACATAACCTTTTACAAAACCCGTAGGGGCTATCATGACAGAATACTGAGCACTTCCTCCTTCATTTACTGCCTGTGTTGCTGAGGCTGCGCCTTTAGAAGAAACACCTAAAATCCTCGCCCCAATAGCATCTGCCATTTGTTTAGGAACGGCGTTTGCGCTACTCAGTGAGTTTATGAGTATTACCATTTGTGAGACAGTATCTTCGAGTTGTTTAATTCGCTCTTCCATTAGCTTTTATTTTGATTAGTCCATGTTGTCGTGTTCTTCTGTCTATTTATCCAGTCAGGGTATGAGATTGAATCAGTTGATGATGACGAATCTGATATTGAAACCCCTGTGAGTGAAACCACACTATCCGTAGATGATGACGTATCAGAAACAGTTGCGTCTATTTTAGGTGTTATGGCACAACCGTAAGCTGTCCAAGTACCGCTTGGAGCAGACCAGTTTAATGCAGTAGGAGATGCAGCGCCGTTAGAGTCGCCTTGCACCGCTGAAGATGACGAACTCCTGACCGTTGTGTTGCTTCCTGCTGTAACTGTACCGGCAGTGCTATCCGCACCTCCAACAAGCCAGTCTCCATTGTTAGCAGTAATTGAAACCGCTGGAGTGGTACTGTTTCCTGTCGCAGAATTAAAGTTTTTTATAGCCGATACTCCTGTGTAAACTAAACATGTTGCGTTTCCGTAACCTGTTGGTCCTGTTACCGCTAAGGTTTGACTTCCTGTTGCAGTAGGATTGAGTAGGTACCAGATATAGTCGTACCTAGTGTTTACAGAAACTAGACTATTTAGTTTAGTAAGAGCCTCACCTGCCCATGTTACAGCAGTCATGTTGTCTGCGGTGTCTGCGTTAGCTACAAAAATGATAGCTCTATAAGTACCAGTTCCTCCGTCAACGGATGTACTGTTTGTTGTTACTGATGTGGCACTATGTAGAGCTATTGCCATAATTTTTAGCTAAATACAACTGAATATGTTATTTGAAATACGTCTGTGTTTGCGAGGTTTTTTGTAGTAGTCAAACATCTACCTCCCATAACACCTCCTGAAGAAGCATTGAAATATCCAACTTCCTCGACTACTTTTGTTCCAGTAGCAGTCCATGTTTTTGTCATAACGAGAGTGTCGTTTGTTTGTGTTGTTGTTGTTCGGCTATTCGTACTCGCAGCACGTCCAAGACCTGTGTCTGTAATTTCTGCTTGTAGGGCTGTATGCGCTGCCGATACTGCTGTACTAGATGTTCCAACAGCGAGATAACCGAAAGCTGTTTGTGCACCAGTGTTTCCTATGAGACCAGAAAATACAGCAAGGCGAGCGTTTGTACCAAGGTTGTGCTGTGTGTCTGCCCACTTCAAAGTACCAAAGCGTTCGTTTACTATTTTTGATAAGTCATTTCTACCTATAAAAGAAAAGAATTGAGTTAGCTTCCTGAATATAAAAGGAAGTCTAAAGCATTTCATTTCTACTATCGCATTTGTTTTTGTTTCATCTTTCATAATTTTATTTAAACACTATTAACATACTCACCACTAATTGAATCCATCTCATCTTTCTTTCTACCACCATAAGCAATAGATATAAGACCTACCTGTCCGTTAAGCGGGTCTCCTTCTAGCTTAGTTACTTCTCTCAAAAGCTCATTGTAGTTAGGTAGTGATTTAATACGTGCAACATTTAACGCTGGTTTCATGTAGAAATACTCATGGTGATATGGATAGCCGGCTTTCTTTGTTGTGTCTGTATAGGTGAAATAAGATGATGTTCTATTTATCAAAACTTTTATACCACGAGCTACTGTGTAGTTAGGGTCTACGTCAAAGTGAATAGCGTTTGAACGCTTAGCATATTTCAAAGGACTACCAACAGAACCATCCTCGTTTATAACCGACAAACCTTCTGGTGAGTTTTCGTCTACGGGTCTGAGTTCTTGATATTGTGTAGCAGTTGCACTTGGCAAAACAAGAACTTTATAAATATCAAGTACAGCATTTCCTGAACCGTCAGTAAGAAAAGAATAATCTCTACGTCCTGATGTAAGAGTGGTGTAGATAACAGCGTAGTCATCATGGTTACTGTCATCTAGTTCCCATGTTCCTGCTGAACGTATTGCAATAGAAAAATATATATCTAGTGCATTGTTTACATCCGCAGTAAATTGTTTTAAAAGCTGTGTATTGTTAGATACATCTCCATAGTTATATCCACACTCTTTTTCATAAAGCTGAACTAATCCTCGTAAGTTTGTTGTATCGTTAAATTGTATCATTTTAATTTTCTATTCCTGTCCGCCATTTCTGACGAACAGAGTAGGAAATTAAATCCTTGTCCACTCTACTGAACATGTACCAACTGGGCTGAATGTACCAATACCTCCTTGCATACCAACTACAAAGTATGTATTTGGTGAGAAGACTGCACTACCTACTGGGAGTGATGTCGTCGCCATTACAAAACCTTGTGCGTTAGCTGCAATAGATACTGAACCCAAGAATGTAGTCGTTGCGAAAGCTGTTGTCGCTTTTGCAAGAGTTACAACCGTTGCTGTTGTACTTGCTCTTGTAAAGTTACATCCACCGAATGTGAGTGTAGATGTAGCTGACGGACTTTTCTGAGCAGCTACTGTTGTTGAAGCTGCTGTTCCTGTCAATCGTACAGTCTGTCCGAACTTTTGAAGGTCGTTGTTTGCAACGAAATCAAAGTAAGTGTTTGGACCTGAAACTGCACCGAGTTTAACTGGAGCATCCTTTCCATCTTTACCGTCTCTACCTGCTGGTCCTTGTGGACCTACTGGACCTTGTTCACCCTGAGGACCCTGTATGCCTTGTGAGCCTACAATGGTATCTGGGGTCTTGAGATAAGCTGCGATTGCTATTACTAGTACCGCAACCAAACCTACTGTTATGATTTTATTTTTCATTTATGTAGTTGCGATTGTGTATTTCGCTATAAACAACTACATATTAAGGTCATTAAGCTAATCTAAACTTATGGTGACAATTTGGACACTCTGCGTTTAGTTTTTTTGCTTTTCCTATGTCAAACCTTGATATTATTTGTAAGTTTTCTATTCTGTTATCTAATTTATTACCATTTATGTGGTGAATAATCTCTTCTTTTGTTAAGAGCCTTCCAATGTTTTCCATTACTACAAATCTATGCTCTGGAACATAACCAGCCTTTGTCGCACATGGGTGCTCTGGTTTAAATAACAGCTTATAACCCTTACTACCAATATGATAACCTTTAATTTTACTCATAGGTTAATTTTAACTTAGATTGCGAATGTTCGCAATAACCTCACTATGTAGTTGTCAATGAACGAAATGACGATACTAATAATTAAGCAACAAGTACATCAAACAATACTGGAACCATCTTTGCCCAAGCCTTAAACTTGCGGTCAATACGAGAGTGGTATCCAACACCTGAAATCTGAGCACCGCTCACAACAGGGTTAGTAATCACATCTACCTTTCCATAAGTTGATTTACATACTCCAACATGGAACGCCTTCTTTACACCTGCAAAAACGTGTCCTGATACGTTCTTTGATGTTGAATAGTGTTCTACACCGAGGTAACGGAAACCTTGCTTGATACCATTTCCAAGTACATAGTCAGCAGTGTTGTAACCCTGTGATGCTGCAAGTCTTTCAACTTTAGCAAAATCAGACTCACGCCACTGAATAAAGATACCGTTTCGGTCTGCCAATTCTCCACCTCCTGCTGTTCGGATAGCAGCCTTCAACTCAGTGATAATCAAATCAATGTTTGATGTGTCAACTGTGATGTTTCCTGCTGAACCTCCGATAGAAGCATTGTCAAAGTTCGTCCACTGTGCGTGCTCTAGGAGCATAGATGTTTCCATCTTCTCGTTAAGCATGATTCCCATGTTGTCAGCAATCTCCATGATGTCAGAGAAAGAACGCTGAGCGTAATCTGCTGCATCAATGTGCTGTGCTGAGTATGAGTAATCAGTGATAGATACTTCTTCGTCAGTAGTTGCACTTGCGGTTGAGGTGTAGCCTGTTCCACGAGTACCAGTTCCAACGGTTGCATCTGTTAGGTAAGGATTATGCAATGTTCCTGTGTCAGTATAAGACACTTTACAGACTTCTTTCCAAATAGTTGGAGCAGATAGTCTTTCCTGAAGTTTTGTCTCAAACGCTTCAGATACTACAATAGCCATTTAATTGATAATTAGATAATAATTATCGGTTTACTTTGAGTTATAGAAAACACCTCTCTGGCTGTCTTTCTTCATTTTTGCATTAACAACTTTCTGACGTAACTCTGGTTCTGACATAGGTGGCAATTCATCTTTAGCAATCCAGTATTCTACTGAATCAACTGAAGAGTTGTTGCTCCTTTTGCTAGTGTTGGGAGTTGCGTTAGCTGAGTCTCGTTTTTCCTTGAAGTCTCTAAACTCCACCTGAAAATATGTACTACCAAGTAGTGCTTCCGCATCCTTACCTGTTTCCTTTTTCATTCTTGAATAAAACTCAATCTCATCTGGTGATTTAATGCCGTTGACTGCGAGATATGCTTTCTCACCCAAATCTACCGACTGAACTTCTTGTTTTGGCTCTGGCTTTTTCTCTGGGTTAAAGGATTTAAGCTGTTCCTTGAGAGCTTTTGTTCTCTCTCGTTGCTTAATCGCTTTCTCTCTGAGCTTTTGTGCCTCGGCTTTCCAATCAGTAGTATCGTTTTCTCCTTCCTTTACTTCTGGTAAATCAAGAGACTCCTCTACTACTCCTTCTTCATTTTTTATATCCATAATGATACTGGTTAACCACTGTTTAACGAGTGTGGCACTCATAATAATTTTTGTTAGAGAACTATAACTCTTACAAACCATTTTTTAGTGAGAATGATAACTCAAACGAAAACCAACTCGTTGAAAGAGTTGGTTAGCATCCTGAAACAAAAAGCACAACCAAATTGTTTCAGAAGGCTAGCTAACCCTTCCAAAAGTGTTGTGCTTTATTGAATTGTCAAATAACTACCGATACGTAATCGTATAGTTTCCTGCAAATGAACCTATGAAGTTCACAACAAGACCTCTATCAAATGACGAATCGAATACATAAGTACCTGTTCCTGCTGACGCTGCGATTGTCGCAATAGTTGTTGAAGCGACATCAGTTGATGATGTTGCGTTTCTCAACTCTACTACTGTTGCAGAGGTTCCTGTAATGATTACAGAACCCAATACACCGCTCTGTGTCTTAACAACTGCCTTTGTGTTTGCATATGAAGAAGTTGTTGTTGTTGCTTGATATGCCTGTCCTTGCGGTACACCTCCTAGTGTTGGAGCCACAACGGTTACACCGAGAAGTCCTAACAATGCTACTAAAAATCCTATAACTTTATTTTTCATGTTTAATTCCATATTAAATTGCCTCGTTTGTTTCTACAAACGGAGACTTAACATCTCCTTTAATTTCTTTTAAATTATCAAACGCATTTTTCAACGCATTTATTCCAGCCCACTGTGCTCGCAACTGTTGACCTATAATCTCATCAGGAACAGGGTTTGACATAGCAAGTGAAACCAAACTAAATGCACCGTTTATGGTAGGCTCAGGAGTAAAATCTTTGCTTACAGTTCCGTGTGTGTAGAGTCCAGCGAGTAAAACTTTCTTAACAGCATTGTAGAGAACTTCATCTTTTACAAAGTTCTCTATTTTTACAATCTCTGTCTCTGTTAGTTGTTCTTTCATGTTATTTAATTATACATTTTTAATAATAAACTGGCAATAAATTAAGCGACTACTGGTTCGGCTGTTTGCTGAGTTACTGGTTTCTGTGGATTACTTTGTGGGTTGCTCTGTTGTTCTGAATTAAGAATCTTACTAAAATCTATCGGTGAAAGTCCTGTTGCCTCTATGAGTTCGTTATAGCTCTTTGAAACGCCAGGTATAGCTCGTATTCCTTCGATATTAGCTAAAATGTTAGAGATGAGCTTTGACAAAGAATCTGCATTTTTTGCTAGGTCTTTCTGTTTACCCACAATGTTCATTTTTACTTTTATCGGAACATCAGCCAACTCACCTTTGAGTAGTTTGAAGAACTTGCGTGTACCATTCTTTTTAAAGTCTTCTTTGATTGTAGCGAGCATTGTGTCCTTCTCTGAGCTATATACAACGCCTTTATTAAGCAAGCGTTCCTTAAAGATATTCTTAAACCTATTCTTGCTTATTATCTCTGCTATCTCCTCCATTTCGTCCATAGTAAGTTCTTCTGAGAACTCTATGTCGTTGTTAATATCCTTTATCAAGTATTTCAAAATGAGGTCTGGGTAAAGCACATCTGAAAAGAAGGTAGCAATCTTACCTTGACGGTATTCATGTATTCCTTCTCCTTGATTGACAATCAAATCCTGTAAAGCAAATGGAGTACCAGACACAGGTGCTCTACCTAGTGCAGCGTCAGAAGCAGAACCAAGAACACGAGCTTGATTTTCTGTCTGTGTCATCATATTTGTATGAGGCGTAACATTCTGAATAGTCATATCAACACGACTGAGTGGCTTACCCGCTTCGTGCTTAATGATTGTATTTTCTTTAAGGTCAGAAATCTTCTTACCTCCATATATCTCACTGTCTGTTTGTAAGAGATTAACCGCAGCGTCAAGCATTCTCTTTAGCTTGATGTATGAGTAGTTGTGCCAAACCTGTGGTTCAAACAATCTTTCAACGATAGAACGACCACATGCACGACCCTTTGAGCGTACTGTGTCAATTTTGAGAGCCTTAAACTTCTCAGACATAGGCTTTGTCTTTCCTTTGAATAGAACAACACCTTGTTTAGAACCGTCCTCAGCGTAGTAGTAAGTTACAATCTGTATTTGGTCTTCATACTTGTAAGGACTTCCGTCATCTCGTAGCCAAGACTCAGGCAACTTACCGTGTAGTTCGTAACCTTCGATGTACTTTGCTGGTGTTTTTACTTCTCTATCGTTTGCAGTAGTAACGGTCTTACTAGCCTTAGCCATAAGGATTACTTGGTCTATCTTTTCATCATCCCACTTTCCTTTATATTCCAGGATGTCAGTTATAGACCACTGATGTTTTATACAAATAGGACCAGACATGATGTCTGTTTGGTCGCAGAAAGCTATGTCTTGAAGTGGTACAACTTCTGGTCTAACTTGGTTAACGTCTTTTACAAGTACGAGGTCAAAAATGATTGAAGATTCAACTACCTCGTCAATGAAAGTATCAAGCTGATGTTTCTTAGCCCACTGTGGATGACGCTTCTTTACGATAAAAGACTTGTATGAATCTTTAATCGAGTCAACATACGGAACAATGTGTTTTACATCAAACCCTTCCAAACGAAATGAAACGTCAATAACTGGAGTAACAATGTCGTCGTAAGGTCTTAGTCCGTCGTTTGAACCACTATGAAACCAACCGTTACTCACATTGAGACAACGCTCAACATGTTCCTTAAAGTTCCAATCCTTTGCGTTAGTTAGCGGAACCCGTGTGGTTGCAAAAGATGTTTCCTCAGCCTTTATATATTCAAATGGGGTTTTGTAGTCCAATTTATTTTAATAGCATATTCACATCACGAACAAAGATAAATCGTGTAAGTGAGTTATTAAACAACCTACGAGCATCTTTGAGATAAAGGTATTTTGTAATAGTCTTTCCGTTTCTGGTGATTCTGAGAGTGAGCGCTGTATAAAGAATTGGTGGCTTGAGTGAGAAGATAGCTTCTTCCAAATCATCAGTCTCAGCCTCGAATGTCTTATCGTTTATTGAAGCAAATAGTGAGTATTCCTTTTTCTTTGGCTTAGCATCCTTTACGACTTTTTCTGTACCATCGACAGTATTTTCAACAACACTTTCGACAACTTCTTTCTCCTCCTTTACAACTTTTTTATTTTCTTTTTTCTTTGCCATAAGTTTTATGTTTATTACATTCCATTATATCACGTTTGACATTTGCAAATCAAATTGCTTCGTTCTTTTCTCCTCGTAAAAGGTCATCCATTTCAAACATAGGTTGTGCTACTCGACAGTGGTCTTTCATCTGCCAAGCAATCGCACAAGCCATGAGTAAATCAAAATGACGAGTAGTCAAACGAACATCAGGGTCATTGTCTATCAAGTCATTACGAGTATACGATTTAGCCTCTGCAATCAAATCCTTATCGTTTAAATGGATTAACCCACTCTCAATAGCTTCTCTGAGTGAGGAAAGCATTGTGCTTTTCGTAAGAGAGTTAGTATTCCAGCCAAACGTTGTAGGAGCTACTGCGTGTATCTTGATTATCCTTCCTACGCCTGTATAGAGCTTAGCATTGAGCATTTTTGCCTTGAGTATTGCCTGCTCAAAGCGATTGTTCTCTGGTGCTATAAGACAACCGCCAAACCTATTAGCTTGACTTACTATCTCATCACCAAATGCCTCAGGTAGAATTGTGTTAGAAGCAAACGTACCAACTACCTGCGCTGGAAAGAAACTAAAATCTATAAAGACTGATGTTGAACTGTCCAAACCAACACCTCCCGCAACATCCATTCCTCCAGCGTATCTATGAGATGGATTGTACTTACGGAACATTTTAAAACCACTGTATACCTCAATAGGCTCTCTCACCGGCATAACCTCTAATGCAGAACGCTCAAAGTAAATGTCTTTAGAAGCGTCTGGTTTATTCATTCTTTCACCCCAGAAATCATCATCACTTTTAATCATCTGTTCGATGTCTTGAACAGAGTATCGTTTCCATGTGGGTACTATTGGAGTAACAGAGTGATTGAGTGAAATAGGTACGTTGAGTATAACCTTACGAGGATTGTTTTTCTCTGTAATTAGTCTGTGTACGTTCCCTACTTCTGAAACATAGTTACAGGTATATATACACCCGCCACCCTTTTGTAAGCCTGTACGAGCCTCCTCCATGTTGTCCCAAATAGCTTTTGATATGACAGCAGAACGCAATGTTTTTCTCGTTTCAAAATCATTAAACCATATAAAATCAGGACGTGACTCTTCTTGAATAGCTCCTCGTTGTTCTGTTCCGATTGAATCAGCTAAAACTTTTATTCCTGTTGATGTGGTAAACGAACTCATAGTCTCTTCTCGTTTATAAATAGTTTTCTCAAACGTATCTGGATACATTTCCATGACACGAGGATTTATCAACATGTTATACACATCCGTAACTGTTTGTTTAGAGTTTGTTAAATCAGCAGAAAGAACCTTGAAATACTTTCTAAAGTGCTTTCTATCATTCAAAATACAAAAAGGAATAAGTAATTTTGTTTTAACGTCTTTACCCGCACCACGGAAAGCAGAATCAATGAATTGGTCTATTTCTCCTTTGTAAATCTTTATATTATTTATATTTATCTCATTGTGAAATGGTGCGTCTTCACTTTCAAAATACTGAGGAAAAAAGTATCTCGACCAGAGATTGTACTTTAAAACAATAGCTTCGATAGAGTCCTCTTGAGAGTCAAAAACGAATAGAGCTTTCTTGTCTATCAAGCTACCACTATTTAGAATCTTTAATATCGGCTTCGGGTCTTTCATTTAGAAAAGTTAGTATTACTCTTTTTGTTTTTTCTATTGAGTCGTTTGTTGGAAATAAATCTTTACCATTAACACCAGATAGTGCAATCGGTACCTTACCGAAAGCTGTGTCAGTAACCCAATCTCTAGCATACCTATCACCTGCTTCTGCTTGGTCTAATGCCTTAGAAAGAATCGGCATGAAACGAGTAGCCAATTCAGTAGCAATCATGTTTCTCATTTGCTCAGCTTGAAGAGTCGCAATACCTTTCTTGCGACCACCCTTCTTTCCATTTTCTGCTGATGTTTGACTCCTTTTATCCATTTTAGGTAAATCCTATTTACCTAATTGTACCACATAAACCTAATTAAGTAACAATAATCTTCATCCCAAATATATATACGCAATCTGACGTACAACATGCACTATCACAAAAGGCAGAATATAAAATTACTATTTTCGCTTCTTCCTTTGTTACCTCTAATTCAGTTACACCCTCTGAAAAAGGAGCAGCTAAAACATTTCCGACAACACTTGTACAAAACCCCATTTGAGTTTCACGTTGATAGTCATCCACATACTTTGATAGTTTGGCTCTCATTGTTTTAAACCTAATCAGTGGGACTAACAGTCAATCCCACTTATAGACTTAGTTACAAACGCCTGTAACTTTCCCTTGATAAACAGTTACAATTTCTTGTGCCTTAAGTATCATTGGAGTGAAAGTATCTGTAATCTCTTGCTTTCGTTTTGCAACATATTCAGGAGCATAGTGTCCCTCGAATATGTCTACATTTCGTATCTGTTCATCTCTATTCTTGATGAGTGCATTTACATTATACTCCTTTTCTTTCAAGTTTGCAGTCTCGTCTTTACAAGCCTGAGATACTACAACTACTGGAGTAACTGGAGTTACTGGCTCCACTGGAGTTGTGGTTACTGTTCCGCCTAATGTTGTCTGTGTAGTGCCACTTGTAGTGCCTGATGATGTGCCAGACGTGGTACCTGATGTACCATTTTCTGCTTGTATAGCTTGTGTAATCTGCTGGAATACTTGGTCTTTGGTTTCCTGTGGAATGTTAGGATTTGCAAAGACTATGCTTATTACCTGCATGAGTACCGCTATGAGTGATGTTGCTGAAATCATGTTGTGTTTGATTAAAAAATAAATGCTTTCTACTGCTCTTTCTCTACATTACCATATTATTTTTTTGTGTCTAGTGTACCTGTGGATAAACTTATTTTAAAAACACTAGCAACATTATTTGTAATTTGCTAAAATTAAATAGCAGTAGCGAACTTGACTATAAGTTACTGATGCAATAATCTACTACTTTATCAAAGAGCATTGATTCGAGTGTGGGGAGGGTGAAAACCCGTTAGGAGCTAGTAGACTCCTATAAGTCAAACCCTACCCTCGAATGAGTGCTTTTATTTTTTAAAAGCTATGGCTAAGACAAGGATGGTAAACACAAGGTTCTGGATAGATGATTACATATCTCACCTAGACCCAACAGAAAAATTATTATTTCTGTATTTCCTAACAAATCCATACACAGACATTTGTGGTATGTATGAAATACCATTAAAAAATGTGGCAACAGATACAGGAATAGACAAAGAAATGGTTATAAAAATACTTGGTCGTTTTCAAAAAGACAACAAGATTTTTTACGTTGATGGATGGGTTGCAATCAAAAACTTCACCAAACATCAGGTCGATAACCCTAAGGTAAAGCGAGGAATTGAGCTCGGAATGGAAAAAGTCCCACGAATTTTATTAAACCTTGTAAATGAAGTTAAAACAGAGTCAAAACCCAATACCACAAACTACGAGTTATCTCGTCCAAACTACACAAGAAAGGATATACTCGATACACAAAAAAGAAGAATAATAGAAAAATATTCTGAAAAATGCTCTCACTGCAACTCAACTAGTAACTTAGAGTTCGACCACATACTACCCATTTGGATGGGTGGAGATAATTCTGACGAAAATATTAGGATATTATGCAAAAAATGCCATATTCTACGCCATAAAAACACAATTTCATTAAAAGATGGGATAGTCTATGATAGCCTATCGCATAGTCTACCTGATAGCCTATCGCATCTTAATTCTAATTCTAATCTTAATTCTAATTCTAATCTCAAGAGAGAGACACCCTCTCTCTCAAAAGTAACTTTTCCTAAAGAATACCTAACAAATCTCCCTGAAGAAGATATAAAATTACTCACTGACGAATACAACATAACCAGAGACCAAGTTAAACAAAAAGCAGAAGCAATAATTCTCTACTGCGATTCAAAGGGTAAGTTCTATAAAAACTACAAGTCTGCACTCAGAGCATGGATTCACAAAGATTTTAAAAAGAGGTCGGTTGTTAATTACGCAAAACTATGAGAACTCAATATAAAAATCTTGCAAAGTCCACCAGAGAGTTTGAAATGAACATAATCGGTCGTGTAGGAACTAACAACGATTTCTCTACTGCTTTTTTCCCTCTCGTAGAATCTTCTGAGTTTATAAATCAAGATATTGCTTCGCTGTACTCAATCCTCAAAGAATCTTTTTTAAACGGCACAGAAAGTATTTCCGTAATTTCAAAATCAGGTCTTTCCAGTTTATATTCTGATTGTCTCGAAACTATCCATTTCCTTGATGTTTCCATCTCTGTATCAAAAATAAAAGAAAACATAAAAACTAAAAAGTTTATTGAACTTGTTTTGAGTGTTTCCGAAACAAACATAGATAACGTAGAAGACTCGATAAACAAAACACAAGCAGAAATAATTTCTCTACAACTCCCAGAACAAGAAAACACAGGCATGGCTAGTGTTGTCGATGAGTTTGAAAAAGAAAGAAGTATTTTTGCAGAAAAAAGAAAGTTGGGCAAAAAGATATTAGGTTATTCAACAGGCTATCAAAAACTAGACGCTGTGATTGACGGACTACGAAATGGACACTTCTGGGTTATTGGAGGCTACACAAGCTCAGGTAAAACTTTCATCTCACTTAACCTTGCAAACAATCTCATAAAGCAAAACATAAAAGTTTCTTTTTATTCGTTGGAAATGTCTAAGATTGATTTGTTTGGTCGTATGCTCGGATTACTCACGGGACAGAACGGACAGTATCTTACGAAAGCAGAGCTCAATGAAAACGAAACTAAAAAGTTAAACAACGCAAAAGAAATACTTTTAAACTCTGGCATGACCATTCACACAAACAAACGAAATCTTAAAGACGTTCTTGTTTCCATGCTCTCAGAGATTACTCGTAAGTCTGCGGATGTTTTTATCATTGACTACGGACAGTTGATTCAAACCGAAGATAAAAGCGAATATGACGCAATGAGAAATATGGCAGTAGAACTTCAGGCGTTTGCACAAAAAAGAAAAGTACCGATTATCTTGCTCTCACAAATATCAAACGAGTCTGCAAAAAATCCAGAGAACTCAATCATTGGTTTTAAAGGTTCTGGTGCTATCGGAGCTTCTGCGGATATTGCTATCGAACTTATTTCGGGTGAACAGGACAAGGATGAGAAGATGAGAAAGTTTAAAGAAGGTGAAGCTGTTAGGGTGAAAATGTGCATAAAGAAAAACAGACATGGACGCATAGGAGAAATAGATTACCTATTCCACACCAAGACAGGACTCTTTGAAGAAGAAGATTTACTAAAAGAATTACACCAACAAAATGTTAAACTCTAAAATAAACGAATTGTTAATTGCCTATTGCAAAAAAAGAATTGCAGAGGTTAAGGGAGGAAATACTGGTTATTACCAAAGGATAATTGACCGTTTACTGAAGAAATAGTTTATCCACACCCTCCCTCTTGTATTCTTTATCGTATTATTATAATATGTAGAGGTAAACGAATTATAAACTTATTAAGCACAACATGTTTAACGACCAAAAAACACGACACGATAGACTAGCTCGAAAAGAAGACATCAGTTTTCTCAAAGCAACTCTTATCATGCTCGCAGTATTCGCTCTCGGCTATCCCGCTCTAGTATTTTTAATGTTAATGACTAACTAACATGCAACTAAAAGCACAACCAGAAAGTTCACTCAGTTCAAAGTTGGAGTATCTCAAACAACTTGTAAACGCAAAAACGACAAAAGAAATAATTACCGTACTCAATGGCGGTACAAATGTAAAAATCTCAAAGGAAGTTAAAACACACGAACCTTGTCCTTACGAGATGTGTGATGGTTCAGGAACAATCTCATACATCATGGTCGATGACCTAATCGAGAAAGATTGCCTCTGTAAAATTAAGTTTGAAGAATAAATATATGGATACAGAATTAGAAAACCTCCTCAAATACTACGACGACTCAGTTGTAGAAAAAGTATCACCTCTCGAAGTTATGGAGAATGACCGTCAACTCTGGAGCTTCATAGAATACTTTGAGAGGTTGAAAGAAAAGAGAGACCCACGTTTAGCAAAGTTGGGTAAGTGGATAGAGTGGAGGTTTAATGTTGACTTACAAGCTAATTAAAAAATATGTACGAAAAAGTTTTAGCAATTCAAAAAGAAATCGGTGCAATATCAAAGGACTCAACAAATCCTTTTTATCAAAGCAAATATTTTGATATAAACAGTTTGCTTGAACAGGTAAAGCCAGTTCTAAATAAACACGGCGTGATATTGATTCAAGGACTAGACCAAATAAACGGAAAACTCGCACTGACTACAAAACTTGTATCGTCAGAAGTAAACAAAGACGGCAAAGAACACATGATTAGTTTTACTTGTCCTCTCCCTGAATGTGCAGACGCTCAGAAATCAGGTAGCGCAATCACTTACTTCCGAAGATATGCTTTACAGTCTCTTTTGGCTCTACAAGCCGAGGATGATGACGGTAACGCTACATCTGTCGTTTCTACCCCTAAACAAGCCTCTAATGGGCGTATAGGGGCAACCAGACCCATTGTAGATGACAGTCAACCACCATTTTAATCACTAATTACATAAACATGAATCCAAACAAACCATTTTATCCTCAAATCCATTTAGGTAATGGCGGGTCAGGAATTAGTGAGCCTCAGAACGGAATATCTATCCGAGACTACATAGCAATAGAGGCTATGAAAGCAATTATTACAAAATCTCCACTCAGTATATTTGAAAAAGGAGATTTAAAGTCATGTGAAGGTGTTGTAAATGGCGCATATGACTATGCAGACGCTTTAATAGCAGAGAGTAATAAAAAATAAGATGGAAATAATACAATATATAATAATATTAGTTTTGTTTGTACTGTTTATTTTATTGCCAATATCTCTTGGAATCATTGGAATAACAGGACTACACATACTGACTTCAGAAGGTGAACATGTTGGATATATAACATCAGTTGAAAAAAATGGAGTTATATATAAAACATGGAGAGTATATGTGAAAACAGACACTCAATCCTCTCAAGAGGACTCTTATTGTGTAGTAGACGAAAAAATAATTCCTGAGTTAAAAAGTCTTGCAGAGTCAAAATCTCACGTAACAGTTAAATATTTCGATTGGTTTTCAAAAGGAATAAAAAATTGTGGTGGGGAACAAGGAGGAATTATATCAGCAGTAAAAGTAATTAAATAAAAAACATGGAAAAAATAAGAAACTTTGCGATATTTAAAAACAACGATAAGAAAAGTGACAAACAACCTGACTACACGATAAGTGTAAAGGTCGGAGAGAAGTATGTAACCGCAGGTGGAGCGTGGCTCAAGGAAGGAAAGTCTGGCAAGTTCTTTTCTTGTAAGTTAAGTGAGACGTATAAAGAACGCATGGGCTTTTTTGTGGGAGTTGAGGAGGCTAAAGAAGGCTCACCTGAAATATATTCAGAAGAACCACCAATCTAATGAGAACAATAAAGTTTAGAGCAGTCCTCAACAAAGAAGCCAGAACTAACAAAACTTATGAAGACTGGAAAAAACTTATCTATTTCACTCTTCAAGATTTGATGAGAGGAAAAGTAACCTTTGTACATCCAGAACATTGGCAATTTGATGAGTACACAGGACTCCTCGACAAAAATGGAAAGGAGATATATGAAGGAGATGTAGTGCGGGCATGGGAGCCAGAAACAGAAACAACAACGGGAGAACTACGAATGATTATTGACGATGCTTTGAATTGCTATGCACCACTTAGGGACATGCTTATAGATAAAAAAGATGTTGAAGTCATCGGAAAGATTTACCAAAATCCTGAATTAAAAAAATGAAACAAGTTTTACTCTATGCCAAAGAAATAGACGGCTCACTTGTTTTCGATAACAAAAAACAGTTGTCTGATTTTCTTGCGGAGAATAAAAACAAAACATTTATTGTTCAGTTGAAAAGAGAAACAGGGAGGAGGACTGATAGCCAGAACAATGCACTCCATTTAGGCTTTGACTTCATAGCAAGGACACTAAATGAATCTGGACACGATATGCGTCAGGTTTTGAAAGAAGATGTAGACATTCCGTGGGACGTAGACTCCGTGAAGCACTATCTTTTCAAACCGATTATGAAAGCGATGTTCCGCAAGGAGAGTACAACGGAACTCGACAAGGTAAGTGAGATAAACGAAGTGTGGGATGTGTTAATGAAATTATTAGGGGAGAAGTTTGAGGTGGAATACATACCTTTTCCTAGTGTGATAAATAAATAACATGTACGAAAAAGTTTTGAAACTATTACAAGATTTCCCCGAAGCACGAGAGCGACGTTTCCGCTCAAAACACTTTATTAGAATACTTCAGGAAAAATACCATGAAGTAAACTGGCAGAACTTTGAAGACCTAGCTACTGAATACGCTTCACTCATAAGAAACTGGCAAGCTGTAACAAAAGACAATCCCACCCTACGAGGTAATGACTACGAGCAAGGTGAGGTACTTAGACAAGAAAAGATTTTGTCCTTGAAGTATGAAGTAGGGTTTAATGAGACGGGTAAACAAAGCAAATTACTATGAGAAAACCAACGGTAAAGTCATTGAGAAATAAATGTGATGTACTGCTAACACCGATTATCAAACTCCTCCACCCTAAATGTTTGCTATGTGGCAAGGATACAGAAGTCGCTCACCACCACAAACATAAATCAAGCTCTACAAGACTACGGTATGAATTAGAAAACTTAATAAACCTTTGTAACTCGTGTCATTTCGCACTACATCAGAATGAAAGTTACTACGCTTCAAAGATTGTCGCTATAAAAGGTTTGAAATGGTTTAAAAAGTTAGACAAGTTAGGGACAGAGATAGTAAAAGCAGACATTTATTTTTATCAAAAAAACTACGAGAGGCTTAGTAATTTACTGGTGAAAATAAACCACGAAAAGTTTAATAAATAGTTTATCCACAGGTACAGTTTGCACATAATAATTATAAGTAATAGTATATATACATGAACAAAAAAGGATTCGGTTTAGCAAAGTTACGTTGGGATAAGCAGGTAGAGACATACGGCAAAACTACCGTCGTGAGAGTATCTGCTGTAAATGGTGTGGCAAAGTTTGCAGGTCATTTAAACGGAGAAAAAGTCGTTGCAGTAGCGGAAGGAGCTACGAACAAAGAAGCCTTGGATAACTTGTGGAAGAAGATAATGAAATGAAACGCTTAATCCATTGGCTAAAAAGTTTAGTAGAAGAAGACAGTAAGTGCAGACAGTGTGCAGGTTTAGACAGTGAGTTTTTAGAGTAGTTAATAAAAAATATATGAGAGAAATAAAGTTTAGAGCGTGGGCTAAAGATACAAAACAATTTGAGTATTGTGGTTTATATGATTCTCATAAATTATTTGTAGAACACAATTTAGGTAGTGAGTATATATTAATGCAATACACCGGACTCAAAGACAAAAACGGAAAGGAGATATGGGAAGGGGATATAGTAGAAAACAATGATTACAAATGGAAAATTGATTTTTATGATGGTTCGTTTGTTATGAGACAGATTGGTCAAGAAACAAATAAATGGCTTCTTATGTCAGAAAATAAGCACAGTGAAATCATCGGCAACATTTACGAGAATCCTGAGTTGTTAAGTGGAGTAGTTAAGTAGTAGTTCATTAAAAAAGTTGGTAGGGGTATATCCCCGATTGAAGGAAGTTGCTTAACGGAAGTTAGGCAAGATAAATGCTTTCGAGTGTTTAGTCGCTAACTCCATTCAATCTGGGGTACACCTCTATCAACGTGGTGGGTAGAATCTAGAGATATGTACTAGTCGTACACATAGACATGCAACGGTGCGAATCCGTTTTGAGTAGCACTCAATCTCTAGGCTCTGCTCATCACAGTAGGAAGTAGAGAGGGGAGATGGCGGAAAGACATAGAGAAAAACTATGCAAGGTAGACGCTATTTTACGTGAGGTACACCCATGCCGTAGCGAAATTAGGAGTTGTACCATGCAACGTGACTATACGAGTGCTAGACACAAGACCGAAAGGAAATGTAGATGTGGTGTAACTCCACACTTCTCGTCAACTCGTTGCTCTCCCCTCCTTACTTCTTACTTAATAAGTGTGTTTATTATTAGTTAATTAGAAAGAGTATGAATAAAAATGATTGGAAAGATTTTTTGGTTATTTTGGTGTTGATTTTTTTGGTTAGTTTTGTGGTTATATTTAGTATTGGGTCTGCTTTTAATTTAGTAGAGGTTATGTTTAACTAAAATAATTAAAAAATATATGAAAAGAGAAGAACATAATGAAATAAGAAGGCGTGCCGAAACAAAGAAAGATGGAGTGTACACATACAAACGTAATTTTTATTTAGTATACAAAAATCAACTTGCTGGTTACTGTGATTACATTGGAAATGTTCGTGAATGTTTGTTTGGTTTCGATGTTGCTAAAGGTAGAGCAAAAGACAGATTTGAAGGTCGTGATTTATTAAAGAGTTACCTAAAACAGTATAAAAAATAATATGGAAATAAATATCACTCTAACAAAAGAACAAAAGAAACATTTAAAATCCTTACAGTGGCTTTTTATGGGTCAGCGAGCCAGTGGTAGAACAACTTTACTCGCCTATGTTCTTATAGAGACTGTATTAAAAACAGGGCGAGAAATGAGAATTTTTGACCATCACCCTGAAGTTAGAGCAGATGTATACCTCGCAAACGTGATTGATTTAATCATTAAAGAAAACAAATTACCTCTTGAGGTATCAAGGAGAAGTTTAATCTTACGACTTACTAAGTAATTAAAAATATATGAAACAAAAAGAAAACGGATGGTGGAAGAAGGATTTCAGGAGTCAGTTTCCTGGACTCATGTACACAATAATTTCAGAAGGAGAAGATGACGGTGAGATTTGTTCTGGTGAAGAATACGTAGAGTATTTCATCTCCCAAGTAGAACAAGACGCTCGCAAAGATGAAAGGGAGAGGGTGTTGGGGGAGGTGATGTTTGTGGTAGAGGAACGTAGAAACTATGCAAAGGAATTGAATGACGCCAGTGAATCATTTGCAACAAAAGGAGCAATAGCGATATGCAGTGAAATTATTCCTAGACTCAAAGCCCTCAAAGGTTTATCAGGTAACAATAAATAGTATGGAAAGACAAAAATGTATTAAGTGCGGAAAAATAGTTACAAAGGACGATGACGCTCTTTGTGGAACTTGGGAAGATTCTTGGCATAAGTTTGATGATGCCGTACCCTCACAGTTAGAGAAAGTAACAGCTAATTTGAATAAACAAGCTCAACTCTATGGAGCAGAAGAAGTACCTAATGCCATACCACCACAGGTAGAGAAACCATTTATAAATGCATTTAGTCCCATAGCAGACCGTGATATTAAAAAAATTAATCTTGATATTGAAGATTCTGAATGGGAGGACACACAGCCTACTATTGAGTGGTTGGATGATAGATTAAGTCACATCACTAAACATGACATCAATGGGTTTCAGGATTCTGAATCTGATTATAGAAATTGCGTAACTAAAGATGTGTTAAAAGGTTTGATTGTCAAAATCAGGAACGACTACCACGAGAATGTGACAAAGGAGAATGAAGTAGGGCAAGGACTCACACGCTCCGAGTACGTTAGATTAAAAGCATTTCATCAAGATGATGTGTCTAATGCCTTAAAGAAGCAGAGAGAAGGGTTGATAGTAAAAACAAGTGGAATGGCGAGAGTTGTCGGTGAGGGAATTTACTGCGTTACTTGCAAAAAGCGCTGGGAGTCAGGTGATTGTAGTTGTATAGCTTACAATCAAGCCCTCTCCGATGTCCTTGAGGTATTAAAAGATAATAATAAGTAATATGAACTATCAAATAACAATAACAAAAACAGAGCCTAATCCAAACTACGATAAAGAACTGGCTTTTTATGAAACAGAAAAAAACTATGCTTCTGCTTATTCTTACGAAAAACCAAAACCTCAAACAGAGGTTATAAGGGATGTTCTCATTTGCGAGCTTACAGAGGAACAGTTTAAAAGAATCAAAGCAGAAGCATTAAAAGTTTTTGAATAATTCCATGAACAAACACAACTTGAAGGTAGGTGAAATCCTAGGAGATTATAGGGTGGTTAGTGTGGGGGAAGATGGAGCGTTTCTTACAGATGCTAAAAACGAGATTTCGGCATTGTGGTGGTACACCAACGACGAAATACAAGCTA